>Ga0153949_1000011_pt1 | contig 94584 bp, 90 predicted proteins | sample TSNJ033MetaG_FD_104705 | JGI IMG/M metagenome (GOLD analysis project Ga0153949, IMG submission 104705) | Attine ant fungus gardens microbial communities from New Jersey, USA - TSNJ033 MetaG | ecosystem: Host-associated > Fungi > Mycelium > Unclassified | place: USA: New Jersey, Wharton State... | reverse complement strand
TTTTTGATGCTTCTTGTTGCTTGGGGGTATTCTTGGTGACTATCAAAGAAAATAGTCGCAATACCTGCTGCACGTCCAGCTTCAATATCCAAAGGACGGTCACCAATCATCACCGTATTCTTGGGGTCTAATTTATATTTTTGCACTAAATAATTTATTGAATCTGGTGCTGGCTTACGTGGAAAACCATTATCAGCGGTAACGACTTCAGTAAAATACTGAGAAATATGGGCTGCCTCAAGAATATCCAGTACTTGCTTATCTCTATGAGAAATCATAAAGTTTTTGCAGTTCTGGCTCACGATAGCCTGCAAAAGATCAGCAGCACCTTCAAACAAAATTGGCTTGTCCAAAGCTTCTGCTTCTAGTTTTCGATAGGTTTCAAGAAATTGTGGTATATGACGCGCGTATTGGTCCACAGCATGTGCTGTAGAAACTTTGAGTGCCGCATAGACATCGTCATGCAAAACTACTCGTTCTTCTTTTTGCCAAAGTGCTGCAGCAAAAGCATGACTAGAATTTTCGTAATTATTAAGTAAAGTGCCACCTAAATCCCAGATATAGTTTTCGTAGTTCATTTGATAATTATATCACAGCCAAGGGCTGGCTTTCTGTTTTAAACTTATACTTCTTATTTTCGAAATAAAGGCTGTGTGCTACATCTAAATGAGCCACCCAGGCTTCGGGATATTTTAAAATCAAGATATTCTGGACGTATTCCTCTTGCTTCAAGGGCTTCACCAATGTATTTAAATTCTGAATCTAGAATATATACCTCTTCATTTATTGGGAGACCATTTATCGCAAGCTTTGCAATATCTTCAAAAGGAACATTTATTCTGTCCCAATTTTTAAGCTGTTCAGGTATACCTGTTAAAAAGGCTTCTTCACAGACAATCATTAGACCATCTCTAACCAGACTTAGAGCGCAGTCAAGATGCAAAACATCAGGATGAAGTTTAACCTCAACCACCTCATAGTCCCAATGCGCTAAATAAGCTTTGAGCCATAAATAGCCGTTATGATTGCTCGCTTTCCCTGAATTTCCCACAAATACTGTTTTTCCTAAAACAAGGACATCGCCCCCTTCTAAGAAAGGGCCACTTTCATCCTTTTCTCCTTGTGAAGTATCTGCCATTGGAAGAGAAACGTAAAAGGCATCACTAGAGTAAACGTTCTCCATGAGCACGTTTCTTACAGGTAAAACTTCATTGCGGCGATGGAAAAAGCGCATAGAGCCTTCAATCACGGAGTGACCAATCGTAAAGAAGGGATCACGTACAAAAAAGTTTGCAGCACCAAAGACTTTTCCTTGTTCTTTCTCATAATCTGTAAGAAGACGTGGACGTAAAACTTCAATATTATATTTTTCTAACAAAGTTTGTAGTTGTGCACGCTCTTTTTCCCATTGTCTTTGTCTTTCAGGGAATACTTCTGCATAATTTTTTCCACTGGTGTCTTTGTTATTAAACATATCAAGAACATCATCTTCAAGGAAGGAACCGTCATCATTGGTGTGTTCCTCATGAGGCAAGATAAATTCAGATTGTGTTAAAACTACACGTCTCAGTGGCGCGAATTCACTTGTAACACCTATTTCATTTACTTTGTTCATATATCCCCCCCCTTTTTAAAACTATATTATTTGCTCATTCTTATATTATAACATTTTGTGATTTTAAAAAGTCCTCACACTGGTGAGGACTAAAGATGTTACAAAAAGAGTATTATTTGGAATACTTGTATTATACATTGGTCTTCTTAACCAAGACTAAAAAAGACTGCTTTTTTAATAAATTAATTTCTTTTTTCTAGATTTATCTGAATTTTTAGGTATTTACTATAATATGATAGTAATTTAGACCTTAAACAAGGTTTAATTAAGTTTTAAATGTAATAATATTAGTTACAACACTGATAAATATAGGCTCCTTTTAAAGCAATTACAAAGATACGAAATTATTTATTCAAGGCTTTAAGGATACCCTAGAAATAACGAACTGTTAAGGAGAACTTATGACACTTTTAGGCGTAAAAATAGATAAATATTTCATGCGGGATTTACTGATACTACTTATTGGCGTAGGACTATATGTCCTATCTGTACAACTTTTCGTCATCCCCAACCGACTCGCCAGTAATGGAGTCGCTGGATTTTCTGTATTGATGGACTTTGTCTTTGGTGTTAATCCAGCTTTAACTTTCTTCCTCGTTAATGTGCCTCTATTTGCTTTTGGGCGTAAATACTTGTCTTCACGTGAGCTTCTTCTCAGTATTCCTGGTGCAGCCGCTATGAGTATCTGGATGATAATTTATGAAGCAATCGGAATTACCGGGATTCAGTTTTCTAATATTGTCTTCGCTGGTATTTTTGACGGAATTCTCTCAGGAACAGCTGCTGGCTTAGTCATTATCTCTGAAGGAACTTTCGGAGGAACCTTGCTTCTAGGACGCATTTTAGAAGAAAAATGGAGCTTCAAAGTGGACAAAGTTTTATTTGGTGGGGATGTCATTGTCTTAAGTCTTTCTCTTCTCACCTACCTTACCCTACCAAACTTTGCCGTGACATTATTGTCTTGTTATCTCTTCAGTAAAGTCACTTTGCTTGTTGGTCGTGCGGATTATCGTCAAGAGCTCTTACAACGTCTTTCAGTCCTTCGTCTACCTCAGTTTGGTACTCAAGTGATTAAAGAGCGAAATAGAAAGTAAGAAATAAAAAGTTTCCAAAAAAGTGGAAACTTTTTTTATTTGTGTTCAAAAGCAGAGCTGCTCTCCTATTTTTCTGGCATAACAAGTGTTGAACCTATCCACAAATTGAAACTTTTTTGTTATACTAGTGACATGACATATGATAAAAAGCGCCGAAAGGCGACTTCTAAAATCCGAAGTTTCTTTCGCATTATTGTACAACTTTTGATTTTTCTCTTTGTTGCAGCCAATCTCTTGAATTTTAGAGTAATTCAAACCAGTGATAATCGCAATAGCACTGAGCTTGCCAACCAAGTTGAAACAATTACAGAATACAACTTCATTCGTACTATAGCACCATATGCGCAAGAATCACAAGAAAAGTACCACGTGCTTGCTTCTCTGACTTTAGCTCAGGCTGCCTTAGAAAGTAACTTTGGGCAAAGCGGACTTGCAGCAAAATATTACAATCTTTTTGGTATCAAAGCTTACGGAAATGTTCCCACAGTAACTTTAGAAACCAAAGAATTTGAAAATGATAAATGGGTGACTGTGAAAGCACAGTTTCGCGTTTACGATGGATGGAAAGAATCTGTCGAAGGACATGCCTATCTCTTTACTAAGGGCACAACATGGAACCCTAAGCAATATGCGAGCGTTTTAGCTGCAAAAAACTATAAAGAAGCTGCGAAAGCTGTGCAAACCTCTGGTTATGCAACTGACCCAGCTTATACGGAGAAGCTTATTCAGATGATTGAGAGCTACGGTTTAGATCAATACGATAAGATTTAGTCTTTCTTTCCAAAAGACATAAAAAAAGTAGAAACAAAAACTCTGTTTCTACTTTTTTTATGTTTCAAACGCGCATTTGCTCTCTACTGCAAAATTATGCCCTTGCCTGAAGCATAATCAATTTGGATGCCAGGCTGCACATTGGGAATGAAAACATTAAACTCTAAGCTTCCATCTTTCGATTTGGCTTCCATGTGCGTCCCTGATGGCACAAGATCTTCCCCATCATACATAGGTCCTACACGATAGCGGACTGTTTTATTCTTATCCAGCGCTTTACGCACTAAACCTTCATAATAGTTTTGCCCAGTATTTTCCTCATTGCCATTACTTGCCTGATTAGCCCAAGCGGTTTGTGTACTGATGTTTTGTGGGTTGGCTTCAGAGGCATCAAAGCCCTTAATATTTCCAGCTAACGCATAGCCAATCGAATGCCCACGATTATAGAGTGTGCTGTATGATCCTGAAGGAATCATGAGTTGTTTCCAGCCCACAGGATTGATTTTTGCACTGTTAGACTTCCCATCTGCGCCCGTTGTTTCGGAACGGTTTTTGTACTGACGACTCGTCTTGTTGAGGAGCGCATTGGCAAGTTGGGGACGCCCCAAAGCATCTTGCTTTGCCAGTTGGACATAAGGTGCACTGTTCACTTTTGCGTCCAAATCTGTTTTGTTGTCATTGACAATAAAGGCACCTGTTCCATTGTAAGTCACTGAATCTTTTAGATTCTTTTTTATTGAAGGTGTCAGAACCGATTGTGCTAAGGATTGTGTCGGTACTTTGTCTTTGACACTGCCATAGTCTACCTTGCTAAAATTCTTAAGCTGCTGACTTTGCGCTGGCTGATTCAGTGATGAGGATCCTGTAACTGTTGATAGTATTTCAGGATTCGATTTTAGAAATCCTAAACCAAGAACAACAACTGTTCCTAGAATCCCTGCTCCTGCTTTCAAACCTGTTTGTTTTTTCTTTGCCATCTTCGCTCCTGATTTTATCTTATTGCTCGTTCATTTTTTTATTTCTTCTTGTCTCAAAAACAACATAAAGAAAATAGACTTTCGTCTACTGCTGTTTCCCTTTATTAGCTTAGGGATTTCTAAAAAGTTTATCGTACTGTTCTTGTGTACGAATCATGTTTAAATCTAAATGTCCACCATAGCTCGACAATTGACCACGGTCTGTGAACTGGTGCATATCATAGTTCAAATCTGTTTTAGGAGATGTATCCCACATTCCAGTATTTCGACCATAATCAGCCATCCAAATTGAACTAAAATGGCTAGAGTCAATCTTATGATCAGTCAAGAACCAATCTTGGGCGTAGATACCAATATTCTTGGCACCTAAGCTCTTAAGCTCCTCACGGAAAGCCTCCACACCTTCACTCATATTATCCATGGTGACTTCTTCAATATCCAGCCAATAATATGTGGGTTTAAAAGGATGAGCCCGTTCATAAAAGAGACGTGCCTGTTCTTTCATTTCTTCAACATTTTTACCATTGACATAGGCATATACAGCAACAGGAACTCCCCGCTTTTGCAATTCGCTCATGTGCGTCTTAAATTGACGATCTTCACCGTTTTTATAAGCCGCTGCATTGTCCTTACTTGACTTTCCTGTCTGTACACGTACAACAGCTCCAATAACTTCTTGACTCATTAAATTATAATCAATATCTTCAGGTCGTTGCCATGCGGAAATATCTACTACAAAACGGTTCAAATCAACATCTTCATTGCTTAATGATTTATTTACAACCACTGTTTCTTCTTTTTCATGTGTCGCCGCCATTTCGGGAACCTGGTATCTTAGATTACCAAAAGCAAAGACCAGAGCAGTAAAAATTCCAGCAACAATCATGGTTGCCAGAGGGGTAAGCTTTTTTCTCATATTACTATTTTCACTCTTCATTCATACTATTGTAACATAGATTAGGACAATATTTTTCAGATATGCACACTTAATCTAACAAAAATCGTTCAAAAACTTCATTTCCTAATTCAAATCCTTTTTCCGTCATCTGAATCCGTCCATCCGCTTCAAACAACATCTTTTGAAATGTCAATTCTTCAATAATCATTCCATAAACTTCTTCAAGTGTTTGACCAAATTTTTTATGGAAACGTTCAATAGATACGCCATTTTTTTTGCGTAAGCCTAGAAACATCTCCTCCTCAATCCTTTGTTTTCTTGTCAATACTTCTTCATTTACGCGTTTATTTTCTTCACGTAAATAATGATGAACAGGTCCATGATTTTTATAACGAATGCCTTCAAGATAGCCTGAAGCGCCCGCTCCAACCCCATAATATTCCGCATTGTCCCAATAGGTCATATTGTGTTTACTTTCATAGCCTATTTTTCCAAAGTTCGAAACTTCATAATGCGAGTAGCCTTTAGCAGTCAGCGTTTCAATAATATACTCATACATATCCGCATTACGATCATCAGATGGTAATCGCAGGCGCCCACGACGTTGACGATTCATAAACACTGTATGATCCTCGAGAATCAAACTATACAAGGCAACATGAGGAAGGTCCAATTCTAAGAATTTTTGCACATCCCGCTTAACCATTTCCATTGTTTGGTTCGGTAAGCCATAAATTAAATCTATCGTGATATTTTCAAATCCCGCTGCACGTAGTCTTTCTATGGAAGAGTAGACTTGTGCTTCAGTATGAGTTCGGCCAATTTTTTTCAAAAGTTTATCATCAAACGATTGTACACCAAGTGAGATACGGTTCACAGGTGACTGCGCTAAAACAGTAAGGACTTCATCTGTCAAATCAGAGGGGTTTGCTTCCACTGTGAACTCTTCAAGTTCTTCTAAATCAAGATTTTTCGTCAGATGTGTAAGCAATTTTTCAAGCTGATCTGCAGGTAAAACACTTGGTGTTCCCCCTCCAATATAGAGAGTTTGTAAATTACTAATGCCATAGCTATCATATTCTTTGAGCAGTTCATCAATATAGGCTTCAACCGGTTGTCCCGTCATCAAAACTTTAGCAAAATCACAATAGTAACAAATATGTGAGCAAAAAGGGATATGTACATAAGCTGCTTTTGTTTCGTTATTCTTCACTTTATTTCCTCTTCATTATTTGTTTTATGATTTTTACAGGTTTTCACTCAATGCTCTTTTTTATGGACTTATCTTTCATTTTTAAAATCGCTGTCATTAAGATATTTAGCAGGAAAAGGTAAACGGGGAAAGCAAGATGTGCAAAATCCCAAGTACTTGTAGCAGGAAGGGCAATTCCCGTTGTCAATATTCCAGCAGCAAAAGGCTTAATACTTTCTGTTTCAGGATATCTCCAAGCTTTAATCAAGGTGGGCAAAGCTGCTAAAGCATCACTCACAATAGCCAATAAAATTGCCAGATCAGAATTTTGTGTCAAATACCAGATGACTAAGGTGACCAGTGACACTATTCCACAGGACAAATCAAAAAGGGTGATTTTCCAAAAGGATTGCTTATTTATAAAGGAGGCGACAAAAACAAGTAAAGGCGTAAAGCCAGCCATGAAAACAGGAATTTGCCCGAGGCTAAACCCCGAAGAAGAAAACGTAGCAAAAAAGGCAATCATGGGTGCCAAGGCCCAAAGGAACCAAGTTATTTTATTGGGAATAACCCAACCTTTGAGTGTAGCTCTCACGTAGCCCAAAGCAAAATACAAGGTCACAGCAGCACTTAAAATAAGTAAATATGCCATGTCGCTGCTCTCCTTTACTGGTAAAAACTCATATCTTACTATTGTAACAAAAAACAAGTAAAAATTTTATCATTTTAGACTATTTGAGTCAATTTGTTTTCTATTTATTGTGTTATAATTAATAACAAAAGTTCAATAAATTTAAATGGGAGAACACATGGAAAAAGAAGTTACCATTAATGATTATACCGGTTTAGGAGCTTTTGAAGTTAGCTTTGAAATGCTTAAACTGGCAGAAAAAAATAAAAAAGCCAATATCTTTTTGAATGCCGGTCGTGGCAATCCAAACTGGATTAATACCAAAGCACGTTTAGCCTTTAATCGCTTGATTGAATTCGGTATTAAAGACTCCCTTCGTACGATTGAAAAAGCTGATATGGCCGGTTACACGACATTAAAGGGAATTGGACAACGCTTTGAAGCATTCTTAGAACCTGACGATGACGAGATTGATAAATTCTTGATTGACGTCATGGACTATATCGAAATTGATCTTAAACTCAATATTGACGATGTGATTAAGGAATTTATCGATGGTGCCATCGGAAATAACTACCCCGTTCCCAGCCGTTGCCTGAGAAATACAGAAATTGTATTGAACCGCTTCATGGAAAAAATTCTGTACAATGGCGTTCACCTCGAAGACAAGACACAAATCTTCCCAACGGAAGGCGGTACAGCTGCGATTGTCTACATCTTCAACTCACTCAAGCGCAATAAATTAGTTGTTCCGGGTGATAAAATCGCTATTAACACACCGATCTTTACTCCTTACTTACAGCTTCCTGGTCTAAGTGAGTTCAATCTCGTTGAAACATTAATTACTTCTGATGAGAGTGACAATTGGAACATTCCCGAAACAGAAATCGAAAAATTATCAGATCCTGAAATTAAGGCTTTCTTCTTGGTTAATCCATCAAATCCAGGTTCTAAAGCATTCAGCCAAGAAACACTTGACGCTTTACAACGCGCTGTTGAAAAAAATCCGGATCTCATCATTATTACAGACGATGTCTATGGCACTTTTGTTCAAGATTTCCAATCTGTCTATAGTGTTGTTCCTTATAATACCATTCTCGTTTATTCTTTCTCAAAACTTTTTGGTGCAACAGGTTGGCGTTTAGGGCTTATTGCCATGCAGGAAGATAACGTCTTTGACCGTCTTATCTCTGAGCTTGATCCCGAGGATATTGAAAAACTCGACAAGCGCTATGATATTGTAACCCACGACACTAAAGAGTTACCATTTATCGAACGTATTGTTGCTGATTCACGTTCCGTTGGTCTCTATCATACAGCTGGTCTCTCTACACCGCAACAAATCATGGAAGTTCTATTTGCCTTTACTCATTTGATTCATCGTAAAGAGGCAGATCCTTACTTTGAAGCTTGTGATGCTCTTATCGATGAACGCTATCAAGATTTGCTTAAAGCCATGAAGTTAGAGCCAGACAACTCAAAAGAGAATGCTAAATATTATACGCTCGTAGATATTTACCAACTGGCCGAAATCCGTTTTGGGAAGAAATTCCGTATCTATTTGGAAGAAAACTTTGATTATTTGGAATTCTTGCTCAATCTTGCCGACAAAAATGGTGTGGTCTTGATGGACGGGACAGGTTTTGGTGCTTCTAGCGGAACACTCCGCATCTCTCAAGCTAACTTGCCGACAGAGGATTATTACTTGATTGGGAAACAGATCATTAATCTTCTCAAGGAATATTACTCGGATTATTTGAAGAAGAGATAAACGCAAAAGAAAACCCAAATGAAACAAAAAAAGAAACCTCAACAGGTTTCTTTTTTTATCTTATTTGTAAATTTCAAGCAAGCCAAGGAATGAATCAGCTTCAAGTGAAGCTCCACCAACCAAGGCACCGTCGATATTTTCTTTAGACATAAGTTCAGCAACTGTTTCAGGTTTTACAGAACCACCGTATTGAATACGTACAGCATCTGAAACTTCTTTTCCGTAAAGTTTTTCAACTGTTGAACGAACAACACCACAAGTTTCGTCAGCGATTTCAGCTGTCGCAGTTTTACCTGTACCGATAGCCCAGATTGGTTCGTAAGCGATAACCATGTTCGCAACATCTTTACCGTCGATACCAGCAAGACCAGCTTCGATTTGAGCTGAAACCCATTCAGCTGTTTTACCAGCTTCAAAAGTTTCAAGTGTTTCACCACAGCAAAGGATTGGTGTTACACCAGCTGCGATAAGCGCTTTAGCTTTTTTATTGATGTCTTCGTCTGTTTCGTGGAAGTACTCACGACGTTCACTGTGACCGATTACTGAGTATTCGATTCCTTCTGCTGCAAGCATAGCTGGAGCGATTTCACCAGTGAAGGCACCTGAATTTTCAAAGTAAACATTTTCAGCTGCAACTTTAAGTGGGTTATTTCCACGTTCTTGTACCATTGATACAAGGTAAAGTGCAGGAGCTGCGATTGCAACTTCTACTTTGTCTTCTGATGGCAATTTACCGTCAATGTTAGCGATAAATTCTTTAACCTCTTTGAGGTTTTTATTCAATTTCCAGTTACCAGCGATAATAGGTTTACGTGACATTATTAATGTTCTCCTTAAAAATTGTTCTTATTAAGTATATCACAATCTGGCTCTTTCTGCTTGAATTAATGTTTCAAGCTTTTTCACATCCCACTCGTGTATCAAATAAAGAGCAACAGAAAAACCTAATCAAAATTAGGCTTCTTTTACTTTATATTGACGTGCTTTTTCTTCGTCGTCTTTCATCTGAACAATCAGAGCTTCAATGCTGTCAAATTTAATCATTTCTCGAATCTTATCGAGCCAGAGAACCGTTAAGTTTTCTCCGTACAAATCCAAATCTTTATCAAAAACATGGATTTCCACTGTTTTTTCTTTGCCATTAAAAGTTTCATTATAACCAATCGAAGCAAAGCCACGTTGACGTTTGCCCTCCCAGAGAACATCTACTGTGTAAACACCAGGTGAGGGGAGGTGAATAAAGTCTTTGATTGCCAGATTAGCCGTTGGATAGCCAATTGTTCGGCCACGTGCAAAACCATGCACAACAATTCCAGTTGTCTCATAAGGGTAACCCAGAAGCTCATTTGCTGCTTCGATGGCTCCAGTTTTCACAAGTGCACGTATCCGCGTAGAGGAAATTTTCCCTTCCTCATCTGCAACTTCTGGTATAACGACCACTTTATATTGCTCATTGCTTTTGAGTTGTGTCATGTCTGAGCCCGTTTTATGGTCAAAGCCCGTGATAACAATCTTCGGCAAGAACTTTTCCACTACATTTTTAGAGAATTCTTCTGCTGTTTGTTTCGCAAAACTTGAAGTAAAATCTTTAAAAACTAGATAATCCACACCATTTTCTGCAAAAAGTGCTTCTCGTTTTTTATCACTTGTTAACTTAAGCAACATATCTGGTTCAAATTTTTGAAAAGTAAGTGTCGGTTTTTCTGGAAAAGTTAAGACGGCAATCTTCAAATTTAGAACAGCTGCAAGTTTTTTTGCTTCAGCAAACAATGCTTGGTGGCCTCGATGTAAACCATCAAAATAGCCCAATACAAGAACTGTAGGTTCATTCCAATTTTTAATTTCGTCAAAATATAAAGTTTTCATTTTAATTTATTACCTTATTTGGTTTTAATATTCCTGGTTTTTCGGGATGTCTCATATAGACAGCAATCAATTGCTCTTGATAAAAGAAAGCAAAGCGTTTGCCTTCGCCAAGCTTAGCAAACTCAGTCTCTTCAAATTTTTTACCCACGCGCACCGCAGCAGCTTGTTCGTCTGTGACATCGATGCGGGGCAAATCAGAAACCGCAACTTCATTAGGTTGCAATATCTCATCAAGTTTATCAGCAAGAACCATAGCCTCAACCTCTTCCAAAGTCAATGCTTGATCGATATTCAATCCATTGGCTGCAGTCCGCTGTAATTTAGACATATGCCCCGCATAGCCCAAAGCTTGAGAGAGATCAACCGCCAAAGTCCGAATATAAGTCCCCTTACTGCAAGCTACACGAAACGTAAATCGTGCACAGTCCTCTTCAAAAGTCACTGGACTTGTCCGCACGAATGATTTGATTGTAACCTTTCGTTTAGGACGCTCAACTGTTTGTCCCGCACGTGCATATTCGTAAAGGCGCTTGCCCTTCACCTTGACGGCCGAATACATCGGTGGTACTTGTTGAATTTCCCCAACAAAATGTGTCATCACCTCGTCAATTTCTTCATCTGAGAGAGTTGACGGCACCGGTGTGGTTTCAAGGACTTCACCTTCTGCATCTTCTGTTTCTGTAGAGAAGCCGATCGTCACTTCACCTTCGTATACTTTTCCCGCCTCTTCCATGTATTCCAGAAGACGAGTGGCTTTACCCACAGCTACAGGGAGAACTCCTGTCACTTGCGGATCAAGCGTTCCTCCGTGGCCGATTTTTTTTGTTTTTAAAATTCCTCGAAGTTTAGCAACAACATCAAAAGATGTCCAGCCCGCTTCTTTATATACATTTAAAATTCCATTCATAGATACATAATTATAGCACTTTTTCAGACTTATTTCAGATAAAGAAACACTGTGGTTAAAAATAATCACAAAAAAAACGTAGCAATTTCTGCTACGTTAAACTACAAATGCCGTTTGGTCGCTTTTACATTTCTCCAAGTTTAGAGTAAGGTTGCGCATGTAACATCCATCGCACGCCATATTTATCCGTAAAATCGCCCATAGCGCCGCCCCAAAATTGTTCTTCAAAAGGCATATTTATTGTCACTTTTCCTGAGTCAGATAAGTGCTTCCAAAATTCCTGTGCTTCTGCCATAGCCTCTTTATCTTCTGAATTAAGGTCTAATAAAATCGATATTCCTGTATAGCTTAAAGCTTCATGTTGAAAATTATCTGCGGCCATAATAGTCGTTCCTAAGATATCAAACTGACTGTGCATCGTCATTTCTGCTGCTTGTTCTTCAGATAAACCAAATTCTTTTGCTTGTTCAGCAGCGACAGGAACACGGCGGATATTTTTTGCACCAAGAACTTCTTCATAGTAAGCAAGTGCTTCTTTGGTATTGTTAAGAGCAATATAAGGATGTATGTTAGCCATAAGCGCCTCTTTCTTTTTTTACTTGCTGATGTGACACCTTTATTTTATCATAAGGAGACGCTTTCAACTATTGATTTGCCATTCCTTTCACTGTCCTTCATTTTCTAACTTTCTTTGCAAAAACTTATCATAGTTTCGAACTGAAGGTGTGAAATACAAGAGACAAGCAGCTAATATGCCCCCAAAGCCTGCAATGACGAGCATATTTTGAACACCTATGGACTCTGCTACAGGAGCGGCAAAGATTAACCCAACGGGTCCAGCAACACTCATCAGTGCTGAGACAATTCCCATAACACGTCCTAAATATTGAGCTTCAAAGGATTGCTGTGTGATTGCCATATTCATTGTGGTATAAATCTGTCCTACAACTCCAGCAAAAACATTCAAAACAAGAAAAACCCAAAAACCGTTCATATTGCCAGGAAGAAAACCTGAACCACCGATACTTAAACCAACGATGAGGTAGGCTGCAATAATCCAAGGCATACGGTCCTTCGTCTTACCAAAAATACCGACTGCAAAAGAGCCAATCAGCATTGCAGCAGCAAAGAGAACTTCAACCCAACCCGCGTGAACAATCGTGCCCCCAAAATATTTTGTGGTTACCAGAGGATAGAGACTCATTGCAGGCATAAAAAGTAACATAAAAAGGGCACCAATGAGTGTCATTTTCCACATGGGTTTGTTCTCACGGAGAATATTAAATCCTTCAAGTGCATCCTTAACAACAGAGATTTTTTCACCTTGTGAGGCGACTTCTGGAATCTTGACTAAAAGTAGCATTCCAGCACCAAGAATAAAGCCAATAACATCAAGTAAAATAACCCAATGAATCGGCAGGGCTGCTACCATGAAAGCTCCGATCCCAGGTGAAACAATAAATATCAAGGATTGAATGATACCGAACTGTCCGTTAACTCGAGTAATTTCGGCTTCTGGAACCATTGTAGGCATAATGGATTGGACGGTAGGCATCTGAGCGGTCTGCGCCACCGCACGAATACCAATAGTCACAAAGACCATCCAAAGAGGATAAACATCGTTATTAATCCCATAAATAAAAAGTCCTAAAGCGATTACTGCCACGATAGCATCATAGAAAATAAGTAAGAACTTCTTATTCATTCGGTCAATAAATGGGCCAACAAATGGACTGAGAATCGCCATAGGCAACATACCCACAAGCGTGGCAATAGCAAGTACAGATTCTTCTCCTGTTTCAAGGGTCAAATACCAAATTATCGCATATTGGACAATCATTGACGTGACGCCCGTTAGGAGCTGACCTATCAAAAATAAATAAAAATTTTTCCGCCAGTTTGGCGGGATTGATGTATTCATAGACTTCCTTTTTCTATATTTTCTTTAAAAAGAGGATAAGGTTTCATCCCAGATGCAACAAATATTCCCTCTTTTTTAAGTATTAGCATATCAAAAAAGGAAGAGTTCTCAAAGCAATTTAAACCTTAGCTTCTCTTTCTTTTGCCTGCTTTTTAAGAAGCAGCAAAAAGAGCCTGACCAATGTCAAACTCTTCTCTTTCTACAACAGTTCTTTATTACGGAAACAATAATCCGCATGGTCATTAATCACGCCTATAGCTTGAAGATAAGCATAGATGATTGTTGGACCAACAAACTTCATTCCTCTTTTCTTCATGTCTTTCGACATGGCTTCAGCTAAAGCATTGGTGACAGGGACTTGGCTCTCGTCCATAATTTGATGTTGCAACACTTGACCTTCTGAGAAAGACCAAATGTATTTATCAAAAGAACCGAATTCTTTCTGAAGTTCTAAAACTTTTTGAGCGTTATTGACTGCAGCTGCAATCTTTAGCTTGTTACGGATAATTCCCGCATCTTGACGGAGAGCTTCTTCTTTTTCCTTGCTGTAGCTGGCTACTTTTTCAATCTCAAACTGATCGTAGGCCTCATAGAAGCTTTCCTGTTTGTTTAAAATGGTTGACCAAGAGAGACCTGCTTGGTTCATATCTAAAACGAGTTTTGCAAAAAGCTCTTGATCATCATGGACCGGAGTACCCCAATATGTATCATGATAATGAATCATCTTTTCAGAAGATAGGCACCACTTGCAGCGCTTCTTATCCATTTTCTACTCCTTTTTCTCAATCGGTGCCATTGCAGCCAAAAGGCGCTTCATGCCTACTTCAGGGAACTTGATTTTCAACTCCATGTTTTTACCAGTCCCTGTAACAGCTAAAACAATCCCTTCACCCCATTTGCGGTGGACTGCAGTATCTCCAATCGCCCAATCTTCTGTAGCGACATCTGTTTTTTCAATTACACGTGATGCTCCAGGATTGACTGCAGCTTTACGTTGATGAAGCGCATCTGTCATGGACATGCCAGTCCCAAATAGTGTTCCACCTCCAGCTGTTTTATAACTGGCATTGAAACTTGAATTAGCCTTGCGTGCAATCCCGCCGTAGTCCAATAACTCATCATCAATCTCGGAGATGAAACGGCTTGGACGATTATAGCTGGTTTTACCATAGAGCACGCGTTGATTTGCATTGGTCATATAAAGAAATTCTTCAGCGCGCGTGATTCCTACATAGGCAAGACGACGCTCTTCTTCCAACTCGTCAGGATCATCATTAACACGTGAAAGCGGGAAGATGTTTTCTTCCATCCCGATAAGAAATACAACAGGAAATTCCAAACCTTTGGCAGCATGCAAGGTCATCATGGTAACCGCATCACTCGCTTCTTCGTATTCATCAACCTCAGAAAGAAGACTTACTTCATTAAGGAAACGGCTCAAACGATCCAATCCTGTTTCTTTGATGGGTTCCCCTGTCATCTCATCCAGAGGCACTTCGGATTTCTCATCAAAATTCTTTGTCACAGAGAGAAATTCCTCAATATTTTCAATCCGTGTCTGCGCTTCAAGATTGGCTTGCATCCGCAGGAACTTCATATAACCCGTACGCTCAAGCATTTCTTCGACAAGTTCCGTAATACTAGAGCTTTCAATGAAGCTACGCAAGAAATCAAAAATCAGCCCCAGATTGTAGATTTCGCCAGCTGCCTTGCCGCGAATATCCGATAAAGTAATATCCAATGTGGATTCTGCCAAAGACTTCCCTTGCATATCCGCAAAGTTTCGTAATTTTTCCAGCGCACTTGGACCAACACCACGTTTAGGCTCATTGACGATCCGCTCGAAACTCATATTATCTCGCGGATTAGCAATCACGTTAAGGTAAGAGATAACATCACGAATTTCTTTACGTGAGTAGAACTTTGTTCCTGCAACCATACTATAAGGAATATTAGACTTCAAAAAGGCTTCTTCTATCGTACGTGATTGTGCATTTGTTCGGTAAAGGACTGCAAAATCAGAGTATTTCCGTCCAGCTTGCACTTGCTCACTTATCGTAGAAGCTGCAAAGATTGCTTCATCCCGCTCATCGTTGGCACGATAATAAAGGATATTCTCCCCATCATTATTTTGGGTCCATAATTTTTTAGGACGACGATTAACATTGTTGTTTATCACATTATTGGCAGCCTGTAAGATGGTTTTTGTGGAGCGATAATTTTCTTCAAGTAAAACAACTTTCGCATCTGGATAATCTTTTTCAAAGTCAAGAATATTCTGCATATCTGCACCACGCCAACCGTAGATAGACTGGTCAGCATCACCAACAACACAAATATTTTTAAAACGTTGTGCCATTAGCTTGACGAGCTGATATTGTGCATGGTTGGTATCTTGATATTCATCAACATGAATGTATTGAAACTTCCCTTGATAATAAGCTAAAACATCGGGATTTTTATCAAAAAGTCGTAAAGTTTGCATGATTAAATCATCGAAGTCCATCGACTCTGCTTTACGGAGTTCTGCTTGATAGGTTTTATAAACACGGGCTGTCAATAACTCATAGGGATTACGCGCATTGATTTGTCCTTCATAAGCTTCTGGATCCAGGAGGTCATTTTTAGCGTTTGAAATCGTATTAAGAAGCGTTTTGGGGTCCCATTTTTTAGGATCCAAGTTGGCTTCTTTCAAAATACGTTTCATCAAGGTTTTTTGTTCCCCTGGATCAATAATTGTAAAGTTACGGTTATAACCAATATGATCTGCATCGCGTCGGAGGATGCGGACACACATTGAGTGAAATGTTGCAATTAATGTGTCTTGAGCTGCTGGTGTTAAATTAAGCGCACGTTCTCTCATCTCACGTGCGGCTTTGTTGGTAAAGGTAATCGCCAAAATATTCCAGGGATTCACCATTTTTTCATCGATAAGATAAGCAATACGGTGCGTCAGTACCCGGGTTTTTCCTGAGCCCGCACCTGCCATAATCAAAAGTGGCCCTTCTGTAGTTTGTACTGCTTCTGCTTGTTTTTCATTCATTCCATTTAATAAAGGATTCATTTATTCTCTCAATTCCAGTCTAGTCTTGCTCTCCTATTATAACAAAAGAGGAACTTTCCTGCACATCTGTTTTCCTAAATTCTTTTTCATTTAAATGTAATATTTCTCGCAATAAACAAAGCTGTAAATATGTGATTACACTTCATGGATTGGCTTGTAAAAGGGGCTCAGCCATGATAAAATTATTCATAAAATGAAAGAAGGAAAAACATGACGCTGAACATTCAAAATCTCCGCTTCTCTTATCAAGCGCACAATGTGCTCGATCTGTCACCTGTAACTTTTGAACAAGGAAAAATTTATGGCATCGTGGGACGAAATGGTGTGGGGAAAACAACATTTTTTAAAACACTTACCAATATTATTACCCACTATTCTGGCAGCATCGAGATTGACGGCCAAAATATTAAAGAAAATCCTAAAATGCTGACAGCTGTAGGTATTGTTCTTGATGATATGGAACTTTATAAAAATTACTCCGGTTGGTTTAATCTCCGCTACTTTGGTGGGCTACGTGGAAATTTTGATGAAGAAAGAACGCGCATCTTAGCCAAAGAATTAAACATTTACGACAACCTGAACGAAAAAGTAAGCCGTTATTCTTTAGGCATGAATAAAAAGTTAATCCTTCTGATTTCCCTGATGAGTGACGCGAATATTCTTATTTTTGATGAACCTTTTCGTGGCTTAGATAAAAGAACAGTCGAATGGTTTAAAAATTACTTGCTTCATTTAAAAACAGAAGGACGGATGATCCTTATTTCAAGCCATGTTCAAGAAGACATTGAGACGCTAGCCGATGAAGTTTTAGTCCTGGAAAATGGTAATTTTGTTGAAAGATTCGATCTCCGAAAGAAGAATCAGACCTATATTTACCGTGTACAAACAAATCAGCCTCAAGCACTTCGCGCCTTCCTCACGGAGTCACACGTTAAGTTTTCACAGCAAGCCGAAAACTGGACAATTTTTGAAATGAATGAAGACAAGTATCGCGCGTTCTTCAAGGAAGCCGTAGCTCAAGATATTGAGTTTTATCAGATAAAAAAAGAAAGCAAGTTCATTGAACTGGTGAAATAGGAGGAACTCAATATGAATGCCAAAAATATTTTTAAAATGGAAATGTATAAAAACATAATGGATAAAACCTACATGATTGTCCTTGCTGTATTCATTTTTTTAAGTCTACTGCTTAACTTTTCATGGTTGGCTGTAAGTTTGACAAACATTGATTTTCAAAACTTCCCCATCCTTCTGACCTTTCTTTCTATTACAACTGTCTTTGCCATCATTGGGCTAGCTATCTTTTCACTCTTATACCCTTTTCATCTGCTCAATATTGATTACAAAAACAAGGTCATGAGTTTGATGATTGCCAGTGGTGTCTCTCGTGTCAAATATTACTTTGTCAAGATTGGTACAACAATTTTAACTCAATTAATTGCTCTTTTTCTTATCTTAGTCGTTCCTTTTGTGACCTTCTTTATCTTCAACCAAGAAACAGTCTTTTCTCTCTTCCGATCGCTTGATTTATTGGTTCATTCTGCAGATATTTTTACGGGTCTTCTCTCTTTCATTTTAGGACTCATTGCCATGATGGTCACAATGGCTTTAGCAGTTATTATCACACGGGGAAGCACTTCTGGTTTGTTTGTGTACATCGCTTTTAATTTTGCCTCTCGTATTCTTCAAACAGTCTTAATGAGCCTTTTTTTCCTTTTCCTTGCACAAGGAGGTACTTCGGACTTTAGTACGAGCTTTGTAAGTAATAACAGCTTCTTCAGTATTGGTTATCATATTATAGAAATCTTAGTTTTCGGTCTGATTGGTATTTTCTACCTTCGCAAACAGGATTTATAAAAACATCAAAAAAACTTCCAGAAATGCTCTGGAAGTTTTTTTATTTTTATTAAAGCACTTGATTATAACTGCGGTCAAAAGCAGATTTCATCTCTGGTGTCGCAGCATCATAAGCAACTTTTTTCTCAAATGTACCATGCACAATGATTCGATTGACAGCCTCTGGATCCGCGCAAGTTACCAAGGTAATCTCCGTTTTTCCTGGTGTATCATTGATTACCTCTGAATGTTCTGGAGAAACAACAGATATTTTGTTGATACGATATTGATAGATATTATTTTTGTCCGTGACATAAATAACCATACCCTCTTTCGCACGCTCAAGCGGTGTAAAGAGTAGGCTAACATCACTGCTAAATCCAGTGACATTGTGACTGGCTAAGGCATAGTTTCCTTGCCCCATCACTTGATCTTCCTTCATCGTTCCAGCACCAAAAGCAAGATTCTCATTTGCTAAGCCTTTGAAAATTGGCAGATTGATACCAACATCAGGAATTGCAATCCCACCAATTACTGGCATGGGTTGACGATTTAACTGATGGCGCAATACTTGCTCAAAACTAATCGACTCTACACTGTCAAAATCAAAGTTGCCCTTTACTTCTTTGTTTTCTTTAATCGTTTCCCGTGTCACATTATCTATCTGATAATGCGCTGTATTTCTACCGATTAACCAGTTTCGGATGGGTTTGTTAAAAACAAGGACCAAACCTACAAGAAAGAGAACCAAAATAAGCAAATTGATCAACATACGTTTCCAACTTTTATTTTTTTTCGCCATGTTGCCTCCTTCTATTTCAGGTCCTTAATTTGACCTATCTTATAGTTTTCACTGGTTAGGTCAAATTTATCTTTTAAGCCATCCGTAATATAGACTTTGTTATCTTTATCCACAAATACAGCTTGAACATTTTTCAGGCTTTCTACATATTCATAACCTTTTTTTGTTCCCATAGCGTAGATCATGGTAGATAAGCCATCACCATTTGTAGCATCATCACCAGAAATTAAAAGAGTAATGCTGGCAATATCATTGTCAAAGGGGAAGCCCGTTTTAGGATTAAGAATATGAGAGTAACGATGCCCATCTACTTCTAAATAGCGTTCATAGATACCGGAAGTATTGACATGTTGGTCACTTGCTTTTAAAATCCCCAACTGCGATTTTTCAGGATCATTAGGGTCTTTTATACCAATCGTCCACGCATCATTTGCTTGACGTGGAGAATGTCCAATCACGTAGATAGAACTTGAGCCCAGATCGACAATACCCGTAGTTACACCATTATTTTTAAGGCTTTCAACCATCTTCATGGCGGTATATCCTTTGGCTATTGAACCTAAATCTAATCGAGCACCTTTTTGACTTAAATAGACGGTACTGTCCTTTTCATTAAATTGGATAAATTGATAGTTAATCAGAGGTAAGACTTTGTCTATCTCATCTTGTGACGGTTTCCGTGCATCAGGGAAGCCTATGTTCCAGAGCTTGCTCAAAGGACCTATGGTAATATCGTAGCCCATATCCTTAGCGGAATAGTTATAGCCTAGCTTGATCAATTGATAAATTTCAGAATTTACTTTGACAGGTTTAATACCAGCATTGTCATTGATTTTATCAACCACTGACTTTGTTTGATCCACAGATACCCAATCGTTATATTTTTCAGCAATATTTAGTGCTTCTTCAACTGCTTTTTCCTTACCTTTATCATAGACCGTAACTTGGATATAGGTTCCCATTGTTGTGGCATCTTTTTTTATTGGCTGTTCTAAAAGATCACGTGTCTCCTTATTTGAACTGCAAGCTGTCAGTAAAAAGATACCGACCACTGCAGTAAAGAAGATAAATAATTTTTTCATTTTATTCTTCCGTATTTGAAGCTATTTCTGTCTCACTTAATTCTTCATCTTCCTGTTCGGGTTCGACAAGAGCAAATGTCACGATTTGGGCATCATCATCCAAACGCATGATTTTCACGCCTTGTGCTGCACGACCAGTTTGTGAGATATTGTCCACACTTGTACGAATCACAACACCTGTATCGGTAATGACCATAATGTCTTCATCGCCGTTGATCGCAGTTAAACCTGCAAGCTTACCTGTACGGTCAGTGATATTCATGACTTTAATCCCTTTACCACCACGACCTTTAACTGGATATTCGCTCGCAATCGTTCTCTTACCTAAACCTTTTTCAGAAATCACTAAGACTTCCTGTTCATCGTGAACAATCGCAGTGCCAACAACAAAGTCGCCTTCACGCAGACTAACCCCTTTAACACCCGTAGCAGAACGTCCCATATCACGCACTACAGCTTCCTCAAAACGTACGGAGAAGCCATTATGCGTTCCGATAATGATGTTTTCTTTGCCTGAGGTGAGCAGAACATTAATGAGTTCGTCTCCTTCACGAAGATTTAGAGCTTTAAGACCATTAGTTCGGATATTGGCAAATTGTTGGGTATTTGTACGTTTAACTAAGCCTTTGCGTGTTGTGAAGAACAAATAGCGTTCCTCGTCTGACTTCACCACATTAATAACGGTTTGAATCTTTTCACCTTCATCAAGTTTTAAAAGATTAACAATTGGCAAGCCCTTAGCAGCGCGACCGTATTCAGGGATTTCATAGCCCTTCATACGATAGACGCGTCCAAGATTAGTAAAGAAGAGCAAATGATCATGCGTACTTGTTGACACAAGATGCTGTACAAAATCATCATCAGACATGTTCATACCTTGAACTCCACGCCCACCACGTTTTTGTGCACGGAATTCGTCATTGCTGAGACGTTTGATGTATCCCTTGTTTGAGAGAGTGATAAGAACATCTTCTTCCTCAATCAAATCTTCGTCTTCCAGATTCAAGACTTCTCCAACTAAAAGCTCTGTGCGGCGTTTGTCTGCAAATTTACGTCTAATTTCACCTAATTCTTCTCGAATAATAGCTTTGACACGTTCTGGTTTAGCCAAGATATCTGCCAAATCAGCAATCAAGGCAATCAGCTCTTGATACTCATTTTCAATCTTGTCACGTTCCAAACCTGTCAAACGACGCAAGCGCATATCCAAGATAGCTTGAGATTGCTTGTCTGACAATTGGAATTCGTCCATCATCGCTTTTTGAGCAATTGCATCTGTTGCAGATTCACGGATAATGGTGATCATGCGATCAATGTTATCCAAGGCAATACGCAAACCTTCTAAGATATGCGCACGGGCTTCAGCACGGGCTTTATCGAAACGTGTACGGCGTTCAACAACTTCGATTTGGTGCTCGATGTAGTCGGTCAAGATTTGTTTCAATGACAGAATCTTTGGCGTACCCTTTTCGATGGCCAACATATTAAAGCCAAAGGATGTTTGAAGCTGTGTAAGTTTGAACAAATTGTTCAAAATCACGTGCGCCGATGCATCACGACGGACTTCAACAACGAGACGTACCCCTTCACGGCTTGACTCATCACGGCAGGCTGTAATACCTTCTATACGTTTTTCTTGTGCTAAACGTACGATATGCTCATGAACTTTTGACTTATTGACCATGTAAGGGAACTCAGTAACGACGATACGTTCCTTACCACCAGGTAATTCCTCAATTTCTGTCTTCGCACGAAGCGTAATTGAGCCTTTCCCTGTTTCATAGGCACGGCGAATACCCGATTTACCCATGACCAGAGCACCTGTAGGAAAGTCTGGTCCAGGTAAAACTTCCATCAAATCACGCGTTGTCGCCTCTGGATTTTCCATCAGCAAATCAACTGCATCGATTGTTTCCCCTAAGTTATGAGGGGGAATATTTGTCGCCATACCAACGGCAATCCCGGTTGTTCCGTTAACCAAAAGGTTAGGGAAACGTGCTGGAAGTACTTCTGGCTCACGTTCTGTTCCATCATAGTTATCCACAAAGTCGACAGTATTTTTGTTGATGTCTCGAAGCATTTCCAAAGCAATTTTGGACATGCGTGCTTCGGTATAACGTTGAGCGGCAGCGCCGTCTCCATCCATGGAACCAAAGTTCCCATGTCCGTCAACCAGCATGTGGCGATAGCTCCACCACTGAGCCATACGTACCATTGCCTCATAAATCGAGCTGTCTCCATGGGGGTGATATTTACCCATGACATCCCCGGTAATACGGGCAGATTTTTTATGTGGCTTATCAGGCGTTGTACCAAGCTCGTTCATTCCGTAAAGAATGCGGCGATGAACCGGCTTCAAACCATCGCGTACATCAGGTAGGGCACGTGCCACAATAACTGACATTGCATAGTCACGAAAGCTGGTTTTCATCTCCTCAGCAAGATTGACATTTATGATATTTTTATCTTCCATGTTCTCCTCTTTCAATGTATAAACACTGTCTCTATTATACCATAATTTCTTACTGTTTACAGTTGTTTTTAAATCTTTTGTCTGTCTTTTTTAAACGTGTCAGGGCCTCACTTTGACAGGATAATCTTGCTTTTTCTAAATAAAAAAAACAACCCTCATTGAGGATCATTTCTTATTTTATTTTTGCTTCTAATACACGATCAATATCTTCTGCTAAGGGATGACCGTTGCTTGCGCGATCAGATAACTTCAAGTCTGTCAATTCTGTTTGATAGACTTTGCCCACGGCTGAAGTCACTTCCAAAATCTGGCTCTTATCCGTTTGCGTTTCTTCTGCTTCTGCAGGGCTGAAAAGATCAACCGTCTCTGAGAGTGGTGTCTTCTCGGTATTTATCACACTGCCCGCTGCAAATACGGTATGCGGATTGGACTTCAAAGGACGTAGCACCTGCAAGCCTCGATTCGCTCGACTTGTTTCAGGAATATCTTCCGATTTTACCCGTTTGATAAAGCCACGTTGTGTGAGGAGGTACCAGCTGTCTGTTTGCACAAAGAAGGCAGCCTTCACTATATCCCCTGCTTTAAGATTCATCGCCTTGACTCCGGCTGCTTTAGCCCCCACGACAGGAATTTCTGAGATATTAAAGCGAAGGGCATAACCATTTTCAGAAATCAACAGCACATCTTCATCGCCTTTAACAATCGGCACGAGGGTTACGATACTGTCTTTGTCCCCTTTGAGTTTGCCGTAAACCATGGACTTAGAGCGGTATGTCCGCCAAGGTTTAAAGGAAGCGAGTTCAACTTGCTTGATTTGACCAGCTGCTGTGACTACCATATAATTTTCGCCTGTTTCAAAATTATCAAGCACCTGTGCAAAGATAATTTCCTCATCACTGGCAAAATTGTTCAAGGTTTGCGAAATATGCTCTCCAATATCCTTCCAGCGGACATCAGATAATTCATGGACGGGACGATAAATAACATTCCCAAGACTGGTGAACATCAGCAGGTGCTGTGTGGTCCGTGCGCCTGCTTTAACAAAGATTAATTCGTCATCTTCACGTTTACCGACTTCTTCGACATTGGAAGAGGCAAAGCTGCGTGGCGATGTGCGTTTAATATATCCCCCACGTGTCACTGATACAACGGTTTCCTCTTCTGCAATCAGTTGTTGTGCCTCAATCTCAATCGTTTCGACTTTATCTTGAAGTTCGGAACGTCTTTCCTTGCCAAATTTTTTCTTGACTTCACGTAGTTCCCGTTTCATCAAGTTAAAAAGTGTACGTTCATCATTGATAATCGCACGCAGCTCTAAAATCTTAGCTTCAAGTTCTGCTTGTTCATTCTCCAGCGTGACGATGTCGGTATTGGTTAAACGGTAAAGTTGCAAAGTGACTATGGCTTCTGCCTGCTCTTCACTGAAAGCATAGCTCACCTTCAGGTTTTCCTTAGCATCTGATTTATTTTCAGATGCACGGATCAAAGCAACAACTTCATCCAAGATAGAAACCATGCGGATTAAACCTTCTACCAGATGCAAACGTTTCTCCGCCTTACTCAAGTCAAATTTTGAACGCTTAACAATCACGTCCTGACGATGCGCAATATAAGAGCGCAGGACAGGAAGGACACCAACTTGACGTGGCGTCATATTGTCAATGGCCACCATATTAAAATTATAATTAATTTGTAAGTCTGTGTTTTTATAAAGGTAGTTAAGCACCAGTTGACTGTTGGCTTCTTTCTTCAGTTCAATTGCGATACGGAGCCCTTCACGGTCGGATTCATCACGCACTTCAGAGATACCGGGTACTTTGGCATTTACTCGCACATCATCGATCCGTTTAACCAAAGTCGCTTTGTTGATTTCATACGGAATCTCTGTAATAACGAGTTGTTCACGACCACCCTTAAGCTTTTCAACTTCCACTTTCGAACGGACAGCAATGCGTCCTTTGCCTGTTTCGTAAGCCTTTTTGATTTCACTACGGCCTTGAATAATGGCACCTGTCGGAAAATCGGGGCCGGGCATGAAAGTCATGATTTTTTCAACATCAGCTTTAGGGTGATCAATCATATAGATTGTCGCATCAATAACTTCTCCAAGATTGTGCGGCGGAATATCAGTTGCATAACCTGCCGAAATCCCCGTTGAACCATTCACCAACAAGTTAGGGAAACTTGCAGGCAGTACAGTGGGTTCTTTTTCCGTGTCATCAAAATTCCAAGCGTGAGCAACGGTATCTTTCTCAATATCTTTTAATAAATACGAAGAAATTTCTGCCAAACGCGCTTCGGTATAACGCATAGCAGCCGGTGGGTCACCGTCCATCGATCCGTTATTCCCGTGCATTTCAATCAAGGGCTCAAGCATTTTCCAATCTTGCGACAAGCGAATCATCGCATCATAAATCGAGCTATCACCATGCGGGTGAAAATTACCCATAACGTTACCAACAGACTTGGCAGACTTACGGTAAGCTTTATCAAAAGTATTCCCATCCTTATTCATTGAATACAGGATGCGACGTTGAACGGGTTTTAAGCCGTCTCGAATATCAGGCAGGGCACGTTCCTGAATAATGTATTTTGAATAGCGCCCAAAGCGCTCGCCCATAATATCCTCTAAAGGTAGAGTTTGTATATTAGACATTAGTCCTCCAACAGTTATCTCATTTTTCAGTTTACAAAATGTTTTTTAAGAGGCGAAATCCTTTAAGTCCAAAATCATTTCAACATGTTTGATGCCATCTTCTAAAAAGGGTTCAGAATCTTCTTTGAAGCCAAAGGAAGCATAGAAGGCCCGGAGATAGTACTGCGCTTCAATACGCACTACAGGTTCTCGCCATGCTTGAGCCAGAAACTCAAGCGCCTGTTGCATCATTTTGCGCGCCGTTCCTTTGCCACGTTGGCTTTCTTTCACCAGCACACGTCCAATAGAAGCCTCAGGATAAGAAAGGCCTGCCGGTAAGATACGACAGTAGGATTGAATGGCTCCTTCTTCATCTTCTAACCACAAATGCAATGACTTTTGGTCTTTACCGTCGATATCTTGATAAGCACATGCTTGTTCGACAACAAAAACTTCAGAGCGGACATGTAAAATTTTGTAGAGTTCTGATCGCGTGAGTTCTTCGAAATTTTTAATCTTCCATTCCATATTATCCCTCTTTTTCTATTTCATTTGTAAAGTTAGCTTTCTGCATTTCCTTCAAAAAATCAGAATGAATGGTCACTGTCTCATTATTATAAAGCGTGGCCGTTAAGCTGTAGCCTGTTGAATAAGCTGCCGTTATTGCTAGTCCTGTCACCTCGAATTTTTGCCAATTTCGCTGTGTATCTCTGCGATAATAGACTAAGTCTTTGGTAATCGGTAAACTCAATTTTCGACGTACTTCTTCTGTAATGGTCGTGTCCAGCTCGCCAAACAAATCCATTTGCAAACTTTCATTGGACACCAGTTGCGGTTTTGGTGGCCGTGACAAGTCTTGCAAGTACTGATAGAGACGTGCGGTGATAAGGCAATCGTTAAGGGCATCGTGACTCCGCAAGTCAATGCCTAAAACATCCTTGAAGGTTTCCAACTTATAGTTGGGCATCTGCACTAATTTTTTTGCTTCAGACAGTGTATCATAGACTTGAAAATGAGGGACATCGCCAATCTCACAATCCACTATCGCCTGATAAAGGAAGCTGACATCAAAAGGCGCATTATGAGCCACCATCAAGCTATCCCTTGAAAAAGCAATAAAATCAGGGAGTACTTCAGCCAGAACAGGTTGTTCCAGTAAGGAAGCCGGCCAAATACCGGTCAGTTCTGAAATTTTAGTCGGAAGATAAGAACGCGTAGGTTTGATCAACTGATTAAAGCGCGCAATTTCTTGGTGCGCTTGGTCATATTTGACGGCACCAATTTGAATAATTTCATTTTTTTGAGGGCTAAATCCCGTTGTCTCAAAGTCAAATACTACGTAATGCTCCACCTTACCACCTTCCTTTCCTTAAAATATGCGGTTACTTAAAAGATTGTGTTTTCTTCCAAGGTAAACTTCACATTATTCTCAATCCATTTACGACGAGGTTCCACCTTGTCTCCCATCAACACTGAAACCCGTTTTTCAGCTTGCGCTGCATCATCAATGGTAACTTGAATCAATGTACGTGTTTCAGGATTCATCGTTGTCTCCCACAACTGATCAGCATTCATTTCTCCTAAACCTTTATAACGCTGAAGGGTTGCTCCCTTGCCAAAAGTTTGACGAAGTTCTTCAAGTTCAGCATCCGTCCAAGCATAGGCAACTTTTTCTTTTTTACCCTTACCTTGGCTCATCTTATAGAGCGGTGGCAAAGCAATATAAACGTGCCCATTTTCGAGAAGAGGCTTCATATAGCGGTAGAAAAAGGTCAGAAGTAGGGTTTGGATATGTGCACCATCTGTATCCGCATCGGTCATAATAATTACTTTATCATAGTTCCGATCTGCAAGGGTGAAATCTGCTCCAACGCCTGCACCAATGGTGTAAATCATCGTGTTGATTTCTTCATTTTTAAGGATATCCTGCATTTTGGCTTTTTCAGTATTGATCACCTTACCACGCAAGGGCAAAATCGCTTGGAATTTACGATCGCGTCCTTGCTTTGCCGAACCACCGGCAGAATCTCCTTCGACAAGGTAGAGTTCATTTTTATTAGGATTTTTGGTTTGCGCAGGTGTTAATTTTCCTGAGAGAAGCCCTTTGTCTTTTTTATTCTTTTTACCTGTTCGAGATTCTTCACGGGCCTTACGCGCAGCTTCACGTGCTTCACGCGCTTTGATCGCCTTACGAATTAAATTTTGTGCCAGTTCACCATTCTCCAAAAGATAGAAAGTCAATTTTTCAGAGACCAGAGCATCAACTGCTGGACGTGCTAAGGGTGAGCCAAGCTTGTCTTTTGTTTGTCCCTCAAACTGTAAATATTCTTCTGGCACAAGGATAGAGAGAACGGCTGTCAAACCTTCACGATAGTCTGAGCCTTCAAGATTTTTATCCTTGTCTTTAAGCAGACCTGTTTTCCTGGCATAATCATTCATAGCTTTCGTCAAGGCAGTTTTGAGCCCGGCTTCATGTGTTCCGCCATCTTTTGTCCGAACATTATTAACAAAAGATAGGATATTTTCCGAATAACCATCATTATACTGTAAAGCTACTTCTACTTGGAAAGAATCTTGTTCGCCTGCAAAATATAAAACGGGTGTGAGCGTATCCTTATCCTCATTAAGGTAGTCTACAAAATCTTGCACACCATTTTCATAGTGGAATTCTTCCTTAACCTCTTCTTCTCCGCGTTCATCTGCAAGTGAAAGCGTGACATCTTTCAAGAGAAATGCAGATTCATTTAACCGTTCAGAAATCGTTTGGTACTTAAACTCAATCGTAGAAAAAATCGTAGCATCTGGCATAAAGGTGACTTTTGTCCCTGTTTTCGATTTTGGTGCCTTGCCTATTTTTTCCAATGTGGTTACTGGATGTCCACCATTTTCAAAACGTTGACGATAAACATGGCCGTCACGCGTAATTTCTACTTCAAGCCAGCTTGACAAGGCATTTACAACAGAAGAACCTACACCGTGTAAGCCGCCCGATGTTTTGTATCCACCTTGGCCAAACTTACCTCCTGCGTGAAGGACCGTAAAGATAACTTCGACAGTCGGTTTGCCTGTAGCATGCATCCCGACAGGCATTCCACGTCCTTCATCTTCCACAGTGACAGAACCATCTTTATTTAATATGACCGAAATCTTTGTTCCAAAGCCTGACAAGGCTTCATCGACAGCATTATCTACAATTTCCCAAATCAAGTGATGCAAGCCTGTTGAATCCGTTGAACCAATATACATCCCTGGGCGCTTTCTTACGGCATCAAGCCCTTCTAAGACCTGAATCGCGCTGTCGTCGTAATTATTTATATCTACCATTCATTATTCTCCATTTAAGCTAGCTCTAAACCAGCAGAAATATTCATCTTTCCTATTCTACATTCTTCAAGGGCCTTTGTCAAAAGTCTTTATAAAACAAATGGGGCTTTTTATCCCAATTTCCTAAAAAATTTAAATTTGAAAAGATTTTCTTTCAAAGAAAGGCTAAAATTCGTTAACTTTTATGTTATAATTGTAGAGCTATTACAAACGTAAAAGAAAGATGATATGACTATAATAATTTTATGCATCGCTGCCTACCTTATTGGAGCGATTCCTGCAGGACTTTGGATTGGAAAGATTTTCTTTAAAAAAGATCTGCACGAGTATGGTTCTGGAAATACTGGTACAACGAATACTTTCCGTATTCTTGGAAAAAAAGCCGGCATCATTGTTTTCATCTTTGACCTCCTCAAAGGTACATTGGCAACACTTCTGCCTCTCATTTTCCATGTTCATGGTGTTTCACCACTTATTTTTGGATTATTAGCTGTCGTCGGTCACACCGTTTCAGTCTTTGACAAATTTAAAGGTGGAAAGGCCGTTGCGACTTCAGCTGGTGTTGTTCTCGGATTTAACCCCGTTTTCCTCCTTTATCTGGCCGTGGTTTTCTTCCTCGTGCTTTACCTTTTCAGCATGATTAGCTTGTCTTCTATTTTAGGAGCTGTTGCTGCACTGATTGGTGTTCTTGTTTTTCCTTATTTCCACTTTATTCTCCCCCATTATGATCCCTTGTTTTCGATAATCATTTTAGTCTTGGCTACTATTATCATTGTTCGACACAAGAGTAACATTAAGAGAATAAAAAATAAAGAAGAATCTTTGGTCCCTTTCGGCTTGAACCTTAGTAAACAACACAATATATAGTATTTTACATAATTATGAACCACAATATCTAGTATCGATAACTTGACTAGGTATTTTTTTTATACTAAAATAAAAGAATAAAAATAATGAAAAATTGGAGAACAATTATGGTCACTGTATACTCAAAAAACAACTGCATGCAATGTAAAATGGTAAAAAAATGGCTCACAGAACATACTGTGGACTTTGAAGAAATTAACATTGACGAAAAACCAGAATTTGTTCAAACAGTGCTTGATATGGGATATCGTGCTGCACCTGTTGTTGTCAAAGGCGACGTTTCATTCTCTGGTTTCAATCCAAGTGAATTGGCAAAATTAGCATGAAATTAATCTATTTCAGTATCACTGGCCAAACACGCCGCTTTGTCAACAAAACTAATTTAGAGCATGAAGAAATTCTGCCCAACGATCCCGAATTTGAAGCAAATGAAGATTTCCTGATCATCGTCCCAAGTTATGCGGATGAAACTCCTGGAGCTGAAAAAAGCATGGACATCATGGACCCTGTCTTTGAGTTTATGTCCTATGCCAATAACGCACAATACTGCAAAGGCATTGTCGGTACAGGAAATCGAAATTTTGCTTCTTTATATATCTTTACCGCAAAAGAATTATCCGCTCAATTCCAAATTCCTATTGTTTACGATTTCGAATTTAATGGTACACCGAGCGATGTAGCTGCTGTTGAAGACATTGCAGCTCGATTGGATTCTGGAGCAAATATCAGTCTCAAACCGTAAATTTCACTAAAAATAAAAAATTAGCATGTGGGCGCAAAGCCCCGGAGAAATATATGTCACTTAAAAATCTTGAAGATGTTACGTACTTCACACTTAACAATCAAATCAATATCCCCGTTAACGGCTCTATTCCTTTAGCAAAAGACAAGGAAGCAATCACTGCCTTCTTCAAAGAAAATGTCGAGCCTAATACTTTCACTAAAGATACTTATGCCGAAAAAATTGAAGCGCTTCTAGAAGGTGATTATCTGGAAGAGGACTTCATCCGTAAGTATGAAATGAGTTTCATTGAGCAACTTCACCAAGAATTGTTGGACTTTGGCTTCCGTTTTGATAGCTTTATGGCTGCTTACAAGTTCTACAATCAATATGCCATGAAAAATAACGAAGGTACCCTCTACCTTGAAAACTTTGAAGACCGCGTCTTGATGAACGCGCTCTACATGGCTGATGGTGATACAAAACTTGCACGTAACTTAGCCTTTGCTATGGTGAATCGTCGCTACCAGCCTGCCACTCCAACTTTCCTCAATGCTGGGCGTAAACGTCGTGGTGAATTCGTCAGCTGTTTCCTTTTACAATTGACAGACGACATGAATTCGATTGGTCGTACCATTAACTCTGCCCTCCAACTTTCAAAAAATGGTGGTGGCGTTGGTCTTAACTTAACCAACTTACGGGGTGCCGGCGCACCCATCAAGGGTTATGATGGTGTTGCAGCAGGTGTGGTTCCCGTGATGAAACTTTTCGAAGATAGTTTTTCTTATGCTAACCAACTTGGACAACGTCAAGGGGCTGGTGTGGTTTATCTTTCCATTTTCCACCCTGACATTATGGAATTCCTCTCAACGAAAAAAGAAAATGCGGATGAAAAAATCCGTGTAAAAACCTTGTCACTCGGTGTGACTGTTCCTGATAAATTCTACGAGCTCGCAGCTAAAGGTGAAGATATGTATCTCTTCGAGCCTTACTTTGTCGAAAAAGAATACGGCATGCCTTTTGCTCATGTTGATATTACAGCAGAATACGACAACATGCTGGCAAACGATAATATTCGTAAAATCAAAATCAGCGCACGTGAGTTGGAACAAGAACTTTCTAAACTTCAACAAGAGTCTGGTTATCCTTACATTGTAAACATCGATACAGTCAACAAAGCTAACCCCGTCGATGGTGTTATCTCGATGAGTAATCTTTGTTCTGAAATCCTTCAAGTTCAAACACCTTCTGTCCTCAATGACGATCAAACTTATTCAACATTAGGAACTGACGTTGCTTGTAACTTGGGTTCGACAAATGTCATGAACATGATGACTTCAGGCGCAGACTTTGGAAGCTCTATTGAGTCAATGGTTCGTGCATTGACCTTCATCTCTGAAACTTCAAATCTTGACTCTGTACCGACTGTGCGTAAAGGAAATAACGAAATGCGTGCCATCGGACTTGGTGCGATGGGGCTCCATTCTTTCCTCGCTAAAAATCATATCCATTACGACAGCAAAGCCGCTGTTGACTTTACAAGTGTTTACTTTATGCTCTTGAACTACTATACTTTAGTGGCCTCAAACACACTTGCAGTTGAACGCCAAGCAACCTTCAAAGACTTTGATAAATCTGCTTATGCTGACGGCTCTTACTTTGACAAATACCTTAATCATGACTATTTCGCTGCTGTTCCAGCGGAAATCCAAGAACTTTTCGCTGGCATTGCTGTACCTGGTCCAGCGGAATGGGCTGCCTTAAAAGAAAAAGTCATGCAAGGTGGCCTTTACAATTCTTACCGTATGGCCGTTGCACCTAATGGATCAATTTCTTATATCAACGACTGCTCTTCTTCCATTCACCCGATCGTTAACCGTATCGAAGAACGTCAAGAAAAGAAAGTTGGTAAAATTTACTATCCAGCCGCTGGGCTTTCAACAGATACCATTCCTTATTACAAATCTGCTTACGATACTGACATGCGTGCTGTCATTGACGTTTACGCCGCTGCGACGGAACATGTCGATCAAGGTTTGTCTATGACCCTCTTTATGCGTTCAACTTTACCTGAAGGCCTTTATGAGTGGAAAATTGCAAATAATAAAATGACAACACGTGATTTGAGTATCTTGCGTAACTATGCTTACAATAAAGGAATCAAAACGATCTACTACGTCCGTACCTTTACAGACGATGAAGAGGAAGTTGGCTCAAACCAATGTGAAAGCTGTGTTGTTTAAAAAAAGGAAATACTATGTCTGAACAAAATAACCAAAAAGTCCCTACTTACTATGCAGCCATTAACTGGAATGCAATTGAAGATTCTATTGATAAATACACTTGGGAAAAACTGACCAGCCAGTTTTGGTTGGACACACGTGTCCCTGTTTCCAATGACCTTGACGATTGGCGCAAATTGCCCCAAGTTGAACGCGATACTTTTGCGAAAGCTTTTGCTGGCTTGACCCTCTTGGATACTTTACAATCTGTAGACGGTGCAGAGGTGCTCAAACATGATGCACGTACACCACAAGAAATCGCATGTTTCAACAATATCCAATTTATGGAGTCCGTTCACGCCAAATCTTACTCGACAATCTTTAGTACCTTAAATACAAAATCAGAGATTGAAGAACTCTTTGATTGGGTCGATACAAATGTTTACATGCAAAAGAAAGCAGAAATCATCAACGCTATCTACCAAAATGGTACAGCCCTTCAGAAGAAAATTGCAAGTGTCTTCCTTGAAACTTGCCTCTTCTACTCTGGTTTCTTCACACCGCTCTGGTATCTCGGCAATAACAAGATGATCAACTCTGCTGAAATCATCAAACTTATCATTCGTGATGAGAGTGTCCACGGCACTTATATCGGTTACAAGTTCCAACTTGGTTTCAACGAACTCTCTGAAGAAGAACAAAGTGAACTCCGCGATTGGATGTACAACTTGCTCTACGAACTTTATGAGAATGAAGAAGCTTATACACACTTGCTTTACGATGAAATCGGCTGGACAGATGAAGTCTTGAAATTCCTTCGTTACAATGCCAACAAGGCACTCATGAACTTAGGTCAAGATCCTCTCTTCCCTGATACAGCAGCTGATGTCAACTCTGTTGTCATGAACGGTATCTCTACGTCTTCATCAAACCATGACTTCTTTAGTCAAGTCGGTAACTCTTACTTGCTTGGTGAAGTTGAAGCCATGTCAGATGACGACTATACAATTGGGATGAAATAAAATAAAAAAGATTAGGAATGTGTTTTCCTAGTCTTTTTATTTGTTTTAGTTGGCTTGGTTGATGATTAAGGCTGGACGAACTCCTCCAGTGGTATTGATATGTGTACGAGCAGGTGTGCCAGTCAATACGCCATTGGCAGCCACATGCCAAGCCTGCGTGCTAGCCGCAGGAGTACGGAGCCACCACCAGCCTGCAACCCCGTTAGAACCGCGTTGCGTAGGGGTAGGGAAGACTAAGCCTGGGCCCGATAAGCGTGTGACATCCGCAAGAGAAAGGGCAAAGGCCCTAGCCGTTCCGCCCGGCACAACTTGAGTAAGGTCTGCCGTAACAGCGCCACCCAAGTTGTTGGGAAGCCATCTTTCGCCACCTGTGAAGGTAACTGAAGCATCCGCAACTTCTCCTGTCGTAAAGCTGTTGGCTACAGGCTGAACCATAGCTTGGACTGCAGGGTCAAGTTGGCCAAACCAAGAAGTGAGTACCCCTTCTTGTTCATTCCAAGACACATTACGGAGGGAATTATTTCGTATAATCATATGGTTGCCGTTGCCCATGTTTTCAAGATAACGGTATTGCTCGCCCGCCATGGTAAAGATACGCCCAGGGTTCATCAGATGGAAGTTAAATGCTGAAGGGACGCTGTCTTCATCATAGGCAGGGTTCCCCCACTCCTCATCCACAGCGTTATTTTTAATGCCTTCAAGGAAGTAATCCAGGTTAGGGTCATGGCTTTCCCCATCATTGATGAAATCTTCGCTATTGTCTGGACTGAGCAGTTGACTATCCACATGGATACCATAATAATAAGTGCCATTGAAGACCGTCTCTTGGATGGCATTGGTCATCTCAGCAGCGTCCAGCAAGTAAGATGTGGCTGCTTCTGGCTCTAGCATGGAGGCCCAGTAAGCCCAGCCTGTGTGGTGATCGATGACCCAGAAATCGCCGATTTTTTGATTGTTGGGCAAGTCGAACCACTGCGCCATGGTGATTGGGGCACGTTCTTGCTGGAGGTTTTGTGCGGTGGTCCGTTCTGCACCATCTGGGGCGCCATGCCAAGTGGTGCCATTCGCACCATTAGTGTAAGTTACTCCTTCCGTCCAGTAAGCATCTGTACCATCCCCAGGGTGGGTCAGCTCCTCTGAACCATCGGCCAAGTCACGGGCATGACCCGCTGCGGCAGTACTTAAGTCCAGGTTGTTATGGTTGAAGGTGGGGAGATACCAAGGGGCAGACTGCCCCTCTCGACTCCACCCAAAGCTGAGGTTGGAATAGCGGTTAAAGGCAGCGCCTGCGCCTGTACGCATTCCGATCGCCGTCGCACTTGGAATATAAGGGGTCCATGTGTTGAGTTGCTCTCTTTCTGTATCCGCAACCAGTGGTGTCGGGGCTGCAGCTTCTGTTTGTTGGGTTTCCAAATATTCGGACAGGCGGATACGGGCCATGATCGGTTGCTCGCCGTAGTTTTCCACAAAGACATTCTTGTTTTCCGTGTCTCTATTGTAGTAGTCATGCACACGGCCGCCGACTTCGACTTGGATATTGTTTTCTCGGTCATTGAGGGCCTGTTGGTTGAAGGATGTGAAGGCGAAAGTCCCGCCAATTAAGCCAAGCAAAGAGAGGATGGCGATATTCCGTAGTTTTCGTTTTTTATCTGGTGTCATATGTTTCCCTCATTTCTATGGATGGATAAGTGTAAATGCCAAAAAACGCTCCAAGGGGGCCTGAGCGTTTTGGGTGCAAGTAAAAATAGGCGGTTGTCTACCGCTTGTGCTGTGCTGTGCTGTGCTGTGCTGTGCTGTGCTGTGCTGTGCTGTGCTGTGCTGTCTGATTATAAGTCATAGCATTTCCCTCATCAAGTCTTTTGTTATCATCAAGTAATAACAATAACATTTATATAATATTATTGTAATGTTTTTCTTATGATTTTCAAAATAATATCAGAGGCGCTCTCCAATCCGGACACTGCTTCTTTTTCTCCGCTCAGATCCCTCAGAGCCAAGGTTACTTGAGCAACAAAAAAATCCTGCTAAGAAGCAGGATTTTTGTTTTTTAAACTTTCAAGAAACGACGCATTGAAGTTACTGCTCCGAGTGAACCGATCAATATACCGATAAGGAAGAGTAAGCCAACCATCATTGGTACAAAGCTGTCTGCTGGAAGCAGATACAGACTTTGTGGTTTCAAGCTTGGTGTGAAGCTTGTGAAAGCAAGGTTGTAAAGCCAAGCAATCAATACACTTGGAACAATGGCTCCCAAGAGTCCAACCCAAGCGCCTTCCAGGAAGAATGGCCAACGAATGTAACCATTACGTGCCCCCACCAATCGCATAATCTGAATCTCACGTTGACGTGACATGATAGTGATACGAATAGTGTTTGAGATGAGGAAGATTGCAACTAAGATAAGCAGAGCTGCTGCTGCACCACCCCAAATCTTCACGTTATTCCCTAAAGCAAGGATACGTTCTGTATTGGCACCCCCATAGTTTGCAGATTGGATACCATCAATCTTCTTGATCGCACTGGCAACTTTCTCCACATCCTGTGGGTTATCTGCTTCAACGATATAAGCATCGTAGAGCGGGTTAGCATCACCTTGGAAAAGCGCCCAAGTGCTTCCCAATGTCTCTGTCAATTGCTTAAGCTGTTCATCTTTACTTGAGAACTTAATCGAAGCCACATCCGAAATTTTTTCAATTTCTGAATAAATTTTACGATAGTTTGGATTATTGATTTCTTTCTTAGGATTTTTTGGATCTTCAATTTTCTTGTCCATATCATGAACATTCAAATCCATATATGCAACGATACGTACATTTTTTTCAATATCACTTGACAATTTCGCCGTATTTAAAATAACTGAGAGAAATAGTCCGACTAAGGTCAAAGTAATCATTACAGATGAAACTGCTGCTACAGTCATCCATCCGTTACGACGGAGATTTTTCAGTGATTCCAATAAATGTTTAAATAAATTTCTAATCATCGTAACCGTAATCTCCTTCCGCTTGGTCTCGAACGATACGTCCGTTTTCAATAGCTACAACGCGGTGACGTAATGTGTTTACGATTTGGCTGTTGTGGGTTGCCATGAGAACAGTCGTTCCTTGCAAGTTAATTTTTTCGAGCAAATTCATAATTTCCCATGAATTTTCTGGGTCCAAATTTCCTGTAGGTTCGTCAGCAATCAAGAGTTTAGGCGCATTAGCGATTGAACGTGCAATAGCTACACGCTGTTGTTCCCCCCCTGAAAGTTCATCAGGGAAAGAACGTAGTTTATGTTTCAGACCTACGAGATCCAAAACTTCATTCACACGTTTTTTGATTTCACGTGGACGTTTTCCGACAACTTCCATCGCATAAGCGATGTTCTCATATACAGTCTTCTTCGGCAAGAGTTTGTAGTCTTGGAAGACAACTCCTACAGAACGACGCAGTAAGGGAACTTCACGGCGTTTAAGTTTCATCAAGTCAAATTTTGCAACGACACCTGTCCCTTTGTCAATTTTTAGTTCATGGTAGAGCAACTTAATAAAGGTCGACTTACCAGCTCCAGACGGTCCAACAATATAAACAAATTCTCCTGCTTCGATGTCAAGAGAGATGTTACGTAAGGCTGTTGTTCCGTTAGAGTATTTTTTTGATACATTATTTAATTTAATAATACTCATTATCCCTAGTCTCCATTGAATTGTTTTGCAACTTTTTTCTTCCTCATCCTCTCTATAAGATAGGTATGAGAATTCTTTTTTTGAAACCACTCTTTCTGCTTCAAAAAAAACAAAGTTCTTCTCATTATACCAGATAAAAAGATTTTTAGGTGTAATTTACTTTACTTTTTTTCTTTAAAGTTACAAATGGATTTCTAACAAATGACTAACTTACATTTTCCAACGTAGGTAAGCGTGGATAAAGCCATCAAGATCGCCATCCATTACTTTATCGATTTGTCCTGTCTCATACTCTGTTCTTGTATCCTTGACCAGTTGGTAAGGCATAAAGACATAAGAGCGAATTTGGCTTCCCCAAGAGATGTCTGACTGATCACCACGAAGTTCATCAACTTCGGCTTGTTTTTTATCCATCTCTAATTGATAAAGTTTTGATTTCAGCATGGCCATCGCTTTGTCTCGGTTACCATATTGCGTACGGTCCATTGTAGAAGCAACCACAATCCCTGTAGGAACGTGTGTCAAACGTACACCCGTTGAGACTTTATTGACGTTTTGTCCACCTGCACCACCTGAGCGGAAAGTGTCCATTTTAATATCTGCATCACGAACATCGACTTCCACTGTATCATCAAGTTCGGGCATGACATCTACTGAAGTAAATGAAGTATGGCGACGATTTTGTGAGTCAAAAGGCGAGATACGGACCAAACGATGTACCCCTTTTTCTCCTCGTAAGAAGCCATAGGCATTGCGCCCCTCAAATTTTAATGTTGCTGATTTTAGACCTGCAACATCTCCATCTTGATAATCCAAAACTTCCACCTTGAAGCCATGTGCAGCGCCCCAGCGTTCATACATGCGCATGAGCATGCTGCCCCAATCTTGTGACTCTGTCCCCCCTGAACCGGGGTGAATCTCCAAGATTGCATTCATGTGGTCATAAGGTTGATTGAGCATGATTTCTAACTCGTAAGTTTCAATCTTTTTACCCAACTTCTCGACATTTTCTTCAAGCTCGACTTGCATATCTTCATCGTCTTCTTCCTGAAGCATTTCCAACATTACTTCACTGTCCTCATGAAGTGTTGCAATTGACATGAAGTTTTCATACTTTGCCTTCAGCGCGTTTGATTCGTCAATAACTTTTTGCGCAGCTTCATTGTCATTCCAAAAATCAGGCTCAGCCATGTCATTATCAAGCAAAGCGATTTCTTCTTCCAGGCGATCTAAGTCAAGTGAGCCACGAAAATCTTCGACTTTCTGACCATATGCCTCTAGTTTGTTTCTAATTTCAGATAGTTCCATAGGCTCTATTTTAGCATATTTGTCCAAAAAAAGACAGCAGCTCTAAGGCTCCTATCTTTTTCGTGGTCTCATACGATGCTTGTTTTCAAGTTTTTCAATCGCCCACTCGGCAGCATCTACCATGTAATCCCTAACATCATTTTCAGCAATGTCGTGCAACTTAGGTAAAGCGGAGCGATCATTTGCATTGCCCAAGGCATAGACAGCATTACGCTGGATGGGATTCTTCCCTCGCCAACTTCCTGCCATATTGCCAAATTTATTCGCAAACTCTTTATTGGATAAATCCAAAAGTGGGAGCAACTCTGGATTTGTTAAATCTGGATCTGGTTCCATTTCAGGGTGAAAATGACTGTTTATTCCTTTATTATAGGGACAAACCACTTGGCAAATATCACAACCATAAATGACCGTTTTAATTTTTTCACGGTATTCTTCTGGCATTGCCCCCCGTGTTTGCGTTTGATAAGATAAGCAACGCTGTGCATTTAAACGCCCATCCCCTAAAAGAGCCTTCGTCGGGCAAAAATCAACACAGCGGGTACAAGAACCACAACCATAATCGACAGGCTGATCTTCCTCAATATCTAAATTGGTCACCAGTTCGCCCAAAAACATCCAAGAACCATATTCTTTACTGACGAGTAAACCATTTTTCCCCACAAAGCCCAAACCTGCACGCGCAGCAACAGCGACATCCACAAGGGCTCCTGTATCCACCATCGCTGTGTAGTTAAAATCGCCCGCAATTTTTTCTATGCCTTCCGCAAGTTCTTTTAACTTTCGCCGAAGCACATGATGATAATCTTCACCCCAACTTCCTCGGGAGAAGGAACCTCGACGATATTCTGTTTTTTCGGGCTTTTCTTCTGCCTTATTAGGATAGGCTATACCGATGGATATGATTGTTTTTGCATCTTCAAGAGACAACTTTGGTTGTAAACGCTCATCAAGATTTTTATGCTCAAAGCCAGAGGTATGCCCTGCTTCTTTCTGTTCAATCAAAGAGGCACGAAGGTATTCAAAATCATCCGCTTTTGTAAATCCAATTTTTTGAATATTGAGGTCTGCCGCAAGCTTTTGTATCTCTTCTTTTAAACTTTTCATCTGTTAAACCTTTCTTTATAGACATCTTAACATAATTTTTACCAACAGCCTTCATAATTATGTTAAAATAAGCATTAGATTATTAAGAAACACGGGGTAAAACATGGCTTTCGACGGTATTTTTTTACATCATATGACAGCTGAAATTTCTGAAATCCTTAAAGGAGGACGCATTCAAAAAATTAATCAGCCTTTTGAACAAGAACTTCTTTTAACGGTTCGTTCAGGAAGAACATCATATAAATTATTATTATCTGCGCATCCAACTTTCGGCAGAATCCAAATCACGAAGACAGACTTCCAAAATCCTCAAAATCCCAATAATTTTGTCATGATTTTACGCAAGTACCTGTCGGGCGCTTTTATTGAAGATATTGAGCAAGTAGGCAATGACCGCCAATTAATTTTCCATATCTCAACCAAAGATGAAATTGGTGATGCCATGAAGATTGCACTGGTTGCCGAAATCATGGGAAAACACAGTAACATTATCCTTATGGATAAAAGCAGCAATAAAATCATCGAAACCATTAAACATGTTGGGTTTTCGCAAAATCAATATCGTACTCTTCTTCCGGGTTCGACTTATATCGCCCCGCCAGCAAGCGATAAGGTCGATCCTTTTACTGCTTCTGACGAAAAGATTTTTGAGGCACTACAGACACAAACCTTGCAGTCCACCTTTCAAGGTATCGGACGGGATAGTCTCCAAGCTTTAGAGAACTTGACACTTCCAGAATTCAAGGAAAGACTGCATCAGGTTCTCCCTTCTATCTATCCCAATGACAAATTTTCTGCCATTCAACTCGCTGAAGACTATCAAGAATTTCCTAGCTTATCTGAAATGCTCGATGTTTATTATGCAGACAAAGCTGAGCGGGATCGTGTCAAACAGGTTGCCAGCGAAGTGATCAAAAAAGTTCAAAATGAACTGAAGAAAAATCGCGATAAGCTAAAAAAACAGGAAGCGGAGTTACGGGCTACAGAAAATGCTGAAATCTTCCGCCAAAAAGGAGAGTTGCTTACAACCTTCCTTCATCAAGTTCCAAACGATAAGCCTGAAGTGACTTTAGATAATTATTATACCAATGAGCCAATCACGATTAGCTTAAATCTTGCACTCAGTCCTTCACAAAATGCCCAACGCTACTTCCATCGTTACCAAAAATTAAAACAGGCTGTGAAGTTCCTTGGCGATCAAATCGCCAACACTAAACAGACGATTTCTTACTTGGAATCTGTTGAAGCCAACCTTACACACGCCGACGTCGTTGAAATTGCTGACATCCGTGAAGAACTCATCCAAACAGGATTTGTTAAAGCCAAATATCGTAACAATAAAAAGCAAAAAATGCTACCGCCAGAAAAGTATCAAGCTGAAGATGGAACCATTATCCTTGTCGGTAAAAATAACCTTCAAAATGAGCAAGTCAGCTTTAAACTCAGTCGTAAAGGTGATCTCTGGTTCCATGTGAAGGACATTCCTGGTTCACACGTCCTCATTACTGGCAATGCAAATCCGTCAGATGAAACGATTACTTTTGCCGGTGAACTTGCTGCTTATTTTTCAAAAGCCCGTTATTCTAACTTGGTGCAAGTGGATATGATTGATGTGAAGAAACTTCATAAACCAACAGGAACGCCGCCTGGTTTTGTGACTTATACAGGTCAAAAAACCATTCGTGTTACACCTGATGAGTCCGTCATCAAAAATGCAAGAATAAAATAAAAAAAAGTTCACATATAATTTTTGTGAACTTTTTAGTTTATCAAAGTCCCGTTCAATTTTCCATGTAAAAATTGTCAAAAACCCTTTAAAACACTGAAAATCTTAACAATATATGAAAACGCTTCATTTTCAAGTGTAGAAAGTTCTTTATAAAAGCCCTAATATTTGTTATAATAAAATGTAATTATTTTGTCTAAAGTGCAGATATATTAGGGCTTTCCAGTAAGTCTTTCTTTTTTAACTTTAGGCATAATGTCATAAAATTTTTTAGAAGGAGCCGCCATGGCCAACGAAAATGTTATCCAAATGATCAACGTTACCAAAAAGTTTGGTGACTTTGTCGCAAACGACAAGATCAACTTGGAGCTGAAAAAAGGTGAAATTCACGCCTTGCTCGGTGAAAATGGTGCCGGTAAATCAACTCTGATGAACATGCTCTCTGGTCTTCTGGAACCAACAGAAGGTGAGATTCATGTTAACGGCAAACTCGAGCAAATAGACTCTCCAACAAAAGCTTCTCAGCTTGGTATCGGTATGGTTCACCAGCACTTCATGCTGATTGATGCCTTTACTGTTACTGAAAATATCATGCTCGGAAGTGAAGTGACGAAAGGCTTAAGCCTTGACCTTAAAACAGCTCGAAATAAAATCGTGGAATTGTCAAAACGTTATGGACTTTCTGTCGAACCCGATGCACTTGTTCGCGATATCTCTGTTGGACAACAGCAACGTGTCGAGATTTTAAAGACACTTTATCGTGGAGCAGATATCTTAATTTTTGATGAACCTACAGCTGTGCTGACTCCCTCTGAAATCACTGAGCTCATGGAAATCATGCGCAACTTGGTTAAAGAAGGCAAGTCCATTATTCTTATTACCCACAAGCTCGATGAAATTCGTGCGGTAGCCGATCGTATTACTGTTATTCGCCGAGGTGTTTCTATTGAAACAGTCGAACTGGGAGATAAGTCCAATAAAGAATTGGCTGAAATGATGGTGGGGCGTTCCGTATCCTTCAAAACGGAAAAAGAAGCTGCTCAACCACAGGACGTTGTGCTCTGTATCGATAATATTTCGGTTAAAGAAAAACGTGGTTCCTTCGCTGTAAAAGGTCTCTCTTTAGATGTGCGTGCTGGTGAGATTGTCGGTCTTGCTGGTATTGATGGCAATGGTCAAACAGAATTGATTAAGGCGATCACTGGTTTGATGAAAATCGATTCTGGTTCTGTTAAACTCAAAGGTAAAGACATCACCACTCACAAGCCTCGTAAGATTATCGAAGACTCTGTGGGGCACGTCCCAGAGGACCGTCACCGTGACGGTGCCGTACTCGAGATGACTGTTGCTGAAAATATTGCGCTTCAAACTTACTATAAAGCGCCACTAAGTAAGTACGGTTTCTTGGACTACAATAAAATCAATGCTAAAGCCCGCGAACTCATGGAAGAATTTGATGTCCGCGGTGCCGGTGAACAAATTCCTTTCAAATCCCTTTCAGGTGGGAACCAACAAAAAGCTGTTATTGCGCGTGAAGTCGATCGTAATCCTGACTTGCTCATTGTTGCTCAACCCACACGTGGGCTTGATGTCGGTGCGATTGAATATATCCACAAACGCTTGATTCAAGCACGTGATGAAGGAAAAGCTGTGCTCGTTGTATCTTTTGAATTAGATGAAATTCTGAATGTTTCGGACCGTATTGCTGTTATTCACGATGGACAAATTCAAGGAATTGTCAGTCCTGAAACGACAAGCAAACAAGAACTCGGAATTCTCATGGTCGGAGGTAATATCAATGAACAGCAAAACTAAAAAAATCCTTGTACCTGTTATTGCCGTACTTTCTGGTTTCTTAATTGGTGCAATCATCATGCTCATCTTCGGCTTTAATCCAATATATGGTTACGAAGATTTAATTATCGGTGCCTTTGGTACACCACGTGCTATTGGTGAAACACTTCAAACAATGGGGCCTTTGATTCTTTGTGCTCTAGGCTTCTCTGTTGGTATGAAGGCCGGTCTCTTTAATATCGGTATGTCAGGTCAGGCTCTTGCAGGTTGGATTATGTCTATGTGGTTTGCCCTCAGTTTCCCTGACATCCCTAAACCGATAATGATTCCTTTGGTAATTATTATCGGTATGCTCTTTGGAGCTCTCATGGGTGCAATTCCTGGTATCTTACGTGCTTTCTTAGGTACTTCGGAAGTTATCACTACAATCATGCTTAACTATGTCATCCTCTTTATGTCAACCTTCTTGATTCATGATGTCTTTAGTTCAAAAATCATGATGCCAAACTCAACGGACCAAACAAAATTGATAAGCGCAAATGCTTCCTTCCGTACAGGCTGGTTGTCAGATTTGACAAATAATTCAACCTTGAATATTGGACTTTTTATTGCTTTAATCGTGCTTGTCATTATGGCTATTGTTCTTTCGAAGACTACACTTGGTTTTGAAATCAAGTCTGTCGGTTTAAATCCAGAAGCTTCGGAGTATGCAGGGATTTCAGCCAAACGTACCATCATTATGTCAATGTTAGTTGCCGGAGCTCTCTCTGGACTAGGTGGTGTAGTGTACGGTTTCGGATACATGCAAAACTTCGTCACACAATCGGCAACACTAGATATTGGTTTCAACGGTATGGCTGTTGCCCTCTTGGGTGAAACAAATCCTGTTGGTATTCTGTTTGCTGCCTTCTTGTTCTCAATGCTTCAAACGGGTTCAGGTAATATGAGTAATATCGATAATATCCCGCCGCAAATTGTACAGATTGTCACAGCTACAATCATCTTCTTTATTGCCGTGAAATATATTATCGAAAAAGTTCTCCCAAATATTAAGAAGAAAGGAGAAAAAGCATAATGAATATTGTAGATACATTGCAAATTATTGTTGCAAATATGCTTATTTACTCAACGCCTTTAATTTTTACAAGTATCGGTGGAGTATTCTCTGAACGTGGTGGTATCGTCAACGTTGGTTTAGAAGGTATTATGACAATGGGAGCTTTCAGTTCTGTCGTCTTTAACCTTACTTTCACAGAAACATTTGGTGGGATGACACCTTGGCTCTCTATCCTCTTTGGTGCATTTATCGGTGGGGTCTTCTCTCTGATTCATGCGGTAGCAACCATTAACTTCCGCGCCGATCATATCGTCTCAGGTACGGTTCTTAACTTAATGGCTCCTGCGCTTGGCGTATTCTTAATTCAAACGTTTTATAATGCTGGACAAGTAAACATCACTAACCAGATTGGTTACTGGAATTTCCCTGTCCTCTCAAAAATTCCTGTGATTGGGAAAATCTTCTTCTCACAAACTTCACTACCAGGTTTCCTCGCAATTCTCGTTGCCTTCCTCTCTTGGTATCTTCTCTTTAAAACAAAATTCGGACTTCGTCTCCGCTCTGTAGGTGAAAATCCTCAGGCAGCAGATACTCTCGGTATCAATGTTTACCTTATGCGTTATGCTGGGGTTATCATCTCCGGTATCCTCGGTGGTATTGGTGGTGCAATTTATGCCCAATCTATCTCAGGTAACTTCTCTGTGGCTACAATCGCAGGACAAGGTTTCATCTCATTGGCTGCTATGATCTTCGGTAAATGGAATCCCGTTGGAGCGATGCTTGCTTCCCTCCTCTTTGGACTTTCTACCTCACTCGCTGTTGTAGGTGGACAAATTCCTGTTATTAAAGAAATTCCTTCTGCTTTCCTCCAAATGGCACCATACGTCGTAACAATCATCGTACTTGCGGCCTTTCTTGGAAAAGCTGTGGCACCAAAAGCCGACGGTGTTAACTATATTAAAACGAAATAAAATAAAAAAGCATTTCATCTTGAGATGCTTTTTTTATTTTATAAGATTAAGCCGAATCATTTATCACAGGTTACTTCTTTATTTTCACAATAAGTTTTTTGAGGAAGTAAATGAATGCGATAATTAAAACTATGATTGCTATAAAAACTATACTGACTAAGATCAATTATTATACACCTCCCTCCGATTCGAAATTCCATCCTGCCTCGAATTTACCCTGTCCGAGAGATTATGTTGTGTAATGGGGTATTGCATCTAAAATAGGCTACTGCATGGTACCATGATCAACTTTTATATTCACGAGAAGACTATTCTTAATAACTCTCTGCTTTAAAAGTAACACTTCAGATGGTAAAAATCCCTTTAAATATACATCCTCTAGAACGTTTTGATCATCTATATTTAAGGAAAGATATCCTACTTTACATAGTTTTCATAATTTTTCTGATACCAGTTTTTCATCAGTCCATCATACATATAAGAGGCTTTACAAATAGACTCCATGCTTATTTTATACTGGGCTTTTCCGGTTTGTTTGTACTTAAATAAACTCTCCACAAAGAGACAAGCAATTTTTGCAAGTTCATCTGTTTCTTGGACAAATTCTCTCGAAAATTCCAAGAAATATGCTGCTTCAACAAGATTATTTTCACTTAGCTTTAAGAGCGTTATTTCAAGACCAGCCAAAACTAAACGCCTTGGGCTGGTGTTTTTTTCCTTAAAAATTGTTTTAGAAGACAGCACTCTTTCGTAGACCAACTTCAAGTGGTCTGCGCTTAAAAACTTAGCACCGTATTGAAAAACAAAGAGCTCTTGATTGGTCCAATATTCTCTTGTAATAAGATACTTTTTTATTTCTAGTCTCTCTTGTTCAGAAACTTTCTCCAACATTCCTTTGAGGCAAAGGACGAGGAAAAAATACTCACTACACTCATTAAGGTCCTCATATAAATTGTTCAGCTTCGTAGTATCGGCACTGTAATAAGCAAGATCTATCTGCTTCAGCAAAGATTCTATAGGACTTTCACTTCCTTTGTCAAGGAGAGAACAATAATCTTCCAGACTTGTATCCATCTCCATAAGCATCGCATATAGTTTATCAAACTCAAACATAATTATCCCTGACTCAAAAAGTTTCAGTTGTGCCTCAGAAATGGAAAGATGTATAAAGGATTCTCGGGAAAAACCGTTTTGTTTTCTTATTTTGGAAAATATTTTTCCATATCTAGCATATATTTTTTCTTGATGTGCCACATGATAAAAATCAATAATATTCAAGTCTATACTTTCCAATAAAGCCTCTAGTTTAGCGATAGGGAAAACAGTCTCCCCTCGCTCGTAACGGGAGAGACTCCTAGGCGGAACGATATGCTCGAAATCCTTTAGCGACAGCTTTCTCCTCTTCCTTATCGTTTGAAATACTTTGCCATAGTGCACTTTTTTAGCCATGTCATATCTCTTCCCCAACTTTTCATTCTTATTATTTAACACGAAAAAAAATTGAAAAATGCACAAAAAAAATACCTAAATTTAGGTATTTTTTTATGCTTAGTTTTTAGATGCTGAAGCAAACTCTTCTTTTGAGAACGCTTCATCAAGAATAGTTTTAAGTTGTTTAGCTGAAGCTTGCATTTTTTGCAATTCAGCGTCGTTCAATGGAATGTTGACTGGACGAACGATACCTTTATCACCAACGATAGCTGGTTGACCAATGTAAAGTCCTTCAACGCCTTCGTATTGACCTTCTTGGAAAGTTGAAAGTGGCAATACAGCATTTTCGTTGTCAAGGATAGCTTTTGTGATACGTGCAAGAGCTACAGCGATACCATAGAATGTCGCACCTTTTTTCTCGATGATAGAGTAAGCAGCGTCACGAACTGATTCGAAAAGTTCAACCAATTCTTCTTCTTTAACGCCTTGAGTATCTTTGAGGAATTCTTCAAGGTTAACACCCGCAACGTTAGCGTGTGACCATACAGCAAACTCAGAGTCACCGTGTTCACCCATGATATAAGCGTGAACTGAACGTGCATCAATATCAAGTTTTTCAGCCAATGCTTGACGGAAACGTGCTGAGTCAAGTGAAGTACCAGAACCGATAACACGTTCTTTAGGGAAACCAGAGAATTTCCAAGTTGCATATGTCAAAATATCAACAGGGTTAGCAGCAACAAGGAAGATACCATCGAAACCAGATGCTACAATTTCAGTAACAACTTGTTTAGTGATACGCAAGTTTTTCTCAACAAGATCCAAACGCGTTTCACCTGGTTTTTGTGGTGCACCTGAAGTCAACACAACCAAATCAGCATCATGAGCATCAGAGTAATCTGCTGAATAGATTTTCTTAGGAGATGTGAACGCAAGAGCGTGTGAAAGGTCTTCTGCATCACCTTGTGTTTTTTCTTTGAAAATATCTACGATACCCAATTCTTGGGCGATTCCTTGGTTTACAAGTGAGAAAGCATAGCTTGAACCTACGGCACCATCACCAACGAGGATAACTTTTTTATGTTGTTTAGTCATAATTTGTTCATTCCTTTCCTGAATGCAATAATAATGTTTACTTTATTATTATAGCATTTTTTCACATTCTTGTCACATTGGAAAGTGATTTATATCACATTATAACGCTTACATTTAAAGTGGAATACGTTTATATTTCTTGGGCTTTGAATAAAGAAAATCAATCAAAAAAAGCACCACATTGGATGCTTTTTTATTTCCGAGCAAAAACTGCTCTTGAATTTTTTTATTATTTGATTGTACGGATACGCATTGTGTTTGTACGTCCTGAACCAACTGGAACACCAGCAACGATAACGATGTTATCACCTGATTCAACAAGACCTGAAGCCAAGGCAGCTTTTTCAGCTACTTCGAACATATCGTCTGTTGAAGCTGGTTTGTCCATGAGCATTGGGATAACACCCCAGTTGATCATCAATCCACGTTCAACTTTTTCATCAAAAGTGATGGCCAAGATGTCAGCTTCTGGACGGTATTTAGAGATCAAACGAGCAGTTGCTCCTGACTCAGTCAAAGCAACGATAAGTTTAACTTCCATTGATTCTGCAGCATTTTTAACTGCTGATGCTACAACTTCTGTTACTGAATCTTTATCGAAGTTTTCTGGGTGAAGACGTCCGTATTCTTTCAACAATGTTTGAGCGTTTTTGTTAACTGTAGCCATTGTACGAACTGATTCACGTGGGTATTTACCGTTAGCTGACTCACCTGAAAGCATAGTTGCATCAGTACCGTCGATAACAGCGTTAAAGACGTCAGAGATTTCAGAACGAGTTGCACGTGGTTTTTCAGTCATAGACTCAAGCATGTTTGTTGCTGTAACAACGATTTTACCTGCTTGGTTAACTTTACGGATGATTTCTTTTTGGAAGACTGGAACCATTTCAAATGGTACTTCGATACCCATGTCACCACGAGCAATCATGATACCATCAGCTGTATCGATGATTTCATCAAGGTTATCAATACCTTGTTGGTTTTCGATTTTAGCCAAAAGTTGAACGTGTGTGTTACCAGTTTCTTCAAGGATAGCACGAACTTCGTTAACGTCTTTAGCAGTACGTACGAATGAGATAGCGATGAAGTTTAAACCATTTGGTTGTGAAAGACCGAAACGGATATCGTCGTTGTCACGTTCTGCAAGAGCTGGGAAAGGAATTGTAGTGTTAGGAATGTTAACACCTTTTTGTTTACCAATTGCACCGTCATTTTGTGCAACAACATCGAATTCGCGTGCTTCAACGTCTTTAGCAGCTACTGTAAGACCCAATTTACCATCATCGATAAGGATAGTTTGACCAACTTCAACATCATCAAAGATATCAAGACCACCAGCAACGTTCAAGGCAATGTTATCACGCGTTGATTTCAAACCTTGTTTTGTAGAAACGCGGAATTGGTCACCAGTAACATATTTGTATTCGTCTGCACCATCTTCGTACACTTCTGTACGCATTTCTGGACCTTTAGTATCAAGCAAGAAACCAACTTTACGGCCAGCAATTTCTTCTGCACGAAGTACAGTTGCCATACGAGCCGCTTGTTCAGCGTGGTCACCGTGAGAGAAGTTAAAACGGAAAACGTCAGCACCTTCTTTGATCAAATCAGCAATGGTTTGTGCTGATGTTTCAACATCAAGCTCTTCTCCCCAGTATCCTTTTTCTCCGAATTTTTTACCGCCACGAGTTTCTACTGCAGGGCCAAGTGTTGAGACGATTTTTACACGTTTGTTCATTTTGAGTAATTCTCCTATTTTTATAAATGTACTCATTATTTAGTCAATGTGAGCATTCAGTGTTTTAACTTCACTCTGACATCAACCAAATAAGATTACTAACAATAACTTAATTAAATTTGATGTCAAGATTGTTTAAATCAGCGTTTAAACGATAGAGTTCCAATCCAGCTTTGTGTGGATTGTTGACAACGATTTTACCTTCATCTGTCAGACTGAAAAGGGCATTTTCTTCTGCAGTACCAAGGATTGGGCTTTCGACAAGTTGTTCGTTACGGACACCGACAGCAACACCGCCAATACCATCACGAAGCAATTCTACTGCACGAGCACCCATGCGTGATGCAAGAACGCGATCGCGCGCTGTAGGTGATCCACCACGTTGGATGTGACCAAGAACAGATACACGAAGGTCAGAATCATCACCAGCAGCTTTAAGCTTCATGGCAAATTCTTCACCCGACATAACGCCTTCAGCAACTACGATGATGTGGTGGTTTTTACCTTTAGCATATCCTGATTTGATATTACGTACGATACTTTCAAATTTGAATTCTTTTTCAGGAATTGCAATATCATCAGCACCTGCAGCGATACCAGACCAAAGCGCGATATCTCCAGCGTTACGTCCCATAACTTCAACAACGAAAGTACGGTGGTGAGATGATGATGTATCACGAATTTTATCAATGGCATCCACAACTGTAGAGACAGCTGTATCGAAACCGATTGTGAAATCTGTACCAACGATGTCGTTATCAATAGTCCCTGGAAGGCCTACTGCTGGGAAGCCATGCTCAGTCAAGCGCATTGCACCATGATAAGAACCATCACCACCAATAACAACAACACCTTCGATGCCATGTTTTTTAAGTTGCTCGATACCCGCAAGTTGCCCTTCAAGTTGAGCAAACTCTGGGAAACGTGCTGAATACAAGAATGTACCGCCACGTCCAACTTTATCACCAACACTTGCAGATGTTAGTGGGAAAATATCGCCCGCTACCATCCCTGCATATCCGTGGTTGATACCGTAAACTTCGATACCTTCAGAAATCGCTTTACGAACAACAGCACGAATAGCTGCGTTCATACCTGGTGCATCACCACCAGAAGTCAAAACTGCAATGCGTTTCATTAAAGTTTTTTCCTCCATCATATCTGATACTTATATTTGCAATTGCAAATTTAAAGTTCAATTTTTATTTCATTGTTTATTATATCACGATAAGAAAAAAAAATCTCATAAAAACGCTATGATAGCGTTTTTATTTAGCGTTTTTCAAATGTAACGGTTTTCAGATTACAAAAAGATTATTACTGTCTAAAACTGCTTTTGGTATTTTACAGAAACAAAAACAGTTCCCTGAGGGAACTGCTTTATTAAGCTTGGTAACGTTTTTCACCATCAAGATAAGTTGCAACAAGCTCAAGGTGTTCATCAAGAACGATAAAGTCTGCATCTAAACCTTCTTTAATTTGACCACAAACATCATCAATCTTTGTAGATTTCGCAGCATTCAAGGAAGCCATCTTAACAGCTTCAGCTGGTGTTGCAATTTGCCAATCTACAACATTTTTTACTGCATCTTTAAGCAAAAGAATTGAGCCTGCAAGGTTGCCCCCTTCTTTCAAACGTGCGGCACCTTCTTTAACGATTACTGGGAACTCGCCAAGATAATATTCGCCATCACTTAATCCAGCAGCACGCATTGAGTCAGTGATTAATACCACATGGTCTGTCCCTTTTTCGCGCATCAAAATCTGACATGCTTCTGGACGTACGTGGAAGCCGTCACAAATCAATTCTGCATAAGTATTTGGTAAGTTGAAAACCGCGCCAACCATACCAGGCTCACGGTGGTTAAGACCACGCATACCATTAAAAGCATGAACCCACATTGTAGCACCAGCTTGAACAGCTGCTACTGCGTCTGCATAAGTCGCATTAGAGTGACCAAGGGCGATAGTAAAGCCATGTTCTACCGCTTCTTTCACAAAGGCAGTTGACCCTTCACGTTCTGGTGCAATCCCAATTTTGATAGGTAAACCTTTAGCTGCTTCACCATATTCAGCAAGCTCACTATATGAAGGATCGCGCATGTATTTAGGGTTTTGAGCACCTTTAAATTCTTCCGTAAAGTAAGGACCTTCAAAGAAAAGTCCACGAATTTTAGCGCCAGCTGCTTTATCCACATTTGAACCAATTTCGTCAGCGACTTCCAACAATTCTTCATGACTTGCAGTCACAGCTGTTGGGAAGAAACTTGTAACACCTGCTGCCAAAAGTCCTTCACTCATTGTTTGGACGATACCTTCGATTTTACGGTCATTGGTATCTGCTCCACCAAAACCATGAATGTGTGTGTCTACCAGACCCGGAGCAATGGATTGGCCTGAATAATCCAGAATCTCAGCGCCAGCTGGAGCTTCTGCCATCCACTTTCCAAATTTGCCGTCTGTGATTTGCAGGAAACCACCTGTTTTCACTTCATAAGGATAGAAAAATTTGTCTGCTTTAATATAGTAAGTCATAAAAGGGTTCCTCCGATACTTTGTATTCCCCAACATTTTAACACTCGGTACTAAAAAAGTCAAGAATTGGTATATATCAATACTTGACTTTTTGGCTTATTTTTTATTGGAAAGTTCAAGCAATTTTTGCTTAATTTCATCTTCCATTTTGACCAATTCTTGCTCCGTTTGCTGACGTTTTTGACGTCCGTCGGATTGGATGCGCATCGTTTCTTGAATGGTATCAATAAGATTTTGTTGTGTAACTTTTAATGTTTCTACATCAATAAGTCCACGTTCATTTTCTTCAGCTGCTTCAATCGTTGAAGATTTAAGCATTTCCGAATTCTTACGTAGAAGATCATTGGTTGTTTCAGACACAATACGTTGACTCGCTAAAGCATCTTTTTGCTTCAATAGAGTCAAGGCAATTGCAACTTGATTTTTCCACAAAGGAATTGCTGTATTGATTGATGTTTGAATTTTTTCTGCAAGCTCTTGATTTGTATTTTGAATCAAGCGAATCTGTGGTGCTTGCTGAATCGTTAATTGACGTGCCAAACGTAAGTCATGCGCTCGTTTATCTAAACGGTTTTTATAAGCTTCAAGATCGCTTACCTTTTGAACCGCTAAAGCACCATCATCACCCGCACCTTGTGCTTCTTGACGTGCTGCTGGAAGGATTTCTTGTTCGAGCTCTTCAATCTTAAACTCCGCTCCTGCAATGTAAACATTAAGCGCTTTAAAGTAGTTGAGATTCTCATCATAAAGCTTATCAAGCATTTCATTGTCTTGAAGAAGACCTTGTTGCTCATTATTGAGTTTTGCCGAAATTTTATCAATTCCAGCACCAATTTTTTGGTACTTTTGAGTGACTTCAAAGATTGATTTTTTAACTTTACCAAACATTTTTTGGAAGACACTTTTGTTTTCAGCAACCAATTCATTAGGATTTGCTTGTTGGAGATTGTACATCAAATCAGTCAAAGAGCCACCAACATCCCCTAAATCTTGCGCCTGTACTTTATCCAAAACACTTTGTGAAAAAGCTGAAATCTTATCTTGCGCATTTGCCCCATAAGCAATCACCGACTGCGCACTGTTCTCATCGAGTTGCTTAGCCAATTCCTTCGCTTTTTCACGCTCTTCTGGACTTAAGGCATCTATCGCACGCAAAGAGGCTCTTTGATGCATATCGACAAGCTCTGTCTTTTGAGTTTCCGACAACGCTTCTGCTTCTTTCACGACTTTATCATCATTAATTAATTCATCTAAAATAGGGTTTTCCATTCTCACTCCTTAATCAAACTTTACTTCATGCTTAATGACATTGACATCATCCATCAAAATTTCATGATAATTTTTTGAGATATTCGTCGCCAATGTCTTGATCAGAAGCAATGTTTCATCCATATCACGGCTCACTTCTTCAGATTTCACAGATTGTTTTTGCATTTCCAGATATTTCTCTGTTAATTTTACCATATTGGGCAAATCTTTATAGAGGAAATCATTCTGTTTTGTCAATTGTGTTGGATTTTGCACGATATGTTTGAAGAGGAGTTTACTTGCTTCAAGGCCACCTGTGACAGATTCAACAACCTCTAGCTCTTCATTTTTCTTCGTATTTGCTTCCCATTTTTCAATGTTTTCTTTAGCATCTGCTAAAGTGTCACGAAAAATTTCGATGTCGCTTTCAGAAAGTCCTGCTTCTTGATAACGTTGTATATTTTCTTTACGCGGTGGTTTTTTTGCTGTTTTATTCTTTTTATTTGTTTTGTTTCTCATTAAGCTAATCAGCCAAAGTGCCACTAGTAGAATTATAATTGTTCGTATGAATCCATGCATTCCACCCATCATCATTCCTGTCATATGCATTTTTAGCCTCCATTCTTGTTTTCCTGTTATAACAAGCTTTCTTTACTTATTTCATCAGCCAACTGGCTATACTTTAATTTTATCATATTCTGAAGGAAACTTTTCAGACTTTCGTATGATTTCTCATTTGATTGAAGGCTTATTCTGCAAAGGTTATAGAGATTGCTCCTCCAAAATTAATTAAAGAGGGGAGAAAAATTGGTATTGGGAAGAAGGTTCCTCTTTCCCTCATAAATTCAGTGATAAGAAAAAGTGCCACATCCCAATATAGAAAGACATATAGACAGGATAGGCAGCTCCTTCTGTCCCTGTTGAGAAACGATACCAACGGTATAACCAAGTACTCATTACCAAGAGGGCAACTATTCCAATATATGTTTTTCCTTTGTTTTTAGCGACTTCAATACATCCACTTTTTTAAACGAAAAATAATACAATATCTAAAATTGCAATGAATAAACTCAGAAAAATAAACGGTAGGATACTAAAGAACCAAGTTATTTTACCTTTTGTATTATTAGGATTAATTGATTTATTATTTTTTTGAAATGGTCGAGGAACAGTAAAGTCTATAGTATTGTTTTTATATACTCTGCGTAAAACAATATACTCTACAATTCTACTTAAAGAAAATGTTCCAAACATTAGGGATATTAAAGCGAGGAGTGGGTACATCATCCACTGAAACATGAGTAGATAAATTATGACAGAGAAAGCAAGTAGCAAAGATGAAGCCCAGAGCGTCCAATATAACTTTTTAGCCTTCTTAAGCGAAGCAGTATCCATTTGTATTATCCTTTTAGCTTTTGGTTCAGCATTGCACGTAAGAGACCGTCACGCGCATTGGAGAGTATTGCAGGGCGCGTGAGGTAGTGTATTTGATGAGATTATAACCTGGTATTTACTTTGAGATATGAAGTTCTGTAACTCAAAATTATTACGTTGATACTCATTTTGTTATCTTTAAGTTTTTCGTGTTTTTCTTTCACACGCCCAGGCGATTTTTAGTTACTGACTTTTTTAGAGTAAATATATTCCTTAGCAGTTGAGTCTTCAATAAATGAGTAAACATAAGTATGACCATCATTCCGAGTAACTGATCGATTATTAAAGTTTACTTTACCGTTATTTATTTTATAGGGTACTTCTATGCCAGACCGTGAACCTAAGATAATTTTTTCATTTTTAGTGTCAACACTAAAAATATCTGTAGAACTTGGATTATATGCACCAACTGCAGTTATCTTAAAATGAGAATCATCCAGAAAATAATAATAAAAAGTACCATCATGAGCTAAATTTTGGGGAGCACCATTCTTCATGGCTGTATCTAAATCCATCCCATCGTAGCTTATTAAAGAATATCTAAACCCTTTATTAATAAGAGCTTCATAAATAAGTGACTCCGAACTAGAATTTTGTAATTCAGCAGGAGTAACTACTTTCGAAGCTATATTTAGTGTTTTTTGCGTCGATGTTCTGTTTTGGTAATAAGTAGCTAATGAGGAACTTATTTTTGCCTCTTTCTTCTGAAGTTGACCTGTCATATTATCAATGTAACTAAAAGAAACTGTATTATTATTGATAACTACATCTAGCTTATGCTGAACATTTGTATCGTCATACCATTGGATATACCCGTCATTAACACCCGCATCACCATTCGCAGTCATCGCAATCCTTTCTGCACTTAAAAGCGTTGTTTGTGGATTTATTCCAGCGTACGTCTGTGCTAATAATGCTATCTGTTCATTTAAAGAAAGGTTATTCCATTCCGCAAGAGCTTGTGAGTCGTCTTCTGACAAGCTTGTTGATTGCACCATTGATTTACTCGTACTACTCAAAGAACTTTGTGATGAACTATTATTAAAACTAGAAGCTTGGTTGTTTGAAGGTTTGGGGTAGAAAAATATAGTTAAAAGTATAGCTATTATAATGACTAAAAGCATACCCAAAATACTTCCCACAATAATTATTGTTCTTTTATCATTCTTACTATGAATAACTTCATCTTTTACTAAACCATCAGATACAGCTTGTTGATATTCTTGCGCATTAGGTTCACGCCCATTCACATTCTTAAAAGATTTTTCCCATTCCTTTTTCTCAATCATACCTACTCTATTTTCCTTTTTATTTATTTGTTATTTTTTGACTTTGTTTCTGTGTTCTTTTAGGAAGTGAAAAGTAAAGATTGAAGAGTAAAACAACAGCGATTACTAGGGATACATAAGGATTGCTGTTATAAAATATAAAATTTATTGCAATAGCAATAAGTGAAAGTAATGTGATCAATAGGTTAATATGTTTTTTTGTCATGAATTCATGTTCCTTTTATTTTGAAAGTTCGTCACACTACTGTGAAAAACCAGAAAATTCGGCGTAAATCTTTAAGAAAGCGTATCGTTCGTGTCATTCTCTTTTAACGTTGAAATGGCATATTGTGCAATGCAAATAATTATTACAAAACCTATAATTTTAAGCAAAAGACTTAATGGCGCAAATAAGTACAGTAAAATTATTGCGCCTATTTCACAACTATAAATAATAAATTTCATGATTTTTTCCAATCTTTTTTTTATAAGTCTGAACACTGAGAAGTGTTCTTTTTTTATTTTATAACGATTTTTAGGAATTGACCTTACATAGCATTACATCCATAGAAAAGGATTTCATCCTTATGTTAAAAATTAATATATTCACCCCTATTTATGAGCATACTGTTTTAATGACAATTTGCTTGCGCTGAGAGAGGACTGATAAAGATGTAAAACTCAAGCAGATATATCGAAAATAATAGTTTTAGATCCTAAATTCCTTAATCTTATCAACCTTCATTCCTTCTTCATCAATAACAAATGTCCATCGTTGTTTAAATTTTTGCTGAGCATTGGGAAGACCTTTTAGTATGTGTTGCGTGTCCTTATCTATTACGTAATCAATAGCTTTAAAAGATATATCTATCTCGAATGTGTTGGATTTCTTCCAGTAGAGTCGACTGAGGCCTTCGATTTCAATTTTTTCTGTGTGATTTATTTTTCGCTTGTCTAAGTAATTTAACAATATTTTAGTATGCTTGGCATAAAGTTTTTCACTATATAATTGCGAGACTCTTGATATATCCTGGGTATTCCATGCATTTTGAATAGATAAAAATTGTTTCTTTATAGTATGAGCAAGTTGTATATCCTCAATCTGAACTCCCTCAGTATATGTTACCTTAGGTTTAATAACTGCACTAATAGCTATAATGATGCCAAGGCCTACAAGAGAAAGCATGAGCATTACTTTATTTGATACACCACCTTCTATACTTGATATATCGTGATTACTAGAGTGAACGCCCCCATTTCCCCCATGGAAACCTCCGCCTCCATGCAGGCCCCCAGCTAATGCCAGAGCATGTGGAGCAAAGGTGATGAAGAAGACCATTACTAAAAGAGCAATAAATATTTTTTGTTTTTTTATCATATAACTTCTTATAATTTAGAGTTCAATCAGCACATTTTTAGTCTTTAAGTTATTCAGGCATTCTCTCAAATAATCTTCATTGTGCTCTGGATAAATCGGGACAGTCAAAGGCACAGTCTCTAGTGACTCATAACTTGAACAATGGTTACCACGGTACAAGGGACTTTCCCATTCTTTAGCCGGCTTGTATCCTCTTCGCTTCATTTCCTCTATTATTCGTTGATGATATTGGAATAATTTATAGGGGGAATAATGAAAAACATAGTTTACAGTCGCGTGTGGCTTAACCCATCCCTTCCCTCTTAAAGCACAACATTCTCTGTGCTGCCCGAGCAATTGCATCCGTGGAAGGTGCTTGATTAAATCTTCGTGCCATAACCTCATCTCTCATCTCCTCCTCTTCCAGATTATTATGCGTCCTGTTTCAGCTCAATCATAAAGGTCGATTTATTCCTAGTGGAACACTTCCAAAAGGCAAAATTTCATGGAGTCTTTCAGGAATTTTTTGACTAAACTTTCTTACATTTGGCGATAATTTTCCGTTTAAGGCAAGTAAGGTAAAGCTCACTTGGATACGTTGCACTATCTGCGGGACATATTCACCGCCCTCTATCAAATTTTTCGCCTTCATCAGCACTTCCCGTTCTTGGCTCATCAAGGATTCGTCCAGTATTAATCGATAAATATCGTTTAAAATCTGTTCTTCACGTGCGGATAGCTTTACATTTTTCATCAGCGACCTCCTTTTGAACAGCCTGCTTTGCTTTATTTAAGTAAGGTTTTAAAAATCAAAACCACTAAAATCAGGTCAATGGCTAAGCCAAGATACCATGAAACGAGAAAATATGCTTTTTGCGTTTTATGTCGACAAATTTTTCCACCCAGAAATGCACCTAAACCACCGCCCAGTATTGCTTGGGAAATAAGGACCTTCTCAGGAATTCTCCACAAGTGATGCTGCGCCTTGTATTTGTCAATAGCATAAAACAGAAAGACAATAATGTTCCAAATAATAAGTGCTGTTAAAATAAGAATTCCTGTTGTTGCCATTGCCTATCTTTCTGTTTTTAAATTTATTTTCAAAGTGCTTTAAATGCCGATGACGAATTGCTTCATTCGTTGGGTATTTTAAGATTTTTGTTATTTTAATAAATAGATCTTTACGCTATTCATTATATCACTTGCTGGACTTGAAGTCATAACAGACTATCAGATAAATGAAGCACTCGACCTCATTTATCTGTAAAATTTAAGTATTTGACATTCAAAAAAACTCGGAGTATAGTTTTATCTATAGCAAAGTTAGAAAAGGGGAAATAACTTGGTATTTGAAAAAACAGTATTAAACAAAGCTCTCGCCTCTGCCTTTGATATTCCAGTAAAAGTAACTTACTGGGATGGCAAAACAGAAAAATATGGCGATGGGGAAGCTCAAGTACACATCATTTTCAATAAGAAATTCGCTTTTAGCGATTTAGCATCCATGCCTACTCTGGTTCTTGCTGAAGCTTACATGCACGATGAAATCGAAATTGAAGGAAGTATTCAAGAACTTGTTGCTTCCGCTTATCGCAAAGCAGATAGCTTTTTAACAAATCAATCAGGCTTCGGAAAATCAATTGTTGAACTCTTGGGCAACCACTCTCAAAAGCAATCGAAAAAAGATATCCATCAGCACTATGACATTGGGAACGACTTTTACAAAAAATGGCTGGATCCAACGATGACTTATTCTTGTGCTTATTTTGAAAATGAGAATATGACACTGGAACAAGCACAAATCGCTAAAGTACATCATATCCTTGACAAGCTCAACAGTACACCTGGTGGACGTTTATTAGATATTGGTTGTGGTTGGGGAACATTGCTCTTTACTGCGGCACAAGAATACGGCTTAGAAACTGTGGGCGTTACTCTTTCTGAAGAACAATATAACTATATCGTAAATAAGGCAAAAAAACTCGGACTCGAGGATAAAGTCAAAGTTTTCCTTACAGATTACCGCGATTTAAATGAAGGAACCTTTGATTATGTAACTTCTGTGGGCATGTTTGAGCATGTGGGTAAAGAAAATTTGGAAATGTATTTCCAAAAGGTTTATGATTATCTCAAACCAAATTCTCGTGCCCTCATTCATGGAATTACAGGTCAACATCGTGGAGCAGGTGTCGATCCCTTTATTGAAAAATATATCTTCCCAGGAGGTTACATTCCAAACATCGCTGAAAATGTCGAGCACATTATGACTGCAAAATTACAACTTGATGATTTGGAACCTTTACGCCGTCACTACCAAAAAACACTCGAAATCTGGAACGAGAACTACAGTAAAGTTTTTGACGAAGTTGAAAAGGAAATGGGGCGTCCATTTGCTCGCATGTGGACCCTTTATCTTCAAGCCTGTGCGGCTAGTTTTGAATCAGGTAACATTGATGTGGTTCAATATCTTTTAACAAAAGGACCTTCCGGTGTTGGTCTTCCAATGACGCGTCAATATATGCTTCAACATCATTAAAAGTTTATTAATATGAAAAGAAAAAAAGCAGTTGTCAAATGCAACTGCTTTTTTTTGCACATTTCTTTTTTATTTGGAATATATAAAGGCCTTGGCAATAAGGGAGATGAACATAACCATGGGCCTGAACCAGGCCGTAGCATCGATCATTGTAAATATTTTACCTGTTGTAGTTATCGGAAGTATGACTTCATTTCTTACTCGTTTTTTAAAATACAACTAAAGGAGGTAAATAATTTTCTGGTGGCAGGAGTAAAGAAAGCACAGGAATCTTCTTTCTCAATTTATTATAAGTTTATTTCCAAATAAGAAGTTCTGACTCTGTGGTTACATCCCCAAACTTATCGGAAAAATCTTTATAATGCACCGCTCCTAACTTTGTATAGAGGCTTCTTGCATTTTCGTTATTTTTAAGAATTGCAATGGTAACCGTCTTTTGGGCTTCTTTTGCCTGCTGCAACACCTGTGACAATAACTGAGTCCCCACGCCTTTTCTTTGAAACTTTTGTGAGATGTGAAGGGAATCAATGTACAAGTTATCGCTCTGATCTCTACTTTCTGAGTAAGCAATAAAACCTGCAATATTATTGTCTAAGGCTTTGACGAGAATATGCTGTGAGGGCTGTGCAAGAAACAGCTCCCATTTTTTCTGAAATGTACCATATTCTAAACTTTCCAAATAGGCGTGGGGCAAGATATTTTCATATGTCATTTGCCAATTGTCTACGTTAATATGTGCTATTTCTTCTAACTCAGATTGATGTACAGGACGAATACTTGTCATCTTTTCCCCTTTTTATTTCAAATAATCTTTCTTCAAAAGTCCCATAAAATGGCTGTCGTGGTAACTTCCAGCTGCAAAAAAATGTTCCTTCATTGTTCCTTCAATTTTAAAGCCAACTTTTTCATAGATATGAACGGCAGGAGCATTATCAACATCTACCCAAAGGTAAACTTTATGCATGTTTAATACTTTAAAAGCATAGTCTAAAGCTTGATGAAATGCTTCTTGGGCCAAGCCTCTACCAGAATATTCTTCTGTAATAATGAGCTGTATTTCGCAACTACGGTGGATAAAATTGATCTCCATCAATTCTACTATGCCCGCAAATGCGCCATCCACATCTACCACAAAGCGACGTTCATCCATACTATGAATGTGCTTATCATACAGAGCAGTTAATTCATCTAATGATTCGTAAGGCTCTTGAAACCATAAATGCATAGTTTTAGCTTCATTGTTGATGATATGAATATTTTTTAAGTCTGTTCTTTCTAGTGCTCTGATTTTCATTTTAGAATCTCCTTGCTTTTTATTTCCAATAGCCTTCATGAACTTTTCTAGCTTTTTCCTCTACTTCCGGAAAGGGGCCGATAATCTGTATGTGCTTTTGTCCGCGGTCAATAATCTGTTGTGCAGGCAAATCAAAAGTGGGATTTTGTTCATTATCTCCTGTTAATTCTAACAAACGTTTTTCAGTGAGAGCATAAACGATAGTTCCGATATTCCCCCAATAAATCGCTCCGGTACACATCGCACAAGGTTCAGCTGTGGTATAAAGTCTACATTGCCACAGAAATTCTTTGGAATAAAGCGTTGAAGCTTTTGCAGCCAAACTGGTTTCCGCATGCCCTGTACAAATCTGCTCTGTAATTTCAATATTTTCTTGTTCTAGGAGAATATTTCCCTTGCTATCTGTCAAAAGTGCACCAAAAGGAGTATTCCCATGATTTCGCGCATTTTGGGAAATCTCTACACAGCGTTCCAAAAGCGCAATATGTTTTTGTCTTTGCATATTCACCGTCCTTATTTCATGATAAAATAGTTAGACTTCATTATACAATGAACCAGCTGTAAATAAAAGCGTTCAATATATTTTTGACAGCTTTTAAGCAAAAGTTCTTTTTTGTTTTCCCAATTGGGTTTTCAGTGAATTTTAATATAGATTATGGTAAAATGAGGATGTATTGGGCTTTTATAAGCTAGGATAAATTAGTAAAGGAAAAAATATGAATCCACAAAAAATTGCCGTGCTCGGCCCTGGATCATGGGGAACTGCTCTTTCTCAAGTTCTTAATGACAATGGACATGAAGTTCGTATTTGGGGAAACAATGTTGACCAAATTGCTGAAATTAATGAAAAGCATACCAACGAACGTTACTTCAAAGGGATCACTTTAAATCAGAAAATTTCTGCTTATACCGATCTCGAGTCTGCCTTGTCTGATGTTGATGCCATTCTTTTCGTTGTTCCAACAAAAGTGACACGTTTGGTTGCTCAACAAGTCGCAAAAGTTCTTAAACATAAAGTGACTGTTATGCATGCATCTAAAGGGCTTGAACAAGGGACACATGAACGTATTTCTTCAATACTTGAAGAAGAGATCCCAGAAGAATACCGAAGCGAAATTGTTGTGGTTTCTGGTCCTTCTCATGCCGAAGAAACAATTCGACGTGATATTACCTTAATTTCTGCTGCTTCAAACGATTTAGAAACGGCGAAGTATGCCCAAGAAATTTTTTCTAACGATTATTTCCGCCTCTATACCAACACGGATGTTGTTGGTGTAGAAACAGCGGGTGCTTTGAAAAATATTATTGCGGTCGGTGCTGGGGCTTTACATGGTCTTGGTTTTGGGGATAATGCTAAAGCAGCAATCATCACGCGTGGTTTAGCAGAAATTACCCGTTTAGGCGTTGCTATGGGCGCTCAACCACTTACTTATAGTGGTTTGTCTGGTGTAGGTGACTTGATTGTTACCGGTACATCCATTCATTCACGCAATTGGCGAGCGGGTGATGCTCTCGGTCGTGGGGAGAAGCTTGCGGATATCGAAGCAAATATGGGAATGGTTATCGAAGGTGTTTCAACAACCAAAGCCGCTTACGAACTCGCGCAAAGTATGCATATCGATATGCCCATCACTGAGACAATCTACAAAGTACTTTATGAAAATATGGATGCACGTGAAGGCATCTTAGACATTATGCGTCGCGAAACACGTACCGAAAACGAATTCAGTATCTAAATCAAAAGGAGCAAATTTTTAAAATGATTAAAGCAAATCCAAAACAAAAAGTAAGAAAAGCAATTATTCCCGCAGCTGGTCTGGGCACACGTTTCCTTCCTGCTACTAAAGCCCTAGCTAAAGAAATGTTACCTATTGTTGATAAGCCAACCATTCAATTTATTGTTGAAGAAGCCTTAAAATCAGGAATTGAAGATATCTTAATCGTTACAGGTAAAGCTAAACGTCCGATCGAAGACCACTTTGACTCAAACATTGAGTTGGAACAAAACCTTAAAGAAAAAGGGAAAACAGAGCTTTTAAAATTAGTTGAAGAAACAACAGATATCAATCTTCACTTCATTCGTCAAAGTCACCCAATGGGGCTTGGACATGCGGTTCTACAAGCAAAAGCCTTTGTTGGTGATGAACCTTTTGTTGTAATGCTCGGTGATGATCTCATGAACATCATGGGGGATGGTACACCACTCACAAAAGAATTGATTTCCGACTACGAAAAGACACACGCTTCAACAATCGCTGTAATGAAAGTTCCACATGATGATGTGGATAAATATGGTGTTATTGCTCCAGAAGGTGAAGTTTCCAAAGGTCTTTACAATGTCGCAGAATTCGTTGAAAAACCTGCCGTTGAGGATGCGCCTTCTGATTTAGCTATCATCGGTCGCTACCTCTTAACTCCAGAAATTTTCCAAGTTTTAGAAAAACAAAAACCTGGTGCAGGTAACGAAATCCAATTGACAGATGCGATTGAAACTTTAAATAAAACACAACGTGTTTTTGCACACGAGTTCACAGGCAAACGTTATGATGTCGGCGATAAATTTGGTTTTGTTGAAACAACTATCGAATATGGCCTTAATCATCCCCAAATCAAAGATGAATTGCATGATTACATCATTGCCAAAGCAAAAGAACTTTCAAAGTCTGAAAGCAAAACTGAAAAATAATTCAAAGCTGTCCAGCATTTGCTTGGACAGCTCTTCTTATCCCCTTTTCCTTGTAAAATCAAATCATTCCGAACTTCTTATTTTGCCTAAATTATGCTATCATGGAGGGGATGAAATTTTTCAAAGAAATCAAGATTAAAGCTCTGGATATTATCATTATTCTTGCCTTATTTTGTGCTTCTTTTTCTGTTTTTTTTCTCCTGCCTCACAATAGCTCTGGGACAAAGGCCCAATTACGTGTGCAAGGGAAAGTGATAAAAACATTTGATTTAAGCAAAAATCAGCGCTGGACTTATCGCTCTGAAGACGGGGATTACAATGAAATAGAGGTAAAGGATGGAGCGATTGCTGTTGTTAAGGCTTCTTGTCGCGATCAAATTGATGTACAACGTGGCTTTATTTCAAAAGTTAACGATACTATCGTTTGTTTACCTCATGATTTAGTCATTCAAATCATTGGAGATCAATCAGAATCTGGAGTGGATTATAGCGGATGAATGTAAAAGAAAATATTTATATAGCACTTCTCACTGCGGTAGCTGTTGTTATGGGGATTTTTGAGAGCTGGATTCCTTCCTTCTTCGCTTTTGCTCCGGGAGCCAAAATTGGCTTAGCTAATCTGGTAATGATTATTGCCATTTTCACCTTAGATTGGCGAAAAGTTTGGACAATGCAAGTCTTGCGCTTGCTAATTACTGCTTTATTCACAGGTGTTTCTGTGGTTATCTACTCTGCGGCAGGTGCAATTTTAAGCCTCTTAGCCATGTACCTCATGAAGCAATTAGGACCCAAATGGGTCTCTCTCATTGGTATTTCTGTTGTCGGAGGATTCTTTCATAATCTCGGACAACTGCTTGTTGCTTCGCTTATTACAGGTACAAGCTCCGTAATGCTTTATTTACCCTGGCTCTCTTTTTTCGGTATGCTCGCAGGCTTTGCCATCGGTGTTGGTGGCAACCAAATCATTCAGCGTGTAGCACCAATTCAGTTATTATTTATTAAAGAAAGTAAAAAATGGACGTAAAAAATACAATTTGGTCAGAATATCCAAAACTAGAATCTTCCTTAGTCAAAGTTCAAAAGCTGATGAAGCAACAGGTTGGCATCAAAAACAAAGAAATCAAGTCAGCCATTTTTGACCTGTTTGATGCAGGTGGAAAAATGCTACGTCCGGCTTATTTATTAATGTTTTCCGATTTTACTGCTATGGATAATAAAAGTAAAATCGCGCTTGCTGCAAGCGTCGAAATGTTGCACACTGCAACGCTTATTCACGACGATATTGTTGACCAAGCAGACACACGTCGCGGTGTTGAGACGCTCTCGAAAAAATACAATCCCTCAATTGCTGTTTATGCTGGCGATTATCTCTTTGTGGCAGTTTTTAAACTCTTATCAAAATATTCGTTTGATTTGCCAAATTTGACCAAAAACATCGGCTCTATTGAACGCCTTTTAGGCGGAGAACTCGGACAACTCAACAAACACTTTGATTTTGAACAAACGCTCGATGATTATATTCAAAATATTTCTGGAAAAACTGGTGAACTTTTTGCTATGTCATCCTCAATTGCCCCTTTAATTATGCAAGATGTTCACTTATCTGAACTTTCTTATAATATTGGGATGGACATTGGGATTGCTTTCCAAATTATGGATGATTATCTTGATTATGCCAGCGACAGCCAAACCCTAGGTAAACCTGTACATGAAGATATCAAGCAAGGTATCTTTTCTGCACCCGTTCTTTTTGCTTTAGAGATTGATCCTCATCAGGTGAAAACTTTGATTCAAAAAGAAGAATTTGAAGAAGTTTACAGCTTCATTCAAAACTCTGGAGCGCTGACCAAAACTAAAGAGTTGGCCCAATATTATACCAATCAAGCTCTCACTCTTATTAACAAACTCCCTGAGGGCCAAACACGTGATAACATTAGCAGTGTTACAAGAAAACTTTTGGAACGGAACTTATAATGAACCCTGAAGAATTTTATGCGCAACTTGAAACTTTTGACATTTTCTTAAGTGAACAACAAAAAGAACAATTTGAACGCTATTTTGAGCTTCTCGTTGAATGGAATGAAAAAATTAACCTGACGGCAATTACAGAGAAAAAAGAAGTCTTTCTCAAACATTTCTATGATTCAATTGCACCGATTCTCTATAAGCTCATTCAAAATGAGCCTCTAAAAATTCTTGATATTGGTGCTGGAGCAGGATTTCCTAGTCTGCCAATGAAGATAATTTTCCCAGAGCTACAAGTAACTATTATTGATTCGCTGAATAAGCGCATCAACTTCTTGTCTCTTTTATCAAAAGAGTTGCACTTAGAGCAAGTGACTTTATTGCATGGTCGTGCTGAGGATTTTGGCCAAAATCCTCTCTACCGGGCTCAATTTGATATTGTTACAGCACGCGCAGTTGCGCGCCTCAGTGTACTCTCTGAACTCACAATTCCTTTTCTGAAGAAAAATGGGCGCCTCTTGTCGCTTAAAGCGGCTAAGTTTGATGAAGAACTTTCTGACGCTAAACATGCAATTGCCGTCTTAGGAAGCAAGTTTATCGAACAAATTGATTATCAACTTCCAAATGGCGACGAGCGGCATATTGCTCTCATTGAAAAGAAAAAAGAAACACCGAAAAAGTATCCACGTAAAGCGGGTACCCCTAATAAAAAGCCACTTTAAAAAGCTCTGGTTCATTCAGAGCTTTTTCTTTATTATGAGCGGCCATTCCATTCATTCTTGATGGTTTGATAGGCTTGAATTGGGTTTTCGGCACGCGTAATTGGACGGCCAACGACAATATAATCCGAGCCAATATTGCGTGCTTCTTCTGGTGTCATCACGCGTTTTTGATCTCCCTTGGCTGTGCCTGCTGGGCGAATACCTGGTGTCAAACAGATAAAATCTGGTCGTGTCACACTTTTAATCTTTTGAACCTCATGAGCTGAACATACCACCCCATCTAAACCAGCCTCATCTGTGCATTTAGCATAGTGTAGCACCGATTCCTCCAAGCTTGTCATAATCATTTGATCATGGTGCATGCTTTCTTGGCTAGTGGAAGTCAGCTGAGTAACAGCAATCAAATCTGCAACTTTTTCTCCAGCAGGTGTTCCAGCGATCAAACCTTCTTTAGCTTGCTGCATCATCTCAATCCCTCCAGCAGCATGAACATTAATCATATCTATTCCTAAACGTGCGAGACCTTTCATGGCTGAGCCAACTGTATTTGGAATATCATGGAGTTTCAAATCTAAGAAGACATCATGTCCTTGAAATTTAAGGAAGTCTACAACAACAGGCCCTTCTTGATAGAGGAGCTCCATTCCCACTTTTACATAGAGTTTTTCGTGATCATCAAAACGCAGCAAAAAATTCTTTACATCGCGTAAACTTGGGAAGTCGAGGGCTACCATTGGTCTTGATTCATGCATTTTCTTTTTTCTCCTTTTTTACTTCTTTACGTAATTCTTCTAAACTTTCAATGCCATACTTATCCATAAGCTGGGGAAGTTCATCAATAATTTTCGGACACACATAGGGATCAGAAAAGTTTGCTGTTCCTACTGCAACCGCACTTGCACCAGCCAAATAAAATTCAAGCACATCTTGGGCGGTCATCACACCACCCATTCCAATAATCGGTAAATCCACTGCTTGTGCCACTTGATGAACCAATTTTAAAGCTACTGGTTTAATCGCTGGACCGGAGAGACCACCTGTAATATTGGCTAAAATCGGTTTACGGGTCTGCAGATCGTAACGCATTCCCATTAAGGTATTGATCATCGTAATCCCATCAGCTCCTGCTGCTTCTACGGCCTGAGCGATTTCTACAATATCCGTCACATTTGGCGAGAGCTTGACATACAGTGGGACATCCGCTACTTCCTTACAAGCCTTGACCAAATCATAAGCAACTTTTGGATCTGTACCAAATGCTTGTCCGCCATGCTTCACATTAGGACAAGAAATATTGAGTTCAATAGCTTTAACATTTGGGGCTGCCCCTATTTTATCGCAAACAGCTACATAATCATATTGTTCAGAACCGGCGACATTAGCAATAATAGGCAGCTCTGGAAAGTTTTCATACAGCCAAGGCAATTTATCTGAGAGTACTGCATCTAGGCCAGGATTTTGCAAACCAATTGCATTAAGCATGCCGGCACTTGTTTCTGCAACACGTGGCGTTGGATTACCATAACGTGGCTTAAGCGTTGTGGCCTTAATCATTATAGACCCCAACTGATTTAAATCATAATATCGTGCATAATCCTCACCAAAACCGAAGCAGCCTGAGGCAGGCATAATTGGGTTTTTAAGATTCAAACCAGGAAGTTCCACTGCAAGTCGATTCATTTTATATTACCACTCCATTTCCTTTAAACACCGGCCCATCTTGACAGACTTTTAAAGCATGTTCAGGGTCTTTTTTATCCGGGACAACACAAGCATAACATGCACCAATACCACAAGCCATACGTGCCTCCATTGACAAATATAATCGCTCTAAAGTTTCAAATCTTGTTGCTACGGCTTTTAACATCATTGGTGCACCACAAGCATAGACAGCATCTACCTCTTGTTCAAGCTGATTGAATAGATGCCCCACATGGCCTCGGCAACCATAAGAACCGTTATCTGTGGCTACTTTCACCTCAACATTAGGGAGTTGTGCGAACTGTTCTTCAAGGATCTTTACTTCTGCACGTGCAAATCCGAGTAAAACCGTAATGGTACAGCCTTTTTTACTAAGCTGTTTCGCTAACTCATACAAGGGTGGAACACCTATTCCTCCACCTACTATAAGCACTTGATCGTTTTCTGTTACTTCATCAACGGGAAATCCTTTACCTAAAGGACCAAGAATATCCACCGCTTGTCCTGCACTCATTTTTGACAAAAGGTAGGTACCCGTGGTTTTATCACCTCGACGATAGAGTAATGTACACGTTTTCTCCTGCTTATTCCAGCTTGAAATCGAAATTGGCCGTCGTAAAAGCAAGTCTTGACTAGGAACTTTTAATTGCAAAAACTGTCCTGCTATTTCCATGTCATCTACCAAATCGCCTTGCAGTACCAACTCAAAGATGTCTTCAGCAACTTCTTTCTGACTGACAATAAGCATCTCTTCTTGAAGCTTCATCACTCCTCCTTTTTATAAAACGAATCTATTAGTCAATGTGTTCTTCAGTTCACGATTACTTTAGCTGCAATAAGCCAGCACATTCAAGCAAAAAGAATGACTGACGGTTCAGAGGTCGCTTCGCTTTCTTGCGTGTTGTCCTTCTCATAGAATGACAATAAAAAACACCTGCAGAGGGCTGCAGGTGTACAAAAAGCGTCTATCTTCCTTTACGTATACTTAAAAGTACGCGAAATAAAGGGAGATATAATTTATCGTATCCTTGCTAGCCTCTCTGGACTAAGTTAAAGGTTTTAAAGTATTATAACCTAAATTAAGAGGAATTACAAGAAGCAATAAATCCTACTCAAGTTGTAAAAAATTCCTTTCTTTATATGGTATAATGAAAGCGTATAATTTAAATAAAGACAGGAGAAAAATATGGGTATCATTAAAGCAGCGACAAGTAGCATCGGAGGAACGTTGGCCGATCAATGGCTTGAAGTCATCGAACCAGAAGATATGTCCGATCAAACCGTCATGACAAAAGGTGTTATGGTGCGCAAGGACGATAAACGTGGTAGTAATCGTAAAGGAACTTCGGACGTCATCACAGATGGATCTGTCGTGCATGTTTATCCTAATATGATGATGCTCCTCGTTGACGGTGGTAAAATTATTGACTATACCGCAGAGGAAGGTTATTATACGGTCAAAAATGATACTGCACCTTCTATGTTTAACGGTGGACTTAAAGAATCTGTTCAAGAAGCCTTCTTCCGTTTTAAATTTGGTGGTGTGACCCCTCAAAAACAAGAAATTTACTATATTAACCTTCAAGAAATTAAAGGCATTAAGTTTGGAACAGCAACGCCTTTACAATACTTTGATAACTTCTACAATGCGGAACTCTTTCTCCGTACGCACGGAACATATTCGATAAGAATTACAGACCCTATCTTGTTCTATGCTAATGCTATTCCTAAAAATCAAACGCAAGTTGAAATTTCTGATATCAACGAACAGTATCTCCAAGAATTTTTAACAGCATTAAATACGTCAATCAATCTCTACTCCGCGCAAGGTGAGCGTGTTTCTTTCCTCCCTTCAAAATCTGTTGAACTTTCAAAATATATGGCAGATACACTTGACGAAGAATGGCGCAAACTTCGTGGAATTGAAGTAGTCGCTGTTGCTGTAAGCTCAATCAGTTACACAGATGATAGCCAAAAGCTAATCAATATGCGTAACCAAGGTGCAATGCTCGGTGATCCAAGTGTCCGTGAAGGCTATATGCAAGGCGCTGTAGCACGCGGTATTGAAGCAGCTGGAAGCAATACGGGTGGAGCCATGCAAGCCTTTATGGGAATGGGTATGGGAATGAACCAAGCGGGAGATGTTCTTGGTCAAGCCAGTGCATCAAACCAAGCTCAAATGGCTCAGCAAGAAAAGACTGCGACAAAATCGGAAGATATGTGGACATGTTCAGCTTGTGGTACAGAAAACGCGGGTAAATTCTGTTCTAACTGTGGGGAGAAAAAACCTGAAGCCGCAGCTAACTTAAAGATTGAAATGGCTTGTTCAGCTTGTAATGCGGTCGTTAATTTAGCGAATGGTGTGCCAAAATTCTGTCCAGAATGTGGGCAGCCTTTCGTTGCTAAACCTTTATAAAAATCAGAAAAGAGGTAAATTATGAGCCAGTCGAAGGTTCTCACCCATCTCTGTCCTAACTGTGGCGGTCCCCTCTTATTTGATCCTAAAAGTCAAAAGTTTCATTGCCAGTACTGCTTGTCTACCTTTACGGAGGAGGAAGTTACTGCCTTTGAAGCTAAACAAGAAGACAAAGGAATACCAGAAGAAAGTGTCTCAGAGGTTCCTCTAGAAGCGGATACAGCAGAATCACCAATTGACGATCAGGTTGGGCTCTTTGTTTGTCCTTCATGTGGCGCCGAAATTGTGACAGATGCAACTACTGCTTCTACTTTCTGCTATTATTGTCACAATCCCGTCGTTCTTTCAGAGCGCCTCTCCGGGAAATTTCTCCCCGAAAAAGTGCTCCCCTTCCAGATTGAACAGAAGGATGCTGAAAAAGCTTTCCTCGACTGGGTGGGCAAAAAGAAATTTGTCCCCAAAGATTTCTTTGATAAAAAACAAATCAAGCAACTTCAAGGTGTTTATTTCCCTTATTGGGTTGTCGGTGCAGATTTAGAAGGACAATTACAAGCACGTGCCAATAGGATCCGGGTCTGGATTGTTGGAGATTTAGAATACACAGAAACCAAACAATACCAAGTCATCCGAGAAGGGAAGAGCACTTTTCAAGACTTAGTTAAAAATGCCTTGAAAAAAAATGAACCTGAAAAAATGGTCGGCGCCGTTCAACCCTTCGATTTATCTAAGGCAGTATCTTTTAAAAATCAGTATCTTTCAGGTTTTTTAACTGAAAAAAGAGATATTGAGTATGCGGAAATCAAAGAACGCGTGGATAGCGAATTACGTCAGTATTCCGAAGCACTCATGCGTGACACAATCCAAGGTTATACTGCTGTTACCAGTGTCCAATCTCAACAAAATATTAAGAATTTGGAAAGTAATTATGTGCTTTTACCCCTCTGGCTCGTGACGTATCGTCAAAAAAATAGTGATAAACTTTTCTACTATGCGATGAATGGCCAAACAGGTAAAACTGCTGGAATCCTTCCTGTGGATAAAATGAAAGTCGTTCTGGTGGCACTTCTTATTTTCATTTCCGTGCTTATACTTGGAGTGATAGTGGGGTGGTTTGTCTCATGAAAAAGAAACGAATATTTTTAACACTACTTTTTACAGTAATTACACTCTTTGCCCTGTTTGCTTTCCCTAAAAAAAGTTTTGCACAACAAGTAGGTATTGATGATCAGGCTGGTCTTTTGACTGGCCCAACACAATCCCTTGAGCAAGAAGCTCAACTTCTTGCAAATCAGACCAAAGCTGGGATATTTGTAGTCACAACCATGGATAATACTGAGTCACCCAAAGATTTTGCGGTTAATTATTTAGCCCAAAAAGTTGGGCAAGGGAATAATGGTATTGTCTTAATGATTAATATGTCACAACGGAAGCTTTATATCTGGGCAACAGGAAATTTGAAGCACTACATTACTTCTTCTCGGATTGAGTCAATTTTAGATGTTGTACAGCCCCAATTATCCGATGGGAATTATCAACAGGCCATCGAGAGTTTCTATGCACAAGTGACGCATTATTATGAACAGGGAATACCTGGAGGACGAAAATATACGGTTGACCCACAAACGGGAGCCGTTACTTTCCATCGTTCCTTCCGTCCGGCTTATATTCTCATTGCCGTTATTCTTGCCCTCATCTCGGCTGGTGCCTTTGTTATTATTCTGGTTTCTCGCTATCAATTAAAGATGGGTGCACACTGGAATTATGGTTATCAAGAGAACGGAAAACTCAACTTGTCCAAACAAAGCGATACGCTAGTCAACTCCTTCATTACTACACGCCGCATTCCTAGAAATAATAACTCTAGTGGTGGAGGCTTCTCTGGTGGCGGTGGTTCTGGCGGTGGACGGAGTTTTTAATAAAATAAAAAAGAGCATGTGCTCTTTTTATTTTATTATTTTATACTTTCCTGAAGGAAGATTTCCCAATTCATAATTTCCAATTTTTGTACGGATTAAGCGTAATGTTGGAAAACCAACATGGGCTGTCATTCGACGTACTTGACGATTTTTTCCTTCTTTGATAGAAATTTCAACCCAGCTTGTGGGTATTGATTTTCGCTCACGAATAGGTGGCGTTCTCTCCCAGAGCCACTCTGGTTCTGAAACGCGTCTTACTTTCGCCGGAAGTGTTTTACCATCTTTAAGCAAAACACCTGCACGGAGTTTTTGCGCTGCTGCCTCAGTGAATTCCCCCTCCACCTGTACAAGATAAGTCTTGTAAGACTTGGATTTTGGATCCGTTAGCTTATGGTTTAACTTTCCATCATCTGTCAGTAAAAGTAAGCCTTCACTGTCCTTATCGAGTCGGCCAGCTGCATATACATTAGGTATATCAATATAATCTTTTAGTGTTTTACGATTTTCAGCATCAGTAAATTTTGTGAGTACGTCAAAGGGTTTATTAAATAGTAATATCATCTCCCCTATTGTACCAAAAGTGGCCCCGCTTCGCATCTTCCATCAAGTCAACTTCACAACAAAAAAGGCAGACGAGAACTGCCTTTTTTTGTTTAAATGATATTCATTGTAAATGAGCGACTCTCCAGCACACGGAGGATAGCTTCTGCTGTGTCTAAAGCTGTAAAGAGTGGAATACCACGACTGATTGCTTCTTGACGAATAAGGAAGCCGTCCGTTTCTTGTGTTGATACGCGTTTACTTCCCATAGTATTGACAATAGCTTGAACACGTCCCTTACGAATGTCATCGATAACTGTGTCTTCCGTTGACTCCGTTACTTTACCAACTTCTCGAACATAAAGGCCTGCAGTTTTGAGGTACTGTGCAGTTCCAGAAGTCGCTACGAGTGAATAGCCAATATCAGCAAAGCGCCTTGCCATCTCTAAGGTTTCTGCTTTATCTTCATCGGCCACTGTAAAGAGAATTGACCCATGGTCAGCCATGTGTAGTTTGGAAGCTTCAAAAGACTTATAAAGCGCCTTTTCTAAGGTTGTATCTGAGCCCATCACTTCACCCGTTGATTTCATCTCTGGACCGAGAAGACTATCCACTTTTGCTAATTTGCTAAAGCTGAAGACAGGCGCTTTGATGTGGACAAGTTCAGATTCTGGGGCAAGACCTGAGGCATAACCAAGCTCTGCTAGTGTCTTCCCTAAAATCATCTGTGTGGCAAGTTGTGCCATCGGAATTCCTGTAACTTTTGATAAGAAAGGTACTGTGCGTGAAGCCCGTGGATTGACTTCGATAACATAAACTTTTTCCTCGTGGATAACGAACTGAATGTTCATCATACCGATACAGTTTAAACCTTCTGCCAATCGTTTAGTATAATCCACAATTGTCTCAATAATTTCAGGACTGAAGGTTTGCGGTGGATAAACAGCCATGGAGTCTCCCGAATGCACCCCCGCGCGTTCAATATGCTCCATGATTCCTGGCAACAAAACATCTTTTCCATCACAAATAGCATCAACTTCACACTCTTGCCCCGTCAAGTAGCTATCTACTAATACTGGGTGTTCTGGCGACGCCTTAACTGCACGGTTCATGTAATTACGTAAATCAGCTTCATTGTCGATGATTTCCATAGCGCGCCCACCTAAGACAAAGGATGGTCGTAACAGGACAGGATAACCTATTTTTTCAGCATTGGCAACCGCTTCTTCTTCATTAGTGGCTGTTGCTCCCGGCGGTTGTGGAATATCCAAGTCCGACAAAGCCTTTTCAAATGAATCCCGATCTTCTGCACGTTCAAGGTCTGCCACTTGTGTCCCTAAGATAGGTACGCCTGCTTTTTCTAAAGGTTCCGCTAAATTAATGGCTGTCTGTCCACCAAACTGAACGATTACACCTTTAGGCTCCTCTAAATCAATAATGTTCATGACATCTTCGAAAGTCAAAGGTTCAAAGTAGAGTTTATCCGAAATTGAAAAGTCAGTAGAAACTGTCTCTGGATTGCTGTTGACGATAATTGCTTCATAGCCTAAAGCTTGGATTGCTTTAACAGAATGAACGGTCGCATAGTCAAACTCGACGCCTTGACCGATACGGATTGGCCCTGAACCTAAAACAAGGATTTTTTCCTTTTCAGATTTTTCAGATTCGTTCTCCCACGCATAAGATGAGTAAAAATATGGTGTGCTACTTTCAAATTCAGCAGCACAAGTATCTACCATTTTGTAAACCGGAAGAATTACACCATCTTTGCGACGACGACGCACTTCTGACTCTGTCACATTCCAAAGGCGAGCAATTTCTTTATCTGAAAAACCATTTTTCTTGGCTGTTTTCAAAATTTCTGGGTCAAAAACATTCAGTTCTAACTCTTTTTCAATCTCAACGATATGTAGCAATTTGTCTAGGAAGAAAATATCAATCTTACTTAATGACGCAATTTCTTCAATGGGAATACCACGGCGAATTGCTTCGGAAATATAGAAGAGACGATCATCCTGTGCTTTAATAATTTTTTCGTATAAGAACTCTTCTGTAACTTCTTCAGCGCCTTCTAAACGGTTGTGGCTCACACCTATCTCCAATGAACGCACTGCCTTGAGTAGGCTTTCTTCGATATTACGACCGATAGCCATTACCTCTCCCGTCGCTTTCATTTGCGTACCGAGATTACGATCACCATTTTCAAATTTATCAAAGGGGAAACGGGCAATTTTAGAGACAACGTAGTCAAGAGCGGGCTCAAACATAGCATAAGTCGTGTTTGTTACAGGATTGATGATTTCATCCAATGTCATTCCGACTGCAATCTTGGCCGACATCTTAGCGATCGGATAGCCTGTCGCTTTAGAAGCCAAAGCAGAGGAGCGTGAGACACGTGGATTTACTTCAATCACATAATATTTGTAAGAATGTGGGTCCAAAGCAAGCTGAACATTACAGCCCCCTTCGATTTTCAAAGCACGAATGATTTTTAATGACGCATCACGAAGCATTTGGTATTCCACATCTGAAAGGGTTTGACTAGGTGCGAACACAATCGAATCCCCTGTATGGATGCCTACAGGATCAAAGTTTTCCATGTTACAAACTACAATCGCATTATCTGCCGAGTCCCGCATCACTTCGTATTCTATTTCTTTATAACCGGCAATAGATTTTTCAATCAAACATTGGGTCACTGGAGAAAGTTTTAAGCCATTGGCCACTACCTCACGAAGTGCCGTTTCGTTGTCACAAATTCCGCCTCCAGTTCCCCCCATCGTAAAGGCTGGACGGACGATGATTGGGTAGCCAATCTCTTTTGCTTGAGCAACTGCTTCTTCAACCGTTGTGGCAATTTCGGATTCACACAAAGGTTCTCCAATACTTTCGCAGAGTTCTTTAAATAATTCACGGTCTTCTGCCCGATCAATAGCAGATAACTTTGTACCTAAAAGTTCAACCGAAAGTTCTTCCAAAATACCGCTTTCCGCTAATTCCATCGCCATATTGAGCCCTGTTTGACCACCTAAGGTTGGCAAGAGGGCATCTGGTCTTTCTTTGCGCAGGATTTTGCTGACAAACTCCAGCGTAATTGGCTCAATATAAACCTTATCAGCAATTTCACGGTCAGTCATAATCGTTGCTGGATTAGAATTGACCAAAATAACTTGATAGCCTTCTTCTTTAAGTGCTAAGCAGGCTTGAGTACCAGCATAGTCAAATTCAGCAGCCTGACCAATAACGATCGGTCCTGAACCGATAATCATAATCTTCTTAATATCCGTACGTTTTGGCATAGTATCCCCATTTCTAAAATTCCAAAGCAGCTGTGAGATAAACTTTGTACCGCTCTCTGCCAGGAATTTCTCATTTCCTAAGAATTTTAAGAAAAAAGCACCTGCCAGAAACAGCAAGTGCAAAGAAGATAGAGTATTCCCTTTTGATTCAAAAGGATTTAATATTCATGTTCACAACCTTGCTAGCCTCTCTGGACCAGTTTAAAAGTTTTATCTTTAGTAGAATATCATTTTCTAAAGAAGCAGTCAAATGAAAACTTTGGGAGAACTCTCCCTTGAGAGAATTCAGTGAAAAAATTTTGTATCAACAAGAAGTAATAAGAATTACATTAAATAGAAAGCGTATTCTAGATAATAAATAAAAAAGAAAAAACCCTTTGTTTTTTTGGGGAAAATCATTTTGTCCTGTTTCTCTAAACATATTAAAAAACCTGTGTTTCAAGCAAAAGGTACCGGTTTTACATTCAATTATAAATTTATGATTAAATTTTTTTAATAATACCCTTGACACTTTTCGAAAAAATGTTATAATTAACTCATAAGTAAATTAGAAATAAATAAGATTTCCGCCAAGGAGGATAATATGATAAAAATTTATACAGTTGCTGGTTGCAGCTCAAGCCAAAAAGCAAAAAAATGGCTCGTTGACAACGGTGTAGATTTTCAAGAAATAAATCTTCTCACAGATGATATTAAGAAAGAGGACTTTCTTGAAATACTCGCTTTAACTGAAAATGGTACGGAGGAAATTATTTCCAAAAGAAGCCGTGCTTATCAGAGCTTATCCTTAAACCTTGAGCAATTTTCTTTAAATACTCTGGTTACAATCATGAAAGAAAATCGTTCAATTTTACGTCGGCCCCTTATTCTGGATGACAAGCGCCTTCAGATTGGTTACAATGACGATGATATCCGAAAATTTCTCCCACGTCCTGTTCGGGAGATAAGATTGAACGATATTAGTCGTAAAGTACGTGATATTGTATTGGAACGCGACTTCCATATTCATGCAAGTTAATAAAAAACCAAGCACTCTGAATTCAGAGTGCTTGGTTTTTTCTCTTAAGCTTTATTTTTTAACTTGTCTTCATTTTTGATATTATGAAGCGATTGTTTCAAAACTTTAAGCAAGCCATCGCTACTGTAGATTAAAACATTTGATTTATAAAGTCGTGCAGAGAACAAGAGAATAAACAACATCGTTACAAACATAATACCCATAGAAATCCAGACCTGTAAATTACTTGCTACACCTGTTGCAATTTGCATTGGTAAGACAAAACTCGAAATAAAGGGGATATAACTTGTCACGGTCATCACGATATTATCAGGTTGAGAAGCAAAAATTACAGAAAGCATATAACCCAGAAGACCAATCATCGTCATTGGTGTTTGTGCTTTAGGCACATCTTCCACACGAGAAATCAGTGAACCAGAAAGAGCTGCCAAGAATGTAAACAGAAGAATGCCTAAGATGACAATCGGAATGACGAGCCAAAATTGTCCTGTAAAGACTTCTTGAAGATTTAAACCGTTAAGGAAACTGCGCACCATGTCATTGTCTCTGAAGAGGAGATAACCTACTCCAATCTGAATGGCATAAGCAAGAACATTGACTGAGCAGACTAAGATGATACCTACTAGTTTTCCATAAAAATGCGTTTCGGCTTTAACGCTTGAAAGAATCACTTCCATGATACGCGTTCCTTTTTCGCTAGCAATTTCTTGCGCCACAATACTGCCATAAGTTGCAACAAAAATCCAAATCATGACAATCAAGACTGTTGCTATAACCTGTCTCAGACCAGAATAATCTGTACCTTGAATGCGATTGCCATCCGCGTCAAACTCCACATGCACGGGCTCTAACTTCGCTGGAGAAAGGAGGCTCGTTTTTTCTTCTGGTGATAAGCCTAATTGAGTGGCAAAGACACTTTGCTGTAGTGCAGTAAGCGTCTGTGAGACTGTCATTTGAGTTGCCGTGTCAAGAGAACGTGTGGTTTCTAAGGTTGAGCTTATTTTCCCTTGTTCCATCTCTAAAGCTAATATTGCGCCAACATCTTCGTCTTTCAGTTTACGGTTTGCCGCTGTTCTGTCCATTACTTCATATTTAATATTGCCTTTAACTTCAGTCAGCGCACTTCCAATCTCCTTGCTTTTTGTCACTACCGCAATACGATCAGTATCGCCTGCCCCACCATCTGCTACTCTTGCAATAACATAAATAACTAATCCAATAAGCAGTGGGAGAAAAACCATAACTAAAAAGGCAACTGATTTAACATTTTTACGAAAGACTTCTTTCACAATCGTCCAAAACTTACTATTCATGAGCATCACCCGCCTTCATTTTGAATATTTCTTCCAAGCTTGGTGGTTGTTGTGAAAACATCTGGATATAGCCTGATTGGGTAACATAGTCAAAGACAGCTTTTCCAGCTGCTTCATTTTCTAAAGTTAACTCATAAGTACCATTACGTTCCACTTGTACTTCTTTTACACCTTCCAGTTGTACTAATTCTTCCTCTGACACCGGTGCCTCAATAAATACCTTGGTCCGGCCAAAACTTTGGCGTACAGCATCAACGGTCCCATCCAGTATTTTCTTACCTTCTTTTACCATGATCATCTTATCCACCATTTTTTCGACATTCATCATATTATGGTCTGAAAAGACAACGCAGACTTTTTGCTCACGGAGTTCAGCTACAGCTGTTTTAAGCAGTTCTGCATTCACAGGATCTAGGCCGGAGAACGGTTCATCCAAAATAACGAGTTTCGGCTCATGAATAAGCGTAGCAATAAGCTGAACCTTCTGCTGATTACCTTTTGATAAAGTTTTGACCTTATCTGTTCGCTTACCTTTAACTTCAAACTTTTCCATCCAATAATCGATTTTCTCATCGATTTCTTTCCGCGTTTTGCCTCTTAATTGACCAAAGAAACGTAACTGTGTTTCTATACTGTCTTTCGGATACAGCCCTCTTTCTTCCGGTAAATAACCAATAATATTATACTCATCACTTGAGAGTGGCTTACCATTCCAGAGCACGCTTCCTGAATCTTGCATCAAAAAATCCAATATTAATCTAAATGTTGTTGTTTTTCCCGATCCATTTTGTCCGATAAAACCTAAAATTTCACCATCTTCAATAGTAAAACTCAGATCATCAACAGCAACAAGTTCTCCGAATGTTTTTCGGAGATTCTTCACTTCGAGCATCCCTTCCTCCTTAAAAGTTAAATGATAATCTTTTAACTTAGTATACCTTATTAAGCAGATATATTGAAGCAAAAACCTTATTCTTTCTAAGTTAGAGTTGAAAAATAAAAAAGAAGCAAGATTTTCTCACTTCTTTTATTGCGCTTTGATTAAGGACGGATAAAGCTCACACCGGCTGTTGAACACTCACGTGTTGTTCCCCAACCACCATTAAAGTTTCCTTCTTTAATAATCATTGTAGAGCCAGAAACGGAGATGACAACTGCAACGTGTCCAACGCTACCTGCCCCTTGGTTACCTGGAGGGAATACAGCAATGGTTCCCGCTGCTGGTCCACTATTTGCATAACGGATCCAATCTGCTGCGTTGCCTTCATAGGTTGGAATAGCTCCTCCAAAGTACTCCCAAACATAAGCCGTACATTGTCCCGGTGGATAAGGGTTAGTCGGTGAAACCGGAGGCTTCGGATTGGTAACTGGCGGGGTTGGTGGCGTTGGTTCATCAACGCCTGGGTCTACAGTTTGATTGCCTTCATCAATAACTGGTGGTGCTACTGGATTTGGCTTGTTCTCAGATACAGTTTCTTTAGCTTTTTCCTGTTGTACTACGGCAGATTCTTGCGCTGCTGCTTTCTGTGCTTGAAGGGCTTCTTGTGCCGCTTGCTCTGCCTCAGCTTTTTGAGCTAACAGTTCTTGTTTTTTGCCTTCCTCAGACGTGATTGTAGCTTGGTAATTAAGCTGAGCCACTTTGAGTTGTGCTTCTTGTGTCGCCAACTCATCAGCTTGACTGCTCAACTCTTGTTGCAAACGTGTAACTTCCGCATATTTTTCCATGTTATCTTTGAGTTTGGCTTGAACATTCTTTTGATCCTGTTCTTGCTGCTCAATCATAGCCTTATTAGCCCCTGCGACAGTCGACATAGCGGTAATCTTTTGAATGGCATTCGTTAAAGATTTGGAATCTAAAATTGCTGAAATGTAATTCGTTGCTAAACCATTGGTTTGAGCACTTCGTGCTTGTGCTTCTAGTGCGTGACTGCGTTCTTCAATATCCTTGTCCAATTTTAGAATCTGTTCAGACTGGATTTTTTGCTGTTCTAATAGTTTTTCCACTTGTTTTTGCATAGAACTTTGTTTAGCTTTTAGAGTGGCAACCTGTGATTCAACAGCATTTACTTGTGTTTGAGCTTGAGCAGCATCATCCTTCACAGCAGCAATCTTAGAATCTTGTTCAACAATTTTTTGTTCTGTTGAATCTGCATTTACACTAGACAAAGGAGCCCCAGCAGTCAAGACAACTGTTGAGAGCATCAATGTTGCAATTAATTTCTTTTTCATAAATTTTAAATTTACTACCTCCTAGTTTCTTTTTCGAACATTACCATTGCATCACAAAACTTTTTGTTTTCATTACAATAAACTCTTTTAATATTACATTTACGTTACCCAAGGTTTCGCTCATGTAATACTTTTTTTAATGGACTATATAATTTAAAGAAACAAAAAAAGCTCCAAAAATAAGGAGCTTTTCAATAAAAGGGCGTAAATTAATCTTATAGTTTGGCAAGGACTTTATCAACAAAGGCATCGACTTCATTGATTTGTTCTTTTGTTAAATCACCACCAGCAGGAGCAAAAAATGTCATGCCTTGCATGTTTAAATGCAAATCAAAAGATTCTTCATTCACTTTAATGCCTTTGTCTTTTGCTGCTGCAGTAATTTTTTTAATCGCAGATTCCAAATGACCAGACGTAGAAAAAGCAACAATTTGCTTAATTTTACCACTGTCCAAAGCTGCCAAGTATTCCTTCATGTCTTTTGTTACAGAGGCAAACCAAACACCTGCTCCAAGGAATAAAACATCTACTTCCTCTTCTAAAGGTTCAGAGATTCGTTCTGCTTTCACATCAATTTTTTTCGCAATTTCATCAGCAACTGCACGTGTATTTCCCCCACGCGAAGCATATCTTACTGCATATTTCATCTTAATAATTCCTCCTTTGTTCCTTCACTTATAGACTATCATATTTTGTGAAGTATGTGAAATTTCTAGCTTATAAAATTCAGAGGCTTACGCCTATTGATGCGGTTGCTCAACATAAAAAAGCTTTTCCTTAGAAAAGCTTTTTTTATTTGCTTATTCTCCGTCTCCCCTTTGGTTTCACTCTTTTATAGGATGAACGAGAAAGACGTGCTCTTTTATGTTCTAATTTCTTTCTACCTGCTTCACGAACTAATACGAACTCAGGCAATTGATTATATTTCATAGAAAGTACGAGCCCTAGACCAATAATGTTACTGATCAATGCCGAACCCCCTTGCGAAATGAACGGTAAAGGAATACCTGTCAATGGTACTAAGCCAATCGCTGCACCAATATTTTCAAAGACATGGAACAGAATCATCATAATAATACCTGTGGATATAAAGATATAGAACTGATTATTGGACTGAAAAGTCACACGAATCATACGATAAATCAAGATAAAATAAAGTAAAATGACAAAAGTTGCACCGACAAAACCAAAATCTTCTCCGATGACGGTAAAGATCATATCTGATTCACGGACAGGGACGTTGACATTTGCCACGCCAAATCCATGACCAAAGAGACCACCTACACCGATAGCAATCAAAGCACGCGATTGTTGCAGAGAGAATGTCTGTGTATACTCAAAGGGATGAAGCCAAGCTAAGAAACGATTAACCTGATATTGGCTGAAAACAGTACCTAATAGTTCTTGTCCCTTAGGGTTCATAACCATAGCCACAACACCTACTGCTACAAGAACAGCTGCGAGGAGGACAGGCAAGATAATTTTCCAAGATACCCCTGAAACGAGAATGATTCCCGCTGCAATCACAAGGAAAACCATGAAGGTACCAAAGTCTTTTTGCAAAGCTGCCAGGATGGCAATAGGCACAGTAGCCAAAGCAATTTGTCCAATTAAGATAAAATCATCTTTCAGATAACGTTTTTTCAGTTTGTTTTGAAAGGACACAACAATCCTTGCTAAAAACAATATATAGGCTATCTTCATCAGCTCCGAGGGCTGGAAAAGATTGGTGTTATGAAAGGCAACCCAGTTCTTTGCACCTGTCAGCTCATACATCGAAGGGCTGTAAAAGAATATGGGTAGCACCATCAGAATAAGCCCAAAACCATACAGAACCGGCGTGAGATTCCAAAGCAACCTCGAATCCATATGCATGACAATTAAGGCTAAAATAACGCCGACAATAATCCAGGTCCCTTGCTGTCCTACCATCTTAACTGCTTGGGTCGGATAATCATGACTTACAGCTACCCAAATGGCATAAAGACCGATAACAGTTAAAAGAAAAGCGGGCAAAATGAGCGCATAGTCAATACGACTGTCAAAAGTCAACTTATTTTTAGACTGCTTTTTCTTGTTATTTATTGTATTTGTTTTATTATTCAAAATGAAGCTCCATCACTAGAAAGTCTATAGGCTCTATTATACATTATTTACATAAAAATGGTTGCTTTCGCAAAACCATTATTGTGCATTATTTAAAGTTCTTGTTAGAACAAATTTCCAAGTAAGTTTCCACCGAAGATTAAAGCATAGGAATAGAATAAAATCGGCAGTGGCTTACATAAAATCATCACCCAGTTAAAGAATTTCCAACTCATGCGCGTCTGACTGGCAATGAGGACCAAAGCATCATCAGGCGCGATGGGTGAGAGAATTAAAAGTAGAAAAGCGAGATTAAATCTCTTTTGCCCTTTTTCGAGCCACGCCATATACTTGTTGTAGGTTTTCTCTTTTACAAAGACCTGAACTAAGGACTGTCCATACTTTCGTCCAAGATGGAAAAGTATCACTGAACCAACAACAATCCCGACATAATTATAAACAAAGCCCCAGAAAGGTCCAAATATTAAGACCCCTGCTGCAATTGTTAAGCCTCCCGGAATAATCGGAATAATCACTTGAATAATTTGCATACAGAAGAAAATGATTGGGCCAAGAAAAGCATGCGCTGTAACCAGACGTTTCAAAATTTCTTGATCTTGAAAAGCACCGAGATGCCAGAGGTAAACACTACCAACAATAGTAGCAATAAAACCCAAAATTGTAATCACGTTAAAAACTCGTTTGGTATATTTTAAGACATTGTTGTTCATCTTCACCTCGTTTGGATTTAGTTTGCTTTTTCTTTCAGATATTTTTCGCCTTCTTCAATCCAAAGTTCTCTTTTCTCGGCTAAACTCTTAAAGCCAATCTTATTACGAGAATCTGTGAATCGTTTTTTACGATAAAAGTAATGATTTTGTGGATTTTCTTCAAGACTACGAATAGATAGGCTGACTTTACCATTGTACTCATCAATATCTATAATCTGGGCTTTTACATGTTGCCCTACTTTGATAACTTCTCGAATATTTTTGACGAAACCTGACTGAACTTCGGAAATATGAATTAAGCCCTTATGTTCAGTATTTTGTCGGTCCGCAAACTTTACAAAAGCACCATAATCTTGGAGCCCGATTATCTCAGCAGTGACTTTATCACCAATTTTTACGGATTTATCCATCATTTTATTTCTCGATAATTTCAATATTTTCGATGACTACGTCATCCACTGGACGGTCTTGCATTCCGACACGCACAGCGGCGATTTTATCTAAAACTTCAAATGATTTTTCATCCACAAGTTGACCAAACACAGTGTGACGGCCATCAAGATGTGGTGTTCCGCCTTGTGTGTAGACTTCAGCAACTTCTTCAGGCCAACCCCCATCAATCAATGCTGATTTTGGATAAGGAAGGTTTTGGTTTTGAACAATGAAGAACTGGCTGCCATTTGTATTTGGTCCAGCATTTGCCATTGACAAGGCACCACGAATGTTGAAGACATCTTGTGAAAATTCATCTTCAAATTTTTCACCATAGATGGATTCACCACCCATACCTGTACCAGTTGGGTCGCCACCTTGAATCATAAAGTCTTTGATAATACGGTGGAAAATAATACCATCGTAGTAGCCTTTTTTGCTGAGTTCAACAAAGTTTTGAACTGTTTTTGGCGCGAGCTCGTCAAAGAGTTTCACCGTCATATCACCATGATTCGTATGGATGATTGCTGTTGTTCCAGCATATGCTTCAAGATTAAGTTGTGGGTAAGTCATTTGTTTCTCTTTTCTAAATTTTATCAAAAATCTCGGAGATGAGACTTTCATTTTTGTAAGTTTAATCGATGAGTTGTAGGGCGCGTAAAGCTTTTAAAACACCATCATTTTGGACTGTATCTGTGACATAGTCTGCTTTTTCCAAAATGACAGGATGTGAAATTTTCATAGCTACTGAAAGCCCAGCCAAATCAAAAAGCTCCTTATCATTAAGTTCATCGCCAAAATTCATCATGTTTTCTGGGGAAAGCCCAAGATATTCTAATACTTTCATACAACCATTGGCTTTGCTCCCTAAAACCGGAACGATATCGGAAGAATTCGGGTGCCACCGTACCATTCTTACTTTTTGCGCCAAACGTTGAGGCAATCGAAGTTCTTGGTCATGTTCAGATATTGTAAGCAGTTGAAATACATCATGTGTTTTGTAGTAATCGGGATTAACTTCGAGTGCGCCATAATCATCGGGAATAACTCTTTCAGTTAATCCTTTCCATTTAGAAGCTTTTAAGTTCTCGTTTCCTACAAAAAGATATTCAGCACCTTCACTCTTTAACCAAGACACTATTTCATCAACTGTTTCTTTATTCAAAGGATTTTTGTAAATAATCTCCTGCGCCTGGTTTTGCACCAAAGCACCATTAATTGTTACAAAAAAATCAGGATTTAAATTGCGAATTTCAGGGAGAACATTATAGTAATTTCGTCCTGTCGCAATACCTGTTTTTATTCCTTTTTGCCGTAAAGTTTCAAAGATAAAGGGCAAGTTTTCGGGGATATAGCCTGTTTTTAGGTCACGTAAAGTATCATCAATATCAAAAAAAATAATTTTGATTTTTGAAGCTCTTTCGATTAAATCTTTCATGACTCTATTATAACAGATGTAGGATATTTTCGCTATTGTACATACAATTAGGGTTGATGATTTCTGCTTTACAATGTTTTTTATTGATCAACCAGTTTGTGTTGGATAGCATAAATTGTAGCTTGCGTCCGATCATTCACTTCTAATTTATTGAAGATGTTAGAGACATGTGTTTTAACTGTTTTCAGACTTATAAAAAGTTGATCCGCAATCTCCTGATTAGAAAGTCCTTGGGCTAATATTTTCAACACTTCCATTTCTCTTTTTGAAAGATTATCATACAATTCAGGTTTTCGATGTTTTTGTTGATTGATTTTTTCTTTCACTGCCCCCGACAAAACATCTTGCCCGCTGGCAACTTTACGGATTGCACTGGCAATTTCTGCAGCCTGAGAAGTTTTGAGAATATAGCCTTTTGCTCCAGCAGCCAATGCCGGAAAGACTTTTTCATCATCTAAAAAGCTCGTCAAAATCAAAATCTTCTGTTCTGGCATTTCCGCTAAGATTTTTTGCGTCGCACCAATGCCATCCAGACGGTCCATAACCAAGTCCATCAGAATGACATCTGGTTTTAAATTTTTCGCTTTAAGATAACCTGATTCTCCATCAGCTGCCTCTCCTACTACTTCAATATCGGGTTGAATATTCATAAAGCTAGAGAGTCCTAAGCGGACCATTTGATGATCATCGACAATTAATAATTTTATTTTATCCATTTTTTCCTTTTAACATTTTATTGATTCACTTGTGGAATACGTATCTCAACACTTGTCCCTTGATTTGGGGCGCTAATAATTTTAACATCTCCCCCCAGCAAAAGCGCGCGTTCTTTTATATTGACTAGCCCATAGCTGGCTGATTTACTGTCTCGTGTATCAAAACCGACACCATCATCTGCTATTCTAAGAATAATATTCTCATACTGCTCTTTCAAAATAACTTCAATATTATCAGCTTGTGAGTGTCGTAATGCATTGCTCAGAATTTCCTGTGCCATGCGGAAGAGATTATCTTCGATGTTAGATGAAGCTTGAATATCGCTGAGTTTCACATTGATATTGGCGGATATTTTTGCTTGCAATTCATCCGTCAAGGAATTTAAACCTGCCGAAAGGGACTTGCCATCCAATTCAATAGGTCTTAAATGAAGCAATAAAGCCCGCATTTCATTTTGTGCTTCATGCAAGATTTTTAAAACTAAACGTGTTTGCGTTAAAATTTGGTCTTGCGTAAGGTTAGAGCTCTCAGCTTCATTTCCCGTTACAGAAGAGAGAATCATAGTGGCTGCAAAAAGTTCTTGACTGACCGAGTCATGGAGCTCTCGCGAAATACGTTTTCTTTCTGTTTCCACGATTTCCGCTTTATTGGCTGATTTTTGACTGGAGAGTTCTTGCAGTTCGACAGACATCTCTTTTAAGCGCAAATGAAGAGCCTTCAATTCCGGATGCTCCGGTTCTTGATTTTGACTCACGCGCTGGATATCCTCATAAAAGTCTCTCTTAATTTTACTGTTTTCCAAAAAATTGAAAAAAGTAAAAACCAAGGCCAACAATCCTGCTACCGAGAGAAAAATCCAGATGCCATAAAAATTATTCGCAATCTCACCCATAATACTTGCTGTAGAAACACCACTGGTGATTGAAAACAATAGGACATCTACCAAAACAATAATGATAAAAAGGACGGTAAAGGTTTTAATGATTGATTTCTTCATCCTTTCACCACCTCAACATTTCCTGTTTCAACCTGAAGTTTAATGCGCATCCGCTTTTGCGTGTCTTCCGTCACATCTGAGAAATAGCGAAAATTGACAGGGTTAATTTCAGTTTCTTCATCAAAAATCTTGACAATGCCATTGTGTACCGTAATTTCTAAAGCTACAGCAACGTCTTCCGGCACGATAATTTTAGTATTCCCTGCTGATTTTTTGATGCTCAAGCTGTTTCCTTCAGGCCTAAAATTGACATCATAGAGATCAATCACATCATTTCCATTTGCCCGTGTGATATCTTCCTGACTCTCCGCATAGGCTTGACTATAAGAAGAATGTGGCATCGTATATGCTTGTCTTTTCCAGAAGCTAATCCCAGCCAAAAGAGGAAAGAGAAGAGCAAGCCAAAACCATCCCGCTGTCAAGAGCATTACTGCAAAGAAAATCCAGAGCACTGCTGTGACAGGACGTAGAAAAGTTATTTTACGTGACAAAATACTGAAAGATATAGCTAAAGCAAGCAATACAAGAAAGTACGGTGATTTTATAATATGAAAAAGCAAAGCAACGATGATACAAAGCTCTATAACAATAAATGTTTTTATCCGTCTATTCATACCTCTATTCTACCAAAAAAAGACCGCTCTATGCTCGGTCTTTGGTCTTATTTTAAAATTTCTATTTAACCTCTACCCAAAGCAAGCTTTGGCAATAAACTTCTCTTTGACGGCTTCTTATGAAAGCATTATAATAACAAATATAGAAAGGAGATTTTATGGTCCTACAATTAATCAAAGCAGAATTACTGGCAAATTTTCGAATAAAGTTAACTTTTGACAATAACGAAATTCGTTTTCTTGGAACGAGGAATTCTAAAAATTTTGTTGAAGAAAACACTGTCTTAAAAAATCTGTTTGTTGCTTGGGGAGCTAGTCTCTCCTCGCTTTCAGGTTCAGGGCAAGAACTAGAAATAAACAAAGATGGCAGTTTATCCATAGACAATCATATTTTATCATCGGACAAAGTTTATCAATTAAGTGTATCTAACCTGTTCGAACTCACACTTTAATTTGTTTATTTTAGAAACTTTTACTCACTCACTTCTGTCTCCTATAGATAGAAGTTTTTTACTCATTTGTATTGGAAATGCTAACAATGAATGTAAAAAAATAAAGGAGAATCCGGAATGAATTCTCCTGAAATGCTTTTTGAGGGGGTTAACGAATCCCTAAAGCGATACGCGCATATCGGCTCATTTTATCTACTGTCCATGCTGGAATATTTTTGAAATTCATTTTTATTTGTTGTTATATCAGTGATTATAGACTACTATTCTTTCAAAGTCAAACAATAAATAGCTTGGAATGTATACTAAATGTATCATAAAGTAATTTCTAAAAACTTTTTTACTTCTTACCTAAAATTGGTTCCCAAATTTCATTCAAATTCCGCATTGTAGATCTAATAGAGTCAATTAAGTTTTTAATTTTTAAAATCAAAGTCATTTTGTTCTGGCACTGTTGATTTGTAATTATTTTTCCATATAAAAATTGAGTTTTTGACTTTCATAACAAAAAAGAGAGTGTTTCTCCTCTCTTTTTTGTTATGAAATTATTCTTTTATTGTCTTCTCATATAAATGCACTATTGTTAAAATCTTATATGTATAAGCCTTTGTTTTTACACCTCATACTAATAGAGTGATTTTCCGTATAATAACTCCTTCTTAAAAAAACATATATGATATATAGTAGATTTTTCGCTATTAGTTTTTCTTATTTTATTTCTTGTATAGTTGAACACTCAATGATATGCACTTTTTCTTTCCCTTAAATTTCGTATCTTATATAACAGGAAATTTCCTACAAAGAAGTTGAGAGTTAAATAAACATTTGAGTATCATTTTATCCTACCATTACATTTTCTTCTGGATACTAATAAATTACATCATCTTTATTCTTATTTAATATTATATTACTTAACCTAGTAAGTGATAATAAAAAAAGTTTTCACAAAATTGTTGGTAAGATCTGCATTATATATTCCTGTAAATTCTGTCTGTATTTAGCAATGTGATCAGACGAACATTTCTTTCATTTGAAGAAAATCATACACATAAAGCTTTACATCAGCATTCTTAAAAAATTTTTTATTATGCATTATTAACTAGGGGCATTTTGTATGTAGTAATATCATACTATAGTAGTACTCATAATTAATAGACTCAGCGATAATATTTGGCAACTATTTCATTTGATTTTTTCAATAACTTCCTCATAAGTTTTCAAATTTTTATAATTATTAATAATATAAGTAATTTCTTTTATTTTTACTATTACATAGATTATAAAAAATAGTACAATAAGTATCCAAAATAAAAAATTTAGGTCTTCTCCATATATTAATTTAAAAATAGATTTTATATTTCCATTAATATCGCCTTTATCTAATATTCTATATGTCTTATTATCTACGTTACTCTTATACGTAGTAAATTCGTAATTAGGTTGATAATATTGGTAGCTTGAATTTATTTCATTATCGACATTAACTTTATTGTTGAAATTTAAACCTAAAAAAATAAAAGTAGTTATTTGACATAAAAATAACAGAAAAAAAATAATAATTTGAAAACAAAACCAACTTTTTTTCTTTTGATTGTAGAATAAAACAAATAGATACGTAGCAAGTGATACTCCCAGCATCACTATATAATAAAACTTTAGATACCTATTTACCTCAAAAGTAAATAGCTCTTTAAAAGCTAAATAAAATACTAAACAAATGACGAGTTGAATTATTGTTAATATAGATAATTGAAGTTTAGGGCTATTTCCTACAGTTTCAATTTTTGAGCGTTCCCAGTCCATTTTCAATAATAAACTTAGATTTCTTCGCAATTTTTTTAACACATCACTTTCAATAATTTCTGTCAAAGTATTATATGAATAAATTTCATTTATAATTTCCCAAATTTCTTTATCTTTTGTGAAATCAGATTTATCTGCTATTCCTACTGTATTTAATCTGACTTCCAAATCTGCAATATTTTTTTTAATTATAATGATTCTTTCATTATTATTCAAACCATTTTTATTAAATTCTACATCGTTCAATTTTGAAACAATATCTCGAATGTCGTCTCTCCATTTTTTCCTTTCAAAAACAATATGTTCCAGTTTTCCTTTTTTGTTATTTTGAATAATTGCAAATAAACTTGTTATCAATGCTGTTAACAAAGTTGATGTTAAAATAATTTGTACCGTTTCTATTTCTATTCCTCGTTTTCATTAATTTACGATTTTATAATAAAAAATAACTTTATTCTTACTATTAATAATCTCTATAAAATCAGAATTTTATTAGCTGTCTTTTTCTAGAAGCCCTTTCAAATATGGAATTATTTGGTTTATTATTATTGCGTTTATTTTCTTTTGTTGATTTTTAGAAATGCTATCTTTATTTTTTTTATTAAACATTTTTATTAAAAAATCATAATCATTTTGGCCTTCATAATTATTAAAATCACAATCATATACACCCTCATCAAAAAAATATTTAATTAATTTTCTACTAAAATACTTTGAAGACAAACCGATAAATTCATTATTTAAAAGCGCTGACTTAAGTTTAAATAACTTTTCATATGTTACAGTTAAATCCGTTAAGTCTTCACGCTCAAATTTTTTAATACATTGACTTCCAATCGGTTCTAATTCAAGACCTGTTAATGTATTTTCAATTGTAAATAAATATCTAATATTCTCTTTACCACATAAACATGATGTTCCCATTTCTTCATCTTCATCCCAATCAGATACTTCCCATTCTAGTACAGCCTTCTCCCAAAAAGAAGATTTAGATGCATCTAAAACCACACTTAATAAATTTTCATAATATTTGCTTGTCATAATTATATGTTCCTTTCTAAATTTATCAACTCATTTGCTTTGGTAAAAACATCTTTTCTACAAATGTAAAGTTCGTCATTACTCCTTGTTAAAGCTACATACAATTCATTTATTGTTTTCTGAGATAAACTGGAAGAATTAAAATCTTCTTGTATAAATTTTTCTAGTTTCTCAGTAAGTACAACCAATACTCGTGAATAGGTATCTCCTTTGGAATAACTCCAATTTATTACTGGTTTAAAAGACATTTTTCTGCTATTCATATACACTAACTTCACACAGGTTTCATCATTTAAAAGACTAACAACTTCTTCAACATTTGTATTTACAGATAAACTTCCCTCAATCTCACTAATTGATTCAATATCTATACCTAATTTTTTTTGGATAAAATCGCAAATCTTTTGAGGTACTCTTCTACTAAAAGAAAGGCTTTGATCATCTTGTTTTATGCTTTTAGGTAAAACACCTAAAAATTCTTTTTCAGATAAATAAATCTTACCTTTTTTAAACGGTATCCCTCTTTTTTCTGAACTCATTGCAACAGAATGTTGGTAGAAATCTCCTACAGAAACAACATCAATTTTTTTGGATTTCATCAACAACATTAACAATTCATAGTCTGCACCTTTAAAATCTTGAAATTCATCAACATAAATCGTATCCACTAACATCTCTAATCTGTTTTCGATAATCTTCCAAATAGTCATTTTCTGTTTCAAAATTAATTTTGCCATCCTACTAGAATAATATCTATTATTTTTGTAATTCAAATAATGTCCTAATTCTGTATCTTTTATATAGAATGGTTTTGGAGGATAGCCACTTTCTACTGGTTTCGTATTAATATCAACACCTGAACTCTTTACATTTTTAAAAGTAAGACATTTCTCAACAGGCCTGAGTAACCACGAATATACAAAACTACTATATGTAATAATATTAACGTTTTGAGGAATATTTCCTTGAAACCTGACTCTCAATTCTTCTTTGATATTTTCGACATTTTGATTAGTAAATGTTAATAATAATGTTGATTTTCCTTCTTTAAAGTCATTAGCAATATAATATGTTTTACCAGCTCCTGCTCTTGCTAAAACTATTTTTCCAACCATTTTAATCCCTCTTTTATATAACTTGGTACAATGATTTTATCTGATAATTCAATATCATTACATATTTCTATTGCTGATTCTGTTTTATTCTTTAACATATAAGCTAATGCTTTACTATCAAGAAACTTTTCTTTGTACTTCAGAGTTACCTTGGAATCTTTTTTGAAGTCCATAAGATTTGTCTCATTTTCCTTGTAAAAGGAGACTTCAAAAGTAAATTTGTTTACATCATCGTCACATTTTATTAATATTTTTTGATTATTTTCTTCAAATTGTTTGTTACTGGTATAAATGTTATCTATTCTTTTTTGATCTCCATCATTATCTGTAATAACTAACATTTTTTTAGATATTTGTTTCGCTATTTCAACATAATTTTTATATTTTATTCCGGACATTGAGATAACATGTATACCTGATTCATCTATGCTCTTTGAGAATATTTTCCTATAAAATTCTGGAATATATATATATTCTGTAGCACCTTCAACAAGAATAACTTTATTTGACAATATAAATTCAAGAAGTGTTAAATTATCTGCCTTTTCAAAAAAATCTGCTACTTTTTTATCAATTTTTTCTAGACTAATAGCGTTTCTATCACTAATCCAAATTGTTTTTCTTAAGTTCAATCTAGAAATAATTAAAGGGTTATGGGTACTAATTATCATTTGAGAATTATTGACACCTTCTTTTATCATCTCGATTAATTTTCTAGTATTTGAATGACTTAAATGATTTTCAGGTTCTTCAACTAAAACTAAATTTGAATTTACTTGCAAAGCTACCTCAGTTTTTACAATATTTTCTTTACCTTTCCCCATGTTTTGTAAAGAAATATTATTCTCTTTAATATCAATTACTCTTGATATACTTGTCTTTTTACTATCAATACCTATTGATTGATTTCCTAAAGTGAGATTTTTTGTTTGTTCTTCAACAAATGAATCCATATGTTGCTTTAAACTATAAGATATTGTTCTTCGCACATTATTATCTATTTTACTTTCAAAAATTTGTTTAGCATAGGAACCATACAAATCTGTTTTTTGACTAGAATTATCAATAATTAATGCTTTTAAAGGATTTTTCTGTTTTTTATAACTACTTCCTTGAAATGTTAGCCATTCAAATTTGTATAACTCTAAAGGGATTGTTTGATTCTCAGAAAAATCTAAATTATCAAATTCGTTGTCAAACTCCCTATCAAATTTATACTGAAACTTAATTCCAGTTTTATTTACCTTCATTCTCTCTCCATCTGAATAGTGAACTCCTAAAAAATTTTGTTTGAGAACAGGTGGTTCTGAATCAAGGTTTAAAAATAATTCAATGTCAATTTCTGGTAAATTTTCTTTTATAGGATTACTTTTAAAGTTATCAATATTGATTAAATTAAATAGTTGTTCATTATTAGAATCGATTAGAGACATAAATTTTTGATTCAATACTAAATCAATAGCTTCAATTATCGTACTTTTACCTGCTTCATTTTCACCTATCAATACATTCATATTATTATTAAATTCAACATCATAATAGGTAAATTTTTTAAATCCTTTAATAATTATTTTTTCTAAATACGCCATATCTCTCCTTAAGAATTTTTATAGTTCATCTTCAAAGGCTTCCCCTTTAATTAATAAGCATTAATTTAACACCTCTTGTCAATGTGCTTCTAAAATCTTAAGGGGAACATAAGATAAATCTTCACGATAGGCCCATCTTTCTCTTCTGCTTCTAGTTTTTTTACCATATCGGCTTCGAATTTTGATTCTGCCATTCCATTTCCTCCCTATCAATAATGCACGATTTTCGTTATCTTTATTTTACCAGTTTATCTAAGTTTTAGGTGAAATTTTATTAGATGATAACTTTAAAATTGATAATATATAATCATAAATAAGTTAACAAAAAATCCTATATAATACATACTTTCTTCTCGTTTTTAATTGAAAAAATTATCATATGGATAAACAAATATATAAAAATACCATATATCACATAGTATTTTTCGACTACTTTTTATTATATTTCCTTGAATAGTTGAGAGATAGATGATTATTTACAAATATTTGAATACAATTGAGCGAAAGCGC
>Ga0153949_1000010_pt1 | contig 96009 bp, 77 predicted proteins | sample TSNJ033MetaG_FD_104705 | JGI IMG/M metagenome (GOLD analysis project Ga0153949, IMG submission 104705) | Attine ant fungus gardens microbial communities from New Jersey, USA - TSNJ033 MetaG | ecosystem: Host-associated > Fungi > Mycelium > Unclassified | place: USA: New Jersey, Wharton State... | reverse complement strand
TGTATTCCCACAGATATGCTGATCTATGCATTGTTTTGCAAGCTTACAGTCATTGTTAAAGGGATACTCGCCTTGCATCCGGGTTCTATTTTCCAGTACCTCATGGGCAATGGTAGAGGGATGAACAGTACTTCATATTTAGATAAAAGCATTCATTTTTCTAGCCCTTTAAAAACACTGAAAAAATGCTCCCACACCCCTTCGTCGATTCAACCATAATGCTCCCGCTCTCTTTTAACAATATTAACCTGGCGAGATAAAGCCCCAGCCCTGATCCGGTTTCATCCTTTACATTCTGGCAGCGGTAGAACCGCTCAAAAATCTGCTTCTGTTCTTCTTTAGGAATTCCTACCCCCTGATCACGGAATGAGATTTTAATGTAACTGACCTGGCGTTTTACAGTTATCTGAATTTTAGAGCAGGGCGGGGAATATTTCAGGGCATTTTCCAAGATGTTCACAAAGACTTCCCTAGTCCATCTGCGATTTTGCAATACCTTTATGTCCTCAAATTCCTCCAGCACAATTGAGATTTCCTTTTTCTTTGCCAGATGATAGACCTCCTTAATTGCCTCGGACAGGGTTCCTAAAAGATAACCCGGTTCTGCTTGAAATTGGATTGCACCGCTTTCTAATCTGGAAGCATTCACCAAGTTTTTCAGAAGCCATTCGCTCTTTACCGCTTCCTCTTGGATATTCCTTAAAAAATGCTGCCGTTCCTCTATTGAGAGATCTGAATCCTCCAAAAGCTCCTCATACATCCGAATATTAGTAAGCGGCGTCCGGAGCTGATGAGAAATATCAGAGATCAACCCCTTCACCTGATCATTTTCCTCCTTTGCCCGGTACGAGGTGCTGACAATTTCCTTCCGGATCCGATGGAGCAGGCACGCTATCTTGGAATCTAAGCTATCCTTGAGATCCGGGTATTCCGTAAGCTTTCCGTGAGCAAAGTCATCCAGCATTCTGGCAATATATTCTATTTTTCTATCATAGTACAGCTTCACAACGATCGCTCCAATGAGAGCAAACGTTGCCGCAATGACAATTATATAGACAACCTTCATCTTTTCTACTCATCTTTCCACATATAGCCCATTCCATGCACCGTCTTAAGGTGTTTCCCATAAGCTCCCAGCTTCTGTCGCAGCCGCGATACCGCCATGCTTATAGAATTGTCCTCCACATATCGCTCTTTTGTCTTCCATACCGCCTCCCAGAGCTGTTCCCTTGAAAGAAGCCAGTTTTTGTTCTGGATAAAATACACCAGCAGATCATATTCTATCTTGCTGAGCCGGCACTCCTTGTCGCCGCAGAACACCTTGCACTCGTTTAGGTTTAAACGTATTCCATTAGAGCAGCGGATGCTCCCTTCTTCTCTCCGCTTCATCACGGTCTTCACCCGCATCCGCAGCACTGCCAAGGAAAAGGGCTTTGTCACGTAATCATCCGCTCCTGCTAAAAAGCCCGCCACCATCTCTTCTTCCATGTCCCTGGCCGTCAGCAGAATCGTCGGCATTCCATAATTCTCTTTCAATTCACTGCAGAGCGCAAAACCATCTCCATCTGGGAGATTGCAGTCCAGAATCAAAATATCAAAATCTGCTTTCCTAAACAAGATATTTCTAAGTTCCTTTGCTGATTTTGCTGCTTCTACCTCGTAGCCCTCCTTTTTAAAGGCAAAGATAAGGCCTTCTAGCATCCTGCGATCGTCCTCCACAATCAGCATCCTCATTATTTTATCATCCCTTCTCAAAGAATTTCCTTTATTTTCCCATCCTCTAAAGTAATGATTCTGTCACAGTATTGAGCCAGTTCCTCATTGTGCGTGACAATCAAAATAGTCTGATTATATTTACTTTGCACTTCCTTCAACAAAAGCATTACCTCCAGGGAATTCTGCCTGTCCAGGTTCCCGGTCGGCTCATCAGCTAAAAGAAGTGCCGGACGATTCACCAAGGCCCTGGCAATCGCAATGCGCTGCTGCTGCCCACCGGACATCTGTCCTGGCATCTTCCGCGCCTGATCCTTGATGTGGAGCATCTTAATGACCTCCTCCACGAAGGCATGGTCAATATTGCTTCCCTTTTCAAAGGTACTTGGTAAAGTAATATTATCATATCCATTCAATACCGGCAACAGATTATAGCTCTGAAAGACAAATCCGATAAAACGCCTCCTAAACACCGCTAGTTCCTTTCTGCTAAGTCCTGAAAGAGGTCTTCCTTCAATCTCGATCTCGCCCTCCGAAGGACTATCCAACGCACCGATTAAATTCAGCAGGGTAGATTTCCCGCTGTCAGAAGCTCCCACGATGGCAACCATCTCGCCCTTTTCGAAGGAAAAATCCACACCGTCCAATGCACGTACCAACGTATTGTCGCTCCCATAAAATTTTTTCAATTTTTTTGCTTCTAAAATTTTCATCTGCTTCACCTCTTCTGCACTTTATCCGATATCGGACAATTCATCAGTAATTTCATTAAACAACACCATCTTTGCCGGTAGTACTACTGCCACTATACTGAGCAGGATATTAAGACTAGTTATGCCAATAGCCAGCAGCCAGTTGAAGGTATATTGCGCATTAATGAATACAAAACCATGATCCATGAAATACTTCACCGGAATCTGAATAATGAGTGTAAATGCAATCATCAAAATGCTCATGATGACTCCGTATACCATACCTTCCCCGGCCATCGTGCACATCAGCCTGGAATCGGTAATCCCCAAAGCACGCATGACGGCAAATTCTTTGTGCTTTTCAAACAACATGTAGTTAACACTGCTTAAAGTATTGAAAAATCCAATAACAAGCAACAGTATCACAACGATTCGTACCAGTATCATGGTCTGTTCCAGATATTTCTTCTGCCTTACAATTTCATCTGTGTAGTCAATAACACTGCAGTCATCTACTCCTTCCATGATACTTCTGATTTCCTTCGCTGTTTCGCCGGCTGTCTTTTGGTCTTTCAACTGGACGGAAACGATGTTGTAGCCGTCTACATCGAAACATTCCCGGAACATATCGTTTCGCATGATAATTCCCGAAATATCAAGGTCCAACAAAAATTGCTCATTGTTCGCGATACCTCCTTTTACCAGTGCTCCGATTGTAAAGGTTCGTTCCTCGTAGGCATCCTTATATTCTCCCTCGGGAAACATACTCAATATCCGGTAATTATCATTCGTGATTCGGCCGGGATTTTCTTTCGGGAAGCGGACTGTGATTTTGTCCCCAACATGCAGGCTCACGACATCCCAGTTTCCTCCTCCGTCCATCAGCGCCTGCCAGATAACCGTATCCTTCTGTTTGACAGAATCAATCGTTCCCTCCACAACAAAATCTTCCAGATCCTTCAGCATTTCATTATCGTATCCATAAAACTCCGTCTTTAAGTTGTATTGATCCTTACCTTCTTTGGCCAAGTGCCCGCCCACGGATTCTATAAAAGAATTATACTTATCCTGATTTTTCCAGTAGCTGAGATCGCTTTCTTGTATGTTTTTCCTGATTTGCTCTTTGCTCAATAATATCGCACCATAATAGAAGGCGACAGGCTCTGCCTGGTTCACTTCCGGCAATGCTTGTATTTTTTCCACCTGTTCATCCGAAATCTCACCTGTAAGCCTTTGGTTTTCTACCGCTGCCCGAATGTCCGCATTCGTCCCATTGTCCGATATTTGCACCAATCTATTATTCCGTTCTGTCTGTTCTTCCACATAACTGCCGGTCAGGAATACCGTCCCCCCGAAAGCCAGCATCAATATCATGGTAATGACCCGGTCTTTCTTCTCCTGAAAATATTTCAGCAGAACGACCGGTATCATATGGTTCGTATTTCTCGACCATATGTAGCTTCCACTTGTTTTTTTCGTTTTCCTTAGTCCTAAATATCTTCTTGCGCTTCTTTTTTCTTTCTTTCCTTTTATCGTTTCAATAATGCTCATCCTGCTTATTTGGATTGTGACCAAAAGAATGACGGACAGCAATATTAGCAAAACCAGACCTGCAGTGCATAAAATGTCATGCAAAGACAACTGGTCCAGATAGGACGCTGAAAAATGCACTGCACCTGTTTGGCTGTAATATTGGTAAATCCCCCATATTAACGCTGCCCCGAGCGCTGTCCCTAACGGAAATCCTGCCAAAAACAGAAAAAACAGTTCACTTCCCAACAGGACTGCAATGTCCTTCCTCTTAAGCCCAAAGGCTTCCATCTTCCCATACTCTCTGACCCTTTGCTGTACAGAAATCTGAAAAATGCTGTACAAAATAATCATCGAAAAAACTGTCACCAGAACGGTTCCCAGAGCCCTGTCAGCACCGATTCCCCGCAGCCATTCTTGAAAATACTCACCATGGGCTGTTGTTGCGCCGTCATCTGATGAATGACTCAAATTTATATCATATCCCGCTGCATTGAAAGCATTATAATCTATTTTAAATAGTATTTCCCGATTTTGAACCGCTTCCTTTTGATGTCCGAATTTTTCACTAAACTCTGCGAAAAGTTTTTTGATATTCATGCTCTCATTATATTTAATAAAAAGCTGATAATAACCGCCTTCTGTATCCGCCTCCGACACATATCCTATCTTTTGTCCATATCCCTTATCGGCTTCCCGATCTTTTAAAATTCCTGTCACGGTATAGACATCCGTATGGCCATCCTCTGACAGTTCAATTTGCGCCCCCAGCCCTTCCTCTGTAAAATAGGGTGCCACCCATTCCTCTATGGCAATCTCTCCTGCCTCTTTTGGATATCGACCTTCCAAAAGTTCCATTCCAAACATTTCCTGATAACCTGTCTCCATTGATTTAATCCCAATAACGGTAGGGTTATCGTAACTGTTATATACCTTCCCGCTGCGTAAATATCCGATCTTCTCAATCTGGCACGCTTCCTTAATACTCTGTGATTTCTCAATATCCTCCACCGATAACCTGTTATAAAAATAATGATAATCCCCAGTGATTTGCCTGGCGCGCTCCAGCTCAATTTTATTGTTTGTTTTAAAAGCACTGCTTGTGGCAGTAAGAATTGCTACCGTCACAATTATACTGAGAATCACATAGAAGGATTGCTGCTTGAAAAACCGGATGTATTTTAGACTTAATCGAATCATATATTTCCCTCCCTTATTTCTTTATAATGTCATTATACCTATCAGATATAACAATTTCATGACAAAATCAAAATTATTAAAGAAACAGGAACGTAGGGATCATATGTTAAACAACCCTGTTGGGATATGAAGGGTTGACATTCTATCAATCATCATATATAATGAGTATATACTCATTGAGTTGGAGGTCATTATATGCCAAGTTCGAAAAGACAGCAACAAAAGGAAAACACCCGTAAGAAGATTGTTAAAGCGGCATATCAGATTTATTCTCAGCAAGGCTTTACAGCAACGACGGCCACTATCGCAGAAGAAAGCGGTGTATCACACGGAACAATATTTGTTCATTTTCCATCGGTAAATGAGTTGTTGATTTATTTAATCCAGGTGTTTGGTGATACGTTAGCGGTAGAACTTCACGCTTTGTCAGAGAGTAATAGCGTCAAAGAATTGCTAATAGCTTACTTAGACGTTTTAGCTAAGCATGAAGCGTTTTACATCCGGCTTATAAGCGAAAGATCCCTATTGCCTGAAGACGTGCAAATGATATATGCAAATATTCTGTCAACAGTTGCTTTTCATTTCAACAAAGTCATTGAACGCGAAATTGACAAGCAGACTGTTAAAAGAATTCCCGTGCACATGGTATTCAATACCTGGATTGGGTTGCTTCACTATTATCTGCTTAATAAGGATTTCTTTTCGCCGGAAACGTCACTTTTAGAGCGATATGGCTCTGAGCTTATAGAAGTGTTTTTAGAACTAATAAGAAGATGAAATGGAGGTTATCGTATGAGTAAAATATGTATTTCTTGTGGTATGCCAATGAATGAGGTATCTGATTACCCAGGCGGCGATACAAGTAATGATTACTGTATCTATTGCGCCCGTCCAGACGGTTCCATGCAGTCGTTTGAAGAAAAGAAAGCGGGAATGATTCAGTTTATAATTAAAACACAGGGCTTCGATGAAAAAGCAGCTTTGAAATTAGCCGAGGGCAATATGAAAAGGCTTCCCGCATGGAAGGAATATTTTTCATGAACAAGCAAGTAGGAAACCATGATGGGCGTGACAATCATAAGAAGCTGTTGCGCTCATTTAATTTTGTTTTTTCTAATGATACTGCAATAAGCATAAATTTTATAATATTTTATAATTAATTCTAACATTTATAAAATATTAGAATACGAATTCCATACATTTATAATGAGCTTCTGATCATGCTTAAAATTCCCCCAAAAAAATAATCTAGTATAGTTAAGGGTTCCAAGAGACTGATGAGCTATTTTCAACATGAAAATGCCTTGTTGGCACGGAACTTGCTTTTTAATATGTCAACAAAAAAGAAAGGTAGGTTGATTATGAAAACTTGTGTAATAACCAGCGCAGTAAGAACGGCTGTTGGTGGTTATCTTGGAAGCCTTAAAACAGTTCCTCCAGAAGATCTGGCTAGATCAGTACTAGAAGCAACCGTAGAGCGTTCCGGTATCAATCCAGAAATTATTGATCAGGTAATAATGGGAGACGTTCTTAGCCACGTTCCTAATCTGGCCAGAGTGTCTGCGCTACTGGCAGGTTACAGTATTGATGTACCAGCATTTACCGTGGATCGGCAATGCGGCTCATCGCTTCAGGCTGTCATCAGTGCCGCCCAAGCAATCTCCTCAGATGATGCTGACGTCGTGGTTGCCGGTGGTTCTGAAAATATGTCAAGGGCTCCTTACTATCTTCCTGATAGTTGCCGATATGAAGGTTTTAGAATGGGTCATTTTACCGGATACGATGCGTTTGCATATGCATCATCAAATGCACACCCAGCCGCTCTTTATCCGCAGCTTAATATGGGCTTAACCGCAGAAAATGTGGCAAAGAAATATTCTATCACTAGAGAAATGGCCGATCGATTTGCATATGAAAGTCAGTTTAAGGCTAAAGAGGCTCAAGATGCAGGTCGGTTTAAAGACGAAATCCTTCCGATTGAAGTGCATTTAAGGAAATCCAGTTTTATATTTGATACTGACGAGCACCCTAAACCAGACACAACCATGGAGAGCCTATCCAAATTAAAACCTTCGTTTTTACGAGATGGCACGGGCATTGTGACTGCGGGCAATTCGTCAGGTATGAATGATGGAGCCTCCGCAGTTGTTGTCATGTCCTTAGAAAAAGCCAATGAATTAGGTGTGAAGCCAATGGTTAAGATTGTAAGCTCTGCAACAGCCGGGGTTGATCCACGCATAATGGGCATGGGACCTGTTCCGGCAATCAAAAAGGCGCTTGAAAGAATAAATCTTTCCCTTAACGATATTGATTTATTTGAAATTAATGAAGCTTTCGCCGCACAGGCCTTGGGCTGTCTAATAGAAATGGATATGTCCTTCGACTCAGATTTATATAACAAGGTTAATGTCAATGGAGGTGCTATAGCGCACGGACACGCTTTGGGAAACAGCGGCACAAGAATTTTAACGACGCTTATATATGAGCTAAAAAGAAGAAGCTTACGCTACGGCGTGGCAAGCTTATGTATCGGCGGTGGACAGGGCATTGCTCTGGTCATCGAAAACTGTGAATAACTTAAAGAGGAAAGGTGGTTAAGCTTTGATGGACATCAAAAAGGTATTTGTTGTTGGTTCAGGTTTTATGGGTTCAGGCATTGCCCAAACAGCGCTGCAGTCAGGTTTTGAAGTTACATTATATGATGTATCTATAGACATATTGGAAAAGGCCAAAAAGAATATCGAAAAAATGCTGGGCAAGAATGTTTCAAAGGGAAGGATGACCGAAGCGCAGATGAAGGATGCTCTAAACAGTCTTACTTTGTCTGAAAACCTGCTGTCGGCAGCTAATGCAGATCTAGTAATTGAGGCGATTATAGAAAATAAGGAGGCTAAAAAAGAGATTTTTAAAGCTCTTTCAGAGATATGTGGTGAAAGCACCATCTTAGCTACGAATACTTCCTCGATATCCATTACCGATCTGGCCGGAGCAGTGAAAAATAGAGCTCGTTTTATAGGCACCCATTTTTTTAGCCCCGTTCCATTAATGAAGCTTCTTGAAGTCGTTAAAGGACTTGGCACCTCAAAAGAAACGATTGATATCATTATGGCGTTTGGCAAGAAATTAGGGAAGATTTGTATTTTATCTAAAGACAGTCCTGCTTTTATTGTAAACCGAATGCTAGATCCTATGATAAATGAAGCAATTGGGCTTTTAGAGGCAGGTGTTGGGTCTGTTGAAGATATTGACACAGGTATGCGATATGGACTTAACCATCCTATGGGCCCGTTGGAACTGATTGATATGGCAGGCATAGATATTGAGCTTGCAGTTATGGAGGTTCTTTATTCAGAAACAGGCGATAGCAAATACCGGCCGGCGACGCTCTTACGCAATATGGTCCGTGCCGGATACTTAGGGAGAAAGACCGGCAAGGGATTTTATATCTATCCTGAAAACGGCGAAAAATACCCTAACCCTGACCTTATGTAAAATATAGAGAGAGGAAATTGATATGGATTGGCGTACAAAATATAAAAGTAAAATAGTCAGTTCTCCTAAAGAAGCTGTTAAAATAATTGAATCTGGCGATAAGGTGATGTTCCAAGAGGTGCACTCAGAAAATAAGCTGCTGATCAAAGCATTAGTTGACAGAGCTGATGAACTGGATCATATCAAAGTAATGGGGCATCTTCATTATGGGCCTGCAGATTATGCTTATAAAAAAGGATTTAAAGGATATTCTAATTTTTTAGGTCCAAATTCGAGAAAAGCTTTCAGTGAAGGTAAAATGGAATTTGTTCCGGTATTCTTTATAGAGATGGATAACTATTATCGAAGAATCAATCGTCCTGATGTATTCTTTTTAATGGTTCCTCCACCTGATGAAAACGGCATGTGCAGTTATGGATTAAACGCTGATTACTCAGTAGCATGTGCGGAATCCGCTAAAAAACTGATTATACAGATTAATAAAAATCTTCCAAAAACATACGGAGATTCGATTTCATTAGACAAGGCTGCCGTTATTCTTGAGGCGGATGAAGAGATCATCGAAATCGCGCCTACCCCTGTACAGGAAAAGGAAATGGCAATGGCAAAATTCATCGAGCCGCTTATTCCTGATGGTGCCTGCATGCAGCTCGGTGTTGGCGGAACACCTGATGCCGTACTTTCGACTCTTTATAACAAGAAAGATTTAGGCATACATACAGAACTTTTTTCTGACGGTGTCGTGGACTTGTACAATGCAGGGGTCATTACAAACCAAAAGAAAAACTTGCATAAAGGAAAATTTGTGACGAACTTTTTAATCGGAACAAAGAAAGTCTTTGATTTTGTCGACAATAACCCCGATGTTCTTGTTGTGAGCGTCGCAAAAACGAACGACCCCTATACAATCGCCCAAAATGACAATGTGGTTTCCATTAATAGCGCTCTTCAAGTCGACCTGCTGGGGCAGATAGCGGCGGACACATTAAAAGGACTGCAGTACAGCGGTGTTGGCGGACAGGTTGACTTTGTCCGCGGCGCTAAAATGTCCAAAGGCGGCAAGTCCATACTTGTCCTTCGCTCTACCGCTAAAAATGACACAATCTCCAATGTTTTATGCTACCTTGACAGGGGCACAGCAGTTACGACATCAAGATATGATGTTCAGTATATTTGTACAGAATATGGAATTGTAAATGTCCATGGACTTACAGTAAGTGAGCGCGCAAGAGCAATCATTAGCATAGCCCACCCTGCTTATCGTGAAGCACTTACTAAGCAGGCTAAGGAAGCCAAACTTATTTGGTGATTAAGGAGGTCTATATGGAAAGAACTATTTTCGAAAAAAGCAATCACATTGGCATTCTGACATTAAATAAACCTCCGTTCAATATTTTTGACGGCAGCTTTTATAGAGAGATAAAAGCCGCTTTTGAAAAAATAAACGAGATGGATGACATATTTGTTGTGATCATTAACTCTATGTTTAAGCATTTTAGCGGCGGCGGTGATCTAAAGGAAATTCAAAGTGTGACAGAAGAAAATGCAGCATATATTATGCAGGCTGTTGCTGATTGTATGACGGCCGTGTATACTTGCAAGAAACCGACTATTGCTGCGGTTAATGGTCGGGCTGTCGGAGCGGGAACTGCCTTTGCGGCAAGCTGTGACATTATCATCGCTTCTGAGAATGCTAGATTTTCTTTACCGGAAATCAGCGTTGGCTTCATCGGAGCAGCCGAATTCCTTGAACTTCTTATCCCACGCAAGGCAGCCAGATATTATACTTACACCGGCAAGGAAATACCAAAGAATAAGTTGTTAGCTTGGGGCGGAATCCATGCGGTCGTACCTGATGGAAAGCTGATGGATGAGGCGGTTAAGGTAGCCGAAGAGCTGATGGAAAGTGCACCTTATGCGCTGAGCTGTTTTAAGGAGGTCATGAATATCAATGATGATGAAAAGCTTGCCGAGAAATATATGAGAGGCTGCAGCTATTTTATCAGAAACAGTATGACTGAAGATTTTAAAGAGTGCCATCATGCTTTAAAGGATAAAAGAAAACCTTTATATAAAGGTGATTAGGGAGGAGCTATATGTGGAATTTAAAACAATATTATTAGAAAAGAAAGGCAATGTCACCATCCTAACAATGAATAACCCCCAAAAGCTAAACGCCCTGACAAGCGAAACCATCATCGAACTCGGTATTGCCTTAGACGAGATTGAGAACAATGAGGAAATCAGGGCAGTCATCGTAACAGGCAATGGAAAGGCTTTTGTAGCCGGAGCAGATATCACGTACATGAAAAGCCTGAGTGCATATGAGGCTATCAGGTATTCTAGAGATACCACCGATGTTTACACCAAGATGACCACTTCCCGAAAGGTTTTTATTGGCGCCATCAATGGGTTTGCTCTTGGCGGCGGATGTGAAATGGCGCTTGCCTGTGACATCCGCATCGCTAATGACCGAGCCAGGTTTGGACTGCCAGAGGTGGGACTGGGGATTATTCCCGGAGGGGGCGGGACCCAAAGGCTCCCCAAACTTGTTGGTACAGCTAAAGCTAAAGAACTTATTTTAACAGGCGGCTCAATCAAAGCCGAGGAGGCGTTAATGTTAGGGCTGATCAGCAAACTAGTAAGTCCAGATATGTTAATGGACACAGCTTTAGAAATGGCAATGAAAATAGCAAAAAATGCGCCTGTTGCAGTTGAGTATGCAAAGGAATGCGTCAATAAAAGTGAAGAAATGACTTTAGAAAGCGGTATTGAGTTTGAAAGGAAAATGTTCGGCCTCTGTTTTGCAACCGCTGACCAAAAGGAAGGCATGTCCGCTTTTATAGAGAAAAGAGCTGCCGCTTTTAAAGGAGAATAATGTATCATATTTAATAGAAAAGGAGAAAGAAAATGAAATTATATTGTTTTGAAGAAAGTTTTATTACGACCCAGAGGATGTATATTCTAAAAACGGATTCCAAGGAGCCGATGTATGTTCCTGTACCATATTTTCTGATTGAAAAGGATGGCGATTATATTCTTTATGATACAGGGTATAATCACAAGGCCTATAAAAACATCAGAGATTATCTTCCGAAAATCATCTGCGATGCCTACCCTCCGACCCTTACCGAAGAGCAATGGGTCGTCAATGGCATCAAAAAAGCAGGTGTTGAGCCTGAGGATATAAAGTATGTCATTTGCTCACATCTTCATATAGACCATGCTGGAGCCGTAGGGGAATTCCCGAATGCAAAATATATTGTCCAAAAAATCGAAAGAGAATATGCCAAAAATCCTAATGAGCAAATGAAGCCAATGTACTTGGAGGAGGATTTCGATAAAGACGTTGACTGGATTGAAATCGATGGCGAAAAAAATCCGCAATATGACCTTTATGGGGATGGCTCACTTGTTTTATACTGGACACCTGGTCACTGCCCCGGCCATCAATCGCTTATGCTTACATTTGATAACGGAGAAAAGATATTACTTACCGGCGATGCCTGCTACTCTTCAGATACCATCAACAAAGGCATCCCTTCTGCAGTCATGCATGAACCCGACAAATACATGGAAAACATTGATATGTTTAAAGAAATGCAGGCTAACGGAATATTTGTTTTAATCGGACATTGTCCAGATCAATGGAAAACAGTTAAGAAATTTCCGGAATTTTACGGAGATGAATAACTAAAGCAGTTTAGTCAAAAAACGGCCACCCATAGATATTTTAAAATGGGTGGCCGTTTTTTAATGGCTATTCTCGCTGCTTAAATTGTGTATATTTATTTTATAATCACGTATTTTTTTATAAAGTCCGGACGGGCTAATGTCAATACTTTCAGCGGCCTTAATGATATTGCCATTTGCCAAACTAAGGGCGGATGTTATATATTGTTTCTCACAATTGTTTAGGACATCTTTTAAGGGCAGCGTATTATCAGCAGTCATATGATTATTTATGACGTCATCACTCTGGCTCTTTTTAACCGTATTCGTGCTTTGATTTTGCAAGCCTGTGATATTTAAAAATGTGATATTCTTTGCATCTATAATATCTGACGAAGTTGTAATGACGAGCCGCTCTACAATATTTTTCAATTCCCTGACATTGCCGGGCCAGCTATAAGACTTCAAAATATTCAGGGCTCCCAGCGATATTTTTTTATGAAAGTGATACTTTTTATTGAACCGTTCGATAAAGGAAAGTGCCAGCGCTGTGATGTCTTCCGGCCTTTCTCTAAGCGGGGGTACATTAATAGGCAATATGTTTAAGCGATAGTATAAATCCTCTCGAAATAATCCGATTTTGACAAGTTCAAATAAATCTTTATTTGTAGCAACTATAATTCTGGTATCAATGTACGTATATTCATCACTGCCAATTCTTCTTACTTCTCCAGATTCTAATACTCGTAAAAACTTTGCCTGTATCGACAGCGGCATTTCCCCGATCTCGTCAAGAAAAAGCGTGCCGTTTTGCGCTAACTGAAAAAGACCTGCTTTGCCTTGTTTGTTCGCACCGGTAAAAGCGCCTTTCACATATCCAAAAAACTCTGCTTCCATCAGCTCAATCGGTATCGCTGCGCAATTGATCGGAACGAATGGACTAGCGCTTCTGGAGCTTGTTTCGTGAATATATTTTGCAATCACTTCTTTTCCAGTACCCGACTCCCCAGATACAAGGATCGTGCTGTCAATGGATTTTAATTTATTGATTAAAGTTAGTATTTTCCTCATTTCTTCATTTTCAGCAATGATCGTCTCATTATTACGGTTTAAATAATATATAAGCTGCTGCATATTGTTCTTCTCTGCTTCTATTTTTTTAGTATAATCAAAAACCACTTCTTCTTCAAAACTGAAAGTGACAATATATTCTAGATCATTATTTTTTAAAACAGGTAATGATACCGATATCAAACCTTCCCCATATTTCGTTTTGAAATACTTAATGGAGCGATTCTTGGTTTCCATAACAGCTTCTGCGCCGGTTTGCCCGTTGACCCAGCCTGTTGTCCTGAAAACACTTGAATGGCTGCCTACTAGGTTAACCGAATCGTTCCTCCATATTTTTATAAGATGCTTATTAACATAGAGGATTTTACCGTTTCCATCGGCAAGAACTACATTCCCAGGGAAGTGATCCATAAAAATATTCAATTCTTTGAGTGAAGTTAATCTATCCATATCAGCTCTCCGTTCCTGTAAATTTTGATAAAAATTATATGTTTGAATAATATTATTATTAAATACAAGAAAAATTCCACTTAATTATAGCATATTGTTTATGGTTTGGGTAGTGTTGCTTTGGCATGTTTCTTGCTTTATTAATTGATTGGAATAATTCATCAATCACAATAAGGGCATTACATTTACAAGGAGGATTACAATGGAATATAATTATAAGGAAATATCTGAAAAATTGGTTAAACTGTTAAGATTGGAGACAACGCCCATAGGAATAAAAGGATATACAGATATTGAGGAAATGGCGCAAATACCAAGGCTTAGAAAACCCAAGCATATCTTTACACCATGTCAACTTGTTGGTCAGGCACTTCATATGGGATTTACCATTGCATTTACGAACAAGGATATCGTAACCCATAACTGTAATGCAATAGTTGGTCTTGAAAGCCAAGATGATGAATGGATAGACGAGTCTAAGAATTTTTTTACCGGAGTATGGTGGGAAAAAGAAAATGATGTATTAAAGCATCATAAATCTTTGACACCGACAGGCATTATTAAGTATTCCGGCATCGTATGCTCACCTTTAGCAGCAGGAAGGATAGCCCCGGATGTATGCCTGATCAATGCTTCACCTGGGGCTGTGTTTATGCTGATAAGCGGGTTTCTTCATAAAGACTATCATCCTTTAGATTTAAAGATCGTGGGGGAATCATCATGCTCTATGACTTGGGTTAAGACGCTATACACCGGTCAAATAGGCATTTCACTGCCATGCTTTGCAGAGATGAGATATGCCGGGCTCTCACCGGACAAAATGATATTGACCATGACCCCTCAGGATTTAGTAAAGGCAATCAAGGGTGTCGAAGCGCTTAGTCAATCCGGAATGAGATATCCTGTCCCCCCCTACGGCGTACAAGTTGATGTGCGTGAAGGAATTGGCGTTAGCTATACTATTTAGCAAATCCCTTGTGCCTTTATCGCTATTTTTTCGAGAAGTCTGTGGAAGCCGCCATTTGAGTCTGTGTTTCATAATCCGCAATGCGGGTTTTCAAAGTGGAAATGGTGCTTGCAAGAGCCTGAGAACCAAGCACCATACGCAGAGGTGCGGGTTCCTTTTCCACATTTTCGATCATGCATGCCGCCATTAGGGAGGGGCGCCGGGAGCCAGCCCTTTTGAAGCATCCAACATATTCAGGAAAGCATGAGATGCTTCGTATTCAGGCATGAGTTTTGTTACCTTTGTCCTTCCTACATAAGATTTCATTCTCTGCTTCGCTTATTTGATGAAAAACTTATCAATTTATATAATATTATAGCACCTAAAGCATGAGTTATCAATTAGAGACAACGGCAGGGCAAGAATAACAATTTTATCATATTTTCTGCATATAAAACATAAAATATCTACGACAATCCTGAACGGGGTATGCTATGTTAAAAAAGCATCTAAAGCCAATACATATCATCACTGCCCAGCTTACCGTTTTACTGCTCCTACTTCTTTCACTTGCAAACCAGTATTATCCTGCCCTTTCTCAATCTATTGATTCAACAGCTGACTTAGGCTCCGATCACACGACCGAAGAAACAGAGGACGATTACATTAAATGGGTCGATTTTGGCGTCACTTACGAAGCTATGGATAAGACCTACCAATATGATGTAGACACCTATGGGCAGGAAGTACATCTTGATTGGATAGAATTGCTTGCCTGTCTTGGCGCTAAATATGGCGGCGACTTTTCTCTTTATCAGGAAAAAGATTTGACTGCTTTGGCCAAAGCCTTGATCAGTCAGGAAGAAACAATCGAATCATTGACAGAGGATATGCACTATTATAGCTATTACCTTGAAGCATACACTGCTGTTTTAGGTGGTCTTGTCGGATCTTATGAAATACAAATTGATGATGAAAATAATCCCGGAGAATTGGTATGGGTAGAAAAGTATGGTTTGAAGGGCTTCTCACCCATAGCAAAAGGATTTGAGTATCAGCATTATGAGGATTTTGGCACATCCAGAAGCTATGGCTATAAAAGGCTTCATCTGGGTCACGATATGATGGGGCAGGTAGGAACGCCTATTATCGCCGTAGAATCCGGCTATGTGGAGGCCATGGGCTGGAACCAGTACGGGGGCTGGCGGCTTGGCATACGCAGTTTTGACGGCAAAAGGTATTACTATTATGCCCATCTACGTAAAAATTTCCCATATCATACAGAATTGGAAACAGGCAGCATCGTCAGCGCCGGTGATGTCATTGGTTTCATGGGGCGCACCGGTTATAGCACCACCGAAAACACCAATAACATTGAGGTGTCTCATTTACACTTCGGTCTTCAGCTAATCTTTGACGAGTCCCAAAAAGAAGGAACGAATGAAATATGGATTGATTGTTATGAATTAACTAAGTTTTTATCTAAGAACAAGTCAGCCACCTTAAAGCATGAGGAAACAAAGAATTATTATCGGGTTTATGGTTTGATTGATCCTGCTGTTGCCGACTATCTCCAATCGCAATAATTGTAAAAAAGCTCGCCATAACTTATTGATACAATTGAACACCGCCTGTGATCTTCCGAAACCGGATCACAGGCGGTCTGACATCTACTTCTGATACGTTTGAGAATATTGTCTTCTGAATATCTTTTTTACAAATGCTTGTAGCATATGGGCCGGCCTAATCAGAAGCAATTCGTGAGCGATTAACGGTACACTGGACAAAAAGATCAGATGAAACCACTCATGTAAAGTCAGTTTTACCGTTCCAAACATTTCAATCAAATAAGGAACGCCCGTAACCAGCATTTGCAGACCGATTCCAGCAAAGAATGCAGCAATCATCATTTTATTGGAGAATAATTTCATTTTAAATATTGATTGATTCATATTGCGCATACCGATGGCATGAAATAGCTGCGATACGCCCAACACCGTAAAAGCATACGTCCTGGCCCGTGCCAGTAGCTCTGCGTCTTTTAGCACTTCTTGAATATTTGTCAGGATAATCGGCAATCCTTCCTGTGTCAAGTAACCATAAGGAATCGTCAAGAATGCCGTCAAGCTCAATCCGGCAATTAAACATCCATAAAACAATGTAAGCATCAGTCCGCCGCCTGCAAAGAGGCTTTCACCTGCTGCTCTCGGTGGTTTTTCCATCAATGCCTTGCCATCATTTTGATCCACGCCAAGGGCAAGTGCCGGCAGTGAGTCGGTAATGAGATTGACCCATAAGATATGGCTAGCTTTAAGCGGTGTTGCCAATCCTAATAAAATAGCCGCAAACATCGTTATGATTTCACCGAAATTTGATGAGAGTAAAAACAAGACGGATTTTTTAATATTTTCATAGATACCACGGCCTTCCTCAATTGCTTTTTCAATTGTCGCAAAATTATCATCTGTCAGAATCAGCTCTGATGCATTTTTAGCCACATCGGTTCCATTTTTACCCATTGCAATGCCGATGTCGGCAGCTTTTAGGGAAGGCGCATCGTTAACACCATCGCCTGTCATGGCTACAATGTGGCCCAGAGATTTAAAGGTTTTAACGATTCTTACCTTATGTTCCGGTGAAACTCTGGCAAACACGGTCAAGTCCATTATCTTTTCTTTAAATTCATTTTCAGAGAACCGGTCAAGTGCTTCTCCTGTGATGCACTGGGCTTTCCCTGACGCAATCTTAAGCTGTCTCGCTATGGCAAATGCGGTATCTATATGGTCGCCCGTAATCATAATCGTTTTCACGTTTGCTTGCTTAAATATTTCAATAGCCCGGGCAGCTTCTTCCCGTGGTGGATCAATCATGCCGACTAGGCCAATAAAAATCAAATGCTGCTCCTTTAGCGCTTCGTTCCTGCTGCGAGTGTTGACCTCGGTGGACACAGCCAATGCGAGTACTCTTAATGCATCTGTAGCCATCACTTCCATCACATGCCTGATTTGCCTTTTATGATTGCCTGTAATAGGTATTGCTTGACCATTGATAAAAATAGAGCTGCACCTTTTTAAAATGGCATCTCCCGATCCTTTTGTATAGGCGATTTCACCTCCTTCCCGCACATGCAGCGTCGTCATCATTTTTCTGACAGAGTCAAAGGGCAGCTCTTTATACCTTGGGTAATCAGCCTGTAAAGCTTCTTTTGATATACCTTTATCCATACCCATGTCAAGCAATGCCAGCTCAGTTGGGTCACCGATTCTATTTCCTCCGGATATGAATGCATCATTGCACAATATAAAGCCTTCAAAAAAGCCAGGATTCTTTTGATAGTCCAACTTTTGTATATCAAGGAGCTTATTATTTGTGAAGGCTTTGGTAACCTTCATTTTATTCTGGGTAAGTGTTCCTGTCTTATCGGAGCATACAACGCTTACCGAGCCTAAGGTTTCTACAGAGGGCAGCTTTCTGATAATGGTATTCACCTTGACCATTCTGGAAACACTTAATGCCAGAACAATCGTCACCACAGCGGGAAGTCCCTCCGGTACTGCCGCTACCGCTAAAGATATGGCTGTAATCAGCATTTCCAAAATATTACGTTTTTGAATCAGAGCGATTATAAATAGAATGACACACAAAACAACAGCAACCAGACTTAATAATTTACCGAGATCCGAAAGCCTTTTCTGAAGTGGCGTTATTTCTTTTTTGGTCTCACTAATAAGACCTGCTATTTTACCGATTTGCGTATTCATTCCGGTGGCAACAACGATGCCCTCGCCTCTGCCATATGAAACAGTCGTAGACATAAATGCCATATTCTTCTGATCCCCCAAAGGGATTTCACCCCGAGCAATAAAGGTGTGATCTTTATTTACCGGCACCGATTCCCCTGTAAGCGCAGCTTCATCAATCTTTAGATTGACCGCACTGACAAGTCTTAAATCAGCCGGAACCTGGCGTCCGGCCTCTAAGCCCACCACATCACCGGGAACTAAATCCCTTGCCGAGATTTCTTTAAAGTTTCCGCTGCGCTTTACTAAGGCTGTGGGGCTTGCTAACTTCTTTAAAGCCTCTAAAGCCTTCTGGGCTTTTCCCTCTTGAATCATGCCAACAACCGCATTCATCAGGATAACAGCAATTATAATTAATGTGTCACTCAATTCTCTAAGCAGCATCGATACAGCCGCAGCAACAAACAAAACAAATATCAACGGTTCATTCAGCTGTTCCATAAACATTTGAAAAGGTGTTTTTACCTTTTCTTCTTTAAGTTGGTTTTCTCCATACTTCTTAAGCTGCCTTAAAGCTTCCTCATCGGTTAGCCCGGTATGGGCATTGGTTAAGAACGGCACTTGTTTATACATCAAAACACCTCACAACTTGTACACTGGTTTTACATTAATCTATTCTTCATATTAGTAAATTAGACCAGAAAGACGTCCAAGCTTTGTATTGACATTTGCTGCAAAAGACTATAATATGATTCATGACAAACAACTTATGGTAAACGAGAAGGAGACAGTGAATATGTTTTTTTTAGAAAGTACCTCTTATGACCCTGCTTATAATTTAGCTCTAGAGGAATATATTTTTAAGAATCTTCCCAGTGAGGAATCTTGTTTTATGTTATGGCAAAATGATCATACAATTGTCGTCGGTAAACATCAAAATACAATCGAAGAAATCAATCTCCCCTATGTTAAGGAGCATGGCATAACTGTCGTGCGGCGGCTTTCTGGAGGGGGTTCTGTATATCATGATTTGGGTAATATTAATTTTACTTTTATTTCTGGGACAATCCATATCGGAAAGCTTAATATGCAAATATTTTGCCAGCCGGTTGTTCGGGTATTGGAATCACTTGGTGTCAAGGCACAGATTCATGGCCGTAATGATATCACCATCAATGGCAAGAAATTTTCAGGAAATTCCCAATACATAAAGAACGACCGTGTTATGCATCATGGAACATTAATGTTTGATTCTGACCTTTCTGTGGTCGAAAAGGCATTGAAAGTAGCCGCCGATAAGATAGAATCGAAGGGAATCAAGTCTATCCGCAGCAGAATAACAAATATACGTCCCCATTTAGCAGAGGACATGGGATTAGATGAATTTAAAGATGTCCTTATCAAGAACATTATAAGGGAAGAAGATTTAAAAGAATATTCGCTTAGCTCTTCAGATATTCTGGAAATACAAAAACTAAAGGAACAAAAGTATGATACATGGGAATGGAATTATGGACATTCCCCAGCATTTTCCATCCAAAAGCAACGAAGAATAGAGGGTTGCGGAAAATTAGAAATATCCATGGAAGTAAAGGATGGGATAATCATGGCATATGAAAGCCATGGTGACTATTTTGGAAATGGCGATACGAAGGAGTTAAAGGCTTTAATCGTCGGCTGTCCATTCAATGAAGAGGCTTTATTAATAACTTTTAAAGATTTTAACATAGACAGCTGTTACAGCCATCTGTCAAAGGAGGACTTTATTTCATTACTTTTATATTAGTAAGCATGGTTAAAGCAAAGAATAACTCTTTCAACAGATTCTTCATACTATAAATCTGTTAAAAGAGTTATTTTAAAGCTACATCTTTATTTTTTCTGCCAATGCTTCTTGAAGCACTTGCGAAAAATTTAATCCTTTTTCCAAGGCCAATTCATTCATCCAACTAGGAATAGTACAGTTCTTGCTTACTGCCTTGGATACGGCTTTACCTGTAATCGGCATTTGTCTTTTATCTCCCTTCCTTATCATGCATACATTATAGCACGCATTTATGCGCATAATCAAGGGTTTTTAGAACGAACATAGCATCCCCAGGTCCAGACTACATATAAAGCCACTTCATTTCCAGAGGCTCTAATTTTACTTTCTTTTGTGCACCATCCTTAAGATATAAGGTTGTCTCCTGTGCCGTGCCACTATTATTTACCAAGCACAGATTACCCGCCTCTTCAAATGCATGAACCTCGATATCCATATTATCAGAATACCAACGAAGCATCTCCTCTTCTTGATGGGCTGCCCAGAATACACTGCGAAGTATAATTCTAGTATTTTGAGCATTATAAGGCGCACCGGCCATATAAACCGCCCGGCCTTTTCCATAAGCATGTGCAGCCAGCATACAGCCGCCATCTCGCATATCCAAAACCTGCGTATCCGCTTGTGCGGCATAAATCATGCTCATTCCTTCACCATAATCGGTATCGCTTTTAATATCCGCCGTTATAAAATGCTTCTTAGCTTCTTTTCTTATTTTATTATGACTTAAAGTAAAGCCTATCTCCTTCTGCACGCCTAAAACATCCTCAAGCTGAAAGTACATTCCTTGATAGTTAAAGGCTGTCGGTTCACCGATGCCGATAAAACCGCCGCCGCCATAGACCCACTTGCGGATTAGTGCCACAAGCTTGGCGTCCTGCCAATATTCACCGCCGCTCCACGAGGTATTAGCATCTCCGATATTGAAAATAACACCGATATCCTCAGGGATCCCTTCTTTTATGATATCCTCAAAGCTTATAAAAGCAATCTCAAAGGGGAGTCCTGATAAAGCCTCCATTGCTCCAAGATATGAATAGCATCTTTGATTCCAGAGTGAATGCGCGACCTGATGGGTCTGCCATGACCTAAGCTTCCCCCATGTATTAAGGATTGCCACTTTAAAAGGTGCCTGATAAGGCTTCTTATGTCCGCCTTTTTCATGGATCGAATGAAATTCAGATACGATATCCGCAACATGCTCTACAAACTCCGGAAATTTCACAGCAAGATTCAAATATCCGCCATAACCGATTCGATCTACCGGATTACGCAGAAGCGCCCGTCTGCATTTGATCCACACCGGAATTGATTCTTTGACCGGATCTCCCCCTTCATAAAAAATGTCAGGGAAAAAGTAAGGATAGAATCTGGCTTCCGTCTCCTTGATCGGAATATCTGCGATCATTCTTGTTGTGACGCCATCACCGGCTGCACCTACGACACTATCAAGTCCAATCGACCCAAAATATTTTCCATAAGGCTCTGTTCCGGCCCAATGGTCACCCAAAAACATAATCGCTTTCTTTCCATATCTGTGCACCAGTGCCACACATTGTCTGGCTAAATCAGCGATGAACCTCTGGTTGAAATCGATCCAGTCCTGATATTTTTTCCCGGGATTCTTAAATAGCGTCTGGTAATACCCGGCATCGATAAAATCCTCCGCTTGCAATTCATAACCATATTCCTGGTGGAACAACAAAAGCGCATAGGGGCTTACACAGCTTAGATAGCCAAACCAGTTAACCTGTCTTTCTTTACCCAGGTGATTGTAGATAAGATCAAAATTATAGAAAAATGTCGTAAAACGGACAACATCTGTTTTGGGATTCTCAACCAGCCATTTCTCTAATATCTCCAGGACATGCTCGCGCGCCTGTGGATACCTGACATCCATTGGAATCTTATGCTCTTCATCCCAATGATTTGTCAAATGATTATACATCGATACCGGCTCCCAGTCTTGATATGCCAGAAAGCTTACCGTATATCGGTGAAATAATTGTGGGTTTTTTATCGTTACGAAGCCATTTTCATATGTCCATGCTTCCCCGTCCATGACACTACCTAATGTTCTGTCATAAACCTGCCAGTACTTGTATATGTCAACATCTGTATTGGGCTCAAATTGTTCGGCAAAATATTGCTTCATGATCTCAATCTCTGTCTTTTCACCTACTGCAATGACTGATTCCGATATCAGGTAAATCTGCTGACGGCACTCAGGATGAATCTTCATCCATTCATTATCGGCCCGCACTAGACATAAAGTAGAGTATACCTTAAGCTTAAGTGCCAGCAATTCCTCCGTTAGCTTTGTTCCATCACTATCTCTGATGGCATCTGCCCCCCATTTCTGAATGAGTCCTTCTATTTCCTTTTCCATGCCCGCTTCTCCGGGTAGTGTAAATCTGCCTTTTCCCATAAAATATACACTCCTAAAAAATTTTAATATATACCTAAAAACGATAAGGTAGGGCTTACCCGTGATTTTGTAATGCAAACCTTAAGCTCCCTTAATTTTATCCCTTCATTTTTATCGAAGCGAACTATTTTCTGATATCCCACAACAGTTCCCTCATATACGGTTTCATATTGATTGCCTCGCCTGACCTTAAGATTGAATTGTTCTATTCGTTGGCTTAAACGAATGTTTTCTTTAAGAACAACAAACCTGACACACTGTTCCTCATCAAAGCTCACTGTTATACAGGCACTTTTTTCACCATCTACTGTTTTAAAATATTTCTCGTCTTCATCCACTTTCAAGTATTTAGCAAAATGCTCTCCGTCATCTTTATCAGCACAAAAATGAGCATTCCTGGCTAAATTAACCGAAAAGGATTCACGGATGACCGTTCGCAGCTCCTTAAGACGAAGAATATCATTTTCATGAATGAGACCTGTGGGCATTGGTGGAATATTTAGCAAAAAGGTGCTATTACCTCCCACCGAGCCATAGTAAATATCTAGAAGCTCCTCTAACGGCTTTACTTGTGTATCCTCTTCCTGATGGTAAAACCAGCTGGGACGAATAGAGGTATTCACCTCCGCCGGATACCAGATTAGTTCGCGCTCTCCCCTAAGGGCTTCCCTGCTGCCCAAATCCAGGTCAGTGCTTTTTAAGAGCTTTTCCCTGAATTGTACGTTATCCTCTTGCTGACTCTCGGCCTGAATGCGCTCCGGATCTGCCAGCGCTTTAGGAACCACGCTCCATTCTGACGGCCTTACTTCACCGGCCTCATTGCCGCACCAGCGTACATCAGGACCACAGACTGCGATACAGGCCTCCGGCTGCAGTTGACGTACTACCTGATAATATCTTTCCCAATCATATATTTGCTTTTTCCCGTTAACGCCCTCCCCACAGGCGCCATCTAGCCATACAGTGAATATCGCTCCATAGCCGGTCAAAAGCTCTTTTAATTGATTCACAAAATAATCATCATAAGCCTTTCCTTCTCCATAACTTATATGATTCATATCCCAAGGTGATAAATATATGCCAAATTCTATACCTTCTGCCCGGCAAGCCTTCTCAACCTCTTTCACAATGTCGCCCTTTCCTCCTAAGTAAGGGCTTGCACTGATACAATGGTCGGTATAACGGCTTGGCCATAAGCAAAACCCGTCATGATGCTTACAGGTTAATATGGCACCCTTCATTCCCGTCTTTGCTATCTGGCGCACCCATTGTCTGGCATCTAAGCTCTCCGGACAAAAAATTTGGGGGTCCTCCTTTCCAGTCCCCCATTCACGGTCGCTATATGTGTTCATAGAGAAGTGAAAGAAGGCATAAAACTCCATTTTCTGATGCTTTAATTGTCTCTTTGACGGAACAATCTTTACATAATCCTTTTCTGTCAAATTCATGATGATTCTATCCTTTCAAGCCACCTGCACCAATACCCTGCAAGAGATATTTTTGACCGACCAAATAAATGATCATTGTTGGAATCAACACAATGATCAGACCGGCAAATAAAGCCCCCCAATCCGTCGCAAATTTTTGGACTTCATATAAATTGGCCAGCCCAATCGGCAGTGTTTTCTTCGATTCATCTGTCAGCAACACAAGCGCCAGAGGATATTCATTCCAAAATCCCATTGCTGCCAGCATTGTTACAGTTGAGATGCCCGGTTTACATAACGGAACAACCACACGGGTCAATATCGTGAAATGATTTGCACCGTCAATTCTGGCCGCCTCCTCATATTCTGAAGGCAATGCCGAAATGAAGCCATGAAGGGTAAAAATAGTGAAAGGAAATTGCATGACAGCATAAACAAGACTTATGGCATTTAAGTTGTTTAAAGCATTAATTGCCTGAAGCTGCAAAAATAAGGGAATCATAATATAAGTTGCCTGTAAAAAAATGCATCCCATATAAACTGTCAGTATTAATTTAGAACCCTTGAATTTATACCTGGCCAAAACATAAGCGATTGGAACAGAAAATAGCAATAAAAGGATTGTCGCTAATATGACAACATAAACTGAATTGCCAAAATATGATGCCATATTGGCCTTTTCCATCGCTGCGATATAGTTATCAAAATGAAGCGCCGACGGAAGGCTGTATGGATTTGATAAATATTCCGTATTTGTTTTGAAAGAGGAAATAAGGTTCCATACGAGCGGAAACAAAAAAACAATTGTGAAAAGAATCATGATGATTCTTAATATTATTTTTGATATTGTTTGCTTTACATTTCTTTTATGTTTTTTCATTTTGAGCTTTCCTCCAGCCTATTCTTTATTTCCGGTTACTTTTCTGGATATCACGGCGAGTATAATCGCAATAAATAATGTAAACATAGCAATCGCCATGGCATATCCATAATTGGCATTTCGCATGCCTTGCGTATACATATATTGCAGAAGCACCGAAGAGGCTCCGTTAGGTCCGCCGGCAGTCATGACATTGGAAAGCGTAAAGCTTAAGTTAATGGTGCCTGACAAAGATAACACGTAGGTTATTCCAATGGTGTTTTTAAGCATCGGTATTGTGACCCTGAAAAATTTCGCAAAAGAACTGGCTCCATCAATTGCAGCCGCTTCATATACTTCATTGGAAATCCCATCGATCGCTGCCACATGCATCACCATATAATATCCGATCGCCTGCCATATGAGGGCAACAGCAATGCACCATAGAGCTGTTTTAGCGTCACCTAGCCAGGCTCTTTGCAGGCTTGAAAGGTTTAAAATCTCTAATAGGTGATTTAAGATGCCTTTCGTTGGATTAAAAACAAAGGACCAGACAATTCCCACTACTGTCAGTGATATAATACTTGGAAAGAAAAATACCAGCCGGTAAAAGCTTTTCTCTCTTAATTTACTCTGTGTTAAGACAAAGGCAAAGATTAAGCTGAAAAATAAAGTTATAATCGGCACAGCCGCCATTAGCTTTAAGGTATTCTGAAATGCCAGGATAAATAGTTTATCCCCGAACATATACTTATAATTATCTAGAAACACAAACTTACTATTTGAACTAAGGGCGGTGGAATTTGTAAAGGATAAATAAATGGCATTGCACATCGGCACAAGCATAAATATGATTGTCAGCAAAAGCGCCGGCAGTGTACATATGGCAATAAATAATTTGGGCTTTTTAGTCACTGGTGATCTCCTCCTGGATAAAATGAATAAGCAGACCCAAAATACATATTATCCTTTTGGGTCTGCCTTTGGTACCCCCGAAACTTATTCCCTATTCTGCTTCACGATCTGCACGGATCTGGGCAAATGCATCTTCTACTGACTGCGCCCATTCCTCCACTGTCATGTCGCCATTCATCACAGAAGTAATCGGGTTAAATACTTCATCTGATACATTGATCTTACTATTGCTTGGCAATGCCTCAAAATTCATAAGCAATGATGCCGTATTATCTGCTTCATAAATTCCATACATATTGTAAATTGCTTCCGTGATATATTCTTTAGCAATATCCCTGGCCGTCTTTGTAGCAAATACCGCACTTGCATGCTGGGCAAACAGCGCAACGGATTCATCACTATATAAAAATCTTAAGAATTCTTTGGCCAACTCGGGATTCTTTGCATCTAAAGGTATCGAGAACTGTTCCATGGCGTCTAAGATATAACGGGTATCACCTTCATCTAATACCGGAACTGGTGTCATTGCATATTCAAAGCCTTCTTCGGTAGGCGCATCTGCCATTTCATTAACCATCCAAGTTCCATTTGTTATAAATGCCGCATTCCCAAGCAACATTTCAGACTGTGCTTCCGTATGATTCATACCTACCGTTCCTGGCAGTAAATATCCATCAGCAGCAATTTTCTGGATTTGTTCTAAAACTGGTAAGACAACTTCATTGTTAAAGGAGCCCTCTTCATAAGCGCAAATCGCATTGATTGCCTCCATGCCGCCTGCCGAAGCAATAGCTGGCCAAAGTATTTCCTCTAAATATCCTGGGTAAATTCCCTGATATGTAAATAATGACCGACCGTCCTCTTCTTTAATCTGATCACCCAAGGCAAAGAAATCGTCCCATGTCACCGGCAATTCCCAACTGTTGTCTGTAAATGCTGTTTTATTATAGATTAAGCCCTGTGGTCCTGTGTTAAATGGCGCCAAATAAATAACACCGTCACCATAAGGTGCACATTTTGTACTTTCAAGCAATCCATCTATAATATCATCTTTAAGCGTTCCGGTCCCGGCATAGTTCTCACCTTCAAAAACATCGGTTATATCAAGTAAGGCTCTATCCTTGATAAGAGAAAGAATCAGGCCATCCTCCTGGGTATCATTTAAGGCAATAAAGTCTGGCGGATTTCCTGCTACAATCTGAGGTCTTATGATATCTGCAATCGTGGGACTGATGGTCATATTAACCGTAACCCCTTCATGGGTCTCTTCAAATAACTCTACCACGGCATTCCAATAAGCATCGCCGTATCCGCCTTGGAATATGGCAATATTTAACTCCTGTTGTTCATCGGTGTTTTCCGTGGCTGCACTCGCAGTGGTCTCCCCCTCCGTTGCTTCACTAGTCTTAGATTCTGAATCCCCACTCGTGCCGCAGCCAGCTAGAGAGCTGATTACTAGGGTGAGCATCAACAGAAATGCAACAGCTTTTCTTTTCATAATCCTTATTCCTCCTTTAATCTACTATGTTGCTTATATTTATTTTTGTAATTACATAATAGATGATTTACGGTTAATTGTATATTTATAAATTTGTTGATCATATGGATTATTTTCTCCTTAGTATCCACATGCACTCTAAGCGATATGGATTATTTTCTTTAATGACGGCAATTTTATTCTTATTGTCAAATCATCTGATAAATACTATAATAATATTATGTAGTTAAAAGGATAGAGGTAGATAGATGATTACCAAGATAGCTTCTAAGATCAGGGCAATCAATATAAAGAAACGGCTGATCTTAGCATTTTTGTTGACCTCCAGCGTTCCACTATTGGTTATAAGCATCATATTTTTTCAAATCCATTCAAAGTCCATGAGAGATAAAATAGCGACTTCTACTAGTCAGCTTCTGGCTCTGGTAAATACAAATATGGTTACTGAGATCGAGAAATATCAATATCTGTGTGGCTCTGTCTGCATAAACGAAAACCTCATTGATAGCTTAAAGTCAGATGATCTCTCCGCCGGAGAGAAGAATAGAACTATATTAAACGTCCAGGATACTGTTAAATCTATGATCATCTATGCGGCGCATACAAAAAATGTTACGGTTCTTGATCGCTCCGGAAGCATATTCTACGATCTTGGATTCGATGGACTTTATAAAGAAGATATCCATAGGATTATTGCTGATATCGAAGAAAAAGCTCCCGTTGACAGCTGGGTATACGCCAGAACATATGGTGGCCGGGATACCATCGTTTTATCTAGAAGAATTTATAGCGGCTATAATACGAAAGAAGTTGTGGGCTATACACTTGTCTTCATGGATGAAAAATTATTTTCTAAAAGAATATTATCTGCATTTGATGCATATGCTTCTGCCAATACTTTCATTCTAAATGACGACGGGATTGTCCTTTCATCTCTGGATCAGACGATTGCATTAGGAGAGCCTTTTAAAAACGAGGAATTATTTGCCAACCTACAAGCAAATAGTAATAGCACCAATGGTTCCTTCGAAATAAGCATAGATGGTGTCCATACCCTCGTCACTTATTTTTACAACAAAAACATCAACAAGTATTTTATATCAACCATTCCATTTAGTTATATTAACTCGGAAGCCACTGCGATTATTGGAAAAATCATTTTAACCTTCGCTGTTGTTGTCCTTCTTTCCACCTGTATTATTATCCTGATTTATTTTAGCATTACATTGCCCATTAGAAAAATGACCGCCCTCTGCTTAAAGATATCCATCGGTGAAATGAATGAACGCATTCAAGATAACAAGAATGATGAATTAGCTTATCTCTCCACAAGCATCGATAATATGTTGACACAAATACAGCAATTGATTGAAAAAGAACATGAGGATGAGCAGCAAAAACGACAGTTAGAGTTACAAATGCTGCAATACCAGATTAATCCGCATTTTCTTTTCAACACCTTGAACACCTTGCGTTTTGTCGCGCAAATGAATAAAGATACCGTTGTAAGTGATGGGATCACAGCTCTTGGAGAATTGTTAAGAAACACTTTAGTCGATAAAAATGAATTCATTTCTATAGAAGAGGAAATTAAAAACCTGAAAAATTATTTTTCCATCCAAGAAATTCGTTACATTGGCAACTTTAATGTATCTTATGATTTGGATGACTCGCTCATGCAATGTTTGATTCCTAAGTTGATTTTACAGCCCCTAGCTGAAAATAGCGTCACCCATGGGCAACGCAATGATGGCACTATCCTAGAAATAATCGTACGTTGCTATAAAGGAGATAATTGCATAACAATGGAAATTGAGGATAATGGAAAAGGTTTTGATACGAATGCTTGTACCCAGGTTCCAAAAGGTCTCGCCGGTATTGGCACGCCAAACGTCAGGGACCGTATCCGATTATCCTTTGGTGCTGAATATGATTTATATATTACCAGCGAGATCAATAAGGGAACCCTATGCCGGATCACACTACCAATGATTACTCATCGAAAGGGGGAAAATTAATGTTTAAAGTACTGATTGTTGATGATGAACCAATTGTAAAAATTGCCCTACGCTCCATTATTCCATGGGAGGATCATGGTTTTGAAATATGCGCGACTGCCTCAAACGGAGAAGAAGCCCTTACGTTAACCGACAAATATAAGCCCGATATCATCATCACCGATTTAGTCATGCCTGTCATGAACGGCATTGAATTCATTAAGACATTAAAAGAAAGCAATTATGCTGGAGAAATTATTGTTATTAGTAATCATGAGGATTTTCAATATGTACGCTCGGCGCTTGTAATGGGAGTACTTGATTATATCCTAAAAATCAGCATTAACGAAGACCAGCTGCTCATGCAGCTAAACAAAGCGGCAGAAAAATTAAATTCAAAGCATAAACTTTTAACCATACAGGAAAATTTATATGAGGAACAAGAGCTGTATACCCAAAGACGCCGACAGATTATGCTTAAAGAATACTTAACCAACCCAGATAATGTCCCTATTAACAAATATCATGAGCTGCAATCTTATGATGAGGATTTTCCCGCCCTTTTTTGCTATTTGTCTATTGAAAAGTATTCCCAAGGCAATGTAGCGTCACTCTCTTTGTCATTGCTAGAAAATACTTTCTTGGAATTCTTGCCCCATTTTGAAAAGGGTGAGGTTCTTTTTCTTAACAACTATAACATTCTTCTGCTTTTGCCCATCTGGGAATTAGAGAGCAAAAACTTTAACTGGAAGCAATGGCTTTTAGCTTTGCCCAAGCATTTTGAACTATGCATGTCGGTTTCCCCCATTATCATATATTATGATAGCATAAAGGATTATACCCACTGTAAAGAAATATATGCTTTGGCACAAGCTATTACAGAGCTTGCCTTTTATGAAGAGCTTTCTGTTGTCAATGCAATCAACTATCGACCTACCCATTATCTGGCAACCATGTATTACAAAGAGCTAAGCAAGCTAATTGTCGAAAATAAATATGCCGATTTGGACAAGAGCCTAGAGCTTATTGATTCTATTATTTCCAAAAGTCAGGATGCCCATGTATATCCTGAAATTCTAAAAATGTATTTTGTTAAGACGATTGAGTTCTTATCCTTTATATCGGATAATCAAACCCTTGAGACTCATGACTTTTTAACGGAAACGCTGGAAAATATCCGGTATTGTACCAATGTGCCGGATCTTAAGGTACATATCCGCCTATCCGTCCAAGCGATCTTAGCACCGACCCCAGATGGATTCGGAAAGGATAATAATTATAAAGAAGAAATTCGTCTTGTCCTTCATTATATTTCAGAAAATTACATGCATAAAATCAGCCTTGCCACTTTATCGGAATATGTCAATTTAAGCTCCAGTTATTTTTGCCGGATATTTAAAGCTGAGGTGGGTATCAGCACCACCAATTATATCAATCAATTGCGAATGGAAAAGGCAAAGGAATTAATGGAGCAAGAAAATATGTCGATTAAAGAAATTTCCATTAACATAGGGATTGATGATCAGCTTTACTTTAGCCGGTTATTTAAAAAGCATTATGGCATAACGCCATCGGATTATCGGAGTTCTTTGACGGTTGAATCATTGGTTTAAATATACTCTCACTTTGGTTGGTTAGGGTGCCAAGTTTTGACACCCTAATCAAATACTATTCTGATGCGTTAAGTTTTTTTCTCTTTTTCAAAACCCATATGGCAATCAGCCCTGATATGGCTGCTATTCCAATAAGTCCTGCGATAGGTGCATAATCTGCTGTTTTTACACTTGAAGCCTTCAACCCTCCTGTTGGATTCTTATTAATGCCTGCCTTATTCCCTGTTGCCGTCGTATCATCAGTGCCTTCAGTATCTGTAACTTTATTACTGTCTTTGGTTTCTTCGGTGCCCTTAGTATCTTCGGTATCTCCAGTATCTTTCGTTTCAATTAGCGCTAATTTCTTCAACGCTTCCGTAAGTGCCACCTCTGCCTCTTTCACCAATGCTGCATCTGCTTGAGAATCATCGTAGATTTCGGTTGCATATGCTACTGCATTTCTTAATACGAGGATACTCTCCTGAGTATATAAGCTCTCCTTGACCTGTTTTGCTTCAGCCAATAGCGTAGCTAGCACTTCTTTGTTTGGAACAAGTCGCAAATTAAGCCGTGTCTCACGTAACTTATAAACCGCCTCATCTATTTCATTTTGTGAAGCAGGATTATTTAATACACTTTTTGCCGCTTCCAAGGCTGTCTTAAATTCGGCCTGGCCTACTTCCAGATAGAGACCCTTTGCAATATCCAGTAAAGTGGCTTCTGATTTAAGAATTTCAGATTCCAAATTCTTCGTATTAAGAGTAACAACTGGGCTCAATGCACCTTCTGCTTCAATCAATGCCGCTATCATTGCGCCGATCTCTGTATCTGTAATAGTTACATCCTCATAGGCTGATTTAGCATTCTCCACTAATGTTTTATAGGCTTCCATCTCCGCATTTTCTATATATGAGCCAGAAGCAATCAATTCTTCTGCATAATCAATAGCCTCCTCAAGTCCTTGCAGATCTGCAGTAAACGCTAAATGTTGTATCATCTTAATTAATGTCTCGTCGATAGTGTCCACTTCATCCTGGGTTGCTGCATCATTATTATATATATCCCATGCACTAAGCAATGCATCTTCAAACTTGATCCGAATGGCTTCGATTAGATTCGCTGGGTAGTTTAATTTCACTGATTCCGCATAATCGATTGATTGCTTCAGCATCGTCTTATCCACATCCTCTTTGGCGCCATTTGTATAATTGGTAATTGCCGTCAATAACGCTTGGAGAACCGTATCTATTTCTTCCTGATTAACAGATGTATTTCCCATGCCCGTTACCGTACGATTCACCTTATTCAGCACGATTTTGGCAGAAGCAATAGCATTTTGAAGCTCCTGCGCTGTATTGCTAAAGGTCGTAATCATAAGTAATTGCTCTGCCTCATTAATAGCTGCTTCTAGCTCAGTCGTATCGACTACTTCTAAAGAAAATTCCAGCACCCTACCTGATGCCATTACAAATTTAATAGTGCTTTGTCCTGTTTTTAATGTATTAAGGAAAGTTGAACTTATGTTGTATACATCTTCTAGTATTATATACTCGTCACCCTCATACATCTCTCGCAACTTATTTCCTTCAGAGCCGTAATACTCTACACCTGATACAGTATCACCATCTAAATCAAGTTCGATGGCAATTTTATTATTCGCTTCCTCTTTCATGCTTTCGGCAAGATCATATACGGCTGCTGTGTCAACTAAAGAAGGATTCGCTTCAACCGGCGGTTCCACTATCTCTTCATTATAATACGCCTGTATCTCAGTCATACTTGGCGTCCAATATTCCGATGTTTTTTGTCCTGTTATCAACAAGCGCAGCTTACTGCTGTTAATCACTCCAAAATCAGCAAGGGTCAGATCGTGCCCCATCCCTGATTCCACTTTTTTAAATGTGATCCATTCGGAAGTGCCCTCTACCCATTTTTGCAGTTCAAAAGATTGAATGCGCAAATTGGTTTGATTATCCGAATATTCATCTAAATAGATTTCGTTAAATTGAACTTCTTCCTCAAAATCAATTGTAATTATAATCGGATATCCCAAAGTCATATCATTCGGGTCACAGCAAGCCCATCGGGTAGCCGTATTTCCATCTACTAAATTCTCCACCTTCACATTTTGTGTCGTTGTCGGATGTGTATAATTTGCAGTAATCGGCTTATTAAGAGCCAGATTGACTCGCTCCGGCTCATTATCCTCCGCAAATTCCTTTTCCACCGGATTGTCAACCTTTTCACCGATTGCAGCTTCATATAAGCCTATATCAATTTCCTCACCATAGTAAAGATGGGTTCCAAAGAAATCCTCGGTTCCGCTGGCCGCACTATAGTGGCCGGCATCAATTAATGGCGACGTATCCTCTAGTTTATATATTTGAGCGGCCGATACAATATTATCCACACCCAGATCAGTTGCATAATCCAATGGATCACTTACAAATTGTGGATCTTCTAAAATTGCATAGTTATCCTTCGGCTGTAGCGCACTGTATGTTCCGCTGGCTTCATAGTAAACATTGTTAGAAAACTCTGCATTGGCAAGAGCATTGCTTCGACGATACCATGGCGTTGTTGTCGTATCCGAATAATTATAGAAAATATTGTTATAAAAATAAACTGTATCTTTAAATACTTCATCATGGAAATAATCCATTTGGGAAGCGTCATATATGAAAACATTGTTTACAAAATAGCTTGGCGCATAGTTGGTTGAAAGCATATTTTTAACGATAACACCATTATCATTTACACTTAAATTATATCTCGCAATAGAGTTAGAGCTATTGCCCATGTAGGACATCCAGCCGGCCTTGTTATCATGAGAATAATTATATTGATAAACTACGTCAAAATTGGTATACTCCATATCAAAAGGTGTTCCGTCGTATTCATCATAAGGACCGTCATACACCTCATTAAATTGCATAACTGTATTGGCTCCGGCCCATAGATACAGCCCGCAGGAAACCTGATTGTACCGCTTTAAAAAACCATTAATTTCATTGTATTCTACAACCATGTCTTTCGTATTGGCAAGTTGAATGGCGCCTTGTCCAATATCCTCGCAATAATTGTGTCCAATGTATACATCGCGGCTATACAAATCTCTTGTTCGTACCCAAAGCTGTTCCCAGCCTTCATGGTACTTATTTGCTTCATCATACTCACCATATTGAGCGCTTCTGTCATAGAACCAGTTAAACGCAAACTGTATCGCATGAAGCTCTGTTTTATTAAAAGAATTATTCTCTATGACGACATCCTGAAAATAGTATCCTCCCGTATCATATTCATTATATCCTTTCTCTCCAAATACCTGAAAGCATATTCCGCCGTAATGTATTTGCTGCCAGGTGGATTTCCCATCTATATCATGGATATAATTATTCGTGATGCGGAAATAGTTCATGATGTTATCCTCACCATCTCCTAACAAATCTGCATTAATCGTAATACAGATACCATCTCTTACATAATTTCCTGTCGTTATGTTTGTTTCAAAGTCATCATCATTAGACAATTCCATATTGTGTATCTCAAAATACTGTTGATTCCTAAGGACTATGGCACCTGTGAGCCCTACCTTATTCTTATCTTTGGAACCGCTTGTGATTGGATATTCTACATTTCCATTTGTTGCTATGTAGGGATTGCCAAGCGAGACATCTCCGTATCTGTCAATTGTTATCGGTTTCCCTTCCTCGCCGGAGCCCTTAGGCCATAGCTGCTGATTTTCCCATGTTTCGCCACATTTAAGAAGAATTCTATCCCCTGGGGAAAATACCGTTTCATTGGCTTTGTCCAGATTCTTCCACGCAGTTTCAGGAGTCATGCCATCCTTTAAATCATCGCCTCCTGAATAATCCAAATAGTAATCCTGTCCTCCATAAGGATTCCCATCTGCCTCTTCTGCTGCATATGATTCTAATGATGCCTGAGGAAAGGCTAAAGATATAATCATCAGAAACGATAAAATCATAGCAGAAATTCTTTTTGGTTTCTTCATTTCTCTACCTCCAATTATTTTTTATATTAGCTGGTTACCCAGTAAATATCTGCTATTTTTCTCTATATCCTAATTTGCCTTTATACTCATTAAAGAACTGCTCATATTTCTCGCTCAATAACACCTCTTTAATTCTGATCGAATACTCCTGGTAAGCCTTTTGGATATCTACAACCTTTTCTTTAAGACATATCACACTATACGTTGAATCTATCTTAAGAATTCTGATCTCATTAACTGCCATTTCATCGGCTGCTGAGCGCACCTCATAACAGGCGCTCATATCCTGCGAATAACTTGAGGCCGTAAACTCTCTCTCTATTTCTACAATGCTTTCCTTTTCTATATCTGACAATCCATCGATGCCCGTTCCCAGCTCCAGCTGTTTCTTAAGAAAGACGGCAAGCTCTTTAGCACTCTCATCGTCCTTTGGTATCTGTAGTTCGGTAACATAAAGCGTCGTTCCATTAAACAGCCATTCCTCCTGATTTTCTTCAAAATATTGCTTTATCTCATCTTCTGATATATATAAAGCATCCTCTTTCTCACTGCTTAAAGCTGTTTTTATTTCATTTTCAAGCTTTGTCCTTAAATGCCCAAGATATTCGCGTGCTGAGAAATTAATAACACCATACACAATCTCACCGGCAGCGACCGCTTCCTCTCGGGAGGCGTTTTCTGCAGACAATGCTGTTTGAAAATCATCATAGTCCACATATTCACTCAGGCCAAGTTCGTATGCCAAAGCAAAGAGTACCTTCGTATCTATACAGTTTTCAAGCGCATATTCTAAAAGTTTATCATTGGGAACTTCTCCGTTTAGTGCTTTGTTCCAATCAGCATCAGATAATGAGATATTGTATGTTTTTGTAAAATAATTTTGAACATTTGACTTCTCTTCATTTTTATAAAATTCAAGTTCTTCTTTGGTAATGGCATACTTGCCTACGTAGCCAATCTTCTGATTCGAAGAGCTATACAACGTAATAATTAGAATAAAAACACTTATTAGTAGGATGGCTATCAATATCTTCCATGTTATTGATTTATTATTCTTTTTCATTGAACAGAATCCCTCCCACGGTATTTACAATCTTTAATAACTTAATCATAAAAAGAATTTGTTTATTTGTATATTCATAAACTTATCTTTCATATGTACAATCAAGTGCTTTTTTTGTGAAGTAAAAACAGCGCACATTTTTATTATGGATATAATTACCTTCGTTTTGAGCAAAATTATCCTTAGTTATCATGTCTTTATTAAAAGTACTCTATTAACTATTTTTTTTCGACAAAAAGGCTATGTTTATGTTTCTTCAAGCGACAGCATCTTAATGTTAAAATTATAACATAATGATTTTGGAGGCATTGATGCTAAATCTAATAATATGTGATGATGATATTCATTTTTTAAAAAGTCTTAATCAAAAAATACATACACACCTTGAAAAGAAAAACATTGAATTTCAAGTTGTTTCATTTAGATCCGCCGAACAGCTATTGCAAAACAATATCAATCAGGTAGATATTGTCTTTCTTGACGTCAATCCAAAGGATATGAATGGAATAGATGTTGCGGCGCAATTAAGAAAAATATCTCAGAAGTTTATATTGATATTCATATCTGGGTTCATTGAGTTTGCCCCCTCCGGCTATCAGGTGAATGCTTTTCGTTATTTGCTCAAAGAGCAAATCAATTTACTGCTGCCTGAAGCAATAGACCAAGCGATTAAACAATTAGGATATTTTAGGACAAAAGTCTCCTTCAAATTTATCGACATTGAATTGACTACATTCACAGATAATATTATATATATCGAAAGTCGGTTACATGAGGTTCATTTTCATTTTCATAACAGCATTCATACACATTACTTATATGACACGCTCAATTCAGTCCAAAACATGCTGCCCTACAGTGAATTTATAAGAATTCATCAAAGCTATCTAGTCAATTACACATATTTTCTTGATGCCAGAAATTATACGGCGTACTTGACTGATAGCATTGAATTACCAATCAGCCAAAAATTATTTTCTAATGTTAAGAAACAATTGTTTTTATTCAGGGGGAAAATATCACGTTAAGAAATCCTTTGAATTTAACCTTTATGATGGACTTTAGGGGATTGCAGGTCATTTGATAACCTAATGCAATCCCCTAGCACTACTCTCTTATAATCATCTTCCATTTGCATTCTTCAACATGAAATATAAGTGTAAATGCATATAAAACGCCTTCCTCGGCTACTTCACAAGTATATTCTATCATCGGTATCCCACAATACCTTTTCTTCTCTGAAGTCAGTATGTGAATATCTCTGACACTGTGTATCACTCCGTCTTTGTCCTGATATTTAATAAACCGGGGAATGGTCTTCCCGCTACTGCTAAACCAGCAATCACACGCTATATCTTCCTGCTTGCCACTTAACATTCCGGCATCTATATTCTCTGTATTAACCCCAATACCAAATGTCATAAGCCACCCTTCCTTCTAATCTATCTTCAACTTATCATAATCCACACTGCGCTTCTCTCTCGATATGCCACCTGATAAATGATCAATCGGACTTTTGATAAATACGGCTCTCTTGACGGCATCAATACCATGTCTCCTGCGTATACTGTCCACAGCCTCATCTATTCTTTCCAATTTATCATAATCTGTTGTGTCAAACATATTGATCTGCCTGTTTCCATCCTTCTCTTTAATTCTGCTTGTATGAATTCCCAAATGCCTGACTGGCGTTCCATTCCACGCTTCATCAAAAAGCTTGCATGCCACTTTATGAATTTCACCTGTAATGTTGGTGGGGCTATTCAAAACCATCTGATGAGATTCATATTTCAGTTCATAACTCTTAATTCCTATTGCGATTATCTCTGCCCTTACTTGATTCTTTCTAAGCCTTGTGCCAACTGTTTCAGCCAACGCCAGCAAAACCAGCTTTGCTGTATTGGCATCTGTAACGTCAAAAGCAATTGTCGTACTGTTCCCATACCCTTTGTTCGGTATAGGCTCCGTCTGCACAACGGAAAAATCATTACCATTGGCAAAATTCCAGACGACTTCGCCGTGCTTTTTCAGGTGACAGCGTAAAATTGATAAGTCTGTTTTTGCCAGTTCTCCAATTGTTGTGATACCTAATGTCAACAGCTTCCTCTCGGTGGCTCTCCCAACAAAAAACAGTTCCCTTACTGGCAAGGGCCAAAGCTTATCTTCAACTTCTTCTGGGAAAATCGTATGAACCAGGTTGGGCTTCCTTAGTTCTCCGGCCATCTTCGCCAAAACCTTGTTGGTGGATATCCCTATATTAACTGTGAATCCAAGCTCACGGTGTATTCGGTCTTTGATTTCATTGGCTGCTCTTACCGGTTCTCCAAAAAGATTTTGCATGCCTGTCATATCCATGAAAGCTTCATCTATAGAATACTGTTCTACATCAGGCGTATAGTTCTTTAATATATCCATTAAAGCTTTTGAGCTTCTTTCATACAATCCATAATTAGGTGCTGCCATATAAAGATGTGGGCACTTTCTTCTGGCTTCTACTAGGGTTTCACCTGTTCTTATACCAAAGCCCTTAGCAGACATGGATTTCGCTAAAACAATCCCATGCCTTTTACTCATGTCACCTCCGATCATTGCAGGGATCTCCCGTAAATCTACGGTTCCTCCTAGATATTTCAAACGATACACGGCTTCCCAGCTTAAAAATGCACTGTTCACATCAACATGAAATATAATTCTTTTCAAACACTTGTTCACCTCCTGCTAATTCAATTATACACGAACGTATATTCTATTTCAAGAGGAAATTTTTTCTTGTTGTTTTTGTCCAAACCGCCAATCATTGATTAAAAATCAGAGGATAAAGATATTATAAGTCAGCTAATATAGCCTTAATACCGGTATGGCAAATAAGAGACTATCAGATAACACACAATCATGGCTGTATCCCTCCTTTCGGCTGAGGTATAAATAGTGCTGCGCATTTCACCATTTGCTTCTCCAGTAATGACTGGTTTTCACAGTCTTACAAAATTCATACAATGCCTTTAAGGTAATACAACGAACCTTTTCTGCATCCCATTACTATGAAACCCAACAATCTGTTCAAAGTCAATTGCTGCCGTTAGCTTACCCACTTTCAACAAAGCACCAAATTCCTTGCTCTTATACAAACGTTTTTCAGCTTCCTTGATATCGGGTTTTGCCAGTCCATGTAAAGTAATATGCAGGTGATGATCATCATAGGCAGCGCTTAGATCCACAACCCCTTCACAGTCAAGCAGCAAATGATCAAGACACCACAGCAGAGAAATCGGCTGACTGCTTTCCGGCAAAAGCACATCCTCTTTGATCCGCCCGCCTGCTGGAACTAAGCGCCTGACCCAACTTCCACAACGGCAGCGGTCGCTTAGAAGGATACCCCAATCCCCAGTACGGTAACGGATAAAAGGCATGGCTTCCCTCGTCAGTGTTGTAAAGACAATCTCACCCCTTTTGCCATCGGGTAAAGGCTTGCCGCTGGCAGGATCAATAATTTCTATGAGCAAATCATTTTCACGGATATGGCATCCGCTATGAGCACTGCATTCCACGGCACCGCCAAATCCCATCTCTGTCATGCCAAAGTGAGTAAAGACTTCGCATTCGAATAAACGGCCAATTTCCTTGATCAGAGATATCGGCGTTATGTCGGCACTTATAAGAACCGCATTCAAATGCACACGGTTATGAGGCGCCAAAGATGCGCCGTATCGTGCCAGCGCCAGAAGCTGAACTGGGATACCTACGATGCATTTGCAGCCGCTATCGCTAAGGAGGCGATAGCTTTCGGCGATATTCTTAACCGGTCCTAATGGAACACTTTCTACTCCGGCAGCAGCTAGGCCCCGCTCAAGCAAGTCTCCAACGCTTCCCGATTGCCCACACGGCAGGCAGATCATCGTGCGGTCCGGTGGATCGGTTATTCCGGACATGCCATTAGCAAAAAAATCAATTGTCAATTGCTGATCCTTCTCAGAGAAAAATATCCGTTTCGGCTGCTGCGTCGTGCCCGATGTTTTCAATGTGACAATCCGCGCCACCGCACCGGCACTTAAGCAAGACCAGCTGTTTGGGTTTTTAGCAAGCGCAGTGGCAGAAGTAAAGGGAAGCGCAGAGATATCCTCTTTATTTCTTAAGCTCCCTACATCTATATCCTGATACAAGGCTTGATAAAAGCGGCTTAACGATTTTGCCCGTGTGGCCGCTTCCTGTAGTTTTTTCATCTGCCATCTTGCTAATGCCCCCGGCGTTTCACATCCTGTTGTTTCAATAATCCAAGACTCCAGTGTTGATTTTTTCATCTTGCCAGGCCCCTCTTTCCGGCTTCTTTGCCACGATACAAGCTATGTCCTGTCCAGCTTGTTAAGTTATAAGCACAAAATGGTATTAAACGGGTGTCTTTGCTGACGACATGAATATAACAATAACGCAGCCGCTCTAAATCCAGATTCCAGGCATCTTGAAATGCCATGCCGGATACCGCAAGGGAATATTGCTCGATTCTAGTCAGCATAGCATCGAAAGAATCTGGCGCCTCATCTCGTGGCATGATATCTTTTGGCATTGGCGCATGACTCCAGCGCTTCGCCACATAACTTCTGGCCTTTTCAGAGGCATTAAGGCATTTTTTATCCTTCGGCTCTTCCTGTCCGCAGCAGCACGTCTCCTGCTTTTTAGAAGACTTTAGGGTACCGTCCGGCTTTAGCAGATAGCTGCCGTTAAACGAACAGTAGGGATGCTCGGCCGTGCCTGGTTTAAAGTCGGACACCTGCATTTTATGATGGGTCTGTAATTCTATATTCCTTAAGACATCCGGAATAGTCAACCGCTTTCCGAGCTTATCCGGATAACGGCCAAAATAGCTGATGGGCTGAAAATGCACACCTCGTACGGAAGGCATATGGCGAACGGCAAACTCTAGGATATCCCCTATCTCATTGTCATTGATACCGGCAAGCAGAACTGGCACCAAGACAACGCCAAGTCCTGCGCAGGCACAATGCTCAATAGCCCTTAACTTGTCTTCCAATAAAGCCACCCCTCGCAAATCCTCATATATTTTATCGTGAAATGTATCAAACTGTAAAAACACACAATCTAAACCAGCTTCTTTTAACACCTCGGCATAACCCGGCTCCCTGGATAATCGCAGGCCATTGGTATTAAGCTGAAAAAAGGGGAAGCCCTTTGCCCTGCCAATGCGAATAATTTCCGGAATATCATCACGCAGCGAAGGCTCGCCGCCCGATAGCTGAATATTAAAAGGACCACCGCATTCAAGCAGCATGTCATACCACGATGAAATCTCGTCTAAATCCGGATCATCGGGCACCCCCTGAGTAGAGGATGCAAAGCAAACCGGACAATGCAGATTGCACCTGTCGGTAATTTCAAAAAGAACACAACAAGTATGCTGCCCATGCTGTGGGCAAATGCCACAATCATAAGGGCAGCCCTGATGGACAGCCGAAAGGCAGCCAATGGGCGTAACAGGTTTTAGCTCCCTTCCCCATGCTGCATATGAAGGCGGGCCGTTCCAAATCAAGGTTTTAAAAAAGCCATGATCAGGGCATGTCTTTTCCAGATAGACTTGATCTCCATATTGAATTTTTCTTGCCGGAATACGAAGCAGGCATTCCGGGCATACACTCCTTGTTTCCCCTATTAAAATCGGTTCTTTACCCATAACCTTACCACTCCCCTCCGACTCCAAGCCTCTGATTGGTATTGACCGGCGCCACACGGGCAGCCAATAAAAAATAGCCAGCTTGTCTCCATTGACAGGATCCAGGCGCCTTGTTAAGGCTTCCATACTGCCAGATTGCCCGAGCCACAAATTCGGCGAAAACATCAGAACAGTCCTGCCACGTTATCACCGAAAAACCGTTCTTTGCAAGACATTCCTCCCATTGCGCCTTGGACCATAGCTCTCCTTCCTCCTTGCGCCGGTACAAATCGGAAATAAACAAGATGCCGTCTTTTTGCAATACCCGACGACATTGTAAAAGCACGCAAACCGGCATAATTGAAAGGGCACATTCGCTGATAACCGCATCGAATGCGCCTTGATCAAAAGGAAGCCTGGCAGCATCAGTGCTCACCAGGCTGCATTCAGGGTAAAGACGCTTCCCTTCGGCGACCAGCTTTTCAGAGATGTCAACCCCAACGGCATCATAACCCTCCTTGTGAAGATAAGACACTGTGCTTCCTACACCACAGCCCACATCAAGAATCCGTTGATGTTTTGCAATCGGACTAAGCGCCAGCAGACGGCGGGTAAGCGCAGTGCCGCCAGGACGCATGGCATTTTCAGGCAAGCTCCTCCACGCCTCATACTCATACATGTTTAAATTGCTTTCATTCATTTGTATCCTCCATAGAAACTAGCAGGTCAGATAATTTTTGCTCAAACTGCTCCTTTTGTTTTTCCCAGTTTTCCTTCGAAAACCCTGCTTTTAATATGTTTTCGTCCAATATCCCTTTGACCTGCTGTTCTTCATCAATCTTCAGCATAAAAAAGGGGCGCCTGAAATTCCTACGGACAGTGAGTTCTCCCCATAAGGCGAGCTTGTTAAGCATTCTTTCATTAATTGGAAGATGTAAGGTATAAGCAAATGATTTTGCATCCGCAAAACAATTTTCCGCTTTTTTAACGGTATATAAATTATTCACTGAATATCTCCTTTAAGGCAATAGTTACCTGCTTAATTTCATCAGCAGTGGTAAAACGAGAGAGACTAAGGCGGACCGTGCCGGCATTTGAGACGCCGAGATAAGGGAAAATAAGCGGCGCGCAATGAAGGCCGGTACGGCAGATAATATCAAAGCTTCCGCTTAATATATCGCCGATATCCTCCGGATTATATTTCTCTGATGTAAATGAAATGACTGGTGTTCGTGCGCCTGCCACCTTTATGACGGTACAGCCGACTAAAGTTAACGTCGCTTCGATTTGATAGATTTTATCAAGCAGCTCGGTCATATTGACAGGGTTTTGATCCGCCCAGGCAAGAGCCAGCTTTAGTCCTGATAAGGAACTATCATTTTGGGTGCCTGCCTCTAGACGAAGGGGCATCTCTTCCGGCATTTCCTCTTCATCGGAACGAATTCCGGTACCGCCTGTAAAAACCGGTTCCAATTCGATATGAGGCGCAACGTATAATGCGCCCGTTCCCTGAGGTCCTAAGAGATATTTATGACCGGTGAGGGCAACCATATCGGCATCCCAGATTTCCGGAAGCACTGGGTACAAGCCGGCGGTTTGAGAAGCATCAATAAAAACCACCGTTCCTGATTCTTTGGCATATGATATTAATTTCGGTAAATCATTGATGGCGCCTGTCACATTGGAGCCATGAGTCACAACAAGCATCCGCGGGCGGTATTTTAAGAGCAGCTTTTTTAACACTTCCGGCGCCAGGCGGCCATCGGGCTCTACAGGCGCAATTTCATAATGAAGTCTGCCCTTTTTCTGTAGATAATGCAACGGCCTTAAGACTGAATTATGTTCTGCGGCCGTTGTCAGCACGATGTCCTTTGGCTCCCAAGGAAAGCCTAGGATTCCGATATTTAATGCATGGGTTGCGTTACTGGTATAAACAATACGGTTTTCGTCCGCCACCCCAAGCAATCTGGCAAGCAACGTCCGGCAGCTTAAATTTTCTTCATCTCTGCGAAACACGGCACGGTTTCCATGTCCTGGAAGCTGTTTAAGAACGTGCTCCATTCCATGTGCTACCCCTGGCGCCTTTGGATAAGAGGTTGCGGCATTATTCAAATAAATCATAGTCCATCACACCATTCTCATATAATAGTTCCATTATTTTTTGATAACTTTTTTCTACAATAGGCGCACAAATCTGGATACTCTTCGAAAAATCACCATCGATAATATCCTTACATAAGACGCCACCATAAGCGGAGCCAATTTCCTCTTCAAACCAGCGCAGATACAGATCTATTATTTCTCTGCTGTGATTGTGTTCCATCTCTTGCGCTTCCCCTTTTTGAGTAAACAATCCAAGAACACAGCAGCCTCCGGTTAAAGCGCCACAGATATTTCCGCAATGTCCAAGACCTCCGTTTAAACCGCCCATGGCACGGATCAGGTCCGGATTTTGTTTCCCCTCTGTCTCAAGAGCTAGGATCATCATGATTTGGCTACATTCAAATCCCTGCAAGCCTAACTCCAGCAATCGGGTATTTAAATCTTTCATTTTCAATGCCCCTATCTACTTTTTTATTTATCTTCCAATGCTTTTTCTACCTCAAGAATTTTGCCTGTTGCCAGCTCTTCGGGAATAAAGGGTTGTCCGCACATTGGACATTTTGGCATCAGGAGGGGGAAGTCATTGCCCATATACTGCAGGACGATTTCGCCTGGCTCCATAGGAATACAGCATTTTTCACAAATGAGGCTTCCGGGTGAGAATTCATAAATATAATAATATTTTTCTGACATACCTTTTATTCTCCCTTAATTTCCATACGGTGCCCATAAGAGCGTTCAATTTGATATTGCTCGCCATGCTTTTGATAATAGACCCAAAAGGTTACATTGCCTACCTGTTTGTGGGCAATCCTCAATCCGCTGTCGACATCTTTAATCCAGCAATTCTCCTTTTCCGCATCATTAATGACTGCTCGGATATCACTCTCCAGAATCAACCGTTCTTCCAGTAATTGTTCGACTTCGCGGCTATATGCCAGCTCCACGGGCGATTCCTCCTTTATATCAGTTTTCCATAGCTCTTTTAATAAATGATTTGTTAGATTTAGACGGTTGTCCTGCCTTAATGAATAAGATGGACTTTTTCGTTCTTTGGCCGTTTTTGTATCATATAACAATTCCAATATATGCATTGATTTTACCCCAGCCTTCACAAAGCGCTCGCGGCAGTTTGCACAGTAAGTCAGATAAGCCGCTTCGGGGTCTTCGGTGCACTGCTTCGTTATTTCTGCCGCCACCGCAGGATTCGAATATTGCGTCAAGCCACCATAACCGCAGCATCCGGTCTCTTCTTTAGCATAGGTCCCTTCTGTCAATTCATAACCCATCTTTGCCACAAGCGTTCTGACATCTTTCTGGATTTGGGGAAAATACCTGGCGCCACAGGCGTCATGGATGATCTGGGCACCGCTTTGCTTCTGGAAATTTTCCGGTAGATTCGTATCTTTTAAAATATTCCAGATACCAATGCATTCCATCATCGGGATTTCTTTGCCAAATGTGGCATAACAGCTTGGGCATGCCAGTATCATAATCGGTTTGCCCATTTCCTCCCAGGCAGTTTTAATCTGTAATAATGCATTTTGGTATAAATCCGTTCTTCCTGCCCAATCAGCAATAATTCCACAGCAGCCTAAAATGAGTCCGACACCTCCTGTAAGTTTTTCCGACAAATCCAGATAAGCCTTTTTTACTGTATCAGGAGCTGACGCCGGCAGCTGGCAGCCTGGGAAAAAAGCATATCCAGAGGTGTTAAAAGAAGGCTGATGTCTGGCAAGAAAGCATTTGGGAGAATTGCTGTATTGCATATCGTTAAGGGCAAACTCAAAGGCAGAAGGCGGCATCTTATCTTTGACGGTCATCGCATGTCTAGCTTCTTTGATCACGCTGCCCAGATCAAGCCCCTGCGGACATAGTGCCGCACATTGACTACAAAGGCTACAGGAATTAATCATTGCATTCGCATGCCTAGTTCCCATGGCAATGGATAAATTATTATATACTTCCCGCAGGTATTTCTTGGGATATGCTTTATAATATCTCATAAAAGCACACGCATCGGTGCAGTATGTACATGTACACAGGAAGCATCTTTTTGCTTCTTCGGCTGCCTCTTCTCGGTTATAAGGCGGAGTAGACGCAGATTCCTGATCAGGTTCATTTTCTGTATTCACACAAAGTGTTGAGTCAAAGACACCTTCCTGCGCCCGTCCGGCCATCATGGAGACCTGATTTAAATACCGATCAATAGAGATCGCCGCCCGTCTGCCCTCTGACATGCTCTCCACAAGTGTTCCGTGTTCCTTCCGCAATGCGTCTCCGCCGGCAAAAACCTTTTTTTCTTCACACCAAAAGCTCTCACTATCTATCGATAGGCTGCTTTTCTTAAGCCCCCATGCTATATAAACTGCATCATATTCTTTTTTTACTGTTTCTATATCGTCAACTGTCGTCTTAATTTGTATTTCCACTTTATAGTTATCCAGAGATTTAATTTCCTGATCTAAGATGTCTTCAGGAAGCGTTTTGCACTTTCTAAGCATTCCTCCGAGTTTTTCGTTTTTCTCGATCATGACTATGGCATATCCCTTTTTCCCAAGCTCTATTGCCGCTGTCATTGCTGTGATTCCGCCCCCTATCACAGCAATCCTTTGATTTTTACGGGGCAGGAAGGCACGCCTTTGCTTTATTTGCCCAAAAGAAACTGCTGCTTCCTCTAAAACCCGCATCTGTATGGCACCCCCTTTATCCTTCCTAATACATGCCTTTTGGCATGGCGCTTCGCAGAGACGGCTTAAGATTCCAGGAAATACAGCACTTTTCTGATATAGCGTCCGCGCTTCATTAAAATCACCGTTAGAAATGGCTTCACAGATGCTGCGGCAGTTTATGTGCAACGGACATCCGGCCATTGCGGCAGGCGGATTCTCCTTGGTGCATAATTTTTCCAATGAATATAATTGCTGTTGATTTCCATCCAATTTCTGATTCCTCCGGATATTTTGAAAAAGGGGATACCTTATAAAAGCATCCCCCTTTGATGTATTATTGCGTATTATTTCAAGGCGTCAATAGCTGCTTTTACTTTTTCAGGTTTTGCCGGAATCTCTGTAATCCTCGCACCCGTAGCATGATAGATCGCACTTAAAATGGCCGGATGGCCGGCTGTTAACGGACCTTCACCGCAGCCGGAGGCTCCGTACGGTCCTGTCGGACGATAGGTTTCCACATAATGAATACCAAAGTCATCCGGCACATCTTCCGGATAAGGGATCCCACAGCCTGCAATGGTCGTGTGCTTTTTATAATCTTCGAAATCCTCTGACAGAGCCAGACCAATCCCTTGCGCACAACCTCCGTATACCTGACCGTCAACGACGCTCTTATTCATAATGGTACCAAAATCACACACCGTATTGTAGCGGATTACACGCACTTTTCCTGTTTCTAAATTGACCTCCACCTCAGGAATGAACAGTTCATACATGTAATTACTAAAAGGCGCACCTTGTGCTGTTTCCAGATCGCAATCCGTACATGCCGATGCAACCCAAGTTCCCTCATAGAAAACAGGGATGCCCTCTGCCTGCATTTCCTCATAAGTGCGGTAAGTGCCATCCGGTTTACGCATAGCGTTTACCAGCATTTCGGCCGCCACACGGGTGGCATTGCCGGTCACTACATTAGAGCGGCTTCCGCCTGCCGGGCCTGATGCGGGTGTTAATGCCGTATCGTTCATGACAAGCTTAATTTGATCCGGCGTAAAGCCTGCCTGCCGCAATGTTTCGTGTGCCATACTCAGCGTTCCGATATCAGCACCCTGTCCGTGATCCTCCCAAGAATTGAAAATTGTGCAGGTGCCGTCAGGATTTAGTTGAATATTGACAAACGAGCTGTCTTTCCCGTCCAGTCCACAGCCATAAATACCGCCTGCAAAACCTACTCCGTATTTTAAAGTATCTGTATTCATTTTAGATAAACGCTCTTTTGCTTCATAGTAAAGCGGACGCGCTTTCTCATACATGGCTTCCAGACAATATACTTCCGGCGTCTGTCCTGTCGGTGTCGTAGAGTCAAGCTCTTTTCGATAAATATTCTGATAACGTAATTCAAATGGATCCATTCCTATTTTCTCAGCGAGAATATCCATGCAAAGCTCTGATCCTAAAAATGACTGCGGGGAGCCATAGCCACGGAAGGCGGAACCCCATGCATGATTTGTACAGACCGTCTGGCTTTTGTTACGGATATTGCGGATATCATAGCCTGCTCCGGTAAACTGTGAAAGCCGCATGGTCAGCAAATCGCCAAATTCTGAATAGGGTCCATGGTCAACGTAGTTGTTCCCTTCCATTGCCAGCAATTTCCCATCTTTATCAGCAGCCATTTTAATATCCATAAAGGCAGGTGAACGTTTGCCGGTATAGGTGATATTCTGATACATATCATATACCAGTGAACAGGGGCGGCCATCTAAAGCCAGACAGGCAACGCCTAACAAAGCTTCCATGGTGGGGCTGAATTTATATCCGAAGGTTCCGCCTGCATTATTCTGAACAAGACGGAACTTTTCCGGCTCGACGCCAATTCCTGCAACGATCATTGCTGAGTGCAGGTGAATGCCGATGCTCTTGGAATGGACGGTCAGTCTTCCTTCATCATCTATATAGGCCACACCGCAGTCAGGTTCCAGATGAAGATGCGGCTGACGGCTGCTATAAGCCTCCACTTCGGCTACATAAGGCGCCGATTCCATAATTGGTGCGGTATCTTCTCCTTTGATACAGTTGGTTTCATAATAAATATTCGGTGTGCCGGGATGAATCTCAATGGCATCATCCGCCATTGCTTCCATGGCGCTCATATAAGCGGGAAGGGGCTCTAAAACTAATTTTACCTTTGCCGCAGCCGCTCTGGCATGCTCCTCGGTATCAGCTGCCACCATGGCAACAGCATCCCCAATCTGGAAGATCTTCTCATCACAAAGAATCGGGCGATCCCAGCCATCACCCTTATTATTAGCAAATGTAATCAAGCCGCTGATCCGATTCTTTCCTTTGACATCTTTGGCCGTAATGACTTTATACACGCCAGGCATCTTCTCTGCTTCCAAATAATCTATTCCTCTAAGCAATGCATGGGGAATCTCTGCCTGCACCAAGGCAAGACGGGCGGTATTCTTTGGCATCTTCAGTGCCATATCTGCGCCATAATCCCATTCCCCAGTCACTTTTGCCGCCGCTGAAGGGCGCACATAGGTGGTTCCCTTGATTGTGTTGCCAACAGGTGTAAAGAGCAGATCCTCTTTCTTTATCTCACCGCGAAGTACTTTTGCCGCATCCATTACCGCATCGACCAACGGTTTATATCCGGTGCAGCGACATACATTTCTATGTACCTGGAACCAATGGCGAACTTCTTCCCTTGTGGGGGAAGGGTTTTCTTCCAATAACACCTTTGCTGACATAATAAATCCGGGAGAGCAGAACCCACACTGGGCACACCCATGACCCATCCAGGCAACCTGCAGAGGATGCAGCTGTTCTACGCTGCCGACTCCTTCAATTGTCTCAATCTTTGCATCATCGGAAATCCTCTTCATTTTCATCACGCAGGAACGAACTGCCTTTCCGTCTACGATCACTGTACAAGTGCCGCATTGCCCTTGTCCACACCCCACCTTACAGCCAGTAAGCAGCAACTGTTCGCGGAGTACTTTGGCAAGAGAGTCCTCCGGATCAGCAAGTATCGTTTGCTGCAAACCATTGATTTGTAACACTTTTTTAATCATTTAGTAACCTCCTTCGTTTTTTGGTAGTTCCTTAAATAAAATCTTTTCATTCCTCTTTTCTTCATATATAATTATGTTAATAACAAGCAACAAGAAAGGAGTTCCTAATGAAAGATCCCCATACTGAAATAGAATTGCAATTATCCAGGATTATTGACTACTTGATCGCCGCTACCGAAAGTGACACGCTAAGTGCGCTTGGTGATTTGCATGCCCAGATCCTTAACGGTATAACCGCACAAATGGAACATCGATATTCTGCCTTTGAAAAAGCAGATTCAATTACTGCCTCCACTGTTGTATTACAGCTTCAGGATGACAAGTCCGGAAGGTTATATTCTCGAACGCTTCCTCTGGATTATAAGGAGAACAGTAACGGTCTCATCCTGGAAGGCGAGAATTATTCCGGTGCGCCCTCACAAATTGCCTTCCTTTCCGATACTGCCATCAATAAAATAAATGATATCACAGGTCATGGGGCTAACATGGCAAGATGCACTAAAAATCATAAATAATTTGGTTTAATAGTACAAATTGTCGATTAGTTTTTATCTTTATGTTTATATTGTACTTATAAAATGGCTTTTCGTCAAGTCGAAGGCGGAATAATATGGCTGTATTCCATAATAAATACCATAAGTGTAATATTCTTATAAATTTTTATACAATTCATACGGTACTTTTATGGTAAGAATAAAAGCGGTTGTCAACAACCGCTTTTCTCGACTTTAGCCTTTTACTAGTTAACACCCATAATAATATTAAAAAATGTCATTCCATTGTGGTCTTGACATTTTTCTTTAAAATGATAAACTAGTTATATAACTAGTAGTACGGAGGTGCAAATTATGGGATATGTTACAAAAGTTCAGCTAATCAAACGTGCCAAAAGTGAACAGTGGTATATTAATGTGCCGGCTCAGTTAGCACAAGCATTGGAATTTGAGCAAAGTGAATCAGTGGAATGGTTTATTGAAGATAAGGGAACCTTAGCATTGAAGCGTCACAAGGTACCTGGCTCGGTTCTCAAAAAAAAAATCTGAAATTATCGATGAATTTGACCGATTATTTGTCCAGACGCGCCCTGCATTTAATCAGGAGAGAGTTTTTCAAAGAGCACAAGAACTTGCGACCAGCTCGTTGCTGACATTGGGAAGACACACTATCACAGGAATGCTTTCAGCAGGAGGAAAACAGTTTCAGGACTGGTCAGCCACCTACCGGTTGTTTGAAAAGGCGCGTATCAAGCAAAACGAACTGTTCGCACCAGTAATCAACGCTATATTGGAGGAACTTGATGAACAGACGCCGCTGTTCACAATGATTGATGATACTTTGGTACGCAAACGTGGACGTAAGGTTTCAGGCACCGGTTGGAAACGTGATCCACTCGGCCCGCCGTTCCATACTAATTTTGTGTGGGGCCAGCGGTATCTGCAGATATCAGCCGCTTTACCAGATTTGGATGTCGCCGGCCGTGCACGTGCCATCCCGATCGGCTTCCATCATGCACCATCTGCTGTCAAGCCACGTAAAAATGCCCCGGCTGAGGCTTGGGACGAATATAAAAAACAGCAGGAGCTATGTAAGATCAGTGCTGTTGGTGCAGCGCATCTGGCGGAATTACATAAGCAGATTCCAGAAAGGAAAATAGTATGTGCGGTTGATGGTGGATTTACAAACCAGGAAGTGTTCCGATCAATACCGGAGGGCACGACACTCATCGGGCGTATCCGTAAGGATGCCAGCTTGTTTGAGGTGCCAGAGGAAACAGGCCGGACTTCCCGCGGTCGGAAAAAGTATTACGGCGAACGTTTGCCCACTCCCGAGCAGACCCGAGAGAATGAATCCATTCCGTGGCAAAGAGTCAGAGCATTTGCAGCTGGTAAACACCATGAGTTTGAAATTAAAACGATGACCCCTGTCCGTTGGAAGAGCAGTAAAGACCGGGATATGCTTGTTGTCATCATACGGCCATTGGCATACCGCCCGCGTAAGGGAGCCAAGCTTCTTTATCGCGAACCTGCATATTTGATCTGCTCTGATACCCGGATACCATTAGAACAGCTGGTACAGGCCTATTTGTGGCGCTGGGAAATCGAATTAAACTTCCGGGACGAAAAAACTATTATGGGCGTCGGCGAGGCACAAGTGCGTACTTCGGCGGCGGTGCAAAGTGTTCCGGCTTTCGTTGTTGCTACTTATGCCTTCTTGCTTTTGGCAGCACATTCCCTCAGGATAAAACCAACCTGCCTGCCTTCGCCAAAGTGGTACCCTCAAAAGCCATCAAACCGCTGCAGTACTCAAAAAATACTTTCCCTTTTTCGTGCTCAATATTGGAATCTCGATGTTGATTCAAATAAAAGTGGGTTCGTGTCACATTTACCCGAGACCCAACCCCACTTTTATTCGTTGAATTCGCTTAATTCGGCACTTTGTTATGCCCTTAAATAGCTAAAGTCGAGAAAAGCGGTTGTCAACAACCGCTTTTTTATTCTTTCATTATCCATCATACCGCAATGCATCTATCGGCCGCTTCTTCGCCGCCTTTCTAGCGGGATAAATGCCAAATATCACACCGATCGCAAGTGAAAATGTAACTGCGATCATAACAACGCCATAAGAAAGGCTAAATGTCATGGCATCTCCGGCAACAACCGCAGCTATCTTTATGATAATCCAGGAAAACGCAATGCCGATGATACAGCCCATCAAGCTGACCATTAAAGCTTCTATCAGAAACTGAAACATGATGCTGCGAGGCTCTGCACCAATGGCCTTGCGGATGCCGATTTCCCGTGTTCGTTCGGTCACAGACACTAGCATAATATTCATGATCCCGATTCCGCCCACCAGAAGCGAAATAGCCGCTATGCCACCTAGCATGATCGCCATCGTATTGGTGACACTGGCCATGGCTTCCTGTATCGTCGTCTGGTTAACGATGGTAAATGCCTCATCATCATTCCCAAAACGGCTGAGCAAATACCGGGTTAGCGCAGCCTCCGCCAAGTCTAAGTTCTCTTCATTGGCGGCTGTTATATAAAAGGAGCTCACGTCAGAAAACGTATCGGACAAACGCGCAGCGGTGGTAAAAGGAATATATATTTCCATGCCACTGTTCATAGCGGAGACGGTTAAGGAATCGTCTTCTGCCAACAGGCCGACAATCTGAAATTTCGTTCCATTCAGAGATATTGTTTTGCCGATAACATCAGTGGTTTCCAGCAAATCCTCTGCAACTGATGCACTGATGACCGCCACATAAGAATTATTCTCTACATCAGCAGTTTTTAAAAACCGACCACTTGCCAGCTCTTTGCCTTGTATGTCATAGTATGCCGCCGTCGTGCCATAAATAGCGGCGTTGCTATTGTTATATTCATATTTTGCCGTGACCGATGACTGCCCATAAGGCGCTGCCATTTCAAATTCCTGATATTCGATGAGCTCGTTTAGCTCTGCTAAGGTCAGCGGGTCGCCCTTATCGTCGGAAATAGCGGCTGTCAGCATGTTGTTTCCAAGGCTTGATATCTGATCTGTCACAGAAGAGGTCGCACTGGTGGCAATAGAAACTAATACGACCAACGCTACCACGCCAATGATAATACCAAGCATTGTCAGAAAGGATCGCATTTTACTGGATAATATGGCTTTCCAGGCCATTTTTATCGATTGAAATACCATCAGTTCACCTCCATTGCTTGGCCATCTTTAATGTGAACCCTTCGTTTTGCCTGTGTGGCTATATCAATATTATGCGTAATGAGGACTATGGTATTGCCACTTTTATGTAATTCATTAAATAGATTCATGATTTCAATTCCTGTTTTCGAGTCCAGATTACCTGTCGGCTCATCAGCCAAGATTAGCGTTGGGTCAGTTGCCAGAGCTCTGGCAATAGCGACACGTTGCTGCTGGCCACCAGACAGCTCATTTGGCTTATGCTTGCTTCTATTATCAAGCTCTACCCGCTTCAATGCTTCTTTGACTCTTTTTTTCCTCTCCGACATAGGAACGCGCTGATAAATCAAGGGGAGCTCCACATTTTCTTCGGCTGTCATTTTAGAAATCAAATTAAAGCTTTGAAAAATAAAACCTAATTTCTTATTTCTAATTCTTGCCAACTCCTTCTCGGAATATTTACCAATAGGCTGCCCGTCTAGCAGGTACTCACCTTCATCCGCAACATCCAGACAACCGATAATATTCATCAGCGTTGTTTTTCCGCTCCCAGACGGTCCGACAATACTAACAAATTCCCCTTTGTCAATCGTTAGATTAACATGATCTAAGGCTTTTACCTCTTCTCCGCCAATGGTATATACTTTAGAAACATCATGGATTTCGATAATTTTTGTGTTATTGTCCTCCACTAGGCATTCCTCCTTCTGGCATTCCTTCTGGCATACTGCCGCTAGGTCTTTCACCGCCGCCCATAGTACTGCTGCCCATACCACCACCCATATCGATGAATATTGCTTCAGATGATGATGAATCGGAGCTTGCCGTTATTACGATATAGTATACTGTATCGCCTTCACTAAGTCCGCTGGTGATTTCTACGAAGTTTCCATCAGATAGTCCGGTCGTAACTTCCACTTCCCCGCTCAGCTCATTTGTCTCACTATCCATCTCCGTATAAACGAAAATCGTGTTTCCTCTTTCCTGGATAGCACTTGCCGGAAGGATCACAATATTTTCTGCTTGGTCGATGGTAATCGTCGCATTAGCGCTCATTCCGATTTTCATTGTGTCTTCCTTCGTCAGTGAAATATCCACAGTATAGCTGACAACACCGCCACTGGTAGTTGCCGTATCAGATATACTTGAAACCTCTCCGGCGAACTCCCCATCCACCGCATCAAGAGTAATGGCGGCCGTCTGCCCTTTTTCGATTGATAAAATATCCAACTCATCAACCGTTATGGAAACCGAAACACTGTCATTGGGGGCAATGGTAAAGGCTGTTACGGCATCTTCAGTCGCATAAGTGGAGGCAGAATCATTCGTGCTATCAGATGACGTTGAGCTGGCAGTGGTACTGTTACCGGTGGCCGCACTTCCGGTATTTCCGGTGGTTCCAGTAGTTCCGGTATTTCCAGTGGTTCCGGGGCTATTCTGGTTCTGGTTATCGTCCTGCGTCTCCGGAGTATCTTTTACCTCAGCTTCTGTTGCCGGAAAAATAACATTAAAGGTTAATGTATCTTTAGTATCGCTAAGCACCACGTTTGTAACGCTAATATTGTCAAGCCCTAAGCTGTCTGCAATCACCGCAGCGGTCAAGGCAGAAGAAAAAATGTAATCCGCATTTGCACTTAGGGTAACGGTTGCGGTGTATGATTGTTCTGCTGCAAATGTACTAAGCGCAGTAGGCGCCCAGCTGATTTTGCCGCTATAGTTTAAGCCCATGGCATCGATCTCCCTTTGTGGCGTTGCGCCCTTCACTGGCGCTGTTATTTTAAAGCCGATGAGTTCATTAATTTCAACAGGGCTTGAACCTGCGCCTGCTGTGAGCGTGCTGATCATCTGGTCAGCATTTGTTTCTGTTGTTTCAGCTGATGCTGTTAACAACTCAATCCCAGTTCTGCTTGAAATAGTCGCCGCTGCCACACTAGTTCCGTTAGCCGTAGAAGCCAGCGGGTTTGAACCCGACGAAGTATCAGATGAGTCAGAACTTCCGGCAGCTTCACCTTCGGTAAGATTAACGCTTTCTACCGTACCGCTAAAGGTCGCTTTGATTGTGTTGTCCTGAGCCAATGTGCTAAGCTGTGTAAGGGTCTTAACAAGTGATTCACGGATCGCAATCAGCTCTAGATACTCAGAAGAGACCGATACATCTGTAAGGGTCAGCAGCGTCTCTTTAGCAGATACCTTTTTACCTTCGCTGACATCCACCGAATCTACGATTCCGCTAGCCCCAGTAATACTTACCGGCTGATTAACATACAGCGTTCCAGTGCCAATTGTATTACCGCTTGCATCATTCACTGTAACTGTTTCATCTAATGCGGGACCGTTATCTGTCATCGTCACCGTCATCTGGCTGCTTGATGATTTGCTTACCGTTCCATCGACCGTACTGCCGTCAGCCAGTATGACATCCACATCATCACCAACCGAAAGAGCCGCGCTAGTTTCTAAATCTACTGCCATTTTCCCATCTATGGAAAGAACAATTAAGGCTCCATATTCTCCCATGGTTTCGGTCACGCTACTGCCTTTAGCCGCATATATCCTTTTTACCCGACCAGCAATATATGTATCAATCGTTTCTGACAAATCACTGTCTAAATCGTTAAGCTCGGCATCAATTTCCTCGATTTCGCTTTGGACAGATGCCATCTTAGCTATAATCGAATGAGCATCAAGGGTTGCTAATATATCGCCTTCGGCCACCGTATCGCCGCTTTCAACCAATATTTCATTGACTGTAATTCCTGCGGGAATAATCACATTCTCGGCTGTGGCTGCAGCAATATTACCGGCTCCGACCACTGTTTTTGCAATGCTTCCAATTTCAGCAGTTGCCGATTGCATTGCGATAGCATCCGCAGATACTTCATTCGCAGCAGCATTCCTAAAATAGAAAATACCTCCCGCTACTGCTGCAACAACGAAAATCGCTAATGTCATAATCACTTTCTTTCTTTTCTTTAAGACTCTCTTTATACCTGACATAAGTGCCTCCTATACCATCTGTAATTGTAGATAATATAGGATGAATTATGCCTTTAGTCAATACGTTTCACAGAATCATCACTTAGTTCACAGAATTATCACCGAAAGTTCATTTATTGATTTCCTTAGTACCCTTTAATTGTATGACACGGTTGAACATTTTATGGCTAAAATCACGATGCGAAACCATAATAAGAGTAATCTCTTCTAAAATCAATAAATCCTTAACATGCATCATTGTTTCATGATCTAAGGGCAGACATTGGTTCATCCAGCAATAAATAATCAACCTTCTTTGAACTTTGATAGTGTAATTCATTTTTTGTTACTCCTTTAATACATACTTGTGCTTCAGACATTATTAAAAATAGTTTATTAGTCAATAGTTAATTTAAATCAGACAATGCAATTACAAATACTTTATAGTATTAACAAATAAATCTTAGCATCTTATCCAAATAGACCACCTCACATCAGCAATTTCTTTATTAACCATCAAAAAAGCGATTGACACAAATGTTATTGTCAACAACCGCTTTTTTTATGCTTTGATAAAATGATCATTTATTCATTGATTTGTCCCAACAGATTTGCCATTTCGATAGCACTTAATGCGCAATCATAGCCTTTGTTCCCAGCCTTTGTTCCCGCCCTTTCAATAGCCTGTTCGATATTATCTGTCGTCAAAACGCCAAACAAAACCGGAACGCCTGAGTTCATTGATATTGCTGCAATGCCCTTTGATACTTCGGCACACACATAATCATAATGACTGGTGGAGCCTTTAATAACTGCGCCCAGACAAATGACGGCATCATACTTTTTGCTCATCGCCATTTTCTGTGCCACCAACGGTATTTCAAAAGCACCGGGAACCCAAGATATTTCAATATCCTCCTCATTCATGCCATGGCGGAGCAAGCCATCAAGTGCGCCACTAAGTAGCTTAGATCCGATAAATTCATTAAATCTTGCAACCACTATACCCATCTTTAGATCATCTGCTACCATTTTTCCTTCATATACTTTCATTTGACTTTCCTCCATTTTGAAATCTTATACTTGATAGTTTAATAAATGCCCCATTTTCAACTGCTTCGTTTTAAGATAAAAGGCATCCTTTTCTCCTAGCTTCATTTCAATGGGAACCCGCTTGACAATTTCCAGTTGATGGCCAATGAGTCCTTGAATTTTCAAAGGGTTGTTGGTCATTAAGTGCATTTTCTTAACACCCAGATGAGACAGAATCTGTGCCCCAATGGTGTAATCGCGCATATCAGCCGGAAATCCCAATTTGATATTAGCCTCGATGGTATCATAGCCTTGATCCTGCAATTCATAGGCTCGTATCTTGTTAATCAAGCCTATGCCACGGCCTTCCTGACGCATATATAAAAGCACGCCGCGGCCTTCCTTGGCGATCATTCTCATAGCCGCATCATACTGCTGCCCGCAATCACATCTTAATGAGCCAAAGGCGTCTCCGGTCAGGCATTCCGAATGAACCCGGCATAATACCGGTTTGCCGCTTGCTATGTCACCTTTTACCAGCGCCAGATGATGTTCGCCATTCATCTTATTGACATAACCGTGAATCATAAACTCACCATATTTTGTCGGCATAGCAGCACTGGTGACACATTCCACAAGCAATTCATTTTCCTTTCTGTATTGAATCAAATCTTTAATCGTTCCGATTTTCAACTGATGCTTGATGGCAAATTCAATTAAGTCCGAGGTCCTGGCCATCATGCCGTCATCTCTCATAATTTCACAGCACAGGCCGACAGGCTCTAAGCCCGCCAGTCTGACTAAATCTACCGTGGCTTCTGTATGTCCGTTTCTTTCAAGAACCCCCCACGGCTTAGCCGCCAACGGAAACATGTGCCCCGGCCTTCTAAAATCTTCCGGGGAGACATTATCACCGACACATTTTCTGGCCGTTATCCCCCGCTCATAAGCTGAAATCCCCGTGGTCGTATCGATATGATCAATCGACACAGTAAAGGCTGTTCCCTGAGCATCAGTATTATCGGTGCACATTTGATTTAGATTTAGTCTCTTGGCATATTCTTCCGTCATCGGCATACAGATTAATCCCTTTGCAAAGCTGGCCATAAAATTGACGTTTTCGGTTGTGGCATACTGGGCGGCGCAGATGACATCGCCTTCATTTTCTCTGTCTTCATCATCAATGATGACAACAATTCTCCCATCCTTAATATCTTCAATTAACTCTTCGATCTTATTAAACTTCATTATTTTTTTCCTCCTTAAGCAAATCCATTTTTTTCTAGAAATGACATATCAATACCACTGCTGCGCTCCCCTGATTCCGCTTTCGCAGACATTAATTTTTCTACATATTTTCCGATGATGTCACATTCCAAGTTAACAGTGTCTCCAACATGCTTCTTAAGCAGTATGGTTTGATCACCTGTATGGGGAATGACCGAAACACCGAAACAGCCGTCCTTAGTATAGGCGACGGTCAGGCTAACCCCATCGATGGCGATTGAACCTTTCATTACGATATACTTTAGTAAACCGGCGTCAGCCTGTATCGAAACCCAGACCGCATTATCCTCTCTTTGGAAGGACGCAATTACCCCGGTACCATCCACATGACCCGATACAATATGCCCGCCAAGGCGGTCGCTTAACTTAAGCGCTCTTTCAAGATTGACAGGATTTCCTCTTTTTAAAATCTTAAGATTCGTTTTCCGAAGGGTTTCAGCCATAGCGTCTGCGGTAAAATAATTGGTGCCGGAGCCAGTTACCGTCAAACAAATGCCATTCACGGCAATACTATCACCTAGCTTTGTTTCCTCTAAAACTTTTTTAGCTTCAATCGTCAATATTGACGACTTCTCTCCATATTTAATTTCTTTAATGACACCTATTTCTTCAATGATACCTGTAAACAATTAATCGCCTCCATTCTTATGAATATAGCCTTCTATTAAAAGATCTTCATCGATTGGCCGGCAGGAAATCTCATCTAGGCGGATAGCATCTGCTAATCTTTTGATGCCTTCCCCCTCAACAGCCGTCTTCGAAGCCATGCCCCCGATGAGTATCGGTGCTGTATAGATCATGACTTTATCGACAATCCCCGCTGCCAATGCCGAATAATTAAACGTAGGACCACCTTCCAATAAAACACTGTCAATCCCGCTCTTTCCAAGAAATGTCATTAAGCTTTCCAGATTCACCTTGCCATTGACGCTTTTAGTGATAAAAATCTTGACGCCCATATCCTGAAGCTCCTCAATTTTCTCTGGATCTGCCAGATGCGTAGTCGCAATGATTGTCTGGCTTTCATTTTGCCCATGCAGCACCCTTGAATTGATGGGGATTCTAAGGCGGCTATCCACGATAATTCTGATCGGATTTCTTCCGCCAGACTTCCGGCATGTCAGTAACGGATTGTCGGTAATGACTGTATTTATACCCACCATAATTCCCATATAATTATTTCTCAATTGGTGGACGTGCGCTCTTGAGGCTTCGCAAGTAATCCACTGGGATTCGCCTGAGGCAGTTGCAACCTTGCCGTCTAAACTCATGCCGGCTTTTAAAATGACATATGGCTTTTCTTCGGTAATATACTTAAGGAACACTTCGTTTTGCTTCCGGCAGGCTTTGGCTAAAACCCCTTCCCGGACAAATATGCCGGCATCAATGAGTTTTTTGATTCCTTTTCCTGCCACCAGCGGATTCGAATCCTTGATGCCGATCCATACCCGCTTGATCCCGCTTTCAATCATTCGATCCACGCAGGGCGGGGTTCTCCCATAATGTGAGCACGGTTCTAATGTGACATATAAGTCAGCGCCTTCTACCGACTCTTTGGCATTTAGTAACGCATTGACCTCGGCATGATGTCCGCCGACTCTTTCATGAAAGCCTTCTCCGATAATTCGACCGTCCTTTACGATGACAGCCCCTACCAGCGGATTTGGATTTGTTTTCCCCTGACCCTTAGCGGCTAACTCTATAGCTCTTTGCATAAAATATTCTTCTATCGCGATTACCTCCCTTCGTGAAAGCTCATCAATTAAAATAAGCCCTGAAAATTCAGGGCCTGTTCATATCAATTCATCATTCATTAAGCAACTCACGACAACGTGATGTGCTTCTGTAATTCATAAAAATGCTCTGGAAAATGATTCCAGAGCATATGATATGACAAAATGATTCCTTTTATCTTCTTTCATCCAGACTATACTGTCGGCTTCGGAATTACACCGAATCTACCTTGCGGTTCGTGGGCTTTACCACCGGTCGGGAATTGCGCCCCGCCCTGAAGATTTATTATTTGATTTTAAGTCATTATAACCCATTATAGCCCTTTACGCAAGCACTTTTTTAATAGATATTGTATATAAAAAAACTTCAAATCCTCTGTTCAACAAAATTAAACTGTTTCTGCATTACTAAAGCTGCCGCCCCGATCGCCCCCAAGTCTTCTCCCTCATTAGAAGCTTGCACCGAAAAGCCCTCGATATTTTCCGGAATAACGACTTCTTCAATATTTCTTCTGACTTCATCTATAAATAATGAGCCTATCTTCGCCAATTCACCAAAAATAATGATTTTCCTTGGCGCTAATAAATTGACTGTAAAGCCAAGCGCATTCCCCAAGTGCAACGCTATTTCTTTCATTAGCGTCAAGGAATCTCCATGTCGCAATAGCACAGACTTCACAAAGACATTTACAGTAATCGCCTCCATGTTATTATTTACCATTTCCTTAATTTCCCGAAAACGGCCGATTCTAATACCTTCTCTGATCTTAGCGGCTATTGCAAAATCAGAAACCTCAGTATTTAAACAACCAAACTTTCCACATGTGCAAATATCGTGCTTCGCAACCGTCTTGAAATGACCAATCTCTCCTGAAAAACCAGTCTCACTAAATACCAATCTATTGTTTATCACCGGCACCAACCTAGCTCCGGTTCTGATCGACAAAAAAAGGAAATCCTCACATTCTCCATTAAAATAGAACCACTTATAGGCAAAGGCCATGACATCCACATTATTCTCTATATAGCACGGGATATCTATTCGTTCCTCAATAATCTTCTTAATCGGAACATCTTTCCAATCCACAAAATGAGTATAGCCCTTTGCAATTCCCTCTTCTTTATTAATATAGCCCGGAACACCAATTCCTACCCCAAGCACCTGATGCCTCTTTTCGCCAAGCTGATTCCTGGCTGTATTGATATTGTCGATAATCTTTGTCACAATATCTTTACGGCTGTCTTCCCTGTTCATTACGGTTTTATTTCTATAAATAATATTACCAGAGAAGTCCAGCATGTCACAGTGCATCATTCTTCCGTTGAATTCAACGCCAATAAAATACCCGCCTTCCGGATTGATTTTTATCCAAACCGGCTTTCTTCCTACTCTGTTTTCTTCACATTCTTCTTCATAAACATAACCCTGACTAATAAGTTCATCTACCATACTAATCACAGTAGTCATACTATAAGAAGTTAATTTCTTAATATCATATCGTGATACATTCTTATGAAACCGAATAAAATTAAGCATTTTATTTCTCTGATTATGCTTTCGATTTTGCATAATAGAATCGTTTTCTTTTTCCATAGTACTATCTCCAGATTTCTTTCTGCGCTTGGTACATTTTATTATATCTTACCAAATAATTAATATACTGTCTATGCATTTCCTTATTCGGTAACAGCACACTTTCAAACTCATCATTGCCTAGGCTAAATTCACCGCCATTTTTACTGATACTACACCCTGCCAAATATGCGGCTCCTTTACATGCTGCTTCTGAGTCTTTTGGAATGGATAAGACGACGCCTAAAACATCTGCTTTTAGCTGCATAAGCTTTTTGGACTTAACACCACCGCCGACTGCAAGCAGTTTTTCCACTCTAATCCCCTTTTTCTTAAGCAGCTCAAGATTAAGCAGAATTTCCATAGTCACGCCTTCTTGCAGCGCTCGGATTAGTTCTCCTCTTGTTGTGCTCAAGGTCAGGCCTGAAATCATGCCATTGCTTTCTGAATCATTCCAGGGTGAACCGGTCGTAGTAAAATGAGGAAGCACGAGTATCCCACTTTTATAATCAACCATCTCCTCCATCATTTGATGATAGCTATATGCTTCATCGCCTGAAACAATAAATGTATTTTTAAACCACTTTAGCAGGTTGCCTCCGGTAAAGTTTCCTGGCAAAGTTATATATTGCCCATCCAATACATGGGGATAGCAGCAAAGTCCCTGGCTATACAATTCCGGCTGATATTCCTCCATACCGCATATCAGTGTTTCAGTCGTCCCCACAGAATAAACTGCCTGATCATGAGCCAAAGCCCCTGCCCCGACTCTTGCGCATGGCTGGTCGTGTCCGCCTGCAACTACAACCGTATTTGCAGAAAGACCCAATTCGTCTGCACACTCTTTATTAATATTTCCTATGATTGTTCCGCTCACCACAGGCTTCGATAATTGTTCCTCGGAAATCTTTGCATATTCCATCAATTCACAATTCCACACTTTGGCATGCACGTCAAGCAGCAGTGTTCTTGATGCCAACGAAAAGTCAATCACCCTGTCACCCGTTAATCGAAGGGCAATATAATCACCGGCACATACAAATGCATCAGGCTTTTCTCCTAAATAATGCGGATGGTTATTCATCCACATTATTTTTGTCAAGGTGCCTGCCGAGGATAGCATTTGGCCGCCCCAGTTAAAAAAATATCGCTTACCAAACTCAGCTTCCAGCTCTTTTGTTTCTTCAATCGAACGACCATCAAAAGAAACAATTTCTGCTCCAATCACCTCATTTTTATGATTCAAAGGTATAACCCCTTCCCCATGACTGGAAATTGCCAATGCTTCAACATGATGATTGCATTTTTTAACCGTTTCGTATATACACTTTTTTACTGCATTCCACATCTTTGTCGGACTTATTTCTGCCCATCCGCTCTTGGGATGTTCTAGCTTATATTCTTCCCTAGCCGCACTTAATGCCACTCCTTGTAAATCGTATAAAACTGTTTTACAGGCTGTTGTGCCAACATCTATTCCTAATAAAGCCATGACAATACCACTATCCTTTCACTGCTCCAGCAGTTAATCCTTTGACAAATTGCTTTTGAACTAAAACATAAAAAACCAAAGTAGGTATTGTAATAATCGTCAGCACGGCAAACAAGGATCCCGGCTGGCTAAAGTATGAACCATTGTACTGCTGGGCTACTAAAGGCAATGTCTGTTTAGCGGCATCGGTCATCGTACACAAAGCCAGGAAAAATTCATTCCATGAAGTCAAAAACTGCCAGATGACAATGACTACAATTCCCGGTCTTAGCATTGGACAGATAATCTGCACAAACAAGCGAACCATTCCACAGCCATCAACAATTGCCGCCTCCTCCAATTCTCTGGGCACCGCCATCATAAATCCCTGCAAAATAGTAATCGCAAATGGAATCCCCAATGCTACATATGGAAAGATCAGCCCAAAATAGTTGTCAATCAATCCCAGCTTGCTATTAATCTGAGTCAACGGGATCACCAGTCCACTAATCGGCACCATCAGCGTACATAACAGCATATTATATATAAATACCTTTCCATGCACATTCTTTCTGGAGAAGCCAAACACAGCCATAGTAGAACAAATGGTGACCAGAATAACTGTAGATACAGTCACAAATGCACTGGAAAAAAAGTTTTTTATTAAATTCGGATTTTCTTTGATTACTTTGACATAATTATTGATTGTCATTCCTTCCACAATTAATGAAGGACTATACATGTTATCTGCGGTTCTAAAAGACATGCTTATCATATAAAGAAGAGGAATCATAAAAATAATCATTACAAGAATTAAAATGACCAAACATATTTTATCGGAATGCTTTTTCATTATTCCTCACCCCTCTTCATGAAATCTCCTGAGCCTAAAAACTTAATTTGGATAATGGTCAGCATTAACGCAAATAGTAAAAAGGTTACAGATAGTGCCGACGCATAACCCATTTGCTGATTAGTAAATCCCATTTTAAAGATATATGTTCCCGGCATTTCCGAGGCATAGTTAGGACCGCCATTAGTCATTGTATACACTAATGCAAAGGTCTGTAGTGAGCCGATAATGCCTAGCATCAGAAGCGATTTATGAGTCGCTGCCAACATCGGCAAAAATACATATTTGATTTCTTTCCACTTTGTCGCACCGTCAATTCTTGCTGCCTCTTTCATATCTTCGGGTATTTGAGAAATCCCGGCGACATACATGATCATCGACCAGCCTGTCCATTCCCACACGTTTGTAAAGATAATTCCGTATATCGCTATCGTCGGATTCCCCAAAACATTAACCGATATATCCAGACCCATGCTTGTTATGATTGTCTGGAATAGTCCGTTATAAGGGAGATACATCTTCCCCCAAATGATTGCAACAACCGACACAGAAGTCGCTACCGGCAGAAAGAATGCCGTTCTGAAAAATCCCCTTCCCTTTTTCAAACGCTCCTCAATAAGATATGCTAAGAAGAACCCAATTATGGCTTGCACCGGAACTGTAATTAGAATCCACAATACCGAATTCCTGATGATTTTTACCATATTCCTGTCCTTGAGGATTTCTATGAAATTATTTAGTCCGGCAAACTCCATATTCCGTAAATTAGTCCATGAAAATACGCTTCCCCAACTAACAAATAATATTGGATAAAGTATATAAATACAAAAAAACAAAAGAGCCGGCAAAATAAATAAGTAGCCTTTGATGTTATATTGCTTTTTCTGCCGTAATACGCTGGTTTTAACAGCTGCCTTAGCCATAATCACTCCTCCTGTTCATTAACAGCCTGATGTCGGCTTTATTGATGAAGGTGAGAGAACCACTTCCCGCTCTCTCACCCCATCCAGGATCCGCATCCCTTTGTATTACTGCGCATCTTGTGCATCTTGCACCAGCTGCAATGCCTCCTTAGAATCCATTTCTCCACTTGCCACTGCCTGTAATGCCGATTTTAAAGCTGTATCAACCTTAGGATCGGCAACTCGTTGATTCATGGCATCTGTCAAATCAGCCGAAGCGCGATTAAACTGAGCCACAACATTTTCTGGTAGGTCTTCAGCTTGTGGCTTGATGCCTTGAAATGCCGGCAGATTATTCAAGTCATCAGCACACGCCTGAATACCCGATCCCGATACCATAGATTCTAATACTGCCCATGCGGCATCAACATCTTTACAATTCTCAGTAATACCCATTCCAAAATCTACGCCACCTACCGGCGTACTTGTCGTAAGCCCATCTTCCATCGCTGGTAAGTAGAAATAGTCGAAGTCCCAATCCGCCACAGATTGCGCGACATCATCACCAGTAAACTCTTGTGTCCACCATGATCCAAGGGCGATCATGCCCGCCTGCCCTGCAGTAAAGGCAGTCGTTCCGTCAGAATAACACGTTGCCGACAATGCACCGGTCTGGAAAATCCCGTCATCAAACATTTTTTTCCAAGTGTCCATTGCAGCCACAAATACGTCATCAGTCCATGGCACTTCACCATTCTGGGCTTTGTCAAAATGCCCTGTTCCATGTTGCGAAACCAGCATCAAATATACATTTAAGTTCTGCCAATCGCTTGCCCCTCCTTGGAACAAAGGCGCATACCCATTTTCACTTAAGGCATCACATACCTGCTTTAATTCATCATAATTTGTAGGCACCTCTAAATCCAAAGATTCAAATAGCTTCTTATTGTATTCAATGCTAATGATTTGAGCTTCAATCGGGATGAAGTTTAGTTTCATGTCTCCTTCTTTGTTCCCTAAATACATCTGATTTAGTACGACGTCTGCAAAATCAGATTCCCAGTCGTCTCCCCACGATTTCTTAGCATAATCATTAAGGTCAATAAGATAGTCAGCATACTGTTGTGTTAGCGAGCCTGGTTGTGTGGCGATTATGTCCGGCAGGCTGTCTGATGCCGCAGCTGCTGATAAGGCTGATAGATATTCCGGATCATAATTGTAATATGTAAAATCAATTTCAATATCCGGATGCTCTTTTTCAAATGCCGCAATCATTTTATCCATCGTCCTACTTATCGGCGACCACGACCAAATCGTGACGACCTTCTTCTCGTCACCACTAGATGATGACTTTTCCGTGTTTGCGCCTGTCTCCGATGGACTCTCAGGCGATCCCCCACATGCAGTCAGGCTGAATGCTATTACTACTGTGATCAATACACTAAATAATTTTTTTAATCTCATATTGTTCCTCCCTTTTACACTTTTTTATATCAAACAGTTTTAAACTGTTTCATATTTAGATAATGATGACATTATTTTTATTAAAAAACATCTCACATTCTTCTGGATCTAAATCCTGCTGTTTCCCAATCCGATCAGCATAGTATAGCGTCATTGCAATAGATTCTGCCGCCTCTAATTTATTCATTGCGTCTGTAGTCGTTTCCCCGACCACTAAAACACCATGATTTCCCAGAATAACAATATCTTGCCCAGCTTCAAAATATGGCTTTGCCTTTTCATAAATGTCCGGCTCGCCCGGTCTTCCATAAGGAGCCACTTGAAATTTTTTAAAATTGCCCATCATCTCTGGGTAGGCTCTTGTTTCAACTTCCTTTAAGCACAGCGAATATGCGGTCAAAAAAGTGGGATGGGCGTGGACGACACCGCCAATACCTTCTCCCCCCCGCATTTTATATGTATTAAAATGCATGGGCAATTCAGAAGTCGGTTTACAGCTTCCACCAATCCACTCTCCTTCTTCGCTAATAACAGCAATCATATCCTCTGTATATAAAGCCTTGTTTTTCCCGGTTGGTGTAATATAGATGAAACCATCTTTTTTTGATTTGGCTGATATGTTTCCTTCAAAGGCATTGACCATACCTTTTCTATCCAACCTCTCACTTACCGCCATCACCTCTCTTATAGCATCAAAATCCAGTTCCTTCATTCTCATGATTATGCCCTCCATTTAATCAGTCTTGTCCATACTTTCGTTTTTAGGTTCATATAATGTCATCATAAATGATCGCTTTGATAGCTCGCGCATTTCATCAACTGTCTTTATATAATTCCCAGCATATAATTGAGTCAGGATATTACCAGTCAAGGTTGCATAGGGCATTCCCGCTTTCACCTCCGCTTCCAAAGCATTACTAATCAGCTGCATCAAAAGATGATTTCTTGAACCGCCATTCACCACATATATCTCGTGATAAGGCAACTTTAATTCATTTTTCAATAAATGTGCATAATATTTGATTTTTAGCGTTATGCTTTCAAGAATGCAAAGCACGAATTCGCCATCTTCTTCAATTAAGCTCTGCCCAGTTCTTTTAAGATAATCATTTATCTTCTTGCGGATATCTCCCCCCACATTAATAAATTCCGGTTCCTCCACATCAAAATGTACTTGCTTTGATTTCGTTCGCTCCGCCAAGGAAATCAAAGCCATATACGAATACTTCTTTCCTTCGCATTGCCAAACATTTTGCAACTCATTGATCAGCCAAAATGCAGCAAAATCTCTATATACAATTTTACTGCGTCCAATCCCTCCTGTATTTTTAAATCCCCACCGAAAGGCCTCTTCTGAAACAATGCTTTCTTGCACCTCAACACCCATATTGATATTCGTGCCAATGCTGATATATAATTTGTTAGCTCCAAATCCCGGAATCGCTGCTACCGCCGCAGCTGTATCATGACTTGTTGTCGCAATAACTGTCGCTTCACCTGCTCTTGTTTTTTCCCCAACACTCTTTAGCAGCCTTCCTTTGATCGTGCCTGCCCCCACGATATCAGTCAGAAAGTGTGAGGGAATATTCAATCTTTCAAACAAGTCAAAGCACCAATCCTCTTGTGAAGTATTCATTAGAGCAGAGGTTCCTGCAATTGTCATTTCAGTTGAAATCTCACCAGTCAGAAAATAAGCTAATAAATCTGGTATAAAAAGCATCTTATCGACCTTAGCCAAGGCATTCGAGCCTTCTTCAAGGTAAGAATATAGTTGTGGTAATGTATATGTTCTATTACACTGGCAACCGGTCATTTCAAACAGCTGTTTTTTACTCACCACTTTATAAATATTCTCAACTGTATGTAAGGTTCTTTTATCTCTATAATGAAAAACCGGCTCCAATAGCCTATTCCTTTTGTCCAAAAATCCATAACTGGCTCCCCATGCGTCTATTGCAATACTATCAATATGGAAACTTCCGGCATATTGGGTAATGCCGTCTAAAATACTGTTGTATAAACCAAATACATTCCAATACAGTGCCTTTGGTGTTTCGACCAGTTTATTATCGAAATCAATAAAATCAGTCACATCTAGCTTGTCACCATCAAAAGCTCCCTTTGCCATTTTCCCACCGCTTGCGCCTAGATCAGCCGCCACACAATATATACGTTCCATGGCTCCCCCTTGCAATATTTATTTCTATTTCGATTTAATCCATCATAACACACGCATAAAAAGTGGTCAATATTGATTTTTATCACAATTTTCCCTCTTTTTTTGTGCACATTTCGCCCCATGGCATCTACGGGTTGCTCTACACTTTTGACCTTGGTGTTATTATATTTTCCTTAAAAAAAATAATAGCCAGATACTGAAATCCGGCTACTATCTTAAACCTTTGATATTTTCATTTTTTCTCTTAAGTACTCCTTTAGTCTGCCCTGCGCAAACTCAGGCAGTTTGAGTATCCTCAATGGATCTTTATTACCACGTTGTAAATCCACATATTCCTCCACAGCCTTATAGTAGCAATCAAGATACTCCGTTCCTAAGTTGAACTTATTTATTCCCTGCGAAAATGCTTTTTCCAATTCCTCATGGGGTATGCCGCTCCCGCCATGAAGAACGAGGGGTGTATCTGTTGTCGCATCAATCTCTTTCAGGCGATCAATATCGAGCTTTGGCGGTTTTGTGTATTCTCCATGAGCACTTCCGATTGCAATCGTCAAATAGTCTATTTTCGTTTCTTCACAGAACTTAAACGCCGAGTCTGATGTTGTATAGTCACTTTCCGCCTTTTCCGAGCCCTGCTGCGCCAATCCAACATGCCCTATTTCCCCTTCAACCTCTGCACCCAGGATATGAGCCGTCTCAGTCACTTTTCTTGACAGCTCGACATTCTTTTCAAAGCTATACATAGAGCCGTCAACCATCACTGAGGCAAATCCATCGTTTATCGCGCCAACAATATAGTCATAATCACTACAATGATCTAAGTGGAGTCCGATCGGCACCTTTACCTTCTTCGCCTCCTCTTTAACCATGGCAGCAAATCCGGCTCTTCCGGCCACCCTGTTCTGCTCCTGGTGCTCTGGGAGCAGCATAATGATAACCGGCGTGCTACGCTCTTCCGCCACTTCAATGGCAGCTCTGACCATATTATAATCAATACAGATGAGTGCTATTACCGCTGCATTCAAATCATCAGCCATCTTTAAAATATTACCGACTTTTTCAATTGCCATATAGATACCTCCGTTTTTAAGAAACAATATAGCACTTTTTATCGATTTCGTCAATATTATTTCAGATTCAGATATTCCCCCCGGATTATGCCAGCGTAGGAAAGGCTATGAGCAACAATGTGGCAATGATTGCTGCGAGTACAGGGAAAAAGACTGAGGCCATAAACATGGGATAATATCCTTCGCGATGTTTAATCTTCGCCATATCTAGCGCAATGACGATCATCCCATTAAAAGGTAATGTTTCAAATGTTAAGCATGCAATGGAACATATACGATGCATAGCCGCCGCTGACACAGCAATCCCAAGTGTGCCCGTATTTTCCACAAAGGCATAGATAAAAATCGGGATGATGATCGAAAGACCTGCGGGAGGTGAACTGGTAAGGGCGACTAGGATAAAGACTGCGATTAAGACAATGAGTAGCGGGTGAATTGGCAACGCCATCAATCCTGTTGCCAAAGATTCAAATGCGGCAGTACTTGCAACAACAGCAGCAAAACCGGCAATGACGCCTACATCAATAATTGCTTTCGCGGACATGCCCGCACCTTCATTTAGCGTTGCAATAACATTCTGATATTTGGGAAGAGCAATCATATTTCTGAGAGAAATGTTTTTTCCCATCAGTACAAGAGCCAGTATAATTCCAGCGCCCAAAGAAAAGGCTATATTTACACCAAAAATAGTGAATAGAATAAATACACAAATAAGCGGCAAAAGAGCAACAATAAAGTGAGGCAGCTTTCGGTCTTTGTCTTCATTAAAGTCAGGCACTTGTGGCATATCCCCATAATCAAAATGCTCGCCTCTGCGTATGGCACGGATTATGAGGGTTGAGATCATAATCCAGGCACCTACTTCGATTATTAAAAACGCTATAATACCAGGCACGGCGCCTACGGTCGAGGTTGTTCCAAATAGCGTCATGGGTAAAACATTATGTATTGTTGGTGCACCTGGGCATGCACCAACCCCTACCGAACACATTGCCATACCAGGTATATATTTTCTAGGGATATCTAGATTTTTGAACATTGTTACAATAATTGGAAAAGTTGTAAAAAGCACTATGAAACTATCTATTCCACCAAACTGAAATAAGCAGGAAACAATGATAATTACAGCGCAAGCGACCCGGATTTTCCTCTCTCCCGTCGCTTTCTCCACAAACACCTTAATAAATGTATTGGCAATAGACGTTGACGCTCCTGACTCCGTGTAGATTTTCCCCAAGATGGTTCCTAATAGAACCAGAGGGAATAGCAAAATGATAGTATTGGCAATTCCGCCGACATAAATTTCTGTCAAGGCAGTTACAACTGGGATTTGATTAAATATTGCAACAATAAGAGCGCACACCATTGCCAAAATAATTGTAGAAATATTTTGAAAGGTTAGTAGGAGCAAAAATGCAAAAGCAATAACTATACCAACTATACCAACCATTATTTTGTTCTCCTTTCTGAACATGTGATTTTATTCAGTATCTTTGCAGAAATTTTTTCTCAGGATGTAACATAGTATTAACGATACACGTAGTTGCCTGCACGATACTTCTGAGGTATAACCGGTATTTGCAGGTACGAGTCATATTGGCGACCAGTATGAATAATATGCTTTCCTTTGTTATCAGTCATATAAGATGGTTCCTCGAACCACGGATCCCGGATATATTGCCCTGCGATTCTTAAGCGTAGCTTTTCACCTTTATGCCACATTCTTGAGTGTGGATATATTTCGATGTCAAGCTGAACAATTTCACCTTTTTTAAGCTTTTCCTCATCAGTATGCCGTTGTACAGGCATGTAATCTGTACTTAGCTCTTCATCTAAAGCCCTCCTAGATGCTCTGATTTTACCCCACGCACCCGGGTGACGTTCACCAAATACCCAAGTAGGTATAAACGCATTGTTTTCATCCAGCTTTTGAACGGTTATAAAGATATCCATTTCATCATGGCATTCAGCCTCAGCCCATAAATGTAGCTTCATATACCCGCTGATCTCAGTGTCCTCGTTGAATTGCATATCAAAACACATTTCTTCCGTTTCTGAGTCATAATAAGCAGATGTATGTTCAATCGAAGGCTCAAAAGATAAGGATTTTTTGTTGGCATCCAGAAATAGTTTTTTATATATCGTTCTTTCAATCGGGAAGGATTCTTCAGGTCGTTTTACTTGGTAATCATAATCATAAGCGTCCATAACATCCATACGGACTTTTGGTGTTAGTTCCCAACCGTTATAGATATTCTTTAAATATCTGTCAAAGAATTTACGTAGATCTTCTTTATTCTCATTGGCATATTGATCTGGCCACTCGAAATCACGGTGCATCCTTAACCACTTGCTTTTAGAAGTGATTTTGTTAAAGGCATTAATACTGCCGCGCACATGCACATGGCTATAACCCGCACACGCATATACAGGAATTTTTATATTTTCAAATTTGCATATTTTATCAATCCAATAATCGTTGATAAAGGGATGCGCAAGGCCATTCGCCGGTAAGTCTTCAACCATGCCATGGCCCCAGCAGTCGCGGAATACAAAGTTAAGGAAACCTGTTGCTGGTATCCCCCCTTCATTGACTAATTCTCTGAAAACATCTGTCAATCCTTCCCAAGGTGCAATTGCAGTTAAATGAGGCGGTTGCTCCGCGGCAATATACCATTGCATTATAGCTAAATAAGAATTGCCCGCCATGCCAATCTTACCGCTGCACCACTCTTGTTTAGCTAACCATTCTATAAATTCATAACCGTTTTTCGCTTCATTGCTTCCATACATTAGCATATCGCCGTCTGATTCTCCACATCCTCTTGGATCAACATTCGCAACAGCATAACCGTAATGGCACCAATAATATGGATCCGGACCTTCAAACCTAGTCCCTTCGGAAATAGCTTCCTTGGGCACTCCATATGTGTGCCAGTCCGCCGGACAATCATGAGGACGCTTTCCATATGGAGACCATCCTACAATGCAAGGCAAGTTCGTAGCGCCAACGGGGCGATATATATCAGTATATATCGTGTCTCCATTGTCTAGTCTAACCGCTACATCCTGCTCGCAGACAACGCCATCCTTTTCGTATTTTCGCTGATTTAGGGGCGCATAAAAACCGAAGCCAGGAAAACCTGTCCAGTCGATTCGTTTGATAGGCTCTCTAAACACAACTTCAACATCAGTGCCATTACAAATCATTTTTTTCTTCACTTTTTTAGACATAAATGCTTCCTCCATTTTTAGCATTATAGCAAGTACTTGCTTCACATTATAGTATGTGCTTGCTATAATTAATATACATCATATTAATTCATTTTTCTATACATAATACTAACAATCATTTGATTTGAATTTTGTGATATATTGCTAGATTTCTTTGTTATTTTCTGATTTTAAAACCATTAATCATAATTATGAGGAGATTACATTTCAAATCTATTTTTGAATTATTAATAACATGGTTGCATATATGTCTTGATATGGTATATAATGTATCCATCAGACTACTTTAGGGGTGAACTAATGTCTACAGTCGAGCAATCACGAATAAAGCTTATGAAAGCAATTTTAGATGAAATTCCTGTTAGTGGATATAAAAGTGCTTCAACAAAAAAAATCGCCGACAGAGCCGGGATGAATGAAGCATCTATTTTTCGGTTATTCGGAAGTAAAGATCAACTATTTATTGATGCGATGTTTTACTTTACAATAAATGCTGATGATATTGATATGTCTCTTGTTCTATGTAAAAGAACGTTTAAGACGCGTTTAAGAGTATTACTTGAGAGTTGTTTCGAATTATATCTTAAACAAATCTATATTTTTAGAAGTATAATGTTTTCCTTAATAGAGGTAGCACCCTGGTCGGTTTTGTATAACAGAATACAAGATGTTATGAATGTGTTTTCTGAATTCCTGGAAAATGAATATTTGAAAGGAACTATCTGTCATACTGATTTTAACTTATTTACTGAAATTATTTTTTCGCAAATCTTTGTTGATTCCATTGATATCGCTTCAAACAATAATTCATTGAAACAAAAAGAAAAATCAATTAAGAAAATCACAGAATATATTAATGAAAACCTCAAAATTTGATCAACACAAACAGAGCAGACGCTTCCGAAGTTTAATACCCTGAAGCATCTGCTTTTAAATTATATTATATGTAAAAATAAATACGACACTGCTCCCAAGCACTTTGCTTTTATAAAGAAGTTATTTATTTTTACTTATTAGCGGCGTCAAGAGTTTATGGGCGAAAAAGTGCGCAAAATGCGTTAACCTATCTTTATTGGCAGACATTAAATCAGTCGACCAATAAAAAACGTTATCATGAGCAGTTGTTTCCAATGCTATCCTTGCAATATGCGAAATAAAAAGTGAGGCATGCGCAGAAATTTCATTAATATTCTTGTTTTTTCTACCGTTATTAATTGCTTTACACAAATACTGTCTAAAATGCTGTTCCAATTGAGGGAATAAACAACTGTAGTGATCGGACAGATCTGGTGTATTATCAATCCGATCAATAAGTATACGCAATAAAAAGACATTCGAAATGTATACTTTAAAATAAGTCATTGCAAGCAGCGGCAAGTCTTCATCTAAATTATCATAGCTAAGCACTATGTCTAATCCTTTTATATCTTCTGCCAAAACGTCCACTAACTGCCCAGTAACTCTGTTGTACAATTCTGATTTGCTAGTAAATTGATTAAAAATAGTGGTTTCCGATACACCACTGTTTTTCGCAATCTCCCTTGTCGTGGTAGCATGATACCCTTTTTCTCCAAAAAGCAACATAGCGGTATTTAGTATTGTATCAGAGGTACTCTCCATAATATCCAACCTTTTCTGAGATATTTCATAATAACTAATCTTAACAGATTCCAAGATAATAATCAATATCAACTCTTCCTTAAGCCCTTGAGTTTACCTTTCCCGATAATACCAAGCATAGCCATTAGCTGGCATCTTCACACTTTTCAGCACGCATCTTTTACCACTAAACAAATCAATAAATCGTGATTCTTCCATATCAATTTGGGCAACCCGCTCTTCTTCCTGAAAATTGAAAAGAGCCACTAGAACCTCATCGCCCAACTTACGGCAGACACAAAGAAGCGCCCGATCCCTGGTATCTTCCGTCCAAACATCTGCATGGCTGGAAAAAGGGGCATATTCAAAGCGCAGTGCTTCCATCTTTTTCATACCTTCAAAAATCTTGTTTGACACCGAATTCTTAGTATGGCGTTGCGCCGCTTCATCCCAGCGAAATCCCCCCCGATGAAGATATCTTGAATCTGAGTTCCGATCAATTTCAGCAGCCTCTTTATAGGTATAGTCATTAAGCTGTCCGATTTCATCACCGCTGTAAATAATGGGAATACCGGATTGCGTAAGGAGAAAAGCGTTGAGCATCAATATTTTTTGAATTGCATGGTCGATCTCTTCCTGATTCTGCGAAGCCTTCGCAGTCTCCAAGCCACATAAGGAAGCCGTCGTCCCACACAAACGCGCATCCTGAAGCTTTGGATCATCATTATACAGTTCTCCTCTTGCCTTGCTTCCCGGAAACAATCCACAGAAGTAATCGTTCAGAAAACGCTTATGACTAGACTCCTGAATAGCAAAATTACTCAACCATTCATAGTCCAGTCCCCACCCAAGATCATCATGGCAGCGGAGATAATTCAAAAATATATATTCCTTTGGCAGCTCACTGACTATATCCATCTGGCGCTTCAATAAAGAGACATCCTTTGTTGCAACCGTATGCCAGGTCGTGGCCATAGTCGTCACATTATACAACATATGGCACTCCGGTTTTTCAAGAGTCCCAAAATAAGGAACCACTTTCTTAGGCTCCATCACCACTTCTCCCAAGAGCAATACACCAGGACATGCGATTTCTGTAATCATTCGTATCATCCTAACGATTGTATGTACTTGCTTTAAATTTCTGCATGTAGTTCCCACCTGCTTCCAAATATAAGGCACCGCATCAATACGGATAACATCAATGCCCTGATTGGCTAAATACAGCAGATTGTATACCATTTCATTAAACACAATCGGGTTAGTATAATTTAAGTCCCATTGATATGGATAGAAGCTTGTCATCACAAATTTTCCGCAATCTTCTCTCCAGGTAAAATTACCAGGAGCCGTCGTGGGAAATACCTGATGACATGTTTTTTCATACTCTGCCGGAATATCATAGGTATCAAAGAGAAAATATCTTTCCTGATACTCTTTTTCCCCCTGCAAGGCACGCTTTGCCCATTCATGATCCTCAGAAGTATGATTCATGACAAAGTCTACGCACAAGCTGATTCCCTGTTCATGGCACTTTCTGGAAAGTCGTCGCAATTCCTCCATGCCACCTAACTTCTCCTGAACCTTTCGATAATCAGATACCGCATAGCCACCATCACTTTTTCCTTTAGATGTATCCATGAACGGCATTAGGTGCAGATAGTTCACATTGCATTCCTTCAAGTAATCCAAATTTTTTTCAACCCCAGCTAAAGTTTGGGCAAATGCGTCAATATACAGCATCATCCCCAGCATGTCCTGTGTTTTATACCAGTCCTGATTCTTTTCCCGCTTTCTATCCAGAACCTTCCATTCCTGATCCCTCTTCTGATACCAACGTTCTATCTTAATGCAAAGCTCATCAAACATCTTTTGATCATTGTTATAAAGCTCACAGTAAAGCCACTTTAGTTCATCGTAATGTTTATTCAATCTTCTTTCATATTCCAACGTCCTTTTCACGAACCGCTCCTCTCTTCTTTTAAAAAAGAGATGTCATACCATAACGAGATGACACCCCTTGCCAGTGACTGTTACATCTTTACAGCACCCTCTGCCACACCGGCGACGATGTATTTTTGGAGGAAAATATACAAGACGACAATCGGGATAATCGTAACTAAAACCGCCGGGAAAATCAATTCCCACGGATTCCCATACTGCCCTGCGGTAAGCCTGGCAAAGTAAAGCTCTAATGTCAAGGTCTTAACGCCATCCTGATTACCGATGACCAAAAATGGGAGTAGATAATCGTTCCAAATCCACATTCCATTCAATACGATTACTGTAACCGTCGTTCCTTTTAAGAGCGGAAAAACCACATTGAAAAACATCTGAAATATATTTGCGCCATCGATGATCGCAGCTTCTTCTAGGGCTTGAGGAACGCTCTTGATAAAGCCATGATATAAAAACACCGACATGCTTAACCCAAAACCACCATACATAATAATTAAACCAGGAATATTTTTTAATCCCATTTTTTCAAAAATATCTAGCAACGGATACATCACTGACTGAAACGGAATCAGCATAGCTGCGGTAAATACAAGATATAAGACTTTAGCCATCTTTGTCTTACTCCTTACCATCACCCAAGCAGAAAGCGAAGAAATCAGTATCAAAAGCACTACGGATAATACAGTAATGAGCAAAGTCACACCCATGGCCTTAATGAAATTAATCTGCTCTGCCGCATTCTTGATGTAATCTAATGTCCAGTTTAAAGGCATTGCAATAGGGGACTCAACAATTTCATTGTTTGACTTAAAAGAATTAAATAGCAAAAACACCAATGGTGCCAGTGTATAAATCGAAAGCAAAACAAGAGCGATATGAGCTACAATCTGCCCCGTTTTATGGCGACCTTTCATCGACATTACACTTCCACCTCCTTCTTACTTGTAACAGAAACCTGAATTAATGTTACCGCAGCAATTAACACGAAAAATATAACTGCCTGCGCCTGTGCCAGACCATAATCCGGAGGCGCGCTGTCTCTGGTTGTCCTCAAAATTTGCAGCGCCAGCATACGAGTTCCAAAATTACCATCCGTCAATGCAACATTTTGATCCAAAAGCATGAAACACTTTGACAGCGTCAGAAAGAATACGATGGTAAAAGACGGCATCAGCATCGGAACTGTAATTCTTCTAAAGCGTTGCCATGCATTGGCGCCATCAATCGCCGCAGCTTCTGTTAAGTCACTGGAAATATTATTCAAGCCTGTCGTGTAAATAATAATCATATAACCGACCATCTGCCATGTAAATAGCATGACCAAGGCAAACAACGCCTTGGTATTATCCTGGGTCATATTGCATAACGCCAGAATTGAAATAATCCCTTCTTCGCCAAACAAAATCTTTGAAAATACAATTTCAAAGACAAATTGCCAGATATATCCAAGTGCCAGACCACCCAAAAGATTTGGCAGAAAATAGATGGTTCTGTAAACAGAAGCAGCTTTATGAAGATAGGTAACGAGCAACGACACCGCCAATGACACCGCATTAATGACGACGACGGCGACTAACGTAAATTTAATCGTATAGATAAATGCATCAATAAATTTCTTTGTATTGAAGGCTTTTATGTAGTTGTCCAGCCCAACAAAAGACTCCCAGAAATTTTCTCCTCCCACAAAATATGTGCCGCGCCATCCTGTAAAAGAATAAATAACACCCATCACAAACGGGATAGCAATAACCAGCACAAACAAAATGATGGCAGGAAGCGCCAACGGCACAAGCCTCTTCTTATAATATCTGTCCATTCTGTTCCTCCCTACGTTTCTTAGCGAAAGAGAGTGCCACTTAATTCCTGGGATATAGATTCTCCGAGCGGCGCCCTCTTCATTCATACTGTTATTCCAGTCCTGCCATCTCAGCCCAGCTCGAAATAACAAAATTAGCAATATCCTCGTAAGCAGTATCCGCCCACTCAGCAGTATTCACATAGTTCTCCATCATATGTAATCCAAAGGTATCTGTTGCCCATCCAACCGGAGCGCCGGCGTAGGCATTGGTTAATGTCTTATCTTCTGCAATATAGGAAATGATGGAATCGCCAAGGCTATAACCTGCAGATGTTGTCGCCGGGTCTGCATTGTAAGGAATAAAGGCCATCTCTTCGATAACAAATCTCTGTCCTTCTTCTGAAGTGTTGAGCCAAACCAAGAATTCCTGTGCCAATTCCTTCTCTTCATCAGAAACCTTATCATTGATGCAATAGTAATTCGGGACAAATACAGGAATCGACTCTAGCATGTGGTCAACCGTCAGCCCTTCCACCTTGATGTCATCTTGTGTAAAAGGCATCTTAACAGGAAGGAATGTCAGGTTATCAGCGATATCCTCATTTGCTTTCTTAATATTTTCATAAGCCCAATTGCCTTGTTTTATAAAGATTGCCTTACCGCTGGCAAAAGTCGCAACTGCCGGATCGTATCCATTGGTTGTCGCATTAATAAGCTCCGGTCCTCTTGCTGTTGTTGCATTGGCAGTTTTCAGATCCAGAGCTTTGGCGTACGCCATAAAAGCACCTTTTCCTGCTTCCAGCCCTTCCTTTGTCGTTTCGGATGCCGCTTTAGAATCTTTAAAGACTGCATCTACAGCGATATTGATAAAATGATCCCCATAGGTCCATTTCTCAGAACCAGCCACCGAAAATACACCTTCCAGATTCGCCGCCTTACCGGTCTTCTCATCTGCCAGCTGGAATTCCTGTCCGCTTAATGTCACTGTTCCTGCTGTGTCTTCTTTGATGTAAGCCTGTAGGGTTGTTACAGCTGATTCAAATTCATCATAAGTGGCCGTCTTGAACGCATCAATAAACGCATCAACATCAGCTTCTCCAATAAGAGCTGCAACCATCTCAGTATCCACGATGTAGCCATATCCTTCAACATTATAAGGAATGCCATAGTTAGCATTGCCATCGGTTAAATGGAAGCTATCCGGAATCCCACTTACCAGCTCTTTGAATTCCTCATTAGCAGCTGTGGATAAATCCATAGCGAAACCGCCTTCCACCCACTCGATCAACGCCTGTGCATTCATACAAGAGAATATCGCCGGTTTATTCTTAGAATTCATCTCTGTCCGTAAAGTATCATCACTGTTTGTTCCTGATCCCAAGGAAAACACTTTGACTTTCACGCCTTTTTCTTCACCAAAAGCATTGGCGGCCGCTTCCATAGCATCTGCATTCTCGCCTTTCGTATTAAAAATATAAAGGTCATAATCTTTGTCAGAACCAGCGTCTGCAGCCTTACTATCAGGACTGCTATCACCATTACTTCCAGAACCTCCACATCCTGATAGCATCCCCAGTGCCAACACGCCTACAAGTATCATATACAACACTTTCTTTTTCATTGCTTATCCTCCAATCGCTTAGAAAGAGCCGCCTAATCACCTCTTAGGAAGCCTTCTTTTACTTGATAGCATCATTATATACCCCACTATATCATATGTCAATCGGTAACATAGTTGTTTTATATATATTTGTAATATATGTCAAAATATTATTGTTCAATTTCACAATATTACACAATTCAATTTATATATACAGCACATAATTATTTGTAAATCGTGTATAATATATCATTTATATGCCAATTATGAGTTTGTATTTAGACTGTCAATATGTTACCGTTTACATAATACTCAAAAAAAATCCTAATATCTTTTTCATGTCGATTCTCTCTTTATCAATTTCACTGGCAGCGAAATATTAGAAGGAATCATCTCTCCCCTTAATCGCTTATCAATACATTCAATGGACATCACCGACATTTCCTTGATAGGTAAATGGATCGTGGTGATTGTAGGTGTTGTCAGTTCTGCAATCATGACATCGTCAAACCCCACCAGCTTAACCTGCTCCGGAATCCTGACCCCCATAGCCGTACAAATCTGGATAACCTGCGCCGCAATTAAATCACTGCTGGCAAAGATGCCATCCACCTCTTTATTTTTCTCCAGTCCGCTTTTAATATAAGCATGATAATTCATGGAGTCATATACAGATTCATCGCTTTGCAGCACCGTGCACTTTACCCCTGCCTGTTTGCAAACTTCAGTAAATCCATAGGCTCTTTGATCCGCAGGCATGTGTTTTCCAATAACACCACCAAAATGAAGCAGGTTCTTGCATCCACATTCAATCAGATGCTTAGCTGCCATTCTTCCGCCATTATAATTATCTCCCTGAATGGTCATTGCCGCCATATGATCTTCGCGCTCAATGTTAATAATCGGAATGTGCAATGAACGGAATTTCTCCGCCTTCACATATTTACTACAAAGAATAATACCTGCAACACGATTAGATACAAACATGTCCAGATACTCTGTCTCCTTTTCAGGCTGCTCATTGGAATTACACAATAGAATCTTGTATTTCTTCTCAGCTGCGGCGGCTTCTAAATCATTGATGAGCTTTGCAAAGAAAGGATGGCTGATATGTGGTACAATCACACCTATTGTGTTGGTATATTGCTTTGATAGGGATCTGGCCAATTCGTTTGGCTGGTAATTCATCTCTTCCATTACCGCTCTTACTTTTTTCCTGGTTTCTTCGCTGATATAACCTTTGTTATTGATCACCCTAGAAACAGTTGTTGCCGTAACCCCTGATTTTTCAGCTACATCTTTTAATGTTGCCATAATTTTTCCTCAACTTTTCAAATATTAATTTACCTGAAATAACCGTTTTATATAGAGACCTCCTTCCTCATTCCTTCAGGTGTTGTTCTACATTATTTTATCACACCCCTTACATAGTATCAAATTTTTTTCACCCATTTTGTTAGTTTTTTCAAACTCTCTGCTCATTAACAAAGCTTGCCACTGTGACATGATAAGAATTCATCTCCTCCGCAAACGAAAATCCCAATGCCCGCTCCTGCTTATATATATGTAACAGACCTCTCAAAGGTATGATAGATACCGGCACGACAAATATATAGCATTGTTGGTATTATTATTAGACTATATATTACAACTTGCATTTCATTAGACATTGCAGCAACTCCTTTTATTGATAAGGCTTGCACCTCTAATCATTCCACCTCCCACAGCATAACATATAAATCCATATCCAACAATATCCTAATATCTAAGTTTTCCAGACTCAACTAAGTCGCTCCTTGCTCATACACGCATTTCCGAGCCTCATCCACAAATGCCTTAATCAAATTAATATCCGCATCGAAAAAATGATCTGATGGTGATATAATATATCCACCATTTTCTCCGGCATCCCTAAAACAATCCCTGACCGCCTGTCTTGTCTCCTGCTCAGTACAGCCAATTAACCGATGTCCCTGATCAAAACCGCCAATCATACAGCATTTATCCCCAATACGTTTTTTAGCTTCCGATAAAACGACATCGCCCCCCATAGCGGCAGGTGTGAACGTCTCTATCGCATCTGGTTTCATTGTGGCTATATCCGCTAAAATGGGCATTTTGCCGCCGCAGATATGATATACGATTCTCTGGCCCTTTAAATGTGCCTCCTCAATTAATTTGACATCATATGGCGCTACAAATTCATTAAAAATCGTAGGTGATATCACTGTTGTCGAAGCATCTCCACCACCTAATTCAAGCAAATCATACTTTGCGTCTTTCAATGTTGCTATGTACTTAAGTTTTTTTCTCTGCAAAATACCCAATAATTCATGTACCCATTCGGGATCATCATATACCTGCATAATCATTTCTTGTGTGCCAGTAAGACAGCAGGCATCCTGCCAGCAGCCGGGCTGTCCAAATAATTCAAAACCTGGTATCTGAGCCCGCACAATACCCCTATCGCCAAAATCATTGTAAACCTTTTCAAGTGCTTGCCGATCACATTCAGGCACAGGCATATATTGCTCAATAATATCTATATCATTGTCCTCTTTAATGAGATGCTCCTTGATCCACGTTGTATACTCATTTGACTGCAATACCGTTGAAAGTGTCTTTTTAGGTGTCACTATATCATATCGAAATGTCTTATATGGCTGTCTAAGTATTTCTGTGGATTTGACCTGCCAGCTGGAGGTCTCATTTTTCTTAAGCGGCATTTCCCACTTTATCGCATCAAACCCCAAATCCTGAAAGAACTCATCAGCGCTCTTTCCATTGTAATAACGATTCAAGAAATAAGGCATAAGATGATGTGTTACGATCGGCAAACGATCCGGCTGCTTATTTTCAATAGCTGTAAGTAACCTTTCTTTTGATGTCATTTCATTCTCCCTTGTCTATTATTTTGATAATCTCGTTAAAGCTCCGACAATAAGCATCGCATACAAAACGGGTCCCGCTTTGGACAATATTGCCGCCCGCTATACCAATAGCCGTGTATCCGGCCAGCTTTACCGCACAAATACCTGCTCCGCTGTCTTCAATCCCGATAATCCTGCCGCTGTTTCGTTCTATTCCCAAGCCGATCAGGGCATTTTCTGCATATAACCATGGATGGGGTTTTGCCATTAATTCCCCCATTGTGCCGCAAGAACCCTTTTTTAAGGGATAACCTGCCGTGATGACTGCATCATAAAAATCTGACGGATTGCCCATCCCCAACTGCTCAAAGGCAGAAACTATTTCAGGCCATGCCTTTTCGTAAAGGCCGGAGGTTACAAGACCTATCTTTATATGTCTATCCTTAAGCTCTAACAAAAACTCCTTCAAACCCGGCGCCGGTATGAACGCTTTTTTCCCGCCGCCACTAATAATCAATTCCATTTCCCGCTTCATATGCCGCTCATATAGCTCTCTGGCATCCTTTAAGGTTTTCCCTTTACAATATTTATCAATACAATATTTTAAATGTTCAGAAACGCTATGACCTGATACATAGGGTATATCCGCATCTTCCAATTCAAAACCCGGTTTATCCAGCAAGCTACATACAGTGAGATTGATGATATATATCCAGAATGCTTCGCTCTTAACACTTGTTCCGTCTAAGTCCATCAAAACCGCTTTTACCGGTCCATTTTTATTGATATGATATACCGGATAATAGGCCGGATATCCCATCTCCGATTTAACATAGGCTAGGCAATGGTTCTCATAAGCGATAAATTCGACTTTACGCTCTCCTGTTGAAGCAATACATTTTACACCATTTTCTCCGCACACATGCAAAGCGTCACTGCTTTTATCTAAAAATATGGCGCCCTGAGTGGCATTTACCTGACCCAGCCCTGGAAATAAATACTTATTCATCATTTTCCTCTTTCATTTTTGTAAACTCTAGTGTTAGTATCTTTCCATGATCTGCCTTGATGAGGCATTTCCCTGCTTTTAAGTGGATCTCTTTAATCCTTTCTTCATCCATATTCAGTAAATATGCCTGTTCAAAAGGAAAGCCTATCCATATGGCTGACTCAATATCTTCCGGTGTCGGATTATAAATACGCAAGACAGCACAATCTCTGGCTTCGCCCTTTTTCAATGCGCTAAAAATCAGATTCTTGTTTTCTATCTCAAGAAAGCTCTCTAAAGTTCCTAGACGCCCTGACTGACGGCCAAATTCACAACAAATCATCGGCGCCGTAAACTTAAGTGCCTGTTCATATACATTAGCCTCTTTCCAACTGGAGGTATGTGGCATCAATGCATATTGAAAATCGAACTTGCGCAGCGATTGTGAGCTTTCATCTGCCGGATACTCCATCCACAGCCGATTATCACATGCAATCCGTAATTTGGTTGATCTGACAAGTCCCATTGCTATTGTTTCTCGTTTATCGTGTGGGAGGATTTCGTAATCTTTAGCTGCATTCGTCAAAACAGCTAACCCTCTGTTATCATCTTCTGCATTAAACCATAACCCTGCCGGATGGCGTGCCAAACTGCTATCCCTTAATTCTCCAACAGCAGATGGCTTCGTTTCGTATTCTGTCACAATAAAAGAGCCTTCCGCATTTGTACGTTTCATCTTCATATCTGTTGGAAAACAGACTTTCAGGTAGTGGTCCTTGACGGTATTCTCAATGACCGTTTCCACTTCCAAGTAAGGTGCGCCCTTTTTTAACGTATAAATCATCGTCACGGGAACGGCTTTCATCTTGGCCGTCCGTCTCCTGACTTCTTGGTCATAGCCTGCCGGAAGAAGCATTTCCCCTTCTGCCTGAAGCTTGACAATCAGCGGTCCGTTCATTATCATTGAAACTCTGGCTAAAGCGTTAACAGTGGTTATCAACTGATTGCCCTCCGGTACATTGGACATCCACAGGTTCCCAATGTCTCCGCTATCTAAAAGGCTGTTTAAATCTTTATAGCATGCGTCATTTTCTTTCTGTGTTAGGTTAACTGTTCCGTCATGATTCATTTCGACCAAAATATGTTCATTCTCAGCACTTAATGTACCGGTCATGAGATTATCTGCATATATCAACGGTTCATCCCAGTCTTCATGCGGATAGGGATAGACCTTCTTTTCAAGCCACTTAATCTTATATGTTTTATGCCCCATGGCCGGAACATCCTCGGCATAAAAATAAACATGAATCTTTGTTGAATAAAATGGCATATTGCGGCTTCTGGGATGGTAAATCCCAGCTCTTCCTTCCTGGCGTCCTACCTCTTGAATTTGCACCGGTTTTCCATTCTCGTCTTCAATGATCACTCTCTGGATATTGTGTTCTCTCGCAATATCTATATAAGCCTCAACCACCTCTGAGCGCTTAAATGGCATTGTATTATGCACAGCAATAAAGTAGTCGCTATCCTCTATGTCAAAAGTATTGATTTCCCCGGTTATATTTTGAAGCGCCCTTCTTGTTAAGCCGGAAGCTATGACACCGGCTTGCTTTAAGCGGTACATTTCACCTTCAGCCAATGTCGCCGGACCAAGGCCATGCATGGAATCGTGGGCATGACTTTGAAACATTAACTTCCATATCTTATCCAAATACGTCTTCGGATACGCTTCTTTCTCAAAAAGCCACGACAGAACCGATAATGGTTCGCTGTAACGGAGGATTTCGTTCTCAGAACGGCTATTTTCTATCATCACTTCTGGATGTGTCGTAAAGACATCTGTATGAACGGCTCCTACCGGTCCATCTCTTAACGGACCCGTAATGATGTCAAGGTCATCATGGTCCTTTAAATACCTAGAAAGCTCTTCTAAATAGTCACTTAAGCTGCTATGCACAATTTCATATTCCTCTTTAAATTCATCTTGCAGCGCCCGAATTATTTCAGAAGTCAGCGGATGGGGCTCTGTAAAGTCGGTTCCTTCAAACATTAGTACGGCCTCTTCACATGCCGTTCCCGAAATAGTCTCTAATGCCCTTTCCAGTCCTATTCTTAAGTTTTTCTTATGATAGTTTGTTTCGGGATCCAGGATTTCATAAAACCAGCCATAACCTTTAGGATCTGCCGTGTGGAAAACCTTCCCCAGCTCGCCCCAGCGATACTGCCAATCCTTATGCCACGCATCTTTATCATAGACAATGGGAATATGAGCCGCAAAAAAATAGTTCCATCTTGCTTCTTTCCCGAGCTTAGAAGCTAGTGCCCGTGTTCCATCCGGAGCCTCCCATATAAATTCATGATATTTGCTCCTTTTTTCATCCAGGCGTTTATAAAATATAATCTTATCTATACCAAAATTAGAATAGATCTGTGGAAGCTGCGCTATCTGACCAAAGGAAAAAACATTATAACCACATTTAAGTACTTTTCCAAAACTTTTAGCATAATCCATGCCATATTTAATGTTTCTGATTACAGATTCACCTTGAATAGGCGCACAATCTGCCAATGTATACCACGGACCAATTTCCAGCCTTCCGGCACTGATTAATTGCCTGATCCGATGCTCGTTTTCTGGCCTGATTTCTAAATAATCATCAACTAAAGTCATCTGGCCATCAAGTAAAAATGAATGATAATCATCATCGTTTTCCATCAATTCCAATAGATGATCAATGCAGTCAACCAAACGCATCCTTGTTCTTTCAAATTCCCACCTGAATTCTCTGTCCCAATGGGTGTAGGTTACTATATGTATTTTTTTCTTCATTCCTGATCCTCTTTCAACTTAATTCCAATAACACTATATGGCGGCAATTTAAGATGTACATGAAGCAGCTGTCCGGAGACTTCATAATTATGTTCAAAACAATCATTTATTTCGGGATGCATAGAAACCCGGGTACATTCCATCCTTGTCGTTTCTTTGGCACCGGCAATTGTCATATGCACCTCTACTTGAATCGGCCGCTCGTTGACAGCATAAATAACTTTTTCCAGCTGGCTGTTTATGGCAGCGGTTACCGCAGATATACCGTAGCTATATTGTACCTGATATACTTTAAAGTCACCTGTGGCAAGTCCTAAAAAAACACCTGCGACCCGATAGGCTTTCATCATCGGCAAGAGATAGCCGTCATGCTTCTCATCATCCCATACATACGTTGCTAATGTTGTGCATTCACCCAATTCATGAAATCCATCACTGGGATACAATCTCGGATAATTGGCAAAGAAGCAGGCATTTGCCTGATGATTCATAAAATAAGAGAGATTCTTACCCACATATGGAATCGACTTATAATTATATAATTTTCCTTCATTTGATTCCCATTCTGGCGTCACATTCCACTCATCAATAAACACTGGGAAATCTTCAGGATACCCACAGGACACAATGGTTCTCCTGATATCATCGATTCCGTGGGTGCAATCCTCAGTTGAATAAACATGCCAAGACACAAAATCGACAAGCCCCTTCTCCATTTTGAATCGCTTATCACTTAAAAAATATTCTATCTCCTCCGCAAATGGACCTTCTACAGCCCAGCCTCCAATACGCATATCCGGTCTGATTCTCTTGATGGCATAGGCGGCATGCTCATAAATATCTGCCGCCGCCTGATATTTATTTAGATAAGGACTTTTATCAAGCCCCATAAAATAAACCGTCTCATTTATAATCTCACAGTAGTCAACATATTCGCATACCAATGCAAACGCCTTTTCAATGATTGATTCATAGATATCAAAATCCATCGGAATCCCTTTATGGGAATGATTATAGTTTAACCAATCCGGTGAATAGCACATGGATAACATGATCTCAAAACCTAAAGATTTTGCCAATCTTAACGGCTTAAGATGGTTAAGGTCCCAATTCTTTGTATTCTGAATGTCATTGATATTCGCTTTGTAGGCTTCAAGATCAGGACATTTATCCAGAGGTATCATCTGCTCAGGATATAAATCCACACGTAATAATGCTGCCCCTGATTCTCTCAATTTAGGCAGTATTTGCTCACAGTGGTCTAAATTAGGGAATTTACAGACACCAAAAACCGACGGGCCAAATGCCCTCCCTTGTTTGTTAAAATCTATCTCGATTGTCTTCATCTAAACTGCTATCCTTTCACAGCCCCCGCTGTCATTCCGCTTAATAATCGCTTCTGGTTTAATAAGAAAAATAAGATGATCGGCAATGAAGCAATCAAACAAAGTGCCGATACCGGACCCCATGCTGTTCTGGCAAAGGATGTGGTCCCGATAATTTCTTTAAAGTTATAAATTTCAAGCATCAATGTATTATGCTTCCCGTCTGATAGGTAGATTAATGGCCCTTGGAAATCATTCCAGTACCAGAAGATTGTTGTTGCAATGACTGTTCCGCTGGCAGGTCTTAGTAAAGGAAAGATGACATTGGTAAACAGCTTCAGCCTCCCGCAACCGTCAATTCGCGCCGCTTCTTCAATTTCCCTATGTATTGATTTTGTAAATGCACTATAAATCATCACCGAATATGAAATATTTGAACCCAAGTAAATCAAGATCAGATATACCGGCTGATTAATTAAATTTAAAAAAATCCCCAACTTATATAAAATCATCATATTGGCCTGTGCCGGAACCACAAGAGCCATCATATACACAAGCCTGATTGTTTTAAAACTCCTCTCCTTTGAGCGCGCAAGGGCATAGCCGGCCATAGATGCCAGAAAAACTGAGCATACTAAAGTGATCGTGCAAATAATCAACGTGTTCACCAAGGAGCCCCAAAAGGTCGGTGAAGCGAAAACCTTAACATAATTTTCTATATAACCAAAGTCAGGCATATGAAATGCCTCAAAAATATATTGTTCTTCTTTGAAGCTTGATAATATCAATACAAGCAACGGAAAGAGATAAATCGCACTAAAGATGATCAGTATCATGGTAATCAAAACAGAAGATTTTGAATATTTTGATTTCACTAATAACTTACCTCCTTCGCTCCGGTGATTTTCGTCTGCAGTGAAGATACAATAATGGAAAACACCATCAATACAATTCCGGTAGTCGTAGCATAACCCGCCGTATTAAACTTAAATGCCTGATTATAGATAAGCATTGTTACTGTCATTGTTGCATCCCCCGGCCCTCCGGAGGTCATAATATACGGTATGTCAAATATCTTTAACATGCTTGATATCTGCAGAAATAAAACCACCGTAACCGTTGTCATGATAAGCGGCAGTGTAATGTATCTAAAATTATTCCATTTGGTAGCACCATCGATTTTAGCCGACTCATATAGCTCCGCCGGCACTCCCTGCAATGCCGCCAGATAAAATACCATTGAATTCCCAAGGCCTTGCCACACAATAATAAGCACAATGACAATCGGCGCTAAATCATAATTCCCTAACCAGTCAATCACATATTTTTCCAGTCCTATTAATTCCAACAATTTATTAAAGTAACCATTAAAAGTCAAAATGATTGTCCAGATATTCGAAACGACAATGAGACTTATCGTTGTTGGTATATAGATTAGTGTCCTGAAAACATGCTTCCCAATTATTTTACTATTTAACAACGATGCCATCAATAAGGCAAGGGGATTCATAATAATAACTAAAGCTACCGTAAAAAATATGGTATTGGCTAACGCTTTTTTAAATGACGCATCCTTAAATAAATTGATATAGTTTTCTAAACCGACAAATCTGCTTATGCTAATGCCATCCCAATTCGTAAACGAGTATAGAATCCCTTGAACAAATGGGTAAAGGACAAAAAGGGCAACTAGTAATAAAGAAGGTAGTATGAATAGAATACGTTTCCAATAATCAGAGCGTTGACTTGACATCCTGTTTCCTCCCTTTAAAACGGGGCTGTCATGGCAGCCCCATCTTTATTTACTGCATATTTAGAAGTTCCTTATCTTTTTGATAAGCTTCATCTGCCGCCTCTAAGTATGCTGCATCAAATGTTTTTCCTGAGCAAATCAGTGTCGTAAGCTGTGTGAGCTTTTCCCCTGCGGACGCCGGAATCCATACATTTGTCTGCATTGCCGATTTATCATTAACTAATGCTTCTCCATAAGCTTTGGCGCCTGCAAGCGTCTGCTCAATCTCAACATCTTTTAATCCGCAATAACCGCTGTCACTAAGCAGTATTTGTAATGAAGTCTCATCTGTTAAAGCTTTCAGCATGGCAAGACCCATCTCTTTATCTTCAAACTTAGAGTTAATTGAAACCGTAGAATTAGTAATCGATGTCATGTACACATTGCCGTCTCTGTCAGGAATATTAAAATATCCCACTTCTTTACCATAAGTATCATAAATCTGTTGGACACACCAAGGTCCATTGATCTGCATTGCAACTTTCCCTTCGCCAAACTCCTGTGCCGCCTGATCATAGGTTGTGCTCATAATGCTTTTTGAAATAGCGCCACTGGTTACTAGTTCTTCAAAAGCCTGAAACATAGCCGTAAACTCTTCGGAATTGATTATTTTATTTCCATCATATAGTTCCTGCGGGAAATTATCATCCATGCCATAGATAAAGGAGGACATACTTAGCCACGGTCCATCCTGAGGCCATGTATCCTTAAATCCCATATTAAACGGAGTGATGTCATTCTCTATTAAAGTATTGCAGACATCCAAAAGCTCATCAAAAGTCTTTGGTTCGCTTAAGTCATATTCATCAAAAATCTCTTGGTTATAAAAAACGCCCCAGCCTGAGACATCCACAGGAATGCCTAACAATTTCCCTTCATATATGACATCCTTTGATGTGCTTTCCAGAATGCGACCCATCCATTCCTGATCTGATAAATCGGTCAAATATTCAGCCTTGCCAAACTGTACAATTGCATTTTGATGGAAAAATACATCGGGGGCACTATTTGTCGCTAATTGTGCTTTTAACAGGTCGTGATATTTTCCTGATTCTGATGGGATCGGATTCCATTCAATTTCGACATCAGGGTAGGATTCCTTAAAAATCTGCTCAACATTCTCCATATATGCCTGTGCACTTGGAAAGCTAGATGTCAACATCCAATGTGCCACACTTATTTTCTTAGCTTCTCCGACAGCACCCGTCTCATTTTGAGCAGTGCTTTCCTGTTGTTTAGTCTCCCCCTGATTATCATTATTCGTTTGAGTTGAACATGCTGCTAATGACAGTAATAAAGTAATAACTAATAGTAACGATACAATCTTTTTCATATTTACTGATAACTCCCTTCCTCATTCGTTAATAGGTAAATAATACTGAACCGGTTCTTCGCATCCATATTGTATCATTATCATATCCAATATCATATTGTATTTTTTTATTATTTGGTGTCCTTTTCAATCAAGATCACTGACTATGTCTTTTACTTTAATAAGCTATGATATATAATACCTATATCACTTATATTACTTAAGGAGGCGTTATCATGTTGCTGCAAAGAATATCAAAGTCGTTTAAAGATAAAATTGCGTATAAATTCTTTTTAACTTATTTCTTAGCAGCACTCGTACTGCTTACTTTTATCATTGTCTATTTTTATAACAGAATGTATACAAGCATTATTACAGATTATTTAGACTCTAAACAGATTGAAATCTCACAAATATCAAAAGGTGTTGACGCCAATATCGACTCTAAGAATTTTCAATCTACCTCATTAATTTATAGTCTTGACTTATTACGTCCTTATTTAAGTTATCAGGGGGAGTATCCAGATTATTTCTTTATTGAACAGGAAAAGCAGGTTAAAAATCTTTTAAGTAATTTGATGATTACCAACTATAATCATTTTGACGGCGTTGCGCTTTTTACAATGGATGGCGATTTATTAATAAGCGTCAGTGTTAATAATGACATTATTAAGAAAAAAAATATTCAGGACGAAATTTGGTTTGAAAATGCTGTAGCGGCTGATGGGAGTGCCATATTATCTGCCTCCAGTCAACTGTTAGGCAAAACTGTTTCCAATGATATTATTGTCATAGCAAGAACAGTTAATGATTATAACAACGGCCACAAGCCGCTTGGAATCTCTGTATTTTATCAGAGAATTTCAAAATTCACAAAAGATGTTTTTACGGTTTCTGGACGAAACATTGCCGAAGCGGCTTTTTTCATTGCAACACCGGAAAAATCTATTATCTATGCCGACCCTTATGATGAGAACTTTATGAATAGGCTTATCGATCAAGATATCCTATTACTTCGTTCTGGCGAAATTTTTACATTTGACAATGAATCCTACTACATTATTTATAGCGTGTCACCGGTTTACAAATTTATCTCAGCATTTTTGATTCCTGGATATGTCGTTTCTCAAAAAACAGAAGCGCTGAAACAGATGTTCTTAGTGATCACGATCCTCTTGTTTATTGCCGGAATCATTATTTCATATGTTGTGTCACATATTATTTCCGCACCAATTAAGCATACATTATTTGCAGCAAGTCAGGTGGAACAGGATAATTTAGATATTTATCTAAATATTCGGGGCAATGATGAAATTGCTCAAATAGGAAAGAATATTTTATACCTTGTTGATAAAATAAAGACATTAATGACAAATCAATACGAACAAGAACTATATCTTAAAGACATCGAGTTTGAAGCATTACAGAGCAAAATAAATCCTCATTTCCTTTATAATACGCTTTTAATGATTTCCCTGTTAATCAATAAAGAGGATTTTAATACAGCCAAACACATGCTCTTAAATCTTTCAGATATCTTTAGATATTGCTTAAGCCGCGGCAGTCATACGGTGCCTTTATCCGAAGAAATATCGCATGCTAGAAAGTATCTTGAAATACAACAGATGCGTTTTAATCATAAAATCCAAATTTACTATGACGTTGACAGCCGTTTGATGAATTGCTCACTCCCCCGTCTCACGCTGCAGCCAATCTTGGAAAATTCTATTCTCCATGGTCTGGAGCCATCGGAGGGTTCGGGTGAGATTCGAATATATGCACAAACTGTTTTGGATAAGCTTTATATTTATATTCAGGATAATGGTATTGGAATGAGTGATGATAAGCTCGTGCAACTAAATGCCCAGCTGGCTGATTCTCCAAGCAGGACACACACAAATCCTTCCGGAAAGTCAATAGGGCTTTATAATGTCAATGCAAGGATCAAACTGCTATTTGGATTACAATACGGTATACATTTGCTTCCCGGCACCCCTTCCGGCATTATCGTACGGATTTCCATACCATTTTCTAAAACGTTGGAGGTAACCCATGAAAATACTAATCGTTGAAGATGAGCATTTAAGCAGAGAAAATATTTCATTGATTTTAAAGGATAATCATTATGGGCCCGTTATTGAGGCTTCAAATGGCAAAGAGGCTTTGAAATATATGGAAGTTTTTTTACCCGAATTAGTAATTACGGATATCCGTATGCCACTAATGGATGGACTTGAATTTATTGAAGCAGCAAAAAAACTGTCGCCATCTACCTTGTATGTCATTCTGAGTAGTTATGACATGTTTGAATATGCCAGAAAAGCCATTGCCCTCGGCGTTTATGCTTATCTGCTCAAGCCTTTCAAGACAGCTGAGCTGCTTCAATGCGTGGCTGCCTGCCGGGATATTATCCAAACATCAGTATCACATCAGAATAATTTATCAAAAGAATATTTTGAACTTACTCGTAGAAAATTTATTTTTGACCTGGTACAAAACCATCTGTCTGATGATAGTTATATCAAGGATCTCTCCAAAGAATATGGTCTTTGCCGATTAGGCAACATTTTTATTATTGCTGAAATACTTATTGATAATTACAGCTCTATCGCCAAATATTATGATCAGAAGGATAAAAATGCGCTAAACTATGGACTTGAGAACGTCGCATTGGAGATTCTTTCAGCTTTGAATATTGCGGCTTTTGCTTTTGATTATCAGGATGGCTGTGGACTTCTTCTTAATCTGAGTGATATAAACACTATTTCAACAAAATTATTGGGAGCATTCAATAAGATTAAAGAATCTATTTCTTTATTCACTGAATTTACCATAACTGTTTGCATCGGCGAACCTGTTACTGACCTTAAAAATATATATCACTCAGAGGCCAGTGCTTCTGATTTATCACTTTCACGACTCGTTACTGGGGGAAATAGTGTCTATACAAATCAAGTTGATGTTAATAAAACCTTGCCTATCGCTTATTTTGAAGATAATCTGGCACTAGCACTGAATTCAGGAAATTTTGATAAAGCTCTTAAGATTATTCTTGATATTTATCAATTAGCATGCGGGGAAGGTTATCCGTGCATTCTTTTATCAAAGCTGCATTTGAATATTATCATTACATTATTTACGACATTGGAAAACATGTCGATATCATTGAACACATCATTTGGCAATGAACTGGCTGCCTATAACCATCTGCGGCGCATTGTCGAGATTGAGAACGTTTTTGAGTATTATCGTACAATTATTAATTATGCAAAAAATCAATGGGGACAGGAAAATCAAACTCAGAACCAGATTCTTATTAATAGAGCTAAGAACTATATCGCCAAAAACTATATGAATGATATCAGTTTGGCTGAAATAGCCGGTTTCTGTAATTTATCTCCCTCTTATTTCAGTAAGCTATTTAAGGAATGTTGCCATAAAACATTTATTACATACCTAAATGAGTTTCGCATCCAGAAAGCATTGGAGCTGCTAAACACAACGCCAATGCATATTAATGAAATTGCTGGGGCGGTCGGCTATCAGGATAACAAGTATTTCCACCGCTCATTTAAAAAAATAGTGGGTATTTCTCCGGGAAAATACCGTACTACTCGGGCTCGGTAGATTAACTATCGTCTACTCATATATATCTTTCATTAAAGCGATTCGACGGATCACCTCCGCCCTGATATGCGCCGGGGCAGCAATATCGACCATTACAACCACACTCCAATCAAATCTTTTACTCTTTTTTGTACCCTAAGTTCTTTCGCATACTGCATAAGGTTGGGGATGTTCTTTTTAGGGTCTTTCACATAGTTTTGAATTGCCTTATTGAATATCTCTTTATCCATTTTGTTCATATTCCGCAGAACATCACAAATGGTACGGTCGCGGTCATAAATGCGAACTTCAATAGAATCAATCTCACCCTTTGTTTCACCAATGGGAAGCAGGGTAGATTCAATCCTATATGCTTTAACAAACGGATAGTCCATTTTTGTACGCTGTCGGGAGGTGTTTTTATCAATGGTAATGTTCCATTCAGGAGGGTTTCTGTCGCTATACCTATAATATTTCCATACATAGAACAGCATCTGGAAACAAACGATTGATTATTACAATTTCGCTGCCGCTAAAATCATCAACCCAATGATAATAACCTCTTTTGACCTTCTCAATCATACCTTTTTCCAAAAGCTGCTGAATGTCCGCATAATATATTTTTTCTGCCATAAGCTCGGCTGTTGTCATAACAAAATTGTGCTGTGAAAATATACTTTTTAGTTTTTTCTTTGAGTCTGTATTAAGCATTTCTTCACCTCTACTAAATCACGCACAGATATTTCAATGATGGTGCATTTTAATATATCATATCCGATTTTATGGCCAAAGTCAATCTATTAAAGCAAACTGTTGATGACAATATAGCGGATGGTTTAATATCTGTTCGTTAAACTTCTGGTGCTTTACAGATTTTACGGCAATCCCTATGAAAAATTTGCTGACAAGGTAATCCAAAAGATATTCTTTCGGGATATAATACCGCTGACGAACAAACAAGCTTTTTAACTCCTCCTTGTTGCACCATCGCAAAACTGAGGTCACTATGTGCTTCCCACTATCCGGGTGCACTCGGGTAGGGTCAAGCAATGGCGCGCTATAGCGTTTCCATCGCCTGCCACTTCAAACCGTGCATGAGGTTCTCCCTCACACGGCTTTCCGATAATCTTCTTCCTAGCGCATTCAAGAAATTTGACAGCGTCTACCATAGTTACCTTTATAAAAGAATTCTATCCCACAGTTCGCATACCATCGTTTGAACTCGGCAAG
>Ga0153949_1000007_pt1 | contig 165273 bp, 179 predicted proteins | sample TSNJ033MetaG_FD_104705 | JGI IMG/M metagenome (GOLD analysis project Ga0153949, IMG submission 104705) | Attine ant fungus gardens microbial communities from New Jersey, USA - TSNJ033 MetaG | ecosystem: Host-associated > Fungi > Mycelium > Unclassified | place: USA: New Jersey, Wharton State... | reverse complement strand
TTTGTAATTTTTTCTTTTTAAAATTCGACATAATTGATTTTCTCCTGTTTTTCTTTTTTATTCTGCGCAAAATAAAAAAGCCTGTCTTGGCTCAGGCTTTCTTTAAATATTAAATAACTAATGTTTCATATTGCACCTCCTAACTACAATCCTTTTTATGCCTTGATTGAGGGCAAAAGAAAAACAGCAATTTCTCAAGAAACCACCGTTTTATTTTTATATTAATTAATAAGCACCTGATGACCAACCACCACTTGTCGCATTAGCATTAAGCCAGTCTGCAGCTGCACGTACTGCTTCAGCTAAAGAGCTGAAACCACCTTGTGTCCAAACAATCTGTCCTTCTTTATTTCTTACCCAACCAGTAAATGTTTCTGCAGGAGGTGGAGTTACAGTTCCACCGCCATTATTTCCACCTGTATTGCCATTACCGCCTGAGTTTCCTCCTCCTGTTGGAGGGGTTACTGTATTACCACCACCTGTGCTTGGTGGGTTAGGATTTGAAGTATTGCCACTTCCTGAGTTCCCTCCTCCTACAGGAGCTTGTGGGGTTTGTGGAGTGGATTGGTAAGCATTGTTAGTTGAAGCACCTCCATTATCTGTAGGCGTAGGATCAGCAACAGTTTCATTTTCTACTTGTGCTTGATTAGTTTCTGAGTTATTGCTTTTAGCTTTCTGATTTGAATTGTCTACAGCTTTTACAGTCTGAGCTGATTTTTTAGCTTCTTCTGCTTTTTGGGCTTTATCCGCTTGTGCTTTTGAGGTTGAAATATCTTTATTCAATTTCGCTTTCAAAGTTTTACTATAATCAGAAGTCAACTTAGAAACAGCAGTTTGTGCTTTTTTCAATTTATCCGCATTTGTTGCATCCTTTTGATAATCTGCGACTGCTTTTTTAGCTTCTGTTTCAAGTTTTACACGATTTTTAATACCATCTAATTCTTTAGTCAGTTGTTTTGCGGTCTTATCATCTTTTACATGAGAGATAGCTTTTTTAGCAAGTTCCAAATTATTTGCATTTGGGGATTTTTGAGCAGTAAGAAGAGCTTTTTCAGCTTCTTTTACTAATCCTTCATTCACTTTTTTTGCGTTTTCAATTGCTTGCTTTTTATCTTTTTCTTGTTGGACTTGTTTTTCTTTCTCTGCTTGTACATTGTGACTATGTACTGCACCTGCTGTAACACCTCCTGCTAAAAGAACAGCGACAACTCCACCTACAACAATTTGTTTTTTTGTTAATTTCATGAATTTTCTCCTAAAATAATTTCTTAATCAATATCTTCAAAAACAATATTTACTTTCTTATTCATTGCTCCTGCAATTTCAGAAATTCCTTTGAGTGTAGGATTAGATTTCATAGTTTCTAAACGAGCAATCGCTCCCTGACTTTTTCCTGATAGTTCAGCTAAATGATATTGGTTTAATCCTAAAGTTTTTCTCGTTTCAACTACTTCAGTAGCTAAACTCTTTTTACTGTCATTAAAAAGTTTTTCGTTTTTTAAATCTACTTCTTCTTTAGAGATTAATTCTTTCATTGCTTTAAAGCTTTCTTCAGATTCCTTAGCCTGTTTTTTACTAAGTCTAACCATAGCACCTCCTTATCAATCGTTTATAAATATATTATATAGCATTTATAAACGATTATCAAATATTAAATGCTTTATATTACATTTTTATTTGAATAAATTTATACGTATTTTCTCAGACCTTTTCTCAATCCATTACGATAAGATGGCACGAAAGTCCTTTCAGATTTTTGTAAACGAGTTAGACAAGTCTGCTGATAATAAGCTAATCTAGCCAACCTATCATTTCCCATCCCTTTTTCTCCAGAGCAAACTGTTCTATTCTCCATATATCCCCTTTCTATTTGTAAGTTCATTCCATAACTTACTTTTTTTATTTTTTAAACAAGAACAAGGAGTCGAACCTTGAACTTGTAATCATTGATACATTCCTTGCGTACTCTTCCCACCCTGTATCGATCATTTTATTTTAATTTAGCGAGTGCTTCATTCGCAAAAGTCATAGCATTTTTTGAAGCTGTACTTGAGCTTTTAATATTTTTAGCAATCATACCACCACGTTTGGTGACTTCTGTAATTAAACTATGAAGAACAACATCTTGTTTCAATTCATCATTTGATTTGGCTTCTTTGAACAATGTTGCAAGGGCTTCCGTTGAAAGATTTGCTTTTGAAATTGTTTCAAGTTCCTGCATTGCTTCACTGATTAATTTTTTAAGTTGTGTTTTTTCCATGTAGATTACCTCAATTTTTCTTTTAAATTATTTTTGAGTACCCCATTTTTCAATATGTCTTAAAGACAATATCTGCTAGTTCTATCAACATTTCTTCAAAACTAGCTTGCATGACTTTAAGCTTCTTTTTTCGTTCGATATATGTTTCCTGTATTTCTTCAGGTAACAGTTCAATGCTAGGACAGCTTCTGGCTAAACGCTCAAATTGTACTGCCGTTCCGCTTAATTCCGCAAAGTCTTTAAGCAAAGCTTCTTTAACTGTTACTTCCTCCATATTTCCCCTTCCTGCGGACTGTAAACAATAAATAAAGGGCTATTGAGAAAATCAATACCCTTTTTAACTCCTAATACACTAATTTCTTCTATGGTCATACCCTTAGGCTCTTTTACCGTGTACTCTCCTTCATTATCAACATAGTAAAGAACCTTTGAGGGCAAGTTTTTTACTCGAATTATCCAAGAACCCGTTTCAATAACTTCTTCTTGAATTTCAAGATTTTCAGGTAGAAATTTCTTTTCCCTTATTTTTTTGTTATACCAAAGCCAAAGCCCATTTTCATTATTACTTACACGTGCCTGCTCAAATTTAATGACTTTCTGCTGTTTTTCATTAAAAGAAATATCGTCCATGATTTTATCCAACCAATCGAACAGCCATTGTTCACCATAAATTGCTTTTAGCATTGCTAATGTACCAGATACTTGTGTCACAATCCACTTCATAGATTTTTCAACATCTGTTTCATTATTTTTGCCATTGATTTTTATTTTTTCATGTTCACCGAATACATCATAAAAATCTTTACAAAATTGATAAGCAACTTTTCCCGAAGCTGTTTCTACTTCTTCATAAACTGAAATTTTAGAAAGTAATAAATTAATCGCAAACTGGTCTAAAGTACCACCATTTGCCAATTCATCAAATGCAGTTTCCGCATAATGTTCTCGAATTTGCATTTCATAACGATTAACAACTCCATAATCATAGAGAACATCTTCCAGTTCTCTATTTTCTTTTTTAGCACGTTCTTTCGCCTTTTCATACATACGCAATAAAAAATGACCATTTGACGAACCAAAATAAAGGGTAAGTCCTAAAGGTTTGTCATGCCAGTAACTCTCTATATCATGACTCGAGCGTAAATCTGTATCAATCAGTTTTTCGCTGTTATGGTCTTTCCGCCACTTCAAATCATGTAAATCATAATTGCCCGACTCTTTAAACATTTCATCTATGGCAATATCCAATCGAGAACAGTTATACCTTGAATAGAAGCCATTTTTCAAGTAATAATCAGGGTCAGTAATCATAACTACCCAATCATTTAAGGTAAATTCTTTATCAACTTCTTCTAAAAGTGTTTCCATTTCTAAAAGCCCTTGACCTGTTAATTCCAACATGATCCCTTGTTCTCTTTTTTCAGATACATAAATCTGAATACGACCACAGGAATAAATTCCATCAAAGCCGTGTCGTTGATTGACTTCATAATGAAAATACTGCTTCTCAATCCCTACAACATGCTTCATAATCAGTTGAGGTGTCGAGTCAAAAAAAGTTAAACGCAAGAAGTCCAAATGAACATGAAGTTCATAGTCATGCTTTTTATCCAAAAGTAAACCTAAAGCAGTTTTTATCTGCTTTTCAGTTTGGAGAGAAATATTTCTTTTTCCTTTTTCATACCTTGATATTGTGGCAGGGTCAATTCCTACCTTCTGCCCAAAATCACGCAAAGTATAATTCATACGTTTTCGCATTTTCTTTAACTCTTTGCCCGATAAGGTATTAACTTCTACATACTTTGCCATCTATTGTATCTTCTAAGCTGATTTATCTTTAAAATTAAAAGTTTCATCAACGCTAATGGAAACAACACAATTGTTAAAATAAATATTGTTGCAATAGTCATGAATGAAACTGTATCTTCTTCCTCCTCAGGAGTTTCAAAGTAATCATAAACCATAATTTCAACCTCACTCCCTTCATTTTTACTTTGTTGACATTTTCTTGATTTTGTTGACATGATTTTCAAACTTCTAAACCCTTGACCTCAAAGGGGTTAGAGGGGTTCTATACTGCGTAATCGGGTTAAGCTATACCCCGTGTTACAAAACGGGGTATTAGCAAAGTGCAGGGCTTACGCCCTGCACCCACTACGTTTTTTCCGTCCTTGCGTACGGCTGACTTTTTCGCTCCGCACAAGTCGCCCCCGCAAGCGACTACACAACCGAGTGGGCAAGCTTTATTCCTGTCTTGCTTCCTGTGCTTCTCGTAAGAGCTTTTCCCATTCTGCCTTTTTATCCCACTCTCCTTTTTGCCACTTGTTAAAGTGTTCTTCTGTCAAAAATATCTTATGTACAGCATAAGGAAGCGGAAAGTTTTCATTTACTCTTAGATCATAGAGCTGTTTTAATCGCTTAATATCCGCTTCATCATAGACTTTACGTTTCACAGGCTGACCATGTCTAAAGGCTTTAGAGTCTGTAGGCACACCAACGTTGAAATCGTATAAAGTCCATTCCTCGATACGGTCTAACCAACGACTTAAAGTATCCATTTTTAAATCTTTATTTATCAATGGTCTTAATTGCGTTTTGGTATAAAGTGTCAATAAAATTCTCCTCCTTTTCCTTAGATTATTTTTTACTATTAGAACTTAAAGAAAGTACCATATTTACAAGGATAATGAGAGGTAGAAAAATTAATATTCCAGTAACAATAAATAATACAACTATTTTTAATAACAGAATATATAATTCCATAATTCTCACTCTCCTAATTTATTACGGTATGAAGGCACACCTGCTTCTGACATTAATTTCTCGATATTTTCTTCTTTTTGTTTTTCCTCCTCTTTAATCAATTCATCTTTCGCACTTTCAATAAATTCTTGCTCAAAGTCTGAAATATCATCATAAAATTCATTCACTTCTGCCTTAGCTTCTGGTGTCAACTCAATATGTGACACATCGGTAAAAGGCATAGGTGGGATATTTTTGAAATGTTCTACAAAATCGAAATTCTTATTCACCAAAGGAGAATAAAACTCAATCGGTATTCCTGTTCCAATATCAATATAACCACGACCTATAACATCCTTATTCACAAATGCTTTATCTTTACTATCAGGGAAAGTCATTTCATAACCAATAGGACTAAGGCGACCAAGTGAAACACGACAGAGCAAATTATCTCGAATTTGTCCTGGTAGTGTATTCGCATCAGGTCGTTGTGTTGCCCCTATGAAATATACCCCCGCTTGACGAGCCTTCAAAACTAAAGGAGTCAAAGTATCTTGAAACTGCATATCTTCCATAGAACTTAATACAGAAACAAAAGCTGAAAGTTCATCAATAATAATAAATTCAGGCTCCATTCCATAATAACGATAGTTCTTACCAACCGTATAATTGTCTTGCTGTTTCATGTAAATATAGCGCTTATCCATGAGTTCAACAGCTTCTTTTACCATTTCAAGAATATCTGCTTTATCATGAACAACTAACCCCTTAAAGGCTTTGAAATTTGCAAATTCTGCTAAGTCTGCCATTTTAGGGTCTGCGATATGCACTCGCCCTTCTTGAACTAAAGCATACAACAAAGCATAGATAAAGTACGTTTTACCGCCCCCTGTACCCCCTGTAATAAGCATGTGGGGTAATTTATCATATTCCCAAACAACACCGTTCATGAGCGTTATTTTACCATCAGAAGCACTTACTTTTTCAAAACTAATACGTTTGCTCAAATTATTAGAGAGAAATTCATAGCTGATAAAGCCCATTTCCCAATTAATTTTGGTTAAATCTGCTAAATACATTTCAGATAGAGTTTTACCTAAATTAATGACTTGACCGTGAAACTGATTACCCGTCGCAAAAGTAAACACATCAACATCTTTTTTGGCACGATAATAGGCTTTAGGAAATTTCTTTTTCTCTACAGAGCCTTTTTCACGTTTTACTGTTTTACGTTCAACAATGTTATTAGAATACATAAAAGTAGCCAACATTTGTCTTTTTTTAGATTTCATAAAGAAACCATCTCGCACCTCACTCCCACGTACAACAGTAGAAGAAACTAGAAATGCGACTAAAAACCCTAGTAGTGTAACTAAAACAGGCTGAATATAAATTTTCCAATCGCTAAAGTCTTGAACCTTAGCAAATACTGGATAAGTAATAAAGTAATGATATAATGCCAAAAAAACCAGAAATGGAAGAGATAGAAAAATCTTCCAAATTCTGAGATTGTATCGATGAAGTAGACGAAGCTTCAAGCCTCTAAAAACAAAAAAGTTTTTCATATAAACCACCTCAACCTAGATTTTTAATTATTTATTTTCATTGTTAGATTTTTGTTTGTTTGAGTCTTGATGTTGAGGTTTAGGAGCTGTTTCCTGTGGTTTAGCAGCCACACTTACTTTTTCCATATCTTCAGCAGAAAGCGAAACAGAAACACGGACATTTTCAGACTGACTACTGTCACGGAACAAGCGAGCAGTTGGAGCTTTAAATTTAAGTTTTGTGAACGGTGCAAGCGTTGATACTTCAGAATTAACATTGAGAACTTCAATACTATAGACTTCATTTGTCTTTTCAGAACGAGCTGTCACGACATAACCTGTAACATCACTTGTCGCCTGATTTGTCAAAGGGTCACGGAAATAATCTGTTGTGACATTGAGAAGCACGAGATCCCCGAAAGTGGCTTCAAAATCCATAAGCTCAGTAACATCACCATTACTTGTGTTCAATTTTGGCAACTGGTCATCTGCTTTTTGGAATTTATCCATGTTCAATTCACCGCTATTTGATACACTGTCCGCAAGGAAAGTCAACGCAGTAAAGGTATTAGATACACGACCATTTTCACGAATTTCTTCAATACGAGGAATAACCGTAATACGACCAGTAGAAATAACATCCATAATTTTTGCTTCTTGCGCCTTGCGTGGATTAGCAACATAAAGGTCAAGCATGGCAACTTTTTCTGTCATGACAGGATATTTCATAGCTTGAACACCTCCACGAATATTAGCACGTGAAGTATCACCGATAAGCACTTTTTTACCAAAGAATGATGGTTTTGCGACAAAGTTTACAATTGAATTAGACATAATTTTTCTCCTATTTTCTGTCTTTTATTTTTTAATGTTTAACGTCATTTCTGACCATGTTGCTAGCAGGAGTCGAACCTGCACCAAAAGTTTAGGAGACCTTCTGTACTACCCTTTATACGACAGCAACAAAAAAAGGCTAAGCCTTTTCCAATTTATTTTTTAGACAGTTTTTCTAATTTACTAAAAAGAAAAATATCATAATCATAATCTTTTATCTTAGCTTCTAGATAATCATATATTTCAGCCACACTATAAAAGGGTCTGTTAACTTCTATTTCTTTTACAATTTCACCATCTACCATTATTTTTGCACTAATCGTATCAGAGTAAAAACTTTCAATAGACCGACCACTAAAATTTATAGAGTATTCTATTTCAATATGATATCCATAATTTAGAGATGAATTAACGAGATTATAACTCATTTCTTGAGAAGCGGAATTAAACTTAATATCATGTTTCAAACAGAAAACTTCTTCTTCTAGTTCCTTCAATTTTCTTTCTACACTTGATATATCATGTAGTTCGCTACTATTCTTTATTAACTCTTTCTTTTTATTATTTAAATCAAGATGTTTTGCCAATAAAATTAGCGATATAATAAAAGCTAAACTTATGCCAATAATATAAGTCTCAAAATCCAAATTCACACCTCCTTAATATCAAGCAACTTATTATAAACATTCTTGCTTAATAAAGTTGGTGACAGCTTATAAGTATCAATAAGCTTTAACACTTCTTCTTTTGTGAGCTTCACTCTTTGAATAAATTTATAAGGTAACTTACTCAAATCAGTATAAATACGTACATCGTAAGTTGTTGTTCCTTCTGTTACTGTATGTTTTTTTATATCAATCATTTTTTTCACTCCTTAATATCTGCTACACTGCAGTTAAGAATTTTAGAAATCGCTCCCCATAATTCATCAGAAAATTTAACATTCTTACCTTGTTCATAATCAAAAATCACTTTACCTAAATTTGTTAAATTTGAACAATTTAGAAGCTCTTTTAATTTCAAAACCAATTGAACGATTGTTAATTTTGCTTCACTTCTTTTTTCTTCTAATTTCGTTTTCTTCATAATCTTATACTGCTTTTTCCTTATAACACCATTCTTCTAGTGCAGAACTTGCTATCTCTCCTGCAACTCCGCCCAATTCTTTAATCATTTCTAATGTTTCTTGTAAACATTCTTCCTTGCTTACAAGGTCAGTTTGTCCTATTAAGTAATCAACCGTTACACCATAATAACGTGCGAATTCCCCTAATAATTCTAAACTTGGAACACGCAAGCCTGTTTCATATCTTGCATAGCTTCTAGGTAGCAATCCAAAAGCTTTACATACATCTTTACGTTCCAAATTTCTTGCACGTCTTAAACTAATTAAATTCTGTGATATAGAACTCATGACTTCTCCTCTTCTCGTCCTAATAAATAATCTGTTGTAACACCAAAATAATCCGCAAGTTGTATCAATCTATAAAGATTAGGTTCAAGTCTTTCAGTTTCCCAACTTGATATTTTACTTTGAACTACATCTATGTGATCAGCTAATTCTTTCTGGGTTAATCCTTTGTTTTTTCTAAGTTTTTTTAATCTCTTATTAAAAATAGACATTTAAAACTCCTTATAACTCATTTAACCAATTTTCGCTCTCATGATAAATTCTAGTAATTAGAATTTGATTTGAAATGACAATAAAAAAATACCAGTATTTCCACTGATATTTTTGTCTGATCGGCTTTTTATTTTCAACATATGGATACCCTAAAGGGTTATTAGATATACTTGTTTTTGCTTTTTCAAACTCTGAGTCAAACTTATTTAAGACCCTTTTCGATTTTGTCTGATTATACAAAAAATCCCTCAATCTCTCGAGGTCTTTTTCTGCTTCAATCGATAAATACACGTGTTTCATCTTTTGCCTTTAATCTTCCCAATGCTTCATCAGCGCTTACCTTTCCGCCTTCTAATGCAGACACCAAACCTAAACGGATTTCATTGTCAAACTGTGCGCCCGCCCGAAGTTTTTTTATTTCTTCTTTCATACTGTTATACTCTTTACGAGAAATTGTAACTGTATCTTCTAATGCAATATTTAGCATATGTTTTCCTCCTGTAAATAGTCTATCTATTTTGATTATACCATAAAATAAATTTAGCATGGATTCAACAAAACCAAGTATTATTGTAACCTACAGTGCTATAATTAAAGTACCTAATCTATAAAAAGGATTTACTTATGCACTTTAATGAAAAACAACTCAACTTTATTTATGATACATCTAAAAATATCATTTTAGAACACCCCCAAGTACTCGCTGAACGAATTACAGAAAGTTTTAAGTATAATCAAACATTCAAAGATAACGAAATGATAAGACATGCTTGTCAATATTCTTTCCATAAACTCGCCCACTCTTTAAAAAGTGAAAATTTTGATGAACATGAAATCAAATGTTGTACTTTATTCATATCAATATTTACAAGAAGAATAATAAGAATGAGTACCCAACTTTTTGAGAAGCACTTTTATGAGATGTCCTCACAACCAATAAAAATGAGTGCAAGACTCACAGCAATTATCAATGATATTTCTAGTACTGAAATTAAACATTTTGAAACTAGATTTGATAATTTTCTAAACTCATATAAAGTTTAATTGTTTTTTTCTATATATTTTTTTCGAAGTGTCAATACTCTAGTGAGTAGTTCTACCACTTCTGGTTCTATTTTTCTTTGTAATTTTTTAAAGTCATCTACTAGATTGCGATACTCCTCATCTTCTTCATAGAATTCTTTTGATGTACCAAATTCAGAATAGAAACTTTCTTCATCAAGAACACTTCTTGATATTCTATGAGCCTTCATCAATTCATCTTCTATTGTTGATAAGTATGACATTTTTGTAAAATATTTATCTAAAATACCTATTACCTCCTTTTAATATACTTTTTAACAGGCACAGAGGGAGTCGAACCCCCACAGCAAGTTTTGGAGACTTGCAGACTAGCCATTATCTTATGTACCCATAAAAAAACTTATAGCTCTTGTCTTAGGTAGTCACTATCACACCTACAAGGAAATATAAGTTTTTACTTCATTCATAATAAAAAGCCCTAATTTTCAAGGCTTTCTTTTTATCTTATTGTCTATTAAAATGAATACCAAAAAAGTATTCATAAGTTAACAGACAGTTTTTTTTCGTCTATTAACCTTCCGCCATTGTCTATCATCACGACAGTCAACCACTTAAGACCTATTTCAAGACTTGTAGAGAAATAGGCGACGGTAGGATTCGTACAGCGACTGCGATAACCCCTTAGCTGTGAGTGGGTACAGTATCGGTTTTAAAATGAAAATTTTGTTTTCCTTGAAATAATACCCCTTGTATTACCTGTTAGACAAAAGCAAGCGTTACTCTAAGCATACTTGACTTCCCAAAACTTTCCCGACTTCTTCAAGCGTACAACTTATACACTCCTAGAATAATCTAGGTGGCTGTCTTCATTTCTCGTCCTATAACAATTTACGCTCTGCTAAGCGTGCTGTAAGTAGCAACCCTTTATAAGCATTTGTCGCCATTGGCTTTTCTCCTTCAAAATTGTTATAATAATAGTGTTCGAAGTTATTAATTTAACAATTTTGCAAGAAGCTCCACTCACTGGGGCTATTTGCTTATTTTCTTTGTATACTCAAGTATACATTTATATTGTACACCATAGTATACGGTCTTGTCAAGGAAAAACTTCTTTTTTGACAAAAAATTTTTTAGGAGGAAAAATTATGTTCTATGAACGCTTGCAATTACTAGCTAAAGAAGCAAACAAATCGTTTAATCAAATAGAGCGAGAGCTAAACTATCCCCGTAATGCACTTAATGCTTATAAAATTGGAAAATCACCGTCAGCAAAACGTACCGCAGAAATTGCAGAATATTTTGGTGTAACAAGTGATTATCTTCTAGGGAATACATCTGCACGTACTCTCGACCTCGCAGAATTAGATAATGATATTGTCGCAAGTAACCTATCATATTCAGGTAAACCTTTATCAGAAAATGACCGTCACGCATTAAACAACATTTTAAAAGAATATTTTGAGTCGCAAGAAAGTGAATAATTAGTGGAAATCATAGAAGAAGATATTTATAATAAGTTACTTCAAATTTTACAAAGAAATAAGATTACCTTACTCTATGACAACAATTACCCTCTTGAAGAACAAGGTAAATACGTTCGCTTTAAAGACCAAAAATTTATAATTTTAAAAAAATCTTCGTCAAATAATCTTAAAGAGATATTTACAATATTACATGAGTCTAGCCACGCTATACATGATGATGATTTACATATTTTTACACACCTTCAAGAACAACACAAAGAATTTTTAAGCAACTGTGATGTTATTGCAAATGGTATTAATTTTTGCGCTTCTGAAAAAGGAGTCCCAACAAGAGATATACCTGCATTAATGCAATTTATAGGTATTACAAAACATCAATATTATCCTATATATGAAAAGATAGTCTCCTCTTATTATGATAGAGAAGGCAATCCTCTCCCCACTTGGGATTTTTAATATAAAAAAAGGGTAGAATGATTTCTACCTTTTTATTTCTTTCATAAAAAAATACATAATAAAAAGCCATTAAGACATTTTTCTTAACGACTCTTTATTATATATTTTTGCTATGGTTAGTTTTTGGGTTAGTTTTTATTTATTTAAATCAGAAACGCTGTTATATATAGCTTTCATGCAATACGTTGTGATTGGTTCTGGATAATATACCATGCGTTCCTTTCTTCTTTCTGTGTGATAAAGTCATAACTATTATACCACACCTTCCGCTCTCAGAATTATCCCTCAACTCTGCGGAAGTATTCTACCTTGCGAATATAAGATATTGTGTATTATACCATAACTTAGATTTCTGTACATTTAAGCCTAAAGTGCTTTCAAAGAACGCCACTCACTCTCAAGGCAACAGCAGCTTGACCACTTTTTTGTTATAATAAATTTCAATCCTGATAATGATTTACTGAAAGAGGACTTCCCGATGGTTGAACAATACACACTGCAATCTAGCGATGAGCAAACTGAGCTACATCTTCTTTACTGGCCGCTTGAACATCCAAAGGCGCTTATCCAACTCATTCATGGGATGGCAGAAAACATTGAACGCTACCACGCTTTTGCCCTCTACCTCAATAGTTTGGGGTTCGCAGTGGTCGGTCATGATCACTTAGGACATGGGCATTCCGTACAGCAACAAGAACCAATTTATGGTTACTTTGGTGCCGCTGGCCCTCAAAATGTCATCTCTGATATTTATAAGGTCAAAACTTGGGCAAAAGAAAAGCATCCCACACTGCCTTATTTCATGATGGGACACAGTATGGGTTCTTTTGCTTTGCGTAATGTTCTGCAAGATTATCCTGTTGATATTCAGGGGGCAATATTTATGGGTACGGGGACAAGTCCTCTCCATTTGAACTTCTTCCTGCCTTTCATTAAGAAAATAAGCCAAAAAAAACCAAAGGTTATTGCTCCTTTAATAGACAAGCTTGCTTTTGGTAACTATAGCAAAAAATTCCCTGAAACGGGGAATTTCAACTGGCTTTCGAAGAACCAAAGGAATGTCTCTTCTTATGAAAATGACCCTCTCCTCGGCTTTACTTTTACCCGTAATGGTTTTGCGACACTTTTCTCACTGGTCCATAGAGCCAATCAAAAAAACTGGATGCATAATATGCCCACGGACTTGCCCATCCTCATTATCAGCGGTGCTGATGATCCGGTAGGCGACTGGGGCAAAGGACCGCAAAAAGTTTATCAGAAACTCCAAAAAGCAGGCTTTAATCATCTCAAACTCCAGCTTTTTCCTGAATTACGTCATGAGATTCTCTTTGAGACAGAATACGAAGAGGTCTACCACGCTATTGGCGACTGGTTAATGAAACATCTCCCACAATAGATTCTCTGATATGCTGCACGATTTCTAGCATGAGGGGGTCTTTTTCTTCTGCATAAGTAATGCTGGTAAAGCTCCGCTGATACTTGTTGCCTAAACTTTGATACGGCATTCCTTCTGAAATAAAGCGTTTTGAAATTAAAGAAACACCTAAGCCCGCTTGAATGTGGGCAATAATCATGTCATTATTGTTCATTCTTACCAAGTAACGTGGGGCAAAGCTTTCTTCTTGGAGATATTTCTTGATGTAATGTCCCACGCCTGAGCCAATTTCTCTTGTAAAGAAAGTCTCGCTCTCTAAGTTTCCGGCAAGGACCAATTCATCTTTAAACAGCGGAAAGGTTTCTACTTGCTCACTTGCCAAAGGTTTTTCGATAATACCAAAATGCAAATCATGGTTTTCAACCCTATTAAAAACTTCTTCCGAATCGTACATGGATATTTTTAAATCAATCTGATCCAAATAAGGTACAAGTTTAGGGTACAGCAAAGGCATAATTCCAATAGCTGCACTCTGTGATATCCCAATCTTAAAGGGTTTCTTTGCAAGTGTCGTCTGGTTGAGCTCAGCTTGTAAGTTTTCCCAGTCTTGAACATATTGGACTGCTTTCTTATAGAGTAATTTTGCTGCTTCCGTAGGAATAACTTCACGGTTCTTCCCGCGAATGAAAAGCGAATTGCCTACTTCTTCTTCTAATTTCTTTATCCTGACCGTCACTGTGGGCTGGGAAATAAACAAGTACTGTCCTGCTTTGGTAAAACTCCGCGTTTCATATATGGCAATGAAGGTTTCAAACAGTGAAAACATATGTCTCCTTTATTTTTTATTACTTTTTTCTATTACTATAATTACAATAATTCATTTTACAAATTAAATCAAGTGTTTTATACTTAAAGCAGTGCTTGAACTGTAAGATTCTCTACAGCTCACATTCAATAATCATGTATATACTAGGAGTTCTAGATGAAACAAGTATTTTTAAATTTTTTGAAAAAAATCCCTATCCCTATTTGTGGTCTAATTTTAGGTATGGTCTCCTTAGGAAATCTACTTTATTCCAAAGGATTCACATTTCTAGGAAATATTTTTGACCTTGTGGGTCTCTTTTTTATGTTTCTCATCATGTTGAAACTAATTTTTACGATGCGCCATCTACTGGAAGCTCTTAAAGATCCTATCGTTGGCTCAGTTTCCCCCACTTTCACCATGGCTTGGATGGTCATTTGTGTCTTTCTCAATAGGATTTTCCCCCACTCAAGTCTGGTTTACTTCATTTGGTTGTGTGCTATTTTCCTGCATTTTCTCTTAATGGCTTATTTTGTTGCTCTTCACATCTTACCGCAAAAAGTTGGAATGGTCCATGTCTACCCGAGTTGGTTTATTACCTTTGTGGGCTTGGGTGTTATCCCCAATACAGCAACAGTATTTAATATAGAAATTGGCCGTATCGTGCTTTGGCCTGCGCTTCTCTTCTATTTTATATTGCTCCCGATTATCACACATCGTATCTTTATTTTCAAGAAAATGCATGAGTCGACTCTTCCGCTCATCACCATTCTTACAGCGCCAGGCTCTCTCTGTTTAGCAGCCTATCTCACTGTGACAGAAAGCAAATCAAATCTTTTTGTACTCTGTTTATTCTTGCTTTCACAGTTGATTTATCTTACAACTGTGGTGCTTGTTACCCCTTTGCTCCGGCTCCCTTTTTATCCAAGCTACGCTGCCTTTACCTTCCCTTTGGTCATTTCTGCTACTGCAGTTCATCTTATGGCTCAAAGTTATCCTACCTTCACAGCCTTACTCACTCCTCTCTCCGTGATAGAGCTTGTGATTGCCTTCTTTGCAGTTGCTTACGTTTTGATTCGTTATAGCTACTTTTTAGTCAAAAAAGCTTAAATTAAAACCAGCTCAATGAGAGCTGGTTTTTTATTTTATTTAAAATGATACATGGAGTTATAGAGGTTAGTGATTTCACGTGTGATATTTTGACCAATCTTCGAGGTCACACCACCTTCTTTAACCGTCGTTTGCGGAACCATAACACCGATAGAAATTTGCGGATTTTCTGTTGGTGCATAAGCGACAACATTATTTACTGTTACGGGCACGGTTGTGCCATCTGGAGCCACATAGGTTACCTCGGCAGTACCGGTTTTGGCAGAAATGGAAACTTGAGCGCCTTGTGAAGGACGCATGTAGTAACCTGTAGCACCGATTTGCCCGTTTACAAAATCATTCCCGTGAACGACTTGATACATCCCATTATGTAGGACATCCATATTTTCTGGGGTAATATTTACTTTGTCCATAATTTTAGGCGTGATATTTTTAACAAGTTTACCCATGCCACCTTCAGAGTTAGTTTCATAGATGCCCTCCACAATATGCGGTGCTAAACGTTCACCGTTATTGGCCAAAGTCATCCCGTATGTTGCAAGTTGCAAGGGTGTATAGGTATCAAACTGACCGAAAGATTCCATCAGCAAGTCAGAAACTGTTATTTTATTTGCATCTTTGATATAGCCTTGGGCTTCTCCGGGAATATCAAAGCCTGTTGATGTTCCCATTCCATAGGAAGCAAAGGACTCACGTAGCTTTTTGAAGGCCGCTACACGGTCTGTACCATCAACAGCCATATTAGGAACGTAAGGTTGTCCAAGCATCTTGAGTGCTATTTGAACCATATATGTATTGGATGAATACTCTAAGGCTTGAACAGCATTAATGGGAAGAATACCGTTGGTAAACCATGATTCGATTAAACTTGACCCTGCTATCTGGATAGGCATATCATTGAGAACTTGATTGCCTGCAATGACATTGGCATTCCATCCTGCTGTCAGCGTTGCTGGCTTAACCACCGAACCAGGGACAAAAGCAGATTGGAAAGTACCATTAGTGTTGCTTTGCATTGCTCCGGTTTTTTCATCACGTTCAAGTCCTGACAAAGCTAAAACCGCACCCGTCTTAGAGTCCAACACAACAGCATAGGCGCCCTGCGAATAAGTTCCAAAACCATCCGCGATCATATTGTTCATTTCGTTTTCCAAAATCTTATCAACAGCATCTTGGAATTTCAAATCAATCGTAAGTTTGAGATTATCTCCCTTGCTCCCTTTTTGTTTCACTTCCGTTCCAGTGACATTCCCTTGCTTATCGGTCAATACGTTACTAATCGTATGTGTCCCTTGCAAGTACTGTTCATAGCCTTTTTCTAAAAAGGCAGTTCCGACACGGTCATTCCGTTGGAAACCTTCTTTAAGGTACTCGTCCAACATATCTTCCGGAATACCTTGTTTCTGCGTCGTTACCGTACCTAATATAGGTTTAAGAGCTGTATCTGCATATTTACGATTCCAGCTCGTCCCTACAGAAATACCCTGCAGCTCGCCCTCATGTTCTCCGATATAGGCTTGCTGTTCTGCTGTAAGGTTACTTGTTGTAATAATCGTCGTATTAAAGATGGTTGTTGAATTCATTTCTTTAAAGAGCTTGACCGCAAACATTTGCTGCTCATTAAAGTTAATATCCGCCTCGGTTACCTTACTGAGTTGGACATTATAAATTTCAGAACCCGAAAGCGCGTTCCCCTTCTCATCTGTTTTTTCTTCCTTGGTCAGACTTTTAGCAATTTTCTCAAGATTGTTGGCATCAGCCAAGAAATAGTCCTTTTTATCGCGCTCGGTAATTTGTTTAAAATCATTATCTAAAGTTAAGATACCGGCAAGACGGTCCGCAATTTTACGCATGTCATCTGCTGTCGTATTTTGCCCGCGCGTGTACTCGATCGCTTCAACAGGTTCTGTCGTCGCTAAAGGAACACCTTTCGCGTCATAAATATTCCCACGTGGCGCACCTTGAACGATTTGTAGCGAGCCTGCGCCCCCTGCTTGTTTACTTTCATAAAAGCTCTGATTCATGATTTGCATATGGTACAGCTTACCAATCAGAACTAAAAAGAGAACCGTGATGACAAAAAAGAGAAGCTTAACGCGACCAGATGCCAACATGGTTGGGTTTTTCAATAACTTACGTGTTTTATCTTTTTTTCCGTTTAATTCGTTTCGTGTTTTTCTTTTCTCAGACATGGAACCCTATCCTAATTTTAACTCGTCATATTTATACCTAAACATTTTACCACAATAAGCTGTATTTTACCTTACATTTTTTAAAGAAAAGAAAAAACCTGCTTGAGGCAGGTTTTTTCATATTATTTACGCTTGTTTTGGTGCAAGGTAGTATTCCTTAACAAGGTTCAAATTATCATCAAATTCGAACACGAGTGGTGGGAAGTTAGGGATTTCAACATCCATGATTTCATCATCTGAAAGTTGTTTGATATGTTTTACCAATGCGCGGATTGAGTTACCGTGCGCACCAACGAATACGTTTTTACCATCTTTCAATGCTGGAGCGATTTGATCTTCCCAGAATGGCAATGAACGTTCAAGTGTAACTTTGAGGTTTTCAGCATCAGGAATAAGGCTGTCTTCAAGGTTAGCATAACGACGGTCAGCGTGTGCTGAGTACTCATCGTCACGTGGCATTGCTGGTGGCAATACATCATATGAACGACGCCAGATGTGAACTTGCTCATCACCGTGTTTTGCAGCAGCGTCAGCTTTGTTCAAGCCAGTCAAACCACCGTAGTGACGTTCGTTCAAGCGCCAAGTTTTTACAACTGGTACCCAAAGTTGGTCAGAGTATTCAAGTGCATAGTTTGTAGTTTTGATCGCACGTTTCAATACAGAAGTATACGCGATATCAAATTCGATACCTGCAGCTTTGATGAGTTTACCTGCATCAATTGCTTGTTGTGTTCCGTTTTCTGAAAGGTCCACGTCAGCCCAACCTGTGAAAAGGTTAGCCAAGTTCCATTCTGATTCACCGTGACGTGCAAAAACTAATTTTACCATTATGTGAGTTCTCCTATGTTAAATGTTTTACAAAATTTGTATACTGCTCTATTTTACACTAATTTTCATATTTTTTCTAGCCTAGACTCTAGGGGGGCTAAAACTTATAATTCTCAAAATAAACTTCTAAACTGCGCTTGTAAGACTTGGCTGCATCTGTTAAAAGTTGCCCTTTTTGTTTAACCAAAATCAAGCTGTTTACATTATCGCCATCCATTGGAATAACCGTGACATTATGTACACTTTCCTTATCAATAAATCCTAAACCTGTCGCATAGGCATCTGTACGCTCTAAGATACCATTTAAGGTTGCGCGATCGGTCACATTATAAATAAATGTATTTTCAAAAGTTTCCACAAGATCTTCCGAGTAGTAAAGGAATTGTTCATTTTCTTGCGTAAAGCGTACGCGGTCCAAAGCTTTCAAATCACTCGTTTTGATACTTTTCTTACGCGTCAAAGGATGATTTTTACGCAAATAAATATGTGTTTGTGAAATAAAAAGTTCTTCATAATCTAGCTCCAGCTTATCCAGCATACGTAGGATACCGGAACGATTATGCTTATTCAAGTATACAACACCAAGCTCACTATGCCCTTGAGCCACTTCTTGTAAAATATTATAAGTCGTTGATTCAAAGACACGGAAATTCTTGATTTCAGGATTTTTCTTTGAAAATTCAACACCCACAGGGGCAAGAAAATCATAGTGCTGGCTTGCAACTGAAAAATGCCGTTCTGCTTCTTTCGGCTTTGCGTATTTCGACTCAAAAGCTTCAAAATCTCGTAAAATCGCTTGCGCTTGCTCATAGAAACGTTCACCTTCAATCGTCAAGCTGGCTCCTGTGTTTGTCCGTTCAAAAATCTGGAAGTTAAGTTCTTGCTCCAAATCCTTCACCGCAATTGACATGGAAGGCTGACTCACAAAGAGCTGCTCACTCGCCTCACGAAAGGTTCCACTGTTAGCGATAGCCACAACATAACGAAGCTGTTTGATGTTCATTTTTGCACTCCTTGATATTTCTTTAGCCTTAATTAATAAATATTGTTTACGGGAACTCTTCTCGTTTTCCCTTTTCGCTTTCACTCTAGAAGTGAAACCTGCCACAACATTAAAAAAAGCCTATAGTTCAATTATACACTATTGACTAGGCTTTTTATTTTATTTTAGGACTCAGTTTGCTCTTTTTTCGACATCTGCACGTTTCCAAAGGACACATTGATATTTTTCACACCAGAAGACATCTTCTTCTTTTTTCTTCACGTGGCTAAGCTGAAAAGTAAAGAGGTCATCTACTTTAGTTCCCAGAATCTCCGCTAATTTAAAAGCAAGCAGAAGTTCGGGATCGTATTTATCATTTTCGATAGCATTGACGGTTTGTCGACTCACGTGAGCGATGCGCGCCAAATCTTCCTGAGAAAGTTTTTGAGCTTGTCTAAATTCACGAATTCTGTTTTCCATGCTTCCTCCTGATGATTTTGTTAAATCTGTCTTGCTTTTACTATTTAATCATCTTTTGAAGCTTTTTGCAATATTTTTTTCCTAAAAACCACTGATGCCTAAGCGTTTTTCTCCTCTTTTACACAAACCAAACGATAAATGGCATCCGTATAGATTTCGATAGCTTTATAAAGTTCTTCAAGCTTTATATGCTCATCTGTTTGGTGCATAGTAAATGCAGAATCAGGGAAAAGAGCACCATAAGCTACGCCGCGTTTCATTAATCGCCCGTATGTTCCACCTCCTACTGTTTGTGGTGGACTGTCATCCCCCGTGTGTTCGCGATACGTACTCAAAAGCACTTGCACCAATGGATCTTCTGGTGCCAGATAGTGCGGTTGGTAGTTAATCAGCGCACTAATGCTTACCTTCTGAATAAAAGAAGCCAAATGCTTGGCAAGCCTTTCTTGGATATCCTGCTCTGTTAAACCTTTCGGATGACGGATATTAAGTGCAATCTTATTTTCTTGTCCAGTCTCTTCAAAGTGAAAGACAGAGGGATTGACCGACAGTTTACCCATCTCCTCATCTTCATAAGCAATTCCGATACTCTTTCCTTCAAAATCTTTGTGAAGCTTAGGACCGGCCACTTCTAAAAACTTTTGTGCATCTGCTCCAAATTCATATGCGGCAAGAAACTTGGCTAAGTATGTTGCCGCATTTTTTCCAATTTCTGGCGTGGAACTGTGTGCGGATTTCCCTTTAATTTGTAAGGAAGTTTTTGCCCCTGTTTTCGCAAATCTTCCTTCCAGCTTGTGATTCTTCAGGTATTTTTCAAAATCATTTTTCAAGTCAAGAGGACTCGTGATCAAAGCCTGAGCCTCTTCTGGCACACAGTTTTCTTGTTCTCCACTCCTAAAGTCATGAAGAATAAAGTCGCCGGCATTTTTAGGACCAAAGTGCAAATACTCGGTAAGATTACTTTTTTCACCATTCACTACCGGAAAGCGGGCATCTGGCGAGAAGCCAAAATCTGGCAATTGTACTTTAGGAAGATAATAAGCCATATCCTTCCAACCACTCTCTTCATCTGTTCCAATAATAAAGTTTACTTTTTTATAGAAAGGCACGCCAGCTTCTTTCAAAATTTTTAGGGCATAATAGGTGGCCAGTGCAGGCCCTTTATTGTCCAGAACGCCACGAGCGTACACCCGTCCCTCTCTAAGGGTTGGTTCATAAGGAGGATTTGTCCAGCCTTGACCTGCTGGAACAACATCAGCATGAACAAAAATCCCCAATGTTTCTTCTCCTTGACCATAATGTACCTCTCCCACATAATTCTCAAAATTTTCTGTTTTGAAACCATCTTTGTGGGCAATCTTTAGAAACTCCAGCATCGCAAGACTTGGTCCTGGACCAAAGGGAAATTCTCTGTTGGCCTCTTCATCATTTCGTTCAGAGTTTATTTTTAGTAATGCCATTAAGTCTTGTAAAAACGCCTCTTTACGTTTTTCTACTTCACCTTTAAAATCAATCGTCATGCACTATCCCCCAGTTTAAATCATTTGTGTGTCACGCTCTTTGCCCATGTATCACCAATAACCTGAACCAAAAGAACCAAAATCAGGATAAGTAAGGTTGCCAAGAAGGTTACATCATTAGAAAAGCGATTGTAACCATATGCAATGGCCGTGTTTCCTAATCCTCCTGCCCCAATCGCGCCCGCCATAGCTGTTAAACCAATCAGAGAGATAATCGTAACGGTAGATACCCGAATCAAACTGCCGAGCTCCTCACGAAGATAGACTGTAAAGACGATATCCCAGAAATTAGCACCTACAGTCTGCGCTGCTTCGACCGTTCCTTTATTTACACTTTCTAAAGCCACTTGAACTTGACGTGCATAAAAAGGAAATACACCAAGAGTCAAAGGAACTAAAGCTGCTGTTGTTCCAATCTGAGTACCCACAATTTTTTGAGTGACAGGAGCAATAATAGCGAGTAAAACGATAAAGGGTACCGCACGGAAAATTGATGTAAACTTATCCAAAAAAGAGTAAAGCGCACGATGAGGCGTAATGCCTCCCTCGTTCGTCACAACAAGTGCGACACCAAATACCAAACCAAGAAGCCCACCAAAAAGGCCTGACCAAAAGACCATAAAGAGCGTTTCTATGATCGAAGTCACCCAACCTGTATCTCCGTGTAAACCTAGGGCTACAACATTTGGAAAATGTTCTGTAAACCATGCTGTCATCTATTTCACCTGCGCTTTCAATACTGTAAACTCAATATTTTGTCCTGCTAAATATTCTTTAGCAGCCAAACGATTTTCTTCTGTTCCTTTGAGAGACACGACTAAAGAACCAAAACGTGTATTTTGTAGAACCTCGACATTCCCATAGAAGATATTCGTTGAAACATCAAATTTGCGGGTAATTTCCGACATGGCTGGTTCTCCTGATTGATTGCCATAATAAGACAAATAGATCAGTTCTTCATCCTCTGCCAGAGCACTGAATGTATCATTTTCAGTCAATGAATGAATAAAACGAGAGACATTCGATGTTGTGTCGATGAATTGTTGTGTCAGTTGCTCCTGAGGATGGGCAAAGATTTCTAAAAGATTATTTTGCTCAATCACTTCACCATTTTGCATCACTGCCACTTTATTGGCGATTTCTTTCACGACATGCATTTCATGGGTGATTAAAACGATAGTGAGACCCAAACGTTTTTGGAGATCCTTCAGCAAGTCCAATATTTGATTGGTTGTTTTGGGGTCCAAAGCAGATGTTCCTTCATCAGAAATCAAAATTTCTGGGTCGTTCGCTAAGGCACGCGCAATAGCCACACGTTGCTTTTGGCCGCCTGATAATTGGGCGGGGTATTTTTCTTCAAACTCTGATAAACTGACAAGATGGAGTAAGTCACGAATTTTTTCTTCTTTCTGTTTATCAGATAAAGGGCTATGTAAAAGTGCAAACTCGATATTCTCAAAAACCGTTTTTTCATTAAGGAGATTGAAATGCTGGAAAATCATGCCGATTTTTTGACGTTCTTTACGTAGCTCTGCCGTCTTAATTTCAGCTTGATCTTTACCATCAGCTCCAGCCTTAAAAAGAACTTTGCCGTTGACTTTCACCTCACCCGCACTTGGTTTTTGCAGAAGATTAATCGTACGGACAATCGTTGACTTTCCAGCACCGGAGTAGCCGATAATTCCAAAAATATCGCCTTTTTCGATGTGGATTGTTGTATCTTTGACTGCATCCACCTTATTTTTCTTGGTCTCATAGGAAACTCTGATATTATTTAATTCAATAATTGCCATCTTCTTCTCCATTATTTATGCTTATTTCAATTTCAAGTTCCAAGCAGGAATTGTTCCTTTTTCAGGGTACAATTTTGCAAATAATTCTTCTGTTTCTTTGGTTTGATACGCTTTAACGACATCTTTATAAAGTTGATTGTCTTTATCGTCTTTTCGAGCCACAATAATGTTAATCCATTGTTTCGAATTTTCATTTAAAGGCTCTGTTGCAATAACTTCTTTGTTTGTCAAACCTGCAGGAACAGAAAAGTCATTATTGACAACGGCTGCATCGACTGAAGACAAGGCTGATGCTGTTTGTGAGCCGTCCAATTCTTTGATGGTCAAATCTTTTGGATTTTCAGTAATATCTTTCACTGTGGCCAAGGCGCCAGCCTTTGTATCTAACTTAATCAGGCCAGCACTTTCTAAAACATAAAGGGCGCGACTTTCGTTAGAGGTATCATTAGGTACCGCAATTGTTCCTTTATTCGGAATGTCCTTCACATCTGTATGTTTCTTCGAGTAAAGGCGAATTGGTGAAACTAAGATATCGCCAATAGGCTGTAAATCAGCATTGTTGGCCTCATTCCATTCTTTAAGAAAAGCGTAATGCTGGAATGCATTAATGTCTACATCACCGTTAACTAATGCTGTATTGGGTTGGTTATAGTCCGTGAAGCGTACAAATTTGAGATTGATACCGTATTCATTTTTTGCTGTCTTCGCCACAGCATCCCAAATCTCAGTACTCTCCTTTGAACCTGACATAATACCGACCTTAACGGTTTTATCCTCAGCAACATCCTTCTTGAAGAATGAGAAGTAACCGATAAGGACAACAACGACAAGCGCTACAACAGCAATAATTTTATTTCTTGTTTTCTTTTTCATAATAAGTCTCCCCTTTATTGACAATAATAACAGTATAGTCAAAAGTAAAAAAAATAATCCGCCTCTATAAATAGAAACGAATTATCGTGGTACCATTCTAATTTCACGTAAAACACCAAAAAAGATGTCTTAGGCCTTGCTAATTATCTTTGGTGACAAGCAAGACTGCCCCAAAAATAATGTGTTCAATAACGAGAACCACTCCGTTAACAGTTTATTTAGAAAGTAAACTCACTGTTACGCGATTTCTAGGCCATTTTCAAAGTTTCCGTTAGTCTTGCTCTCACTAGCTGCAAGCTCCCTGTGCTAACTTTCGCTTTTACTCTCCTAGTCGCTTTCTTTGCTTTTTGACTATGCATTTATTCTATCAAATTAATTTTCAGTTAGCTTTACAAATTTTTAATGTCCACTTTTAAAATAATAAAACCCTCATCCAAAGATGAGGGTTAATCGGTCATAATACGCTATTAACATTGTAGCTAAAGCTACGGACCGTTAGGCAGAAAGTTCTATTCGATCTTTCCTCAGCGTTTTAAGATTATAGATACATGATTTTGAATAAAGCGACAGCCGCAAGTGCTGCAAGGATAGGCGCTGTAACAGGTACCCATGAATACCACCATTTACTGTCCCCTTTGTTTTCACCTAAAATTGATTTTGGTAAAAGGGAGTGCAAGATACGTGGTCCAAGGTCACGTGCTGGGTTCAAACCAGGACCTGTAGGTCCTCCAAGTGAAGCAACCAATACGAGCACGAGGAATCCAAGAACAACGTGGCTGATTGCTGCAGATGAAGCTGCACCTGATACTGATGCTGCGATTTGTCCAGTAACGTCAGCGCTTGTTACGTCCGCACCTTGTTGAGACGCGTAGTTTGTCATCCAGTTGATGGATTCAACACCACGATAAAGCTTTGTCAAGCCCATCGCCCCAAAGAAGAGAACAAATGATCCAACAAACTCGTTCAAGAAACCATTAACCAATGCGCCTGTATGTGTAGTGATTGTGCCATCATCAACGTTATCGATTGTTGAGAAGGTTCCTAAAATAGCATTTGGATTTTCCGTTTTAAGATAGTAAGGGCGGTAAACCATTACGACAATCAACTGACCAAACATTGCTCCAAGAAGTTGAGCAAGAATATAGAATGGTACTTGTGCCCAAGGGAAAAATCCTGATGCTGCAAGTCCAAGTGTAAAGGCTGGGTTGATTTGAGCTGTGACATTACCCAAAGCTACGGCTGGTAACATTACACCAAGTCCGTAACCCCAAGCGATAATCAACCAAGATTGACCAAAGGCTTTTGTACCTTTAAGTTCAACGTTCGCTACGGCACCATTACCCAAAATAAGCAAAAGGGCAGTACCAATAAATTCAGTGAGATATTTCACTGTCCATGAATAGTCCATGAATTCCTCCAAGTAATAAAAATTAATGACAAAATAAAAACGAGATTAACTAATGTTAAACTCTTTTGTTATACATAGACATTATAGCATGTTTTTTTTATTTTGGCTAAAAAGATGTGAATTCTTGAACAGAAAATTTGTAAGACAAGGTAAAAGGGGAAAAACCGCGTCATGTAAGCGTTTGCTCTTATATTGCAGATTAAAAATTAACAATATTCTATAAAGAAAAAAGACTAACATATAGTCTTTTTAGCTAATATAATCCTCAAAATATTCTGAGTTATAAACCATAATTCTGTTATCAATAATATCAATAATTTCTTCCGTTTTAAGATCTCGGATGATACGATTCACACTGTTGCGTGTTGATATGCCACAAAAGCCGGCAATGTCTTCATTTGTTACTGGAAAATCAATCAGAATACCGTTTCTTTTCTTTATCCCAAATTCGTTAATCAAGCTATTAATGCAGGCACAAACTGCACCTTTTTTCCCATTGATTGTCATCTTTTGCAAGAGTTCTAAATTCATGGCTAATCTTCTTTGATAAAAATCATCAACGATGCGGAACAAGGTCAAGTCACTCCTTACCCACTTCCAAAATTCTTGACGTTGCACGCGATAAAAAATCGCTTCTTCTGACTCGACCCGTACATTGAAAAGAGCTGATATGCCATTTTCTTGCTTTTCTTCCAGCAAGGAAACAAAATCCGGTTCTGTTACATAAGCAATATTAAACTCACGTCCATCCCTCATAATATTGCTGATTTTAGCTACACCTTCTTTAAGTATATACACATAATCTGACTCAATGCCTTGATACATCACGTAACTATGCCGTTTTTGAGTCACAACATTTACTTCTTTTTCTTCCAGTAATCGCAGTAAATATTCTATAAATTCTTTTGTCATCTTCCTTTTTTATTCATCTACTCCTTTAATACAAGAGTTATTATACCACCATTTAAACTCGTTTATTAAAATAATGGCTTCAATTTTATATTAAGGTTTTTCTACACTCCTTACTTATTTTAAAAAAATGTACATACTTTGTCGCTAACATTTGTTACTCTTTGTCTAAGGCGAATTTTTTTCTAGCTCGCTTCGCTCCCTGCGTATTATCATTCTAATTTGCTGAAGCAAAAAGAATTTTATGGTGTTCACAACTCGCTCCGCTTCCTGCGTATTATCATTCTAATTTGCTGAAGCAAAAAGAATGATAATAAAAAACATGCGCTCTGGCATGCCTTTAACATTTTATTCTTCCACTTGAGTGATTGTACGGACATGGAATGCAAACTTGCCATTGTCTGTGACCATAAAACCATTATTATCAACAACATGCTGAATGGCTTGATCCATGCTGTCAAACTCTTTTATAATACTGTGTGAATTTGCTTCCCCCATAAAGTTTGGTGTTGCTTTTTCCTCATATGAAGAAATCCCACTGAATTTGAATTTCATAATTATTCTCCTCTCTGTTTTGTTCTTCTTTACTCTTTTATTATAGCACTCTTTTTCAATTTTTGCTCCATACCGTAAGTGAGATGCCAAAGCAGCAAAGCCTCTTTTCTGATATAATGGCTATAATAGTGTATCGAAAGGAAGATATTGCATGAAATTTAATCACTTTTCCATCGTTGAAAAAACCTTTGATGAACAGTTAATTGAGCTGGATCATCTCGGCTTTACTTGGTCTGTTTTTTGGGAAGAAAAGAAAATCCTCAAAAACTTTTTAATGGTTGCACCTGTAAACAGTGAAAGCATTCAAGCAACACCCACAGCCTCTTTCCATGAATTCCTAAGCTCAGAACAAGCGCTCACATGGAATATCTTTTGGACGGTAAGTTTGCAATTACTGGGTTTTGTGCCAAATTTTGAGTTTCAAGTGGATCAAGCAAAAGAATTTGCACAGTCTGTGAATCTGCCCATGGGGGATGAGGAAGCACTGAACAGTGAAAACCTCATCAGTGCGCTTTATCTCCTCCTTTGTAGCCGTCGTAAAAACGGAATGATACTGGTGGAGCACTGGGTATCTGAAGGTCTGCTTCCTGTGAGTAACACCTACCACTTTTTCAATGACAAATCGCTTGCGACTTTTGACACTGCAAACCTGATCCGTGAAACAGTCTGGGTCGAATCTAAAGTCGATACTTATCATACTGGAAAAAATGATTTGATTAAAGTTCAGATTATTCGTCCCGTGTTTGAGGGCCAATTGCCTACGGTTATGACTGCAAGCCCTTACCATCTGGGGATAAATGAAATCGCCAATGACAAGCAATTGCATGACATGAATGTACCTTTAGAAGAAAAAGCTCCTGGAAAAATCAGCGTGACAACGCAGCTTCCTGCTCTTCCAAATTACGAGAAAGAACCTGCTCTAGAAGCCACTCTTGAAACGCCCACTCAAAAGTTCACACACGGTTGGACTTATTCGCTGAATGATTATTTCTTAGCGCGTGGTTTTGCTTCACTTTATGTGGCTGGTGTCGGAACTTTAGATTCCGATGGTTTCCAAACTTCAGGCGATTACCAACAAATTTATAGTATGACTGCTGCGATTGACTGGCTCAATGGTCGAGCGCGTGCTTTCAGCTCCCGCAAGAGAACCCAAGAAGTTACTGCTGATTGGGCCAATGGCAAAGTTGCGATGACGGGTAAATCCTATCTGGGTACAATGGCTTATGGCGCCGCAACAACCGGTATTGATGGTCTAGAAGTTATCTTAGCTGAAGCCGGTATCACCTCTTGGTACTCTTATTACCGTGAAAATGGTTTGGTGCGCTCTCCAGGTGGTTATCCCGGGGAAGACTTAGATGTTTTGGCGGCACTGACTTATTCACGTAATCTACAAGGTGGTGATTTCCTCGCGCATAATGCGCAATATGAAGCTCATCTTTCTCAAATGCTTGATGCTCTTGAGCGTTCAACGGGCGATTACAATCAATATTGGCACGATAGAAATTATTTACCTCATGCAAAAAACACCAAGGCAGATGTTCTGATTGTGCATGGTTTACAAGATTGGAATGTCACACCAGATCAAGCCTACCATTTTTGGCAAGCCCTGCCCAAAGAAACCGTCAAACACGCCTTCCTCCATCGCGGCGCTCATATTTATATGAACAATTGGCAGTCCATCGACTTTAGTGAAACCATCAACAGTTATTTCACCGCTAAACTCTTAGACCGCAAGCTGACTCTCAACTTGCCTCCTCTTGTTTTACAAGAAAATGGCAAAGCTCAAAGTTGGACAGGTGTAGCCGACTGGGGCAGTGCAGAAACGATCAAATTGCCGCTCGGCAAAACAGCCGCATCCATCCTAAAATTTGACAATCATTACGCTGAAGAGACCTTTAATGCTTACAGTAAAGATTTCCATACTTTCAAAAAGGACTTGTATGAAGGTAAGGCCCAAGCAGCTGTGGTCGACTTAGAAGTACCGGAAGACCTGATGGTGAATGGTCAAATCGAACTGACCCTCAAAATCAAAGTCAATGACAGTAAGGCCCTTCTTTCTGCACAACTTCTTGACTTTGGAAGCAAGAAACGCCTCTCAGAAAATGCGCAAACTCTGGACTTGAAAGCTCTAGACCGCGGCCGTAACTTTATGCTGGAAAATCTGATGGAAATTCCTTTGGTAGATAGCCCTTATCAACTTATGACCAAAGGTTTCCTCAATCTACAAAACCGTGAAGACTTACGCACAATAAGCCCAATCGTAGAAAATGAATGGCTGACCGTAAACCTTAAACTCCAGCCGACACTTCACCAGCTAGAAAAAGGGGACAAACTCCGCCTCTTACTTTACAGTACAGACTTTGAACATACCGTACGTGATAACCGTGAGGTGACTTATGAAGTCGATCTTGGCTCTTCTAAGATTATCTTCCCAGTAAACGATAAATAAGCTGACAAAGCAAAAACAAGCAGTAGATTAAAGATCCACTGCTTGTTTTTTTATTTTCGGAAAAACTTTACTTTAAAGTCTTTCTTAAATTTTACTCTTTTTCTTCTTGTATAATATAAATCCTGCCGCAAGAAGGAAGATTAAACCACAAGCGAAGAGCCCTAGAGCCAAGTTGTCTCCGACAATCGGAAGACGTGGTTTGAGTTCATTTCCACCTTGTTGTTTATGGTTAATCATATTACCGGCAGAGAAGAGGACTTGTCCGCCTACTCCTGCGGTTACTCGGACTTGCCGCGGCGTAGTGTCTAAGACAAAGCCGGCTGGTGCTTGTGTTTCGATGAAACGATAGTAACCGTCTTTTTCAACATCAAGCTGGACAAGGCCAGCTTCGCCAGAAGTTATGCCTTCTGGTTTTGAGACAGTTTCCCATGGCCCAGTTCTATTTTCGCTGAATTCAACTTTAAAGACTGCACCTGCTAAATCGTGACTGTCCGCATCTGTCTTACGCAGTTGAAGAGTTGCGATTGGTCGGTTGACCATATCTCCAGCAAAGAAGGTTGTTTCCCCTGTTTCTCCTGCGTTGACATGGACTTGACGTGGGGTGCTGTCTAAGACAAAGCCATCTGGTGCTTGTGTTTCAATGAAACGATAGTAACCATCTTTGCCGACATTTTTTTCAACAATACCATTGGCTCCCGTTGTCAAACCTTCGGCAATAGTTTCCCACGGGCCGTCTTCGCTCTCGCTGAATTCGATTTTGAAGACAGCTCCCGCTAAGTCTTGGCCCTCTACATTTGTCTTATGCAACTTAATACGTGCGAAGAGGGTGTTCTCCATCTCACCAAAGTCAATCGGACCTCCCTGCCCATCAGTAACTGTTATTTCTTGACTGTAAGGATTAGCTGCTAGCTCATAACCTGGTGCTGGCTGCGTTTCGTGGAAACGATATTGCCCCGGTTCTGTGACAACATATTGGACTAAACCGTCCGTTTGTTGCCCTGACTCAAGACCTGCAACAAGCACTCGCCACTCACCTGAATCCCCTATTGAGGTATCAAAAACTTCCAGATCGAACTTCGCCCCATTGACAAGGCGGTCGTATTGGTCAATCTTGGTCAACTGCAGGGGATAAACTGGCGGAATTGGTGGTGTTATAGGCCTGTTCACGTAGCTATTATACATATTAACCACAACATCACTATTGCCGATGCTTCCTGGGATAGAGAAATGATACTCGATGGGATTCCCCGTCCCAAATTGCATTGCCCCATCAATATTAGCTGTACCTATATGATCCCAACCCTCAATCTCAAAGTTAGATTCTGTGATGGTATAAAAACCTGGTGTCAGCGCATCTACATGAAGTGTATTTTGGTTAAGAATATCTGCTTTGGTTAACTCTCCTACTCTTTCACCAGTCGCATCGTTAGTCACGACAATACGGAAATCCTCTGGAATAAGATCAAGCGGGATATTTTCAAAAGTTTTGGTTAAATCCAAAGTGCCCAACTTTTGATAGAAGTTATCAAATCTAAAGCTCACATCATCAGCTGCTCCAATCGTCACGTCTACCGGTTCTAATCCTTGGCCGTTATCTGCGTTAGCTGGATTTCCTGCAGCACCCAGCTGGCGATAAGCCCATACGCTGTTCGAGAGGATATAGCCTGCGTCTTTCACATTATCCGCATTGAGTTCGCTGATTCTATAAGTCCCTTCGGCTACACCAATGAAGGATGTTCCTGCGATAGCATCTGCTAAGCTCACTTTTGTTTCATAGTGTCCGTCTTGATTGAGTGTCCAGAGATTTCCAGTGTCCGGTTGTGGGTTGCCATCTCCAAGATACTCGATAAGAATTTCAAAGTCTGCCGGATAAGTTCCCTCTGGCAAGCCATGGAAGAATTTCATGATACGTAAAGAGGGTGAGGCAAGCTGAGGTTGCACATAAACATTGACAAAGCTAGCTGTGCCTGTACCACCTGGCGTCACTGTAACGGTTTGATCAAATCCTCCCGGCATATGTGTATAACCCGGGTCACTCGTTTCAATATCTCCACCTTCTTCTTTTATCGTATATACACCTGCTGGAAGGTCCTCTGGCAAGTCAAAGTACCATTTCCCGTTTTCCAAATGGAAATCATCTGGGTTAAATGTAACTGTATGTGTAAAATTATTTGGACCCGTGATGGTAAAGGTCAATGCGCGGAGTATAACGTTAGCAGGTATACCACCGTCAGGATTCACTCGGTCGCCATTTTCATCAAGGAAGATGAATTCTTTTTCCAGTCTGATTTGCCCTTTATACTTCAAGGCAAATGTACCGTTATTCCCCAAGAGATTGGTCACGATACGTTCATCTGGTCCGCCTGTTGGATCAGCTTCTACGATTTGTTTGCTGACATAGGGTTTTGTCCCTGTAAGGTTTTCTGTTTTCGCCACCATTCTTGCACCGTCAAGGCGATAGAAAGGATTTTCACTTGACGGCTCAAATGTTGCAAAAGAGCTATTCGCCTCATTATCCCAGTAGTTGGAGAAGAAGTTTGTTGGCACATTTACGCCCGCTCTAAAGTCTTCTTCTAACCTGGCTTCATCTAAACCAACATTAAATCTTGCACGGATAGGTGAAGTGTTACCAGTGATGCTAAGTATGCCATCCTCTGTTTGCCGAACGGTACGTTCAGGGATAAGATTGGCAGGAATGCTCCAATGTACAAACTGATCCTTGACCTCGAGTTCTCTGTATCCTGAAGGATGTTGGACTGAGCCATAGTCTGAGTCAAGAGTAACCGCTCTGAGCGCAGTATGTACACTAAAGAGGAGACCACTCACATTATTTGCTAGTGGGTCTACTTGGTTTTGTATCACACCCCAGACAGGATAAACTTGTACCTTTGTAGCTGCCTCTGCTTCTAGAGCAGGATCAACACCAAGATATCTGCCTTGATTATCTGAGTAATAAGTAATTACATTCTCTGGACGATTATCTAGTATAGTTCCTGCTGTGGCATTATCAATAAAGTTAGCGGAAGTACCAGGTTGACGGATTTGAGTTGTTAATGTTTTAATAAATTCGTCACGGTGTGCATCAACATTTGCCAGATTATAGGTAAATGTTCCGCCATTTGGTGCCGGGAACACAATGTTTGTCAGACCATCAAAGGTCATGTATTTGCCCAAGACATCTGAGAAATCAAGTACGCCTGAACCTAAGTCTGTCCCAGCACCATTGCCATCAAAGATTGAACTGTTGCCTGTATCTTGAATACTGTTGGTAATCGAGATAAAAGCATTGCGCAAAGTCTGTAGGTCATCAGCCTTGAAAAACTCATCCGCATAGGGGATATCTGCTGCTTCAAGTGTTACAGGAGCGTTATTTCTGATGTTAACCGTATTTCTCCATTGATAATCGTTCCAAGATTGTCTAAAGAGTGCAGAGAAGTTACCTGTTGAGCCATTAGCAATAAAGTTATTAAAGAGGGTTGTCATGGTTGGTGTAGCTGCAGTTGGGGCACCCGGGAGTTGCGGCATACCTGTGGATGCCCAGATATTAGGACCAACCTTATTTGTATTATCTGGGAGAGGGTTCAAAGTTGCGCTAATCAAGTTTTGAGCAGCTTCAGTTTGTTTCCCTAAGGAAATGCTAAAGAAACCGACATCTGGCGCAGGTTGATCCTCTGCAGTACCTCCAACTTCTCCACCGGGGAAGTAATGTTCAAGGACTGTTTTGCCACGATATGCGGCGGTCAAGGCAGTCATTACAGCGAGGCCTTGCTCTCCGTTGTTTCCATTTCCATAAAATTCACCAGGTGCTTCAAGGAGATTCCCATTTGGACCAACCTCAACTGGAGTTAAAGCGTCAAAGGCGAAGTCTGGACGCCCCATAGTGGGCTCACCATCTGTCATCAGGATGAGGTTAGGACGACGTGTGACCTTTACTGGAGGTAATGCCCCTCCATTCTCATCTGTCACAGGAACTTCAACTTCTTGGTCAGTGACACTTTCCAGAATACGGCTGGCTTCGCGAATCCCCCACTGCGTGGGTGTTGAGCCGTTTACAGCAAAGTTTTGTACTTGAGCTTGAGGGTTTGAACCTGCCACCCCTGAACCTGCTACAGCCGTTGCCACAACATTGACTTGGGTGTTCCCTGCCATAATGAAGAAGGCACCATTGTTGGAACTGTAACGTCCAAGAGTCAAAATATTTTCGACCCGTGCATGACCACCTGTACGGCCACCGTAAGCTACAACGGCTACACGGTTGAGCGGATTGGCCTCTTGTAAGATACTGATGGCTTCATTTAGCGCATCAACGAGAAGGGCGATACGTGAACGTTCTCCCCCATCCGTCCCCGTCATACTTCCCGAAACATCGATTGTAAAGACAGTATCCGCAGAGATCTGATAACCTGCGCGTATCGGTGCACTTTGTGCTAAGGCTGAAAGTGTTACCTCAAACTGGTCATCTGCTAAAATTCCTAAATCATGACGGACGGTTTTGTCTGTCCAGATACGCCCATCATGAGCTCCGGGAACATCAGAGAAACCCATGTCTACCACGCTGTCTGTGTTAGGATCTGACACTTTACTGTTGCTGACGAAGTCCCAAGGAACACCATTAGCCAAAGGTTGTGTCGTTGCAAAGGGTAAACCACGTTCCTTATCTGTGATATTTCCTACTTGTTTCTTAGCCTCTACTTTTCCTTCTTCAGATCTTGTTTCTGCTTCCTTATCTGATGCTTTATCATCAGCTGTAGCTTTTTCTTTGTCTGTTTCTTCAAGCTTAATCGGAAGAGTAAACACTTGGTCACCAAGAGTGACTGCGATCTCTTTTCCATTGACTAAAGAGTTTTTCACAACTTGAAGTTTCAGAGTGAAGGTCCCCTCACTCTTCTGCGATAAGCTTAAAAGCACCTTATTGTCTTCCAACTTATAGTGACCTTCTGTGAGGCCCAAAAGTTCTTTTTCAGTCCTTACGTTCTTAAATTCTGCGCCTTTCAGAACGATAGCTTCAGGTTGATTACTTTCGGAAGTTTCCTTTTCAACCTTTCCTTCTACAATAACCGTCTGGAGATCCTTTTCATCTTCCCACTGCACATTACTCAAAGTCGTTCGACTGTGCTTTTCTTCCTTGTCGATGGTTTCTGCGATAACTAATGCTGGTAGCAACGCCTGAACCACAAGTGAGGCAATCATAAGCAAACGTACGACTTTGTAGGGTATTTTACTTTTCATCCAACTTTACTCCTTCTTACTTAATATTTTTCAACACTTCGAGGTTGAATTTACATAAATTTAACCAAAAAGACACATTGTATATATCAAGTCTAACATAACTTCATTTTTTATCAAAACCTTTTCTTTGATGACGAATAAGAGAAAATTAAAACATAATTTTTCTGTATATTTACAACAGGATACAATCTATGATATTATCGTCTCTTCCTTAAAATTCACAAAGTCTGCTATAATAAAGCCATGTACCAATCATTCATTTACGAGAGCTATGGGTTGCCTCATCAGGTCTTAAAGCTCAAAGAGAAGTGTCAACCCCATTTACAACCCCAAGAACTTCTTGTAAAAATGCTCTATGCCCCAGTCAATCCTTCGGATTTAATTCCAATGACTGGTGCCTATGCACACAGGATAAGTTTGCCTGCTACTGCAGGGTATGAAGGGGTCGGCCTTGTAGCAGATGTCGGCAGCGCGCTTTCACGGAAACTTATCGGGCAACGCGTCCTCCCCCTGGAAGGTGAAGGAACTTGGCAAAGTTTCGTCAAATGCCCTGCTTCGCATGCTTTTTTTGTTCCCGAGTCCCTTGATTCGATTTCAGCCAGTCAGCTTTATATCAATCCTCTGACAGCTTGGCTTTTATGTACAGAAGTCCTTGCATTAAAACCTGGTCAAAAACTTGCTGTAAATGCGGCAGCTTCTTCCATTGGTCAAATCTTTGCGCAACTCTCACGGATTCTGGGTTTTGAATTTATCGCTATTACACGCAATAACAAAAAACACCAACTTTTAAAAGAACGTGGTGCTCAGGAATTACGCACAGACTTGCGCAATCTTGAAGTAGATGCTGCCATCGATTGTGTCGGTGGACAAGCAGGGACAGATTTGGCCTCTTGCGTACGTTCGGGCGGAAAGTTCCAAGCCCTTGGCCTCCTTTCAGGCGAACAGGTGGATTGGGAGAAATTATCCCAATTGCCCATCGATGTTGGGATTTTTCATCTGCGGCATTGGAATGCTAAACTAAGTCCCGCAGAGTGGCAAAGGAATATGAAGACTTTATCTCACTTGGCTGTCAATGGGCGCTTGCTCATCAATCAAGCCGTCGATATCATCCCTTATGAACAACTCATTGAAACCTTAGCCTCTCCTCAACAAAACAAACTTCTGATTTCATTCATACAAAAAACGCACGAGCTTTAACTCGTGCGTTTGTTATTTTCATTTTTTTATAAGAACTGTGCCATGTGTTCAAGAACTTTTTCTTTGCCTAAAAGAGCAATTGTTTCAGGTAATTCTGGACCGTGCATGCTACCAGAAGCAGCAATACGAATTGGCATCCAAAGATTTTTTCCTTTAACCCCTGTTTCTTTTTGTGTTTCTTTGAAAAGCGGGAAGATGTTCTCAGCAGTAAAATCTTCTAAGGTTGCCAGTTTTTCACGAAATGCACCGACAGCAAGGGGTGAAGTTTCCAAAGCCATCATTTGACGCGCTTCGTCTGTGAGTTCTGGGAATTCACCAAAGAAGAGGTCTGTTAACTCCAAAATTTCCTCAGCATATTTCATTTGTGGTTTGTAGAGTTTTACCAATTCTTCAGCACGCGCATCAAAACGACCGGCTTCTTCAAGGAAAGGCTTTGTCAATTCGAAGACAGGTTCAAACTCTGCATGTTTGATGTATTCGTTGTCCATCCATTCCAGTTTCTTTTGGTCAAAGGCTGCCGGAGATTTACTCAAACGTTTTTCATCAAAAAGTTTTACAAGTTCTTCTGGGCTGAATTTTTCTTGTTCACCACCTGGGTTCCAACCTAAGAGGGCGATAAAGTTGAAAATAGCATCTGCCATGAAACCTTTTTTACGGTAGTCTTCGATAAATTGAAGCGTATTGGTGTCACGTTTAGACAACTTTTTCCCTGTTTCAGAGTTAATAATTAAAGTCATATGCCCAAAGACAGGTGCTTCCCAGCCTAAAGCTTCATAAATCATCAACTGTTTCGGTGTATTCGCAATGTGATCGTCCCCACGAATAACGTGTGAAATTTGCATATCGTGGTCGTCCACTACTACAGCAAAGTTATAAGTTGGGTAACCGTCGCGTTTTTGAATAACCCAATCGCCACCGATGTTCCCACCTTCAAATTCGATATCGCCTTTAACCATATCTGTCCATTTGTAAATGGCTGTTTCATTTACAGAAATACGAACAACCGGTGTAATGCCTGCTGCTTTACGTTCAGCGATATAAGCTTCTTTCTCAGCTTCTGACATTCCCGCATACTCATTGACATAATGCGGTGCAACGCCTGCTGCTTCTTGTGCTTCATGATCAGCTTCAAGCTCTTCTGGCGTTTTATAAGAGTAATAAGCCTTACCTTCACTCAAAAGTTGGTCAATATATTTTTGATAAAGTTCCAAACGTTCAGATTGACGGTAGTTTTCATGTGTTTCTGGGCTTTCATCCCAGTCAATCCCCAACCAACGTAAGTTTTCAAGTTGAGAACGTTCTCCATCTTCCACATGACGTTCGCGGTCTGTATCTTCGATACGAATGATGAAATCTCCGTCATAATGACGCGCAAAAAGATAGTTAAAAAGTGCAGTACGGGCATTACCGATATGTAAAAGCCCAGTTGGTGATGGTGCATAGCGCACACGAATGTTATTAGACATAATTTTCTCCTGTTAGTTTCGCTCCTTTTTATTTTATCATATTATGAGCAATGTTTCTAACAGTGACTCATTATAAAATCATACTGTAATTAAAGAAATACAAGCTTCATTGACTCGACAAGGAAGACCATGTTAGAATAGAGATATGACTAAAATTACATATGACAAAGCAAAAATCACAGACATTGATGATGTGATGCACATTGAAGAGACTTCTTTCCCCGCCGATGAAGTACTCTCGCGCGCTTCAATGTTAGAACGTATCCAAGTCATTCCTGAGCGCTTTTTCGTCGCTCGAAATGAAGAAGGTAGAGTGGTCGGCATTCTCGTGGGCCCAACTTCTGATAAATGTTATCTGACAGACGATATGTTTGAAAAAACAGAAGCAAGTCTTCCGACTGATCGCTTTCAAATTATCGTTAGCCTTGCTGTAGATAGTGAATACCAAGGGCTTGGTATTGCTACATCATTACTGGATTTGATGAAAGAAGCTGCAGCTGAAGAAAGCCGTCAAGGCATCAGCTTGACTTGTGTAGAAAACCTTATTCCTTACTACGAACGTTATGGATTTGTTTCAAAAGGAATTTCTGACTCACAACTTGCAGGAGAAACATGGTACAACATGGTTCTTCCTCTATAAAAAAACGCTGCTCAGGCAGCGCTTTTTTTATTTTTAATGACTTATAACTTCATCACTCTCTGTGTAAACCATATTATATAAATCAGCTACAGGTTTACATGTCAATTTACCATGGTCCGCATTTAAACCCTCTTTCAAGCCTGGGTTAGCGCTTAAGGCTTCTTTATAACCTTTGTTTGCTATAGCTAAACCATTTGCCAGAGTTGCGTTATTTAAGGCTGCTGTCGAAGTTACAGGGACAGCACCAGGCATATTACCCACACAATAGTGAATCACACCTTCTTCTTCAAAAACAGGGTCATCATGATAAGTGACGTGAGAGCTTTGACATGTTCCACCTTGGTCAATCGCCACATCAACAATAACGGCTCCTTTTTTCATCAATGGCAAATGTTCACGGCGAATAAGTTGTGGCGTAGCTGCGCCTGGGATCAGTGCAGCACCAATCACTAAGTCTGCTTTAGAAATCAGATCTTTTACAGTGTGATCGGTACTGTAAACAGTGTTTACACGTCCTTCATAGAGTTTATCAAGCTCAGTTAAGGCATCTAAATTTACATCGACTGCAGTAACATTGGCATGAAGCCCCACAGCCATAGCGACAGCATTACGACCGACAACTCCTGCCCCTCCAAGAACAAGGACGTTTGCTGGAAGAACGCCAGTCACTCCTCCAAGGAGGACACCACGTCCTCCAAAAGGACGTTCCAAGTATTTGGCACCTTCTTGGACCGATAAACGCCCTGCAATTTCTGACATGGGTTTAAGCGCAGGGAGTGCACCGTTACGGTCACGGATGGTCTCATAAGCAATGGCGACAATTTTCTTGTCTAAAACAGCCTCTGTCAATGCTTTATCAGCTGCTAAATGGAAATAGGTATAAAATATTTGTCCCTCACGCATCAATGAATATTCTGGCTCAAGCGGTTCTTTGACCTTAATAATCATATCCGCTGTTTCATAAATATCCTCGGCAGTTGGTAAGATATTACAACCAACCGCTGTGTAAAGTTCATCGGAATATGATGAACCCTCACCTGCCCCTTTTTGAATGTAGACATCATGTCCAGCTGCAACATAAGCTGCGGCAAATTCTGGTGCAAGTCCTACACGATATTCGTGTTTTTTGATCTCTGTTGGAACACCTATTTTCATCAAATTATCCTCCATATAGATATATGCTTCGGGGCTTTTCCCCTTTTTTGTTTGAAACAATAATACGACAAAAGCGAAAATGTAACCGCCTTCATAATTAGAATAACATTTCTAAAGTTTTATTGCAACTATGAACTTGTACGTATTTTTTAGATTTGCGTAACAAAAAAAGAAGTCTCAAAAGACTTCAATTAAATTCTATGATGCGGCTACCTTCTTTAAAGTTTTCATGAACCAGTGAGCGAACTGTAAGTTTGATAATGGCCATATTTGCCGCATTCTCATGCACTTTCAGTAGGTTGGGTTCTTGTTTAACACTTTCTTTTGCAGCCGTTTCTTCTAAGACTTCGGCATACACGTTATTGGAGGATAGACGCTCCCCCTTCTCTAAGCCGTCAAACCATGTGGTGAAAGAGACATCGGGATTTTCCTTGATGCTTTGAACTTTACGGGCGTGCTTATCAGCAACCATGTAAAATACATTTTCCTCATGGACCGATTGGATAAAACTCATAATTGTCGTTGCGGACTTCCCCTCTTTTGTTGAACAACTCAAGGCAAGGTAGCCCGGAAGAAGAGCCAAAATACGCCGCAGTTCGCCTCCTTGACCTTGAGCACCAACACTGGTTGCTTTTTTATTGGTTTTCAACACGGTCAAAAGAACTAAAGGCAAGGTGAGTACTGCATAGGAAATAAGTAAAGCTAGGATAAAAGTCAGATTTTTATTTTGCAAAAAATTTGTTGAAACAATACCAACAAGGACAAGTGCTGCCAGTACATAGATAAGAAAAAGTTGTAAAAAACGCTTAAAGTACATGTTTCTCCTTATTTTTGTTTAACTATTTTGCATTAACAAGTTCAGCAAAAATCATACGGCCTGCACTTGTTTGCAGAACTTTTGCAACCTCAACCAAAACTTTTTTATCAATCATTTTGGCCGTATCTTCAATGACAATCATCGTGCCATCTGGCAGATAGGCTACACCTTGCTGACGTTCAGAACCTTCGCGAATAATCGTTACTTCAATCTGTTCTCCAACCACCAGTTGTGTCTTAACGGCATTTGCAAGATCATTAATATTTAGGACGATTACCCCTTGGATTTCCGCTACTTTGTTCAGATTAAAATCGTTGGTGACTAATTTCGCACCGATTTCACTCGCATAGCGAAGCAATTTAGTATCAACCTCACGTATGTCCTTGTAGTCTTTGTTAGAAATTTCTACATTGTCAAATTCTTTTAAGGAATTCACGAGGTCCAAGCCGCGGCGCCCTTTAGCACGCTTCAAAGGATCAGAACTGTCTGAAATGAGCTGGAGCTCTAGCAATACAAAATTAGGTACAATCACTTTATCACTGATGAAGCCGGTTTTTAATACGTCCAAAATACGTCCGTCAATAACCGAACTTGTATCCAAAATCATAGCATGTTGAGCTGTAGTTCCTTCTTTTACCACCGGCTTATCCACTGCAGCGACTTCTTTACGTTTACGAAAAACGATTTTAAAGATTTCATCTCCTCGCTTATCAAAAACCGTATAGCCAAGATAAAGCAGGCCAATAATCAGCACAAAAGAAATAATGTTGCTTAATACTGGAACCCCAAGTAAAGAGAGAGGAATCGTTAAAAGCACGCCTACGGTCAGACCTAAAATAGCACCAATAAAATTAAATACCATTTTTGAAAGATTGACTCTCGTGATTTTTTGATCTAGTTTTTTCAACGCTCGCATCAGCAAATTGGACATAAAGAATGATAAAATAACAAAAATAATTGCTCCAATTAACCCATTTACAATTTCCTGATTAAAAGCATTTTCCTCTTGTCTAAAGAGGTGCCAAACCCAAGGGAGAGTAGTAATACCTAAAGAGGCACCCACAATACCCATGAGAACATGAATTATCCAACGACGCATAAGACTTCCTTTCTGTACATAGCCTCAATTTTTTATAACTAAAAAAGCTCTGTGTCAATTATATCACACATCATAACAAGATACTTGTTTGTCCCATTACGATTATGACCTATTGACTCACAAAGCTTTTTTCTTAACCAAATACTTTTTTCAAACATTCTGATAAAGTCGTCACACCGACCACTTTCAAATTTTCTGGAATATCTACGCCTGCCAAGCTATTCTTAGGCGCGTAAACTTTTTGAAAACCTAGTTTGCTTGCTTCATTGAGACGTTGCTCCATCCGCGTAACACGACGAATTTCACCCGTCAAGCCAATTTCGCCAATAAAGCATTCGCGTGCATCTGTCGGCTCTTCCTTGTAGCTAGAAGCAATAGCTACAGCGACTGCTAAGTCAATGGCTGGTTCATCCAACTTGACACCACCTGCGGATTTTAAGTAGGCATCTTGTTGTTGCAAAAGAAAACCGGCACGCTTTTCGAGTACTGCCATGATTAAACTCACACGGTTAAAGTCCAAACCAGAGGTTGTACGTTTGGCATTTCCAAACATGGTTGGCGTTGTCAAAGCTTGAATCTCAACCAATATCGGACGCGTACCTTCTAACGCACAGACGATAGCAGAGCCCGTAGAGCCCTCCAAACGCTCCTCAAGAAAAACTTCACTCGGGTTGGTCACTTCCACTAAACCATTGCCCTGCATCTCGAAAATCCCAATTTCATTTGTTGAACCAAAACGGTTTTTGACCGCGCGTAAAATTCGGAATGTATTTTGACGTTCTCCCTCAAAATACAAGACCGTATCAACCATATGTTCCAACATACGCGGCCCCGCAAGTTGCCCTTCCTTAGTGACATGTCCGACAATAAAGGTCGCAATATCGTTGGTTTTGGCCAACTGCATTAATTCTCCTGTCACCTCGCGCACCTGACTAACCGAACCCTGAGTACTCTGGATTTCAGGCGTCATGATAGTTTGAATCGAATCTACAATAAGAAAGTCTGGCTGTAGACGTTCAACTTCATTTCTGATGCTCTGCATATTGGTTTCGGCGTAAAGGTAAAAATCTGTATCGATGTCGCCCAAACGCTCGGCACGCAGCTTAATTTGTTGAGCCGACTCCTCCCCACTGACATAAAGTACACGCCCTCTTGAAGCAAGTTGCGTAGATACTTGAAGCAGTAGAGTAGATTTACCAATCCCTGGATCCCCCCCAATAAGGACAAGACTTCCTGGAACGACACCGCCTCCAAGGACGCGGTTAAACTCATCCAGATCAGTTTCCACACGCGGTGTATCGAAAAGTTCAACCTGATCTAACTTCATGGGTTTAGAGTGCTCGCCTGTCAGACTCACCCTCTGATTTTTTACCTCTTGGACTTCTACTTCTTCAACAAAGGAACCCCAAGCACCACAATTGGGACAACGTCCGAGTTTTTTTACTGATTTGTAGCCACATTCCTGGCAAAGAAATGTTGATTTTTTTTTAGCTATTTTTAAGCCCTCATTTCTATTATTTTTATAGACTTTTATTCGTATTTTTGTTAAAATAATTATGGTTTAACTGTAAGCCACTATAGCTCAGTCGCTAGAGTTGGAAGCCCTGCTTTCAATCGATGGATAGAGATTTGCAAAGCAAATCCTCGTCTGTTGCTCTCGGACTGGGTGAAAGCACAAATATAGCCGCTGTAGCTCAGTCGGTAGAGCAACACCATGGTAAGGTGGAGGTCGATGGTTCGATTCCATTCAGTGGCATGACTAAATTTAGCCTCCTAAGGCTTTTTTATTTTACCTATTATTTGATTATACCATATCAAAAGACAGACTTCACTGACTGTTTTCTTTTCTATGAGAAGAATTTATAAAGAATATATTCCAAAAAGGCCTCTTTACATAAAAGAGGCCAAGATTTTTATAAAAAAGCAAAAAAAAAAAAAACATATTGAGTGAACTACCGAAATAAATATTTCGGTAGACAGAGCTAGACTAAGCAGTGCTACTCGACGTTAATACGTCAACTCAAACACAGCGCCATCATCATAACACTCAATAAGTAATCTTATATAATATTTAAATCCGAACTCTCTTAAACAAGCTCGATGATTGCCATAGGGGCAGCATCACCACGACGTGGTTCAACTTTCAAGATACGAGTGTAACCACCGTTACGGCCTTCGTAGCGTTTAGCAATATCGTCGAACAATTTTTGAAGTGCAGTTGGGAAAGTTTCAGTTTCTTCGTTGAAATCTTTAATAGCGATTTCGTTACGAACGTAAGCTGCTGCTTGACGACGAGCGTGCAAGTCACCACGTTTACCAAGAGTGATCATCTTTTCAACTGTTTTACGGATTTCTTTAGCACGAGCTTCAGTTGTAACGATAGTTTCGTTGATGATAAGATCAGTTGTCAAATCACGAAGCATAGCTTTACGTTGTGAAGATGTGCGTCCAAGTTTACGGTAACCCATTTTTTTCCTCCTGTATTATTTTCGTTTTTTGAGCTCCAAGCCCAAGTCAGTCAATTTAACCTTGACTTCTTCTACTGATTTGTGGCCGAGGTTTTTGACTTTAATCATGTCAGCTTCACTCATTTCCACAATATCAGCTACGGTATTGATTCCAGCGCGTTTCAAACCATTGTAAGCACGAACTGAGAAGTCCATTTCTTCGATAATTTTATCGAGGACACGTTCTGTTTTAACTTCTTCTTTAGCCACGAGAGTTTCAGATTCTGAAGCTGTTTCTGACAAGTCAACAAACAAGTTCAAGTGATCTGTCAAAATCTTCGCAGAGAGAGACAAAGCATCATCAGCAACGATTGTGCCGTTTGTAGTGATTTCCAAAGTCAACTTATCGTAAGATGCATCACCACCTACACGAGCTGGTTCTACTTGATAGTTAACTTTGCTAACTGGTGTGTAAATTGAGTCCACAGCAATAGTACCGATTGGTGCACCTTCGACTTTGTTTTCGTCAGCAGGAACGTATCCGTAACCTTTGTTTACTGTCATTACAGCACGCATAGAATGACCTTCTGCGATAGAGAAAAGATAATGGTCTTTATTGACAATTTCGATATCACTATCTGTCAAAATGTCACCTGCAGTTACTGTCATAGGTCCAGTAACGTCAAGCTCAATTTGTTTTTCATTTTCAACGTAAGATTTGATCGCAAGTCCTTTAATAGCAAGGATAATTTGGACCACATCTTCACGTACACCAGGGATTGTTGCAAATTCATGTTGAACACCTTCAATTTGAATTGAAGTAACAGCAGATCCAGGCAATGAAGACAAGAGAACGCGACGCAAAGAATTACCCAAAGTTGTACCATAACCACGTTCAAGTGGTTCTACTACAAACTTACCGTAAAATTCTGTTTCGTCAAATTTAATAATTTTTGGTTTTTCAAACTCAATCATGTATAGTCTCCTCTAAAAGAAAAGTAAAGTGATTTTGCAACTCACTAACGATTATACACGACGACGTTTTGGAGGACGTGCACCATTGTGAGGTACAGGAGTCACATCACTAATAGAAGTTACGTTAAGACCAGCAGCCGCGAGTGCACGGATTGCAGATTCACGACCAGAACCAGGACCTTTAACTGTAACAGATACTGTTTTCAACCCTTGCTCTTGAGCAGCTTTAGCAGCAGCTTCAGATGCCATTTGTGCAGCGAATGGTGTAGATTTTTTAGAACCTTTAAAACCAAGTGAGCCTGCAGATGACCAAGCAAGAGCGTTACCATGAACGTCAGTAATCATAATGATAGTGTTGTTAAAAGTTGATTGAATGTGGGCAATACCAGTTTCAATATTCTTTTTCACACGACGTTTACGAGTAATTTTTGCCATTTTAACTCCTTTCTAGATTATTTTTTCTTACCAGCGATAGCTTTAGCAGGACCCTTACGAGTACGTGCATTGTTTTTTGTGTTTTGTCCACGTGTAGGAAGTCCACGACGGTGACGCATACCACGGTAGCTACCAATTTCCATTAAGCGTTTGATGTTGAGGTTTACTTCACGACGAAGATCTCCTTCGAGTTTCAAGCCGTCAAGTTCACGACGAATTGCGTCTTCTTGATCAGATGTAAGGTCTTTAGTACGTACATCTTCTGAAACACCTGCAGCAGCAAGCACTTTTTTAGCAGTTTGAAGTCCAACACCGTAAACGTATGTCAATGAAATAACGATACGTTTTTCGTTTGGAATATCAACTCCAGCAAAACGAGCCATAATTTAATAGTTCCTTTCTATCCCTGACGTTGTTTATGTTTTGGATTTACAGGGCAAATTACCATAACACGACCGTTACGACGAATTACTTTACAGTATTCGCAGATTGGTTTAACTGATGGTCTTACTTTCATTGTGTCTTCCTTTCTATAGGTTACTGTGCTTTCGCACTCAATGAATGTCCAGGTTATTTAAAACGGTAGGTAATGCGTCCACGTGTCAAATCATATGGTGACATTTCCACTTGCACGCGGTCGCCAGGCAGGATACGGATATAATTCTTACGAATTTTTCCAGAAATCGTCGCCAAAACTTTGTGACCATTTTCAAGTTCAACAGTGAACATCGCATTCGGCATAGTATCAACTACTTTACCTTCAATTTCGATAACATCATCTTTTGCCAAGCAAAAGTACCTCCTTAAAAATCCCCGAAAGATACAAGTGTATCTAAAAAGTCGGACTGATATATTATAGCACACTGGCTGACAAATGACAAGTCCCCTATTTGTTTTTTTACTTTATTTTTCTTTCTTCTTTAATATTAACTGGTTGACATTTAATAGGAGCCGTGTTATTATTAACCAGTAAATGAAAGGAGAGGGATTATGCATACAAATTTAGAAAATCAAATTGATCAATTCTTATCTCAAGTCATGCAATTCGCTGAAAATAAGCACGAAATTCTTCTTGGAAAGTGTCAAAGTGACATCAAATTAACTTCTACTCAAGAGCATCTCCTGATGCTCCTGAATGGGGAACCAACAACAAATGCTCGGATGGCAGAAACCCTCTCGGTTTCTCCTGCGGCCATTACTAAAGCTTTAAAAAAATTACAAGATTTAGAACTTATATCGCCCACAAAAAGTAAAACCGATGAACGTGTTGTTTTATGGAATTTAACAGAAAAAGCACTGCCCATTGCACGCGAACACGCTGCACATCATGAGGCAACACTGGACAGTTATCAGCAACTTACGCAGAAATATACAGAAGATGAACAAAAAGTAATTCAAGATTTTCTTCATCAACTCGCTGAAAAATTTAAGTAGTTTAGAAAGTAAATAAAAAATATGCCTTATATTGATGTTCAAAATGTAAGCTTTTATTATGACAACAATCCTGTTTTAGAAGATGTGAGTTACTCTGTTAACCCGGGGGAATTCGTCACTTTGACTGGAGAAAATGGCGCTGCAAAGTCAACGCTAATCAAAATAACGCTAGGAATTTTGAAACCTAAGTCTGGTAAAGTTATCATTGCACGCCATGACACACAAAATCGCCGTTTGCGTATTGCTTATGTCCCACAACAAATTTCAAGCTTCAATGCGGGCTTCCCCTCAACTGTTCATGAATTTGTTCGTTCGGGGCGCTACCCACGTAAAGGTTGGTTCCGCAAACTTACTGCACATGATGAAGAACACGTAGAAGCTGCGCTTAATGCTGTAGGTATGTGGGACTTTCGCCATAAAAAAATCGGCGAACTTTCCGGTGGACAAAAGCAACGCATCATCATTGCCCGTACTTTTGCATCTGACCCTGATGTCTTCGTTCTGGATGAGCCGACTGTCGGGATGGACGATGTTACCACAGAAGCCTTTTATGAGCTCATGGCCCATGCTGCACATGAGCACGGCAAAAGTGTGCTCATGGTTACACACGATCCTGACTCTGTTAAAAAATACATGGACCGAAATATCCATCTGGCACGAGACAAAAATGGAAAATTTGAATGCTTTGAGGTCCACGGCGTCCCTAATTCAAAAATGAAAAAGGAGGTGAAAGCTAATGCTTGAAATCCTCTCTTATGACTTTATGCGTAACGCTTTACTGGCGACAACAGCCATCTCACTCTTTGCACCACTTCTTGGGGTCTTCCTTGTTTTGCGTCGCCAGTCTTTACTCTCTGACACCCTCTCCCATGTTTCTCTCGCAGGTGTTGCCTTCGGGGTTCTCTTTAGTCTAAATCCAACATGGACAACTTTAATTGTCGTTATTATTGCCGCTATCTTTATGGAATTTCTCCGTACCGTCTATAAAAATTACCTAGAGCTCGCAACTGCGATTTTAATGTCGGCTGGACTTGCTTTAGCCATGTTTATTATTAATGTGGCAGGAAGTAAAACCAGCATCAGCATTGACCAATATCTGTTTGGTTCAATTGTCACTATCGCTACTCCGCAAGTTGTCATGCTTTACATCATCGCTTTGATTGTTCTGGCTGGCTTTATTTTCTTCCTCCGTCCTCTTTATGTGATGACTTTTGATGAAGATACCGCCTTAGTAGATGGTCTTCCTGTCCGAGCCATGTCAATGATTTTCAATATTGTGACTGGTTTGGCTATTGCCTTGATGATCCCAGCCTGTGGCGCCCTACTGGTTTCCGCAATTATGGTTTTACCCGCTAGTGTTTCTATGCTTATCGGAAAATCCTTTAAGACCGTACTCCTCTGGTCAGTAATCATTGGCTTCATTGGTATGAACAGTGGCTTGATCATTTCTTATTATTTCAATGCACCTGCAAGTTCTGCAATTACCTTAATCTTCGTTGCACTTTTCTTAATTGTTTCTTTATTGAAACGTCTTTTCCGAAGATAGACAAACAAAAAACACTGAGATAATGTTCAGTGTTTTTTTGTTTTATTTTAGCCAAGAACAGCTTGAATATCTTCAGTTACTTTCTCCATAGCTTGTCCGCCATCGATTGATTTAACTAAACCAAGTTCTGTATAGTGTTTCAAGATTGGTGCTGATTCTTTGATGTTCACTTCTAGGCGATTTTTAACTGTTTCTGGAACATCATCGGCACGTTGATAAAGGTCGTGTCCACCACATACATCACATGTGCCCTCAACTTTTGTAGGTTTGAAGAGTTTGTGATATGTTGCGCCACATGTACGACAGATATAACGTCCGCTTAAGCGTTCAACCAAGATGTCTGGATTTACTTCGATGTTGATGACTGCATCAAGTTTAATACCAAGTTCTACTAACATTTTATCCAAAGCTTCTGCTTGGTCAAATGTACGTGGATAACCGTCAAGCAAGAAGCCTGAGGCTTTGATGTCATCTTGTGCCAAACGTTCTTTGACGATACCGTTTGTTACTTCATCTGGAACCAAAGCTCCTTTGTCAATATAAGATTTAGCAAGTTTGCCCATCTCAGTTTCGTTTTTCATCGCTGCACGGAACATATCTCCTGTAGAGATGTGATTCACACCGTAATTTTTAACGATAAATTCTGCCTGTGTACCTTTACCTGCGCCTGGCAAGCCCATGATTAACAAGTTCATTGTTTTCTCCCGTTTTCTTTCTTACAAGTTTTACTATAGATGCTGCAACTCTTACTTATGAGTTTACAGACAACATAATACAAATTATACCTTAATATTTTACCGCATTTCTTAAGATAAATAAAGAAAAACCTTGCCGAAGCAAGATTTTTTTAGCTTTCAATTGGATTATCCATAAATCCTTTGTAGTTTTTCTTGTAGAGATAACCTTCAAGTTGTTTAACAGCTTGAATGGCAACCTGAATCAAGATCAAGAGCGACGTCCCTCCCAAGGCAACGATTTTTGGCAATCCCCAAATATTTTGGGCAACGATTGGAAGAATCGAAATAAAGCCAAGGAAAAGTGCTCCGACTGTTGCCAAACGCATCAGTAAGCCTGAAACATATTTTTCAGTACCTTTACCTGGACGAACAGATGGGATATATGAACCTTGTTTTTGCAGATTTTCTGCCATCTTTTCTGGATTAACTTGTACAAATGAGTAGAAGAAGGTAAAGAGAACAATCAATAAGCCATAAAGTAACATCCCTGTCCATGTGTTATAAGAAAGGGCTGATTGTAAGCTATTCAGCCAGCCAACGTTGTTACCTTGAGCGCGTTGTAAGAACTGTAAAATTGTTGCTGGAGCGGTTGTGATAGAACCTGCAAAGATTACGGGAATAACACCTGCTGGGTTAACACGAAGTGGCAAGTATGAACTTGTAGGCGCACCTTGTGTCAACTTAGTGTATTGAATCGGAACTTTACGTTCTGCTTGTTGTACAAATGTTGTGAAGTAAATAATCAATGCTGAAGCAACCACCAGAATAGCGACCATTACCCATGACATTGGAATTTGACTCGGACGAACATTTACAAACCACTCTGTATAAACTTCGTGAATGGCGCTTGGGATACCTGAAACGATACCCGCAAAGATAATAACAGAAATACCAGAACCAAATCCTTTTTCATTGATTTGTTCACCCATCCATGTCACAACCATTGATCCTGTGGTCAAAATGACACCAATCATTAGATAAGTTTGCCAGTTAGGATTTTGTACGATATTTGCCGTGCTCATAGCTTGGAAACCTGCAGTAATACCGATAGATTGAGCCATAGCCAAAACCAAAGTAATATAACGTGTGGCTTGATTAAGCTTACGACGTCCGATTTCCCCTTGTTTTGACCATTCTACAAACTTCGGCAAAATATCCATTTGTAAAAGTTGAACAATAATTGATGCTGTGATATAAGGTGACACCCCCATAGCAAACAATGAATAGTTTTGCATGGCATTACCAGACACCAAGTTCATCATGTTCAAGAATGGTAAATCACTCAGGGCATTCAAGTTTTCAACATTGATCCCTGGTACTGTGATATGCGCACCTAATCGAAAGACAAACAGAATAAAGATGGTGAAGATAATCCGTGCTCTTACATCTTTTATCTTGAAAGCTTCCTTTAGAGTTTTGAAAAACATAATTTCCCTCTAAACTTTCTTAAATATTAACCCTATAAAATAAGCGGTTGAAAATCAACCGCCAATTGAATTATTTTGCTTCAAGAAGTTCTACAGAACCACCAGCAGCTTCAATAGCAGCCTTCGCAGCAGAAGATGCTTTAGCAACGTTAACCTTAAGGTTTTTAACTGTCAATTCGCCGTTAGCAAGAACTTTGATACCAGATTTAACATCTTTGATGATTTTAGCAGCTACAAGAGTTTCAGCTGTAACTTCAGCACCATCACCAAGACGGTTCAAAGTGTCAAGGTTTACGATTGCGTATTCTTTACGGTTTACGTTAGTAAATCCGCGTTTTGGAAGACGACGGAACAATTCTGTTTGTCCACCTTCAAAACCAGGACGTACGCCACCACCTGAACGTGATTTTTGACCTTTTTGTCCACGACCAGATGTTTTACCGTTACCAGATGAAGTACCACGACCTACACGGTTGCGAACTTTACGGCTGCCTTCAGCAGCTTTCATTTCATGAAGTTTCATGTTTTCTCCTTATTTTGTACAATGCTGCCGCCTCGCTCCACTCTAAGGAAGGATGGAGTTCAACTCGCCTGTACTTTTCTAATTTTCGGCTTTTAAACCTTTTCCATTTTACTAAATTTACTCTGAAAAAGCAAATCATCCATGGCTCTTTCTTTTTGGAAACAAAAAAGAGTATGTCTTTCATACCCTTTTTTAATTTATTTTGCTGGAACTTCAATTTTTCCTGAAACAATATCAGCTTTTGCTGCTTCAACTGCTTTCCAAGCCTCATCTGAAGCGTTATCTCGAGCAAGCGTTACACCACCGTTAGAAAGATCATACTTGAGGTTTTCACCACCAGGGAATTTTCCTTTTTCTGTTCTATTGGCAATATCTTTCACTGCGTTTCCAACTTCTTTGACTGTTGAAACAAGGACAAAGTTTGATTTTTTACCATCTTTTGATGTATAGCCACCCAAGTATTCTTGGTCTTGGTCAACACCAACAACCCAGACTTTGTCTTCTTCTTTTCTTGTTTCATTCAAATTCTTAGCTTCTGTGAACAAGCCTGTTCCAACACTGCCCGCTGCTTGATAAATCACATCCGCGCCACTAGCGTACATTGCAGAAGCCATTGTTTTACCTTTACCGGCATCTGTGAAGGATTGCGCATATTGTACATCCACTTTGATATCTGGCGATACTGATTTGGCACCCGCTGTAAACCCTGTTTCAAAAGCGGCAAGCACATCTGACTTGATCCCACCAATGAAACCAACATGGTTCGTTTTACTTGTTTTGGCTGCGGCAACACCTGCAAGGTAAGCTGACTGTTGATCCGCAAAAGTTGCAGAGACAACGTTGTCTTTTCCTTCGATGACAGAATCGATAACAGCAAATTTGGTATCAGGATTATTTTGTGCGGCTTGAGAAGTTGCTTCGTGCAAGACAAAGCCGATACTGAACACAAGATCATAACCACCTGAAACGGCCGAATTAAAGTTTGAAGTGAATTCAGCTGGAGAGTTAGACTGGAAGTAGTTAATTCCTTTCCCCTTTGAAAGCCCGTTGTCTTTCCCCCAAGCTTGAAGACCTTCCCAAGCGGATTGGTTAAATGAGCGATCATCGACCCCATCATTACCTAACACTAAGGCTGCATTAAGGTCTGTTTTCCCTTGCGATCTTTCTGTATTGCGTCCTCCGCAACCTGCAAGTACAATTACTGATGCAAGTGCTACTGTCGCAAGTGCAAAAATTCGTTTGTTCATTCTTCTCTTCCTTTCACATTTAAAAACAATTATACCTTAAAATTTAATGTACATTTTTACTTATTTAATTGGACATCTTGAAAATTTTTACAATTTCCTCAGAAAAAAAGTCCAGATAATCTGAACTTTTTTAATTATTATTTAACTTCTTCAATTGTTACCAAGTGTGAAATTGAGTTAGCCATGCCGCGAAGTGCTGCATTGTCTTCTTTCACAACTGATGAACCAAGTTTACCAAGGCCAAGTGCAACAACAGTTTTACGTTGTGCAGGGATACGGCCGATTGGTGATTTTACCAATGTAATTTTGATTTGAGCCATGATATCCTCCTTATGCCAAATCGCTTACTGATTTGCCGCGGAGTTCCGCAACTTCTTCAGCGCGTTTCAATTGTTGCAAACCTTCAACTGTTGCACGAACAACGTTGATTGCTGTGTTTGAACCTAATGATTTAGATGTTACGTCAGCAACACCTGCGAGTTCGAGGACGGCACGAACGGCACCACCTGCGGCAACTCCAGAACCTTCTACAGCTGGTTTGATAAGGATTTTACCACCGCCGAATACACCAAGTACTTCGTGAGGTACAGTAGTTCCTACCATAGGAACTGTCACGATGTTTTTCTTAGCTGCTTCGATAGCTTTACGGATTGCTTCTGGAACTTCTTGAGCTTTACCAGTACCGAAACCTACGCGACCGTTACGGTCACCAACTACAACAAGTGCAGCAAAGCGGAGACGACGTCCACCTTTAACAACTTTAGTAACGCGGTTAATTCCAACAACGCGTTCTTCGAATTCTTTAACTTCTTCGTTTCTAGCCATTTTAATGATTACCCCTTTCCTTAGAATTTCAATCCAGCTTCACGTGCAGCTTCTGCAAGTGCTTGGATACGTCCGTGATAGAGATAACCACCGCGGTCAAATACAACTGCTTCGATGCCTTTAGCTTTAGCAGCTTCAGCAACAAGTTTACCAACTTCAGCAGCTTGTTCTGTTTTAGTACCAGTCAATTTGAGTGATGATGCAGATGCAAGTGTTACAGCTGCTTCGTCATCAATAACTTGTGCATAAATGTTTGTGTTTGAACGGAATACGTTCAAACGTGGAGTCTCAGCAGTACCTGAGATTTTTCCGCGAACGCGAATGTGGCGTTTTTGACGGAGTTTGTTTTTATCTGGTTTAGAAATCACAATTCTACCTCTTTAAATATTTTATATTTCGATAGTTTCTGCCATCGATTTTCTTGCAAAAAATGCAAGCGGGAAGTTTCTGTCTGTACAGAATTTTGGCAAACTTACATTCACCAAATGACGGATCATAATCTCAAAGAGATTATTTACCAGTTTTACCTTCTTTACGACGTACGAATTCGCCAACGTAACGAATACCTTTACCTTTATAAGGTTCTGGTGAACGACGGCTACGGATGTAAGCAGCTGTTTGACCAACTACTTCTTTATCTGAACCTGAAACGTTGATGTGTGTAGCATCTGGAACTTCAAAAGTGATTCCTGCTGGAGCTTCGATTTCGTCTGGGTGAGATTTACCAACAGCCAATACAAGTTTTGAACCTTGAAGTTGTGCACGGTAACCAACCCCGATCATTTCGAGTTCTTTACGGAAACCTTCGCTAACACCAACAACCATGTTGTTGAAGTTTGCACGAGTTGTTCCGTGGATAGTTTTCATTTCTTTAGAATCATTTGGACGTTTGAATGTTACTTCAGAACCATTGATTTCCATTGTGATTGCTTCTGCAAATGTACGAGTCAATTCGCCTTTAGGGCCTTTAACTGTTACTGTTGCGCCATTTTGTTCAACTGTTACACCAGCTGGCAAAACAACGACTTTATTACCAATACGTGACATGTTTTTTTACCTTTTCTGTTAAATTATCAAGAGTATTTCTACTGCCTGTTTTCACAATTATAATACTTTTAGCTTACGGGTAAAGAATTACCAGATGTAAGCAAGAACTTCACCACCGATGTTCTTAGAACGTGCAGCTTTGTCAGTTACAACGCCTTCAGATGTTGAGATGATTGCTGTACCAAGTCCGTTAAGTACGCGTGGTACTTCGTCAGATTTAACGTAAACACGGAGACCTGGTTTAGAGATACGTTTCAAGTTAGTGATAACTTTTTCGTTGTTTTTTCCGTATTTCAAGAATACACGGATAACACCTTGTTTGTTATCTTCAACGTACTCAACGTCTTTCACATAACCTTCAGCTTTGAGGATTTCTGCGATTTCACGTTTGATTTTTGAAGCAGGTGCTTCAACAACTTCGAAACGACGCATGTTTCCGTTACGGATACGTGTGAGGAAGTCTGCAATTGGGTCTGTCATTACCATAATGTAATTTCTCCTTATTTGTAGTTTGGGTTTGTTCAATCCCACTTTCAAATTAATGAGGTCTTTTTAAAAAGACCGAACTTATATAGTTTATCAAATTATTTCTATCGTGTCAATAGGCTCGGGTGTTTCTTCCTCCATTTAATTTTAAAAAAAGAAAAAACACAGTCCGTGAAAGAGGCGCTGTGTTTTCTTAATAATAAAGATATTTCGACTAAAGAATTATTCTTCTCTCTCTTCGGCTTTTTCTTGAAGAACCGATGTTTTAGAAAAAGAAAATAGTTGAAAAACAAGGAAAGTTAATAAGACACAAATGATAAGAATCTCCATCTTCTATTCCCCATTTTCTTCTAACCCCTGCATGGCATTTAAAGCCTCTTGCCAGGTCGGCACTGAAAAACCAATGGCTTCTGTTTTCTTTAAACTCAATGTGGAGTTGTAAGGGCGTTTTACCTTTGATGAAAGCTCTGCTGTCGCAAGAGGCAAAAGCTTGACTTTTTCTTTACGCAAAATATATTTTGCAAATTCAAACCAAGAAAGATTTTCTGTTTCCGCTTTTGCGTTGGACAGATGATAAATACCATATTCTGGTTTATGTTGCACCAAGTAAATCATGAAATCAGCCAATGTTCTGGTCCAAGTGGGGCAACCAAATTGATCACTGACCACCATAATTACCTGATCTTCTTTATTTTTGGCTTTCTTTTTCATCGTGGAGACAAAATTATTACCGTAGCATCCAAAAAGCCAGCTTGTACGAATGATGTAATGTTTCGTGGTGTTTCCCCGCACAGCATTTTCGCCCAATAGTTTGGTATAACCATAGTGGGTTTGCGGTTGTGGAACAGCGTCTACTTCCCACTCTTTTCCAAGCGCCAAGTCGCCGCTGAAGACATAGTCAGTGGAGACATAGAGTAATAATGCCCCCACCTTCTCAGCAGCTTGTGCGATATTTTCTGTCCCGACAGCATTGACCTGATGGGCTAAATGGCGCTCTTCTTGTTCTGCTTTTTCGACTGCAGTATAGCCTGCACAAAGATAAATAATTTGTGGCTTATAGCGGGAAAAATACGCATCTACTGCAGCTTTATCGGTGATATCTAACTCTTGTGATCCTGTAGAGAGATAAGGAATTTTTTCTGCCTCAAGTCGTAAGCAAAGTTCCCGTCCCAACAAACCATTTTTTCCTATGATCAAATTCATTCTTGACTTTCTAGTGATTGAATCACTTCACGCAACTGTTTCACGGAGTTTTTAAAAGCTTTCCGTTCATATGCATCAATATTTAATTCGATAATTTCTCTTACACCGGTTTGGTTTACGACTGATGGCACACCAGTAAAGATCCCTTCTTCCCCATATTGACCTTCTAAGTATGCCGAAACAGGAAGAACTGCTTGTTCATTATTAAGAATAGCTTTTACTATTCTTGCTGTGCTCATTCCGATACCATAATAAGTCGCCTTTTTGCGGTCAATAATTTCATAAGCAGCATTTTTAACCTTGTCGGATAAAATTTGTAAATCAGCAACTTCTAAGCGGTTATTTTGCACGATAAATTCAAGAATTGGTTTACCACCAACCGTCGTATGCGACCACACTGCAACTTCTGAATCCCCATGTTCACCAATAATATAACCGTGGATACTTCGAGGATCCATCTCAAGTTTTGTCGCGAGTTCTTTACGGAAACGTGTTGTATCCAGGGTTGTCCCTGTTCCGACAACTCTAGAAGCTGGTAAACCTGAAGCTTTCCAAGCACAGTAAGTCAGAACATCTACAGGGTTAGAAGCAATGACAAAGACGCCGTCAAAGCCAGACTTCATGACCTCGTCCACAATAGATTTCATTATTTTAGCATTTGTATCTACAAGCTCTAAACGTGTTTGTCCTGGTTTTTGATTAATCCCTGCCGTAATAACAACCACATTTGCATCTTTACATTCTTCATAGCCGCCTGATTTGACATTTACATTTTCTTGACCCCAAGCGATGCCGTCAAGGAGGTCCAAAGCTTCACCCTCAGCTTTTTCTTGATTCACATCAATCAGCACAAGGTCATTAACAATCCCTTGATTAATCATAGAGTAAGCAATGCTTGTTCCGACAAATCCTGTTCCGACAACGACTACTTTTCTATTTGTTACTTGCATATTTACACTTCCTTCTCTATTATTTCTCTATCTCTATATTAAGCCATCATTCGACATTTGTAAAATGAATTAATTTAATGATAGATATTAAATTATTTAATTAATTTTGGCGTTTGTACTGATGTAGAAAAATACTGCTCATCCGATAATACCGTGGCGCAAACTGCCGAATGTTTTCGGAATGATAGCCCACTAAAAATTTATTATGATCAACAATCAAGGGTGTCTGTAAGAGTTCAGCATTTTCACTGAGATAAACGACTGCCTCATTAAAATGCATCTGTTGGAGACGAAGAATTTTTCGGTACAAATCTTCTGTGCAACGTTTCGTAGACTTCACTATATCGTCAATACCATTTTCGGTTAAGCGAAGCATGTACGACAAGTCTTCACTGCTCACACAATCTATCGAACATTTTCGATAAGGAATGTGGTGGTCATTCAGCCAATTTATTGCCTTTCTACTGGATAAACAAGAGTTGCGATAGTAGATAGTAATCATTTTTTCTCCTTGGTTATGTCTGTCATATTTCTATAAATAGTGTAGAGCTTTACTTTTGATTTGTAAAATAAATCTATTTAATTAGAAAGATTATTAAATGTAATCAAATCACTAAAATATTAATTAATATATTTAATTACAACTATCAAAAAGATTTATTTTACCTATTCATAACTTTATAGTATACTAAGAGCGTAGTTAATCACTCCATCATGTTGAAGACACCTTGAAAAGTTCTCTGATCCTCAGAGACCCTTACCCCAAAAAATTTATGACAAAAAACAATTACAATTCTCTTTTCAATCTGTTAAAACTTGATTTTAGAGCAGTACTTTTCGTACTGCTTTTTTTTATAAAAAAAAGGAATAAATTCCTTTCATTACACTTTATAATTCAATACTTCTGCGATATGGATGATATCCGTACTTATTTTTCGTAAATTGTTAAGAATCCGAATGTCTTCAAAATCTGCTCGCAGCAAATCTCTATTGACTTGAGTAAGGTTAAAAATTTCCCGCTCTAACTTTTTAACCTCATGTAGTAGACGCTTTTCTTCCTCATATTTTTTATCTTTAAAGAATATAAAAACTTGATCTAACATCCTCTCTATTAGTGGGACGATAGACTCCATGACCAGCTGAATGGCCAATTCATTTTTTTCCTTATCTACTTCTTCCTCCGAGTAATCGTAGCCATCCAGTGTCAAGACAATCTCTTTTGTATAAGCCTCAATCTGGGCCAGATAATTAATAATTTTATATGCTCTTCCCACAGAAATAGCATATTTATCCTTAAGCTCAACTGTATTCAGATTGACAAGTGCCCGATTAATCTCCTGGACCAAGTAGTTGATCAACGTTTCGTTCGTAAGACACGTACTTCTTTTTTCTCCGCGTTGAACATTCATTCCTTCGACAAAATCCTCTTGTATAAGCTCAAATGTGCGTTGAATTTCTTTAAGGATATGCTCAACTTCAATTTCTGGTGTGCGGAGTAACCTGCGGTCAATAAATTTTAGTTTCAGGTGTGTTGTATCATCTGGTGCATTTCTAACACTCTTTTCTGCCAGCTGAATAATGAACTTCGAGAGGGGCAACAAAATAAAAAGTGTTGCGACATTAAAAATAATATGTGCATAAACGAGTTGCAGCGCAATGTTTTCAGAAGTCTTCTGAATGAGACTGACAAAGCCGAAAGGTAAAATCGTCAAAGCAGTAAAGAGGAGCGCTCCAATAATATTAAACCAGACATGGACCATCGCAGCCTGCTTGGCTGTTTTATTTCCACGAAGTGCTGCGAGAAGAGTGGTTACAACAGTCCCCACATTAAACCCATACAGAATAAATATGGCTTGATGTAAATCAACTACAATACCCGCAGCAACCATCGTCAGCAAAATCCCTACTGAAGCAGTTGAACTTTGAATCAAAGCAGTAACAGCAAAGCCCACCAATAAACCCACGAGAGGCATTTGCGTATGCGTAAACAGTTCCGCCATGAGAGGTGCTTCTCTTAAAGGGATCATTGAAGCACTCATCAGATTGAGTCCTAAAAATAAGAGCCCAAACCCTAACAAGATCATCCCCATATGATTGAAAGCCTTACGTTTCATAAACAGTGTGGCAATTGTGCCTACAAAGATAACAAAGGGAACAATATCTTGAATATTAAATGTAAATAAAATCCCTGTTAAGGTGGTACCGGCATTGGCCCCCATAATAATTCCTGCCGCTTGGCTCAAATTCATCAATGATGAATCAATAAACCCTAAAACCATAACCGTTGTTGCTGTAGAACTTTGAATGACCGCGGTGATAATAAAACCTAAAAAAGCGCCGAGCCATTTATTGCGTGTCAAACGTTTTAAGATTTTTTTTAATTGAGAACCGGCAATCAAGCTTAAACCATCACTCATCAAGCTCATACCATATAAGAAAAGGCCCAATCCGCCCAATAAGAAAAAGATGTCGTAGATGGTCATCACAAAGTCTCCAATTTGCATCATGCTTTATTTATTTTTTACTTTATTTAAGTATATCTTATTTTAATTCCATTAAAAAACAATATTGCAATAAAAATATATTTGAAAACAAAAAAAACTTCCTCAAATGAGAAAGTGTTTTTATCTGTTAGAACCACAATCCCCCGTGGAGATTGCATGGGCAATAAGCTAAGCTTCTGAAATGCCCTTTTATATCAATTTCAAATTACCAAGATGCTTTCTTAACGCCTGGAAGTTGACCTTTGTAAGCCAACTCACGAAGACAGATACGGCAAAGTTTAAATTTGCGGTAAACTGAATGTGGGCGTCCGCAGCGTTCGCAACGAGTGTAGGCTTGCGTTGAGAATTTTGCAGGGCGTTGGTTTTTAACAACCATAGATTTCTTAGCCATTAGTTATTCTCCTATCCTATTATTTAGCAAACGGCATGCCAAGTTTAGCAAGCAATTCATGTGATTCTTCGTCAGTGTTCGCAGTTGTTACGATAACAACATCCAAACCACGTACTTTATCAACATCATCGTATGAGATTTCTGGGAAGATCAATTGTTCTTTCACACCAAGTGTGTAGTTTCCGCGTCCATCAAACGCTTTGTTTGATACACCGTGGAAGTCACGTACACGTGGAAGAGAAACAGTTACGAGTTTATCCAAAAATTCGTACATGCGTTCGCCACGAAGAGTTACTTTCGCACCGATAGCTTGACCTTCACGAAGACGGAAAGCCGCGATTGATTTTTTAGCTTTAGTAATCAACGGTTTTTGACCAGAGATCAAAGCCAATTCAGCAACGGCTTTGTCAAGGTTTTTAGAGTTGCTTACTGCATCCCCAACACCCATGTTAAGCACGATTTTTTCAACTTTTGGCACTGCCATGATTGAAGTGTAACCGAATTTTTCAGTCAATGCTGGTACTACTTCGTTAGAGTATTTTTCTTTTAAACGATTAGTCATATTCTTTCTCCTTCCCGTCTTAGTCTAGGACTTCGCCTGATTTTTTGTTGAAACGAACTTTTTTGCCGTCAACTTCTTTATAACCAACACGACCAGCTACACCGTTTTTGTCGAGCACTTGTACGTTAGAAACGTGGATAGGTGCTTCGATTTCAAGGATAGCGCCGTTTGGATTAACAGCGTCTGGTTTTTGGTGTTTCTTCATGATAGCAACACCTTCAACGATGACTTTGTTCATTTTTGGTAAAGCTTTGATTACTTTACCTGTTGTACCGCGGTCTTTACCTGCGATAACTTTTACAGTATCTCCAGTTTTTACAAACATTTGATATTCCTTTCTTACGCCCTCTGGGCACCCTACATGTAGGGGACTATTTCTATCTATGATAGAAGTGGATTTATAAATGTGGAATAAAATTCCTTTTGTTGATTTTGACATCAATAGCGGGATGTTCTCCCGCTATTTCGACATCCTCTAAATATTAGAGAACCTCAGGTGCCAAAGAAACAATCTTCATGTAACCAGCTTCGCGAAGTTCACGAGCTACTGGGCCAAAGATACGTGTTCCTTTAGGTGTTTTATCGTCACGGATAATAACTGCTGCGTTTTCGTCAAATTTGATGTAAGATCCATCAGGACGTTTAGCACCAGATTTAGTACGAACGATAACAGCTTTAACAACTTCACCTTTTTTAACAGCTCCACCAGGGGCAGCTGATTTTACTGTAGCTACGATAACATCACCAATACCAGCGAATTTACGGCTTGAACCACCGAGTACACGGATAGTCAAGATTTCTTTGGCACCAGAGTTATCTGCAACTTTCAAACGGCTTTCTGTTTGAATCATGCTTTTTTCCTCCTAGTTAGCTTAGATAATTACAGCTTCTTCAACGATTTCGATCAAGCGGAAACGTTTGTCTTTTGAAAGAGGACGAGTTTCCATGATACGTACGATATCACCAGTTTTGGCAGTATTGTTTTCGTCATGAGCTTTGTATTTTTTAGAGTAGTTAATGCGTTTACCATAGACTGGGTGGTTACGTTTAGTTTCTACGACAACTGTGATAGTTTTATCCATTTTGTCTGAAACCACGCGGCCTTGATAAACTTTACGTTGATTACGTTCCATTTATGTATTTCTCCCGATCTATTTAGTCAATTCGCGTTGCACAGTTTTAACACGTGCAATTGTTTTCTTCACTTCGTCAAGTTTCGCTGTGTTTTCGAGACGACCAGCTGCAGCTTGGAAACGAAGTTCAAACAATTCTTTTTTCAATTCAGCTTCGCGTGTAGCCAATTCGTCGATTGACAAAGCGCGGAGATCCTTGAGAAGTGATTTTGTTTCGTTCAATTTCATTCTGCGTCACCTCGTTTTACAAATTTAGTCTTGACTGGAAGTTTGTGAGATGCAAGACGCAAAGCTTCACGTGCTACTTCTTCACTTACACCAGCAATTTCAAACATGATTTTACCACGTTTAACTGGTGATACCCAACCTTCAGGAGCACCTTTCCCTGAACCCATACGCACACCAATAGCTTTGGCTGTGTAAGATTTATGAGGGAAGATTTTAATCCAAACTTGACCGTTACGTTTCATGTAACGAGTCATAGCAATACGGGCTGCTTCGATTTGACGGTTAGTGATCCAGTGAGAAGTAGTCGCTTGAAGACCAAATTCACCGAATGCGATTTCTTTACCGCCTTTAGCTTCGCCACGCATTTTACCGCGGAATTCACGACGGTGTTTTACACGTTTTGGTACTAACATGGATTAATTTTCTCCTTTCACAGATTTTTTAGTTGGGAGAACTTCACCACGGTAGATCCAAACTTTAACGCCGAGTTTACCGTAAGTAGTGTCTGCTTCTTCCCAAGCATAGTCGATATCCGCACGCAATGTGTGGAGTGGAACTGTACCTTCAGAGTATCCTTCTGCACGGGCGATGTCCGCACCGTTCAAACGACCAGATACTTGAGTTTTGATACCTTTAGCTCCTGCACGCATAGCACGTTGGATAGCTTGTTTTTGAGCACGACGGAAAGCGATACGTGCTTCAAGTTGTTTAGCAATTCCTTCACCAACTAAGTGAGCATCCAAGTCAGGACGTTTGATCTCAACGATGTTGATGTGAACTTGTTTACCAGTGAGTTTGTTGAGGTCTGCACGAAGTGCATCAACGTTAGCACCAGATTTACCGATAACCATACCTGGTTTTGCAGTGTGCAAAGTAACGATAACTTTGTTTACAGCACGTTCTGTTTCAATAAGTGAAACTGAAGCATCAGCAAGTTTTGTTTGAACGAGTTGGCGAATTGCCAAATCTTCGTGAAGGTAATCCGCATATTCTTTCTCAGCATACCATTTGGCATCCCAGTCGCGAATAACGCCAACACGCATACCAATTGGATGAATTTTTTGACCCACGATTTTACCTCCTTATTCTTTCTCAGCCACTACTACTGTAATGTGGCTAGTACGTTTGTTGATTGGTGAAGCTGAACCTTTCGCACGTGGACGGAAACGTTTCATTGTTGGTCCTTCGTTGACGAAAGTTTCGCTAACTACCAAGTTAGCTTTTTCAAGACCAAAGTTGTTTTCTGCATTAGCGATAGCTGAGTTCATTACTTTAAGAACTTCTGCAGCACCTTTAGTCGGTGTGAATTTCAAGATTGCGATTGCATCCGCAACACGTTTACCACGAATCAAGTCTGTAACAAGACGAGTTTTACGAGGTGAAACGCGAACTGTTTTTGCAGTTGCTTTAGCTGAAGTGATTTCTGCCATTTTGTTCTCCTCCTATTAACGTCTAGTTTTCTTGTCGTCAGCAGCGTGACCACGGTAAGTACGAGTTGGTGCAAATTCACCTAATTTGTGTCCAACCATATCTTCTTGAACATAAACGGGAACGTGTTTGCGACCATCGTAAACAGCAATTGTAAGTCCCACAAAGTTAGGGTAGATTGTAGAACGGCGTGACCAAGTTTTGATCACTGATTTCTTTTCGGCGTTTTCTTGAGCTTCGACTTTTTTCATCAAATGCTCGTCAGCGAAAGGCCCCTTCTTAAGACTACGACTCATGTTTTTGAGTTCTCCTTTAAATTTGATACCACGCTGGCTACTAGGGCCAGGTTGGCGGATGATTTATATAGACATCTTCTCGACATCTTACTAAAGTTGACAAGCTTTATCAATTTTAGCAAGACGCCGAGAAGGCATCTCAATAAAATATCTTACACATAGCGTTAAGTTTTATTTTTTAATAAAAGTAAAACTTAGCTTATGCTGCAAAATTATTTATCGTTGATACGTTTAACAATAAGTTTGTTAGAACGTGCGTTTTTGTTACGTGTTTTGAGACCAAGAGCTGGTTTGCCCCATGGAGTCATTGGTGATTTACGACCAACAGGTTGTTTACCTTCACCACCACCGTGTGGGTGATCATTCGGGTTCATTACAGAACCACGAACAGTTGGACGGATACCACGCCAACGTGTACGACCCGCTTTACCGTAGTTGATCAAGTTGTGTTGTTCGTTACCAACTGTACCAACTGTAGCACGACAAGTTGAAAGAATCATACGCATTTCGCCTGATTGAAGACGAACAAGTGTATATTTACCTTCTGTACCAAGTACTTGTGCAGATGTACCAGCTGAACGTACGAGTTGTCCACCTTTACCAGGTTTCATCTCGATGTTGTGGATCAAAGTACCAACTGGAATGTTAGCAAGTGGCAATGCGTTACCAACTTTGATATCTGATTCAGGACCAGAAACAACTGTCATACCAACTTCAAGACCTTTAGGTGCAAGGATGTATGATTTGATACCATTTTCGTATACGATAAGGGCGATATTAGCTGAACGGTTTGGATCGTATTCGATTGTAGCAACTTTAGCTTTTACGTTATCAGTTGTACGTTTGAAGTCGATCAAACGGTATTTACGTTTGTGTCCGCCACCGTGGTGACGTACTGTAATGCGGCCAAGGTTGTTACGACCAGCAGTTTTGCTAAGACTTACAAGCAAGCTCTTTTCAGGAGTACTTGTAGTGATTTCTGCAAAATCGCTACCAGTCATGTTACGACGACCGTTTGTGGTAGGTTTGTAAACTTTAATTCCCACGATTTTCCTCCTCTATTATTCTGCGTCTTCGCCGAAGATATCAATAGATTTTGAACCTTCAGTCAAAGTGATAATTGCTTTTTTGTAGCCAGGTTTGAAACCTGTGTATTTACCAACGCGTTTAGCTTTAGGCTTAACGCTGATTGTGTTTACAGATGCAACTTGAACACCTTCAAATGCTGCTTCAACAGCTTGTTTGATAAGGAGTTTGTGTGCGCGAGCATCTACTTCAAAAGTGTATTTCTTTTGATCCATTGCTTGCATAGAAGCTTCTGTAATAATTGGTTTACGGATTACGTCATAAAGAGACATTATGCAAGAACCTCCTCAATTTGAGACAGAGCTGCTTGTGTAGCAAGAACTTTGTCAGTGTTTACAAGATCAAGTACGCTTACTGAGCTAGCAGTTGATACTTTCACGTTTTTAAGGTTACGAGCAGAGAGTTCTGCGAATTCGTTACCTTCGTTAGGAAGAACAACAAGCACTTTACGTTCGATTGAAAGAGCTTCAAGAACTTTAGCGAATTCGCTAGTTTTTGGTGCTGAGAAGTTCAACTCGTCAACAGCCAAGAGTGTGTTGTCGATAACTTTTTGTGAGTAAGCTGATTTAAGAGCCAACTGACGTACTTTTTGTGGAAGTTTGTAAGCATAGCTACGTGGGTTAGGACCGAAGACAGTACCACCACCACGGAATTGTGGTGAGCGGATTGAACCTTGACGGGCACGTCCAGTTCCTTTTTGACGCCATGGTTTCTTACCGCCACCAGATACGAGTGAACGGTTTTTATGAGCGTGTGTACCTTGACGGAGGCTAGCACGTTGTGAAAGAACGACATCAAATACTACAGTTTCGTTTGGTTCAATACCAAATACTGCATCGTTAAGTGTTACTTCACCAGCTTGTGTGCCGTCTTGTTTAAATAATGATACTTTTGCCATTATAATCTATCTCCTTTCCTTATTATTTAGATTTGATCGCTGATTTAATAACGATCAATGATTTTTTAGATCCAGGTACGTTACCTTTTACAAGGATAACGTTTTGTTCTGGAAGTACTTGAGCGATAACAAGGTTTTGTACAGTAACTTTTTTGTTACCCATACGTCCAGCAAGGCGTTTACCTTTAGGAACTTTGTTAGCCGCAACAGGACCCATTGAACCAGGACGACGGTGGTAACGTGAACCGTGAGCCATTGGCCCGCGTGATTGTCCCCAACGTTTGATTGGTCCTTGGAAACCTTTACCTTTAGAAGTACCGGTAACATCAACGACATCTCCAGCTTCGAAAGTATCAACTTTAATTTCTGATCCAACTTCTAAGCCTTCGATTCCTTTGAATTCACGAATGAAGCGCTTAGGAGCTGTGTTAGCTTTAGCTACATGACCTTTGGCAGGTTTGTTAGACAAAACTTCACGTTTGTCATCGAAACCAACTTGAACAGCTTCATAACCGTCTGTATCGACAGTTTTTGTTTGAAGCACAACGTTCGGAGTTGCTTCGATCACAGTTACGGGGATTAATTCACCGTTGTCTGTGAAGATTTGAGTCATTCCCACTTTTTTCCCTAAGATTCCTTTTGACATGAGAATTACCTTTCTTATAATTTAATTTCGATGTTTACGCCACTTGGAAGATCAAGTTTCATCAATGAATCAACAGTTTTTTGTGTTGGTTCGATGATGTCGATCAAACGTTTGTGTGTACGCATTTCAAATTGTTCGCGAGAGTCTTTGTATTTGTGAGTCGCGCGGATAACTGTGTAGACGCTACGGTCAGTTGGAAGTGGGATTGGACCACTTACTTCTGCGTTTGTACGTTTTGCAGTTTCTACAATTTTTTCAGCAGCAGCGTCAAGGATACGGTGTTCGTATGCTTTGAGGCGGATACGGATTTTTTTAGTTGCCATTTTTTCTCCTTCGTCTATTTGTTAATAGGCTAGCTCAGCGGGAAAACCGACACTGAAGTATGGCAATACTTTCGGGTGTGTCGCAACCTCTCGCTTCGTCGCTAATACTGTAATTTTTACAGCACCTATCTATTCTATCAAAGCGACTTTGTCTTGTCAAGGGTGTAATCCACTTTTATTTAATTTATTTTGCCACACTAAAATATTTCTTTACTCCCCCCTTCCCTTTATTCCACCAATATTTTGCGACAGAATAATTCACATGCTTTTAGAAATACTATATAATAGTAATAAATACATATTAATTTATATAGGAGAACTTATGATTAAAGAATTCAAAGAATTTATTCTACGTGGAAATGTCTTAGACTTGGCAGTTGGTGTTATCATTGGTGCCGCTTTTACGGCTATTGTCACTTCTTTGGTAAATAATCTTATCAACCCGCTTATCGGTCTTTTTGTTCAAGATGGCGCTTTGACTCAAATGACAGTTAAGGTTGCTGGCGCAACTTTTGCTTACGGTGCTTTCTTAAATGATGTCTTAAACTTCTTGATTACAGCCTTTGTCATTTTCATTCTTATAAAAGCCATCAATAAACTTTTCCCTAAGAAAGAAGAGCAAGAGGAAATTGTTTCTAACGATGAATTAGATACTCTACGTGAAATCCGTGACCTTTTGAAAGAAAAAGAACTTACAAAATAAGATTACACATTAAAAACCTCTATTTATATATAGAGGTTTTTAATGTGTAAGAAATGCTCTAACTTTCCTATCAAAATTGAATTTTAAAAAGACAAAGCGGAAAAAATTATCTGCAAGTACAGCAAACCAGATACCTTCTAATCCAAAAGTAAATGTTTGACTTAGGATATAACCGAGACCCACACGTATAAGAAGCATACCGATAATAGTTGTATATAAAGGGAGTTTTGCATTGCCTATCCCTTGAAAAGCTGCCGTATAAGTGGTCGTTCCGGTGACAAAAAAAGTTGCCAAAAAAGAAAAGAGGATAACAGTGTTGCTTGAAGCTATAGCGACAGTGTCTGTCGTAAAAAGATTGCTTAATGATGTAGAAACTAAGACAAGAAGCAAACCAATGCTCAACATCATCCCTGTCGCCAGCCAGTAGGTTCTTTTAATATAGGATTGAATCGCTCCATAGTTATCTTGACCAAACTCTTGAGCCACCAAGATGACTGTTACAGTAGCTAAACCGAATGCCGGCATATAGTTGAATTGAGTTATACTTTCCCCAATCGCATTTCCTGCAAAGACCCGATTTCCAAGAGAAATGATGAGCACCATGATGACCAAATCTCCTAGACGCATCGCCAAACGTTCACCAGCGGCCGGAATTGTCAAAAAAATCAATTCTCTACTGATTTTTTCTGAAAAAATGTTTTTCGTAGGTTGTAAATCCTTATCTTTGAGCTTTTTCCAGAGATACAGAAGCGCTACGGCCCTCGAAAAGATTGCTCCTAAGGCAGCCCCGACGATTCCCATGTGAAAAACAAATATCAAAAGGGCTGAGAGAACGATATTTAAGATATTGGCAAAGAGACTCGCATACATGGGTGTGCGACTGTCTCCATTTGCTCTGATAATGGCGCCAAAACTGGTCATTAGAGCCAGAAAAATAATGGTCCCTCCAACCAACAGGAGGTACTCTTGACCTAAAGTCGCTACTTCCCCACGCCCGCCAAAAAAGTGCACGAGAGGGTGTGCAAAAAGAGCCGTAAGAATCCCAATAGCCCCTCCCAGTAATACGGTGAGTTTTACTCCTGCATTTACCATTTGTTTAGACATTTCACGTGCGAGAAAACTTGATAAAATCGTCCCTAAAGCGATGAAAACAGCCTGATAAACGGTAATAATATTGTTGGCTAGTGATACGCCTGCTACAGCTGTAAGTCCAATTCGGGTGACTAAAAAGGTATCACTGATCCCCACCAGCATCTGCAGGAAGTTCTCAACTACAGCTGGGAGCGCAAATTTTAATATTTCTTTTGTAGATTTCATATCTCTAATAAATAAGAGCGCACCCTTAACGATACGCTCTTATTTTTTATCCTTCAACTTCTTCGATTTGGTGTAAATCAAGTTCTACTGGTGTTTCACGACCAAACATATCGACCATAACTTTAATCTTATCGTCACCTAGAACTTCTGTGATTGGTGCTTCAAATCCTGAGAAGGCGCCGTCAATGATACGTACACGTTTACCCACAAAGATATCAAAATCAATTTCACGTACGACTTTACCCATACCGATAAGGATTTCTTGAATTTCTTCTTCAAAAAGGGGTGTTGGTTTTGAACGGTTACCGTGTGAGCCGACGAAACCTGTAACGTTCGGTGTATTACGAACGATAAACCAGGCTTCATCTGTCATGTTCATTTCTACCAAAACATAACCTGGGAAGAGATTTTCTTCAACATCTTTCATCTTACCGTTCACTTCTGAGCGAACTGTTTCTGTCGGAATTTCAACACGAAGAATTTTATCTGCCATGTTGTAAAGTTCTGCACGTTCAAGCAAATCTTCTTTTACTTTTTTCTCGTAGCCAGAATAAGTTTGAATAACAAACCAACCTTGGTCAAAACTTGTTAATGTACTTTCGTCCATTGGAGTACCTCTTTATTGTTTTATATTTTTTTAGTTTCAAATTTATGAGTTCATGATCTGAACGGATTGTATAAGAAAAAGGCTTTCGCCTCTTCTTTCATTATATCACTAATTACGTACAAATGGAAGCAGATGCTGTACAGCACTTGTGATACCATTTTGTGTTACCCAGTCAAAGATCATCAAAAAGATGAGGAAGAAAACTGTATATTCAATAACCATGAAAAAATCAATGACAGACTGCTTACGTGTCGGCCACGTTGTTAACTTCATTTCTTTGACAACACTTCCAATAAATTTAAACATTTGACTTATCTCGTTTCCTTATGCAAAGTATGTTTGCCACAGCGTGAGCAAAACTTCTTGACTTCTATGCGTTTTTCTTTTGCTGTACCCGACAGTTGAAGAGAATAATTTCTCGAACCGCACACCGTACAGGCCAATCCTGCTTTTTTTAACATGCTATTATTTTAGCAGAACTAAGAGAAAAATACAAATCTCTCTATTTTTTTGTCATATTTTCTAAGACAAGGCGTGTGTAATTAATTGCCCCTTGGTCCTTCGGATGGATAGCATCACTATAGAACCATGAGCTTTGATTTTCTGATAAGCCATGCCAATCAATGATCGTCAAGTTGGGATACTTCTTAGCCATTGCTTCTAATTGTTCATTGTTATTGGTTTCCCACGGCCGTGGCATTTGATTATTAATCCAGAAGACAGGTTTATCACCAATTTCTTCCATAATCTTTGCCACGTAATTTGTGTCGCCAACGGTCAATGTACCGTTGGTACCAAGGCCAATCAAGACAGCATCTGCTTTTTCAACTGCTTCTTTATTCTCAGCTAAGATTGTTGCACCACCATCTACCTGCTCACCAACAACAGCTTTTATCGTCATTCTTGGGAAGGCTTCCTGCAGGTTGGTTGACCCCGCAACCATCACAGAATCACCAACCGCAAAGATTTGCATCTTGCTTGCTCTTTCAGCAACCACCGGATCAACGCCATATTTTTCAGCAATAGTTTTCAGTGGCGTGCTGACACGCGCATTGGCAGCTTTTAAATTTGCGGCTTCAAGTGCTTTTTGTTGCTCCATAATTCGAGCTTCTAACACCTGTTGATCATGTGGTGATTTCGGTGAAGTCAGAATCATAACGAGTGAAACAAGCACTAAAACAGACACTAGGATGACACGGACTGGTAAGGCGCGCCATTTTTCCTGCTTAACTTGCTCAACTTTTGTCATCATCCAAGGCCATAAGTTACTGTAATCATAAGCCACGAGCGGACGCTCAATAAAGCGATAGGAAAACTCAGATAAAGCGAAAATCAAGGCCAACTGCCAAATGACATTGTACCAACTTGTCGGATGAACGACTTTAGCAGCAACCAAAGCAAAGACCGGCAATTGCCAAAGGTAGATCCCATATGAACGTGAGCCAATATAATCAAAAAGTTTATTTGAAAATATTTTATTTGCTTTCAAGCCCGGGTGGACCACTAAAAGGATTAAAAGCATCGTCAAAATACTGACAAACCAAAGGCCACCATAGTAAGTCACTGGACTTTGTGCTGGCATAAACACATATAAAATTAAAGTCAGTGCAAGAACGCCCCATAAAAGGTTACGCCCAAAAGTTTGCCCTTTTTTGTTCAACTTGGCAGGCATTTTATTCATTGGCCAAATGAAAGCCATACTTGCTCCCATCAAGAGACTAAAGATACGGGTATCTGTTCCATAGTATACACGTGTTGGATCTTGCCCAACCTTATACTGAGCAATCATCAAAATCAATGAGAGAATGGCTAAAAAGTTTGTCAGAAGGAAACTGTGCTTCTTACTCCGAATGACCTTCACTAAAAAGATCATAATGAGTGGCCAGAAAATGAAAAATTGTCCTTCAATCGCCAGATAATAGATATGCTTAAAAGGTGATTCTCCTGCAGCATCAGCAAAGTAAGATGATCCCTGCTGAATTTGCCACCAGTTTTGCACCATAAAAATACTTGAGAGGAAGTTTGACCTGAGTCCCTTCATCTGATTTTGTTGAAAGAAAAACAAATAAGGCGAGACAATCAAGAACACAGCCAAGAGCATGGGGTAAATGCGTTTGGCTCTTTTCCCCCAAAACTTAAGCGGTCTTATCTTTTTAGTTGAGCTGTACTCTCGAAGTAGTGAATCCGTGACTAAGTAGCCGGACAGCACAAAGAAGAGAACGACGCCCAAAAATCCACCTTGGATTTTCTGGGGATAAAGATGATACAAAATGACAGCAAGAACCCCGAGGGTACGTAAGCCATTAAAACCTGTTACGTAGCGTTTTTTTGCTTCCAAAACTGTCCTCCTTCTAAAAAGTAAGCTTCACTTTTATTATTCTCTTTTTTATATTTTTATTCCGATAAATTTTTACATCTATTTGCAAGAAAAAGAGCCGTGCCATGGCTCTTTTTTCTCACCTATGCACTACCCTTATTTTATCACTTTTTAGGATGTTTTAGAACAATTTACCTACCGAAAAAACCAGTAATTTTATCCCAAACATCTTTGGTAGCATTCTTAGCATCATCTACTGTTTTTTGGAAATCAAAACCGCTGCCTTTATCAGAAGAAGAACTGCTAGACTCTTCTGTTTGTGGCATATTTCCTGAGCTATTTTGTGCACTTTGCTCTTGATAAACAATGGCATCTTGTTGATCACGCAGAGCTGTCCAGGCTGGAGTTATTGGTGCAATATTATGCATGGCATAGGCATTTTCAGCTGTAAAGGCAGTTCCTTCGGTATAAGGAAGCAGGTAGCTGGCTATATTCCGGAAGATGACAGAAGGTTGTCCTTCAGAAGAGCCTTCCAATTGTTGTTGCTCATTTGTCTCATTTGGGAAACCAATCCATAGCGCAATCGCAATATCAGGTGTATATCCAACAACCCATTGGTCCGTCGTATTATTTGTCCCTGTTTTACCTGCCATTGCATAGCTTGCCGGTGCAGCATTCCAAGCTGAACCGTTGGTAAATGTACCCAACATCATGGAATTCATCTTCTCTGCTTCTTCTTTGGTCATGATCCGTTTCTGTGTCACATTGGCTGTTGCAATTGTATCACCAGCTGCATTTTCGATCTTAGTGATCAAATGCGCGCTGTTCATTACGCCCTCATTGGCGAAAGTTGCAAAAGCTTGGGCCATTTCCCAAGGATTAGTTTCGACACCAGAACCAAGAACAGTTGATAAAGTATTGTTTTCATTATCTTTCTTGAGATTTAAACCAAATTCACGCCCAACAGCATTCCCTTTTTCCGGAGTGATATCACGATAAGTATTAATAGCAGGAATATTGTAAGAGTTAGCCAAAGCTTGGTACATTGGTACGGTACCAAGATACTCACCATTGTAATTTTGTGGTGTCCAATTACCTGGATAAGTTGTTGGTTTATCTTCCAATACCTTATCGATGGGCCAACCTGCTTGGACTGCTGGCAGATAGGCGATTAATGGTTTGATAACTGAACCTGTCGAACGTTTCGATTGTGTGGCATAGTTGAAGTCCAGGAAGCTGTTGTGGTCTTCCGAAGTGACATTGCCGACAAGGGCCTCGACTCCCCCTGTTTTCGGATTAATTGCCACCGAACCAGACTGAGCATGCGTGCCATCTGCTGCTTGTGGGAAGAGTGCGGCATTATCATAAGTGACCTGCATTCCTGCTTGCTTGTTTTGATCCAGAGTTGTATAAATCTTATAACCGTCATTCATAATGTCCTGCAAGCTAAGGCCATATTTGCGTTCAGCTTCCGCGATCACAGCATTGAAATAGCTTGGATACTTGTAGGCTTCTGACTGAGAAACATAAGTATCTTTTACCCGCGAGGCCAGATTGACCGATGCATAGCTGTCTGCTTCAGACTGCGTAAGGTAGCCTGCACTGACCATGTTCTGCAGCACCGTATCCCGGCGTGGTGTCGCATATTTCCCATCCTGGTAAAGCGGGTTATAAATTTCTGGCCCTTTCAGCATCCCTGCAAGCGTAGCGGCCTCATCTACAGTCACTGCATTTGCTGACACTCCAAAGTACTTCCGACTCGCATCTTCAATCCCCCATACGCCATTCCCAAAATAAGCATTATTCAGGTACATTGTAAGAATGTCTTGTTTACTGTAATGTTTATTGATTTCTAAAGCGAGGAAGAATTCCCTGGCTTTACGGTCAATCGTTTGTTTCTGAGTAAGGTAGGCGTTCTTGGCCAACTGCTGCGTGATGGTAGAACCACCGCCAAAACGACCCAAAGTAACAACCGCCAAGCTAAAACGACTCAGATTAACCCCATGGTTTTTATAAAAAGTACGGTCCTCGGTGGCGACAACTGCATTTTTAATATTGTCACTTATGGCATCAAACTTAACGGTTGTTCCTTTGCTTCCGTAAAGTAATCCTGCTTCATCACCATTTTTGTCCACAATTTGCGTTTGCGCATCAATGGATTTTTGCAAAATGGACACATTGGCCGTTTTTGCCAAATAGAACAAATAAGAGCCAACAGCAAGAATCATAACCAAAATAGCAATAATCGTAATTTTAGTTAAATTATACTTTTTCCAGAAACGTTTTACTGGACGTAAAAATTGCCTTATTTTTTCTGTATAAGGCGCCATCATTCTTAAATATTTTTTTATACCTTTTAGGTCTTCAAGCGGAACTTCCGCTTCTTTCAGCTCTTTTTCTTCTGCATTATTATTTTCTATTTTTTGAGACGATTTCTTGTTTTTAGCCCGTCGACTAAAATTTTGATCTTTTTCTGACATGATTTTTTAAAAATCCTTTTGTATTCTATATTTTGCCTATTCTAACAAAAAAGCCTTTGTGTTACAATATTCTATATGAAATTTAGTTTAATTTTACCAAAAAAAATTAAAAAGCAAAGTGTTTCGCATTTACTGGAGCACACTTGGCTCATTCCACGCAAGCAAAGACACCTTTTACGAACCAAAAAACATGTCTTTCTTAATGGTACTTTGGCAAACTGGGAAGAATCTGTAAAGCCCCAGGACGAAGTTACCCTTATTTTTGATGACGAGGATTTCAAGCAGCTGGAGGTTCCCGCAGGCAATCCTCAACTTGCCGATATCCTGTATGAAGATGAACACCTTGTGATTGTCAATAAACCCGAAGGTATGAAAACTCATGGCAATACTCCTGAAGAAATAGCCCTACAAAATCACGTGGCAGCTCGTCTGAACCTCCCTGTACATGTCGTTCATCGCTTGGACAAGGAAACTTCCGGAGCAGTCCTCTTTGCCAAGAACCAATTTATTCTGCCCATTCTTGGTCAAATGTTTGAGGAAAATAAAATCCATCGTTCTTATTTGGCAGTTATACAAGGCTATTTTAACGAAAAAAGCTTAACTCTTAATAAAAATATTGGAAGAGATCGTCACGATCGAAAAAAATATGTCACGAATAAAAACGGGAAACGAGCCATTACACATGTGACTGTCCTCAAAAAAGGGCACAGGTACTCGCTTGTGAGCTGCACTCTTGATACCGGCCGCACGCACCAAATACGGGTCCATCTTTACAGTGAAGGACATCCTATTATTGGTGATCCGCTCTATAATACACCGATAAAAAAACAGCGCATGATGCTTCATGCAGAAAAATTATATTTCATTCATCCCTTCACACAGGAATTAATAGAAATTACAGCACCTAGCCAAACTTTTTATCAAGACAAAAAAAGCCTACTTTAGAAAAGTAGGCCTTAGGAGTTTTATGAAAAGATTTTTTTAGGAAGGTCTTTATTATAGTGGACGCTTCTTAAAATAAGCTTAATTCTTATTTAATTGTTTCTTTCAGTGATTTTAGGTTTTCTTCCATAATTGTCAGGTAATTTTCACCTGATTTTTTTTGTTCATCGGTCAAGCCCTCAACAGGGTTAATCACCAACAGCTTAGCTCCTGCTTCCTTGGCTAAAGTCTCTGCCAGCTTACTGCTCGAGTTATCTTCAAAATAAACAGTATTTAAATTTGCTTTTTGCATCTCATTTTTTAGTTTAATCAATGTTGCACTTGAAGGTTCTGCTTCAGGATCGAGACCTGTAATAGCAATCGTTGTCAAACCATAATCACGTCCCAGATAGCCAAAAGCTTCGTGCTGTGTGATAAATGTTTTATTCTTAGCATTTTTTAATTGATCAAAATCTTGATCTATTTTTTTCAATTTCCCAATATACTCGTCAGCATTTTTAGTGAAATCATCCTTGTATTCAGGGAATTTTTTTGATAATTCATCTGCGATATAGCGGACTTCGAGTAGGGCTGCCTTAGGGCTTACCCATGTATGCGGGTCATCCCCAATTTTTTCTACAGGGGTACTTGCTTCTATTTTAATACCTTTATTTTTTACAGAAGGGGCCCATTTTTCAAGGTATTTTGAATTATAAATAATGGCATCTGCATTTGTCAAAGTAGTCATGTCTTTTGCACTTGGCTCAAAATCATGTGCTTCTTGATTGGCAGGAACGATATTAATAATGTCAACTTTATCACCAACGACAGCTTTCGTAAACTCATACATCGGCTCAAATGTTGTCACAATTTGCGGTTTATCACTTGCTGTTTTTTGACAAGCTGTCAATAAGAGCAAGACTGGGATAAGTAAGAGAAGGGTATATTTTTTCATAAAGCTAGTATAATATAAATTCAGAATAAAGTCAACCAGTTAACTACCAGTTAACTATTTTTTTATTTGATGTGTTTTTCACGCTCTATGATCTTCTCTCTTAACTGCATTTGGAGTTGTTCTCTTTGTAATAAACGTTGTTTTCTAGCATTAATGGCCCCTTGCAAATAATATTGTAAAAGCAAGCTGAAAAGAAGAGAAATGACCAATGTGTAGAGTAAAATACTTCCTCTTAACTTTCTTTCTCTGGGAACGTGTAAAGAAATGTGCGGTCTCCTCCTTTTTCAAAAGTCAAGGTAATTTTTATCTGCTCTCCCTCTTGGCTGATTTTTGCATTTTTTAAATGATGAATCATGGGCTGATAGCCTCGTCCATTCGCATTAGTTTTTCGAAAATCCCCTTGAGAGGAAAGACCAAACCTTAGGTTAACATGTTTGCGTACATAAAGATAGTTATTTTCCACCTTATCTAAGCTTGCTCCCTCAAGTTCACTTCTCAGTAGACTACAAAACAGTTGCCAGTCTTGGGTATGGTCTGTTGTAGCACGTTTCACTTCCTCATGAAAAATTTTAGTCATACCTAGAAAAAGAGAAAAAGTGCCCACTAACACGAGTAAAGCAAGGAGTGATTCCAAGAGTGTAAAGGCTGTAACTTTATTTTTTTTCAAGAACAATCAATACCTCTCCTGACTCACGGATAGTCATTTGCGTCGAAGTTTCCTCAATCGAAATCTCCACACCATTTAATTTCAAATATTTTTTCCCCGTATCTACTGCCATATGTGCGACATTTAAAGCCTCAATCTCTCTATTTTCCATCTCTGTCTGTTTCTTAACCTGAATAACTTGTTCTAAAACAACCGTGACGAAAAAAACAAGCAGACTCATAGCAATTAAGCTCTCTAATAGAAGATAAGCTTCAAGTGATTCTTTTCTTATATTTTCCGCTTCCAATCTCCAATTGATAAGAGATTGTTTTTTTCTGATAGGGAAGAAATATTGTGATTTTTTGTAGGCTCGAATTGCCTGATTTTTGATCAAAAGTAATAGAGAAATCATTTATTTCAGCCTCCTCTGGGACTTTCACCATTTCCTCTTGACTATAGAGTGCACCATTACTCGCACTCAACGTCTGTTGCTGTCCCTTTAGTCCCGCCATGCGTTGGGTATCCTTATAGAGACGTTCAAATTGTAAAATAAAAATCTCTGCGCGTGCTATCCTCACACTTTGTTTGACCGAACCTGAAAATAGAAAAAGAACAAAAGAGCATAGGAAAAGAACGAGTAAACTCTCCAGTAAAGTCAAGGCTTTAATTCGGTACATTACGTTTTTCATTAGGGTTCTTAGTATAATAATCATTGTAGCTATCGGCTTGTTTCTGTGTAATTAACCCACCGGAGACAAGTTTCCCTAAGCTAGGACTATCCTGTTTATCAAGTTGATAAAGTTCGGCTTGACCTTCGACAACTTTAACAACCGCTGTTTGACCCGTATTTTGGATATTCTTCTTTTCTTTAGACAAATTTGGGACAAACAATAAAAGTAAGACACTGATAATAAGTAAGACGACAAGCATTTCAATCAAAGTAAAAGCTTTGAACCTCTTTTTTTCCATTCCTTCCTCCATATTCTTTCAAATCAAGTTTCCCATATTGCTATATATAGGAAGTAACATTGCAGCATAAATTAAAATAATCAACAGCGCCACGAGCAAGAAAACGATAGGCTGGATAAGTTGCATTGCTCTTTCAACTCTTTCAAAAAAGAGCGACCAGCTTTCTTCAGAAAAAACCATTAACTCTTTCCCTAGCTTGGACTTTAGTTCACCATACTCTACAATTAATGCCAACTCCTTGGTAAATATGGGGTAAAATCGAAGGGCGTCTTCAAACTTCTGACCCCTATCTAATATTTGAAGGAGCTCAAAACCAAATTCTTTGAAGATTCGACTTTTTTGTTCTTGCATAATAAAACAAATCTGACGTAAATCAACTGCTTGGGCAATTAAGTTTCCCCATTCTCTTGAAAAATAAGCTGTCAAATAAAGCTGGACAAAACGGCCAACAAAAGGTATTTTGACCATTAGCCTCATCGCTTCTAAAGCAGTTTTTTTCTTCCAATAGTATCTGCCCAGATAAAAGACAACAAGCAAACTGAAGAGGCACCCTAAAAAGAGGGTCGGAAGATTCTGTATAACATAAGTTGCTAATCCTCTGTTTTCGTCCAGTTGAGGCAGTAAATAATTTTTCAACCCTAGCATGATAAAGATTAGAAATACCAGAAGAACGAGCGGGTAAGTGGCAACTTGGATGAGCTTTTTGCGAATGTTCAAAACGCGTCTCAGTTTTTCTTCAATTAATCCTAAAGTATACTCAACATTCCCATGAGACTCGGCCAAAGAGAGCTGAGTCACAATATCCTCATTAAATTTGAGCTTCGCTAAAATACCAGAGAAACTTTGCCCGTTGAGTAAACCTGCACGCATTTTGGAAATAAAGTATGCTTCCGTGAGACCCGACCGTTCAAGAAAATCAATAATTTCAGAAAGGTGAAAGCCACTTTTGAAAAGATTATTCATAAGTTGAACAAGCTTAATCTGCTTCGCTAAACTCAATTTTTTCGTGCGCAGCTGTAACAGCTGAGATAAATCCATCTGCAACCAACTGATCAATCTGGCCGTTCCATTCGTCTGGTTGCCATTCTTCAAACTTTTCTTTTTCATAAACAAGCAACCCCTTTCCTGCAATTAAGCGCTGATAAATCACCCGCTGAAGGCTAGATTGTAGCTCCCAATCAGTTAATCCAAGTTCCTTTAGCCGTGCAATTACACCCGATATTGAGCGTGCATGAACAGTAGAAAACACTGTATAGCCCGTCAAACTTGCGCGGAGAACAGCTTTTGCCGTTTGACTGTCCCTAATTTCACCAACAATGAGTAAATCAGGTCTGTGGCGAAGAGAGAGCTTAATCAAGGCATCGTAATCATTCCCTATTACTTTATTGACTTGAAGTTGTAAAAACTCAGTTTCCACTAACTCCACGGGATCTTCTATACAAATAACTTGTTGATTTTTAAAATGTTCCCTTGCAAACTTGTACATAAGGCTGGTCTTACCTGAGCCTACCGGACCGGAAAACAGGTAAAGCCCTCTTCCACCAATAAAAGTATTAAAAATCTCTGAATTCCAAAAATGAAGTTGGTTTTGTTGATGATGCAGAAGTCGGATAACCAAGCTTTCTTGACCATGAAAATCACCGACTGTAGATAAACGTAAACGCTGCTCACCTTTATCTAAAACATAAGTGCAAGCCCCCAACTGTACCCGCCTACTTTCTCCTAGATTCATACCAGATAAAAATTTCATATGAGCAATCAGTGCTTGCCCTTGTTCAAGATCAAGTTCTCTTTCAAACCTCCTTTCTGTTGCTGTACGAAAATAGAGAGAATACTTTCCTTCTAATGCTACGAAATAAAGATCATGCACCATCTGATCTACTGCTTTTTGTAAAAGGGTTTTTGCCAAAACCTGTATCATCATTGACCTCCTTGACTCAGCTTATTTATTAGCACGATAAAGTTAGCAAGTTTTCACAATTTTTTTGAAAAAAATGAGCAGAAAATGTACAATAAGCACCGTTTCTTACTTAATGTCCTTCCGACGAGCATAGTAAAGGCAAGAGTAATAAAAAAAACCTGCCCAAAGGCAGGTTCAAAATTTTCAATTAGAATTTTTTACGTTTACGTGCAGCTTCTGATTTACGTTTAGCTTTTACAGAAGGTTTTTCGTAGTGTTCTCGTTTGCGGAGCTCTTGAAGAGTTCCAGCTTTTGTTACTGAACGTTTGAAACGGCGGAGAGCGTCGTCAAGCGATTCATTTTTACGAACGATAGTTTTTGACATTGATTTCACCCCATTTCATTTTCGTATTTACTCTTAAAGAGCACTCCTAACATTCTATCAAATGGCTACAGGTTTGTCAACTCGATGTGTAAATAAAAAAGCAGATACTCTCTGCCTTTCGCTTATTGTACTGAATAGTTTGGTGCTTCTTTTGTAATTTGAACATCATGTGGGTGAGATTCTTTCAAACCAGCCCCTGACATTTCGATAAATTGTGCGGACTCATGCAAGGCAAGAATATCTGCTGCCCCAGTGTAGCCCATACCTGATTTCAAGCCACCAACCATTTGGAAAACGATATCGGTCGCCGTACCTTTATAGGCAACTCGACCTTCGATACCTTCAGGAACCAATTTATTTGCTTCATTGACAGAGCCTTGGAAGTAACGGTCGCTTGAGCCTTTCTTCATTGCTGCAAGTGAACCCATACCACGGTATGTTTTAAATTTACGGCCTTGGAAGATTTCGAATTCACCTGGTGATTCATCTGTACCGGCAAGCATTGAGCCGAGCATTACCGCATCTCCTCCTGCTGCCAAAGCTTTAACGATATCGCCAGAGTACTTGATTCCACCATCGGCGATGATTGTTTTACCGTACTCACGCGCAACAGCTGCCGCGTCATAAATAGCTGTAATTTGAGGCACACCAACACCTGCTACAACACGTGTAGTACAGATTGAACCTGGGCCAATTCCGACTTTAACAACATCAACGCCAGCTTCAAAGAGTGCGCGTGCACCTTCACCCGTAGCAATATTCCCTGCGATCAATGTACGCTCTGGGAAGTGTTCACGAATTTCTTTGATTTTACGTAATACACCTGCTGAATGACCATGCGCAGTATCGATGACAATAGCATCAGCACCAGCTGCAAAGAGAGCTTCGGCACGATCAAAAGTATCAGAGGTTACACCAACGGCTGCAGCAACTAAAAGGCGCCCTTGGCTATCTTTCGCCGCATTAGGGAATTCAATCACACGTTCAATATCTTTGATTGTAATTAAACCTGCAAGCTTACCGCTCTCGTCAACCAATGGTAATTTTTCAATCTTGTGTTTTTGAAGTGCTTCTTCAGCTTCACGCAATGAAGTACCCACAGGTGCTGTAATCAAGTTTTCAGAAGTCATCACATTTTTGATTTCTTGATTGTAGTTTGAAACAAAACGAAGGTCACGGTTTGTCAAAATACCCACAAGCTTACGGTTTTCCAAAGTTTCAACAATGGGTACACCCGAAATACGGTAAGTCGCCATTAAGTTTTCCGCTTCTTCAATCTTATGCTCAGGTGTTAAGAAGAAAGGATCAGTAATAACGCCAGATTCCGAACGTTTTACTTTATGCACTTCTTCGGCTTGCTCAGCAATGCTCATATTTTTGTGGATAACACCAAGTCCACCTTGACGTGCCATTGAAATAGCCATTTTACTATCTGTTACAGTATCCATTGCAGCAGATATCATCGGAATATTCAATGTCAAGTTCTTCGCGAGTTTGGTACTCATGTCCACCTCGTTTGGCAGTACATGCGATTCCGCTGGAATCAATAACACATCATCAAAAGTGTAACCCTTCTTCAAAAACTTTGTTTCCCAATTTGACATTAAACTTATCCTCCAAATATATATTTTTACTATTCTATCACTATCTTTTAGGGATTTCAATGATTTTTCACCATCTTTCTCAATATTTTTTTGTAAAAGGTTTTCATTGCCTTAGATTTTTTGTTAAAATAAAAGATGTGTAAATAAAGAAATAATTAATGAGGAAATAATGATTAATTTAAGAAAAGCAGCCGTATTTACCGGTTTATGTTTCATTGCGCTTGCTGCTCATGCAGTACAAGCAGATACTGCTGAAGTACCTGTGGACAATCACCCGATGGGGTATTACGCTGAAGTACAAACCGAAGAAAATCCAATGACCGCTCCTATTGATGCTCAAGGAAACTTAGCGCCTATCGATGAAGAAGGGCAGACAGTAAAGGAAGACATCCAAGAAAATACTGAGACTCCAAAAGTTTCCAGCAGAGTGCGTCGCGCCATTGCCGACGATGCAGAGACAGCCCAAGCCAGTTTAAGAAATGCTCCCTCTGACCTGGTATCCAATGATACAAGTCTACCACGAAAAGATGCTGTTGACATTGCTTCTTGGCAAGATTGGATGACACAAAGTGATTTCAATCAACTTAAAGCACAGGGTGTTAAGACAGTGATTGTTAAACTGACGGAAAGCACAACTTATATTAACCCCGCAGCTAAAGCCCAAATTCAAATGGCTAAAAAAGCGGGCCTCACTGTTGCTGTTTACCACTTTTCACATTTCTCAGAGTCAGGTAAAACAGCTCAAGCAACTGTAAACAATACTGCACGAGCAGAAGCTAATTTCTTTGCAAATGTTGCTAAACAGTACGGTCTTTCAACTAGTACTGTCATGATTAACGATGCGGAATATGTTCCAAAAGATAGTGTGGGAACTATGCCTTACTGGGATTGGACAGTTGCATCACAAAACTTTGCGGATCAACTAAAAAAACAAGGCTTCGCTACCACTCGCCATTATGCTTCAAAAGCTTGGGCCGTAGATGGTGTTGGGCAGATGGAACCAAGTAAATTAGGCGCAAAAAATCTTTGGATTGCACAATATCTTTACGGTAAACCAAGTGCTTCTAACCTTCAAAATACGCAGTTTGGTTCATGGCAATATACAAGCCAAATGTATTTCACAAACTTCAGCAGACGTAGTCCTTTAGATGTCAGCATTGATTATGCAAATATTTTTGCTCCTGTTAATCCACCTGCACCTTCAGGGTATACAAATATTTATCGCTTGTATAACAATCGTAATTTGGAGCATTTATATACAAAAGATGCGAATGAAAAAGATCGACTCCCACAATTATCTAAAGACTGGAAATATGAGGGCGTGGCTTGGAAGGCACCGAAGAGTTCTAGCGTCCCCGTCTACCGCGTTTATGATCCACGTTCAGGAGAACATCTTTATACAAAAGATGCTTACGAAGTAAGTGTATTAACCTCTAAACATGGCTGGCGAAGAGAAGGGGTGGCCTTCTATTCAGACAGTAGCTCAGCAACTCCAGCTTATCGACTCTACAATCCTGCAGCAGGTGTAGGGGCGCACTTCATCACAATGGATTCATATGAGAAGAGCGTACTCGTTACACGAGGTTGGAAGTATGAAGGTGTTGCTTGGTATGGGAAAAAATAAAGAATAAAAAGAAGTCTTAGAAAGACTTCTTTTTATTCTATGAAAGGAAATAAATTCCAAATAGGGTGCCAAATAACATTAGAGCATTTGATAGTATAACAACAACAATAGCAAAATAGCTTGCAAAGTACTGTGAATTTATTTTAACTTTTAATTTTTCAGAGCCGACACCTATACTTAGGACAAGTAAAGTAGGCGTAAAATATCGTCCCTGTACTCCTGAGATAGCCCCTATTTCTTTCATAATCCCCACATCATCTCTACTTACCGTTTGAGATATATAGGAGTAGTAAATCGCAACTATTCCGAGAACAAATAGAAAAACGGAAAATAACGCAAGGAAAGTAGAACGGACATATTTCTTCTCTGATAATAATATTACAACCAATAAAACATACCATATTCCTGATACCCAAAAAGGCATATTATTATATCGAGGAGAGGGAGCCGCTAATAATGATTGGAAGATACTTGAGGAATTTAATGAAGGATTCATATTAATCATAAAGCCTAACACTATTCTATAACCACTGAAAGCTAAAGTTGGTCTAAACACAACTATTGCTACACCCAATAGCCCAATGATAATAATTATCGCTACCATTATCTTTTTTTTCGCTCTTTTTATTGTGCTTAAAGACTCTTTAAATCTATTTCTTAGCAGTACCACCTGCAGATTTTTGGTTTGCTTTACAAAATTGATTAACATAACAAGAGGCCCTAAAATGGCAAAAAGTATTAGATTAGTTTTTGCTGCAAACATTAATACTAAGGTTAAAACAACTAAGTAAATGAGATCCAGATGCCTCACCCTCTCCCTTATAATCATATTAATTATCCATGCAATATAAAGTGCAGCAATCACATAGGTTGTTGCATCATAAGAAAGACTAGAGAAACTATTTGTGACTACTGGACTAAGTGATACTGCAAAGAATAAGAGTTTCCCAGCTTTAACCCTTTTTATAATGAAGTACATTACCAAACTACATACTAGTGTTGTAAATAACCGAGCAAAGACAACAAGCATACCAAGTGATGGATATATCGTATAACCAATCCTTGTTCCTATTGCTGGAATGATATGCCCCCAATAACTATATCCACGAGCTGAAGGAATATAATTAGTGCGTGGTAGATCTTTCATATTCATAGGCTGTATTGTATTCTTAAAATACTTTTCGAAAAAATTGCCTCTCTGATAGTTTAGAAGCTGTGCATCTATACCAGAGCCTATCCTAGTTTCTCCATAGGCTGATAAATCATTGGGAATTCTCGCAATGTTTGTACTTGCGGTATAATGATATTGACCATCTGGCTCATTAAAAAGGGGCATCGCTAGAGAAAGTGTAATTCCAATAAAAAGAGCCAGAATAAGGTAAATTTTGGGAAGCATCTCTTCTAATGCTTCTCCTTTTAAAAACAATTTTTTCATGTCACTCCTTATCAAAACTTGATTACTGCTATTGAAATAATACAAATCAACAAACAAAATAAGACAATGGGTAGGATTATTTTAAAACCGACATTCACCGGTTTCTGAGGCATACCATTGACAGATAATACATTATACTCATTAACACCTGCTTTAAAGTCTGGAATATTTGAGTTAACTTTAAAATTCTGAGTTACTGCCTGATTAATAGAATTCCTAATTATCGCATTACCATTTCGCCCAATATCAAATTTAGTAAACACTGCAAAATCAATCGGTTTTTCAATTAAATCGTAACCCGTTGCTTCTCGTACAGGGTAAAGAAAATAATGGTCACCTTGAGCGAGGCCTGTAATTTGAATTAGTGACTGATTGAGTTTTTTGTTTTCTTCAGCATTGAAGTTAAAGCGCCCTAATGTTTCAGCTATAGGTATAGCATTGGGATTACCAAAATCATACTGATTACCACCTTTAAGAAGAGTGAACTGGCTACTATCAATATTATCTAGGTTAGAAACTTTTTTCCACCCTTCATTTGCTGAATAGAGTTGATAAGATTGATCATCATATTTTCCTAGTAAATATTCACCACCAGTAGTCAGTTTATTGTTTTCAGTATCTATCATAGCAAAATTAATTCCTGATAAAACAACTGCAGGCGATTTTGCTGAAACTGGGATTCCACTATCATCTAAGCCTGCCACAGAAAGCATAGCCCCTGTATCAGCTCCACTTTCCACGGTCTGCGGAATCACACGAACTGTTACTCTAATACTCATGTTTTCTGTTAATTTAGGTATACTAATTTGGTGAGCCGGATTTGAAACCAGTTGTTTGTCATCAATCTGCACTGTGTCTATCCCAGAATCTCCTGATATTTCAGTAATGGATGTAATCTCCATGTTTGAGGAGGAACTCAGTTTTAAAGTCCCACTAGATTTCTGGCTAAACTCTTTATTAATATTCAAAGTAAAAGACAAGTTTTCCCCTGATTCTACTACATATCTTCCAAAATTTGTTTTCTGCGAATCTTGGACATTATCAAGAGATATTGATAAACGATTATCAATATTGGCAGTATCAATATCAATTTCCTGATTATCTTCTGTAACGTTAATAAGCTTTTGGTATACACCTCCACCAGTCATAATTGCCGTGATACCTGGGCTAACACTAGCTACGGCTTGACCTTGCTTATTTGTAAATGTGTTACTCATCTTCCAAGATTCAGGCTGATGAAAAAAGATATTTTCCGTACCTTCTCCATTAAGCTTCGTGAGCAGAGATAAACCGCCTCGACGCAAAAGGTACTTAATAGTGTATAACGTATCATCAGGATTATGTGTAATACCAGGACCAATAGCGATACCATTCGCAAAATGAATTAAACTTCCAGTAGTTTCATCGCTTTCTTCTTGAGCAATTTTTTGAATTCTCCTCCACTCTAACGTTTGGGTTTCTTCATTAGCAATATCACCATACATTATTTTCTGGTAAACATTGTTTAAATTGTATGCATTGTAAACTAAACCTTTATTTGGAATCCCAGTAGTTGTTGATTTGAGATGAAGAGACACTCTTTGTCCATTCATATCTGAGTAAACTAAATTAGCAAAAAGCATCATCCCAAACATAATACAAAAAACAGTTATTTTTTGTAATTTATATATTTTTTTATTTTTCATATAGCTCTCTCATAATTTCTTCAACATACTTACTACGGGTAAAAATTTTCTATAATTAATAGCTAATACTAGAATTAATAGCAGTATAATAGAATATCTTAAAATTGTCATTGTATAAAGCACCTGAATAGATAATACCATTATAGAGACGATTGTTGTAATAAGTAACAAACTGCGGATATCTATTGCTGAATCATATTTCAGCTTTTTGATAAATAATACATGCAAGAGTAAGCTAAATAAGAAACTAACCATTGTTGTATAACCTGCAGATACATATCCAAAAGTCGGAATGAAAAGTACATTTAAAATGAAATTTAGTGCAGCTGCGCACATTGCAGCATACATAGATAAACGGGGTTTTTCATAATAAAATTCAATATTATTTATAATATTGATATTGTACTTTAAATAGGCACCTATGATTACTGGCGGAATGACATATACTGCATGGGCGTATTTTGGAGGAGCTAAAATTCTAAGAAGCTCGGGTGCCATAATGCATAGAACTAGACATCCTACTCCAATAATAATTAATATCACATTCTGATACTTTCTCATTTTTCTTTCTGTGCCTTTCTTCATATTATCATAGAGAGTAGGGACAAAAGAATTACTGATAGCTGATGTGATAATCGTCATCGCCATACTAAGTTGATATGGAATATTATAGAGGGCAACAGAGGCCTCACCTAAATAATGAGAAATCATAATCCTATCTAACTGATCTAATGCTATCTGAGATAAATAGAATGGTACAAGAGGAATATTCATTTTTAAAGCAAATTTCCAATACTCCGCAATACCTTTGAATGATGCCCCCCTAAGATTCCTCAAAAAGAATATGGCACCAACTGATATCTGATAAACTGCCAAAGAATAGATAACTGTATCTTGATTTTTAGGTAAAAAGTAAACTGCAAGAAGGTTTACTATAGGTGTGCCAATACCCATAATGACTGAAGCAATAACGAAAGCAACATACTTATATTCAAATCTCAGTCGAGTTGACCAAAAGTTTATTCCTGATACCATGAGGATTTGAAATAACATAAGGATGAGTATGTCAATTGGCAACCCTAATATTTTTTCAAATAAATTTCTACCAATAATAAAAGCCAACATAACTACTACTGTAATCAGTGCAGTTAGCATCTGCATAGCTCCTACATATTTTTCTTTAAACTGACTGAATTTTATAAGTCCTTTAGGATAAACGCCCATAAATAAATTTAATGTGGAGAAGATTGTGATGAACGAAACCCACGAAGTATATAAAGTGAACCGCCCATAATACTCCATTGAAAGCACTCTCGAAAATATTGGGACTGTGAAAAATGAAATACCATTTACAAGTATATTAGCTAATAAGTACCACAGGGAAGCCTTAACAGCTACTGGAAGATTCTTGTATTTTGAAGCAATGGACAAAATGTGTCTCCTTAGTTCTCAGTTTTTTTCAACACATCTGCAATTTGATCAAAGTTATCATTAACACTCTTAATAATCACATCTGCGTTATCTTTCAACATATGTTTATCTAGCTTAAGAGAAACTTCCATACTTGAACAAAGGTCATCGTAAGTTACGCCTATGGCTTGTTCCTCAATTGAATAAGTTCTCAATAAGGATTTTAGTTTTGTAACACGGGGGTCTAGTCCCACACTAGGCACACCGTACGAAAGTGCTGTAACATTTCCATGTAGACTGGTACCTACAAAAAGTGAAGAGTCAGCAATAATACGCATTGTGTCAAAGATTGTATTTTCTTCAACAAAAATTAACCTGTCTTCATACCCTTGTTTTTTCAAGAGTAACAAGATTTTCTTCAATGGAATATCATCTTCATGTAATGCAGCCATTCCAATAGGCAGAAGCACTACCTGATAAGTTGGATTATTATCCATAAACCTGCACAACTGCTCTACTACTTTTTCAATGTTATTTTTCCCATACTTTTTACCAATTTGAAAAACAACATAAGGCCCAAATACCTTAAAATCAAGTGTACTGAGCTGAGGGAGTTTTGTTCTAGGAAAAAGTTCTGACATCAAAAAGGCAGAATCGGGTGACTCCTTGACATTTTTTATACCAATTGTCGACAAGTTTTTCTTAGAGTCATGTTCGCGTACAGAGATAAAATCTGCCTCGTTTAAATTATCAAGGAGACTTTTTTTATGTCTTTCAACACTACCTAGTGAGGCTGCACCACCTACAGCATTATAAATAATTTTTACATCTGGTTGAGAAAAATCTGATTTTTTATAAAGCCAAGGAAGAGCACGTTTATCTTTTAAGACTTTTCTAAAAATACTTTCCGCATAAGGGTTGAACAAAAAGGGACGAAAGAAGTTAATTATTGTAGATTTAAAGTAATTTTCCTGCATAAATAAATATGTAAGACTCCAAGGTGAAGTTAAAACTTCACCCCCGACAACGATAAGTCCAGAAATATCATCTTTTGCTAAATCAGTCATGGCTTTTGTAGGATATGCATTATATCGTGAAAAATCTGATTCCTTATAGCCATAAAATTCAAAATCAACATCGGGTATTCTTAGCTTCAAGGCTTCAGCTACAACTATTGGAAAAAGGACATCCCCATAATTATAACGGTCTATTGCTCCTACTAACGCTATTTTCATCTTAATCTATATCCTTTTCATTTTCTTTTTATAGCTGCCTCTACCTGTTCAGGAAGCATGTCTAATACTTGAGCTAAAAGTTTTTTATTAGCTATTTGATACTTTGTTTTAAATAACACACTCTTTCGATCATTAAATCCAGAAACCAAATCACTCGAACTATCCTCTTTATGATAGATATTTAAGTCTGCCCTATACATTTGATGGAAACCTAATTTATCACAAATATAAGCCAGCAAAACTTCTTCTTCATAAAGAAATGTATCTGGATAAAAACCTACATAATCCTGTAGGTAATTCTCCGTAAAAAAAAGTGCTGCACCATGTAACATCTCTTTTTTTGAATTCAATACCCTTGTGGTATCTTCTTTAATCCTTGAAGGGGAGCTGTTTTGCTTATTCTTCATTATTATATGGAAAAGTCTTATTAATCCCTCCATATGCAAAAGGTAAACTAATCTTAGTATCTTTAAGTAGCGACTTCTTTTTTTGATGATGTAAGCATCTGTATCGGACACATTGCATGTGTTTTGGTTAGCTCCATCTCGCCCAGTTATACGCGTACCAATCATAGCAACATTCCCACTAATATCAGTAGATATTAGTTGTTCAAGATAATCTTGTTCAACTAAAAGAGTGTCACCATTAATCACTAGAATATTATACACTCCTTCTTCTTGAAGTAGTTTTATTCCCAGATTGTTACCTTTAGCAAACCCCAAATTGGTATCAGTTTTAACAACCTCAATTCTTTCTTCCGTTTGAAAAGCTTGACTCATTGCAGAAAAGGACTTATTTGATGAGTTATTATCTACTATAATTACTTTAAAGTCTTGATAGCTCTGTTTTAAAATTGATTCAACACATTCAAGAGTATCCTGATATGCCAAATAGTTTAGTATAACTATTCCTATTTTTTTGTTCATCATTTATTAAGACTTCTTTCTTTTTACCTTGTAAGTGTAGTAAAAATACGACAGGAGACTGCTTCTACATATCAAATAAGAAAGTTTCTTAATCGGGACAAGCTTAGAAAACTTCACTTTTGAAAGCTCCACTCTTATTGGTGAAGACTTTAGTGTACTTTTAAAAGTCGAGTAATTCTCTGGTGAGAACTCAATATTTTGTAACTCCCGCAAGGCGATATACATTATATAGTCACTTAACACTTCTTGAGCCCTATCGTCTTCAATTGTTGCAAGAAGGGACTTCATCTTCGCTAATATGTTCATCTCATCAAAAACTTTTTGAGGATTTTTACGCGTTTGAGCACTACCTTCACGTCCAACATTATAAAGATAATATTTTTGAGGCAACCACAGAAGACTTTGAGCAAATTTAAAAGTATCTAGTGAAAATAGAGCGTCTTGCCCTGTTCTTTGTGCAGTAAATTTGATTTTATTTTCTAATAAAAAGTTTCGGCGTATAACTTTAGCCCAAGCCACAAATAACACACTCTCTTTATAGAAATTTGGAATCCCAAATATAATTTCTTCATTGGTGACATAGAGCTTCTTATCTTCTAAAATAAGAACATCACTCGCTTCTTTACCACTTTCATAATGACGTTTATTTGAAAACATTACTAAATCTGGCTTTACTTTTTCTTCTTCTAAAGCATCAAATATTGAAGCAAACATATCGTCCTCAATACTATCATCTGGATCCATAAAGAAAATATACTCTCCCTTGGCAACATTAAATCCAGTATTTCTTGCCATACCGCTGCCCTGATTCACCTGGCTAATAATTGTAACTCGGGGATCATCTCCAAAACATTCTTGCGCAAGTTCTAAAGTATTATCAGTTGAACCATCATCAACTACAATAACCTCAAAAGAAATCTTTGTTTTCTGTTTTAAAACGGCTTCCACACCTTTTTTCAAATAGTTCTCAACATTATAAGCTGGAAGTATTATTGATAATTGAAGCTTATTTTCCATTTTTTTCCTTTTAGTACACAATGTGTTTTTATAAATTCCAGGTCATAACTGCCTTGCCCCAAGAATTCGCCATGTCTTCATCAAAAAACTCGTGAATATCTTGTATAGAATCTATTTTTTTTTCAATTCCAACCAAATTCGCAAAACGCTTCTTGGCTATAGGGTGTGAAGCTAAAAAAGCAATTGTCTGTTCAAAATCTTCGACACCACTACGGCTTGTTCCAGAAATACTTAAACCTTTTTCTAAAACTAAGCGAGTATTTATCTCAATAGGATGTTCACTCACGCCCATAATAGCTATACTCCCTTGTGGCCTTATCATCTCCACAATCTGTTTAAGAGCATATTGACTTCCTACGCCTCCAACACATTCAAAAGCATGAGATATTTTAACAGAAGGAGGAATTGAATCAACAATAAAAGTTTCATCAGCAAAACTAAAGAATCCTAATTTATCAATATTTTTACCAAAGATATACAAATTTGCTTCTGGATAAAGTTCCTTTAAAAGATTCGCTGTAATATAGCCAAGATTACCATCCCCCCAAACTCCAAAAGTAACTTTATCGTCGTTCATCAAACGACTGAGACGAGAAATAGAATGCATAGCTACTGAAATCATTTCCGTGTACGCTGCTACATTCATAGGTATATCCTTTAAAACTTTAACAAGCCTGTCTGGTGTAGTAAAGACATACTCTTGCATAAGTCCATCAAAACCTGATGATCTAAATTTTGAGCTAGGCAAATAGTTTTCTTGAATAATTTCGTCAGATTCAAAAGGCGTGTTTGGCACCACAATCACACGTTCACCAATATTAAAACGTCCTGAAAAGTCTTTCACAACTTCACCCACTCCCTCATGGATGAGTGCCATAGGAAGTTTTTTTCTTAGGACTGCTGCATCTCTTGAACCTGTGTAATATCTTTGATCTGCATGACAAATAGACAAGTGAGTTGGACGAATAATAACTGTGTTTTCATCCACCTCTTCTTCAATAAGAGTTGCTTCAAATTGCTTTGGAGAAACTAATCGATAAACTGTATTTAGCATTTTATTCTCCCGCTACATGACCTGTTGAAAGAATTGCATTAGCAATTTTCAAATCATAAGGTGTTGTTACTTTAATATTTGAAAGCTCACCTGCTACCATCCCTACTTTTTGACCATTTAGGAGCATGATTTTGGCTGAATCAGATAATATCTCACGTTGTTCCAGAGAGAGCATATCGAGAGATTTTTGTAATGCTTTAATGTTAAAACTTTGTGGTGTTTGGCCTTGATACATTTCGTCTCTAACAGGAATTTCAATTACTTCTTTGCCGTTCCCCCGGACAATCGTGTCAAAGGCAGGAATAACTGTATCTACAGCACTATAGGATTCCAAAGCTTTAATATTATCATCTATGATACGTTTTGTAATAAATGGACGAACAGCATCATGAGCGATGATTGCATCCTCATCGTTCAAACCATTTGTTTCTTTAATATAGTCAATTGCATTTTGCAACGTATCATTTCGTTCCTTACCACCTGCAATTACACGTACTCGATCATCTTTTATTTTATATTTATTAAAGATTTCTTGTGTATAATCCATCCACAATTCAGGGATCGAAACAATAATTAAATCAAATTGATTATTCAGAATAAATTTTTCAACAGTATGAACAATAATTGGTTTAGAGCCTAACATCAAAAATTGTTTGGGAAGAGGCACATTCCCCATGCGTTTTCCAATTCCTCCAGCCATAATCTGAGCATATATCATTTATTTATCCTCTTTCCAATAGAATTTATAGTAATCATGCGTCTCACGTTGATTCTCTGGTGGCAATACCATATAATTCCCAAAGAGTTGTGTCAAGTAAGCATCATGATTCTTGATCTTTCTCACTTTTAAGTTTTCAAACTGTGTATCTTCATATTCTTCAAAGACTTCTCTTGGGAAAACTTCTTTCTCCATATAACGAGATAAAATATATCCCATATACTTACTCTCACAATTCTTATAAGTTTGCATAGCATTGTCAAGCTTTACTGCAAGTTCTTCTTCTTTACCTAAAAATATTAAATGAAGAGGTAAAAATAAAATAATTTTAGCCAAGAACAATATTTTTGTTCCAGCAGTAGCATAGTCAAATTTACCTTTTTTTGAGGCTGATAAGTGGCGCCACTTATTTAATATCCTTTTTCTAAATTTTTTTCTCTCTTTAGATTCATTTGGAAGACAATCATAAGGAAAAATATCAACAAAGATACCAGTTCCCCTATTTAAGTTTTCCGTCTTACTTTCAATAAGAGTATCGTTATCACAAAGTTTTGTAAAGGGCATATAGGATTTCATATTCTTGTAATAAACGAGTGTGAAGCGTGGATCATTTGCCTTCATCATCACTTCCATTAAAGTATTATAGTTATCTCGAGTCAGCATAACATCTATGTCATCATCCCAAGGAATAAAGCCTTTATGTCGAATTGCACCCAGCAAAGAACCTCCGATTAAGGAATATTCTATATTGTTCTCTTTACAAGTTGAATCAATAAACTTCAGTATTTCAAGTTGTCTTTTACTGACGTCTTCTTTTGATACTAGTTTTTTTACCATTAAAATTACCTTTACTTCATATTCCTAAGACTTTTTTAAATGACATTCTTATCTTATCATTATAATAAATTTTAGTCATCATCTTCATTGCAAGATATAGAACTTTTTTATTTAAATACATAAATTTTCGAAAACCTAGATATTTTACTAGTCCACTATTTTGCTTAAAAAGATCGTTAAATAATTTCTTTGAAAGCTCCGTCTTGACCTTCGTAGATTCCATCATTACATATTCGTTATCATTCAAACAGATTGTACGAGCAAGATTTATGGCTTCAGGATGTTCTTGTTCCACAAAAGAAAGCACAATATCTGTTTTTTGAAAAATTGAAAAGTTTCTCTCTGCCACAGTTGTATTTGTTATACTTTCAGGATTAAAACGATAATAATAACCAATATAATCAACAAAGATTACTTTTTTAGCATTCGAAAGAACTTGAAGACTCACGGCTGAATCTTCATACATTGCTATATCAGGAAATCGAAGAACCTCAAAAATTTCACGTCCATAGAGTTTTGAATAAGGGCCGGCTGACGCGAACCCAGGGGAATATATTTGCTTTACACTATTGGTAAAAGTAACTGTTTCTTTAATAACCGCTTTACTACCTAGCCCCAATCTTGTTGGATCTTTTGAAAACTTGCACACAGCAATTTCGGATGTTGATCTCATTGTGCGCATCAATATCTCAAAGACATCTTCACATAATGTATCATCAGAATCAACAAACATCACATAATCACCTTTAAAGTGATTTAAGCCAGTATTTCGACAAACTCCTGGACCTGAATTTTCAATGGAAAAAACCACTACCCTTTCATCAGTTGCTGCATATTCTCTTATTATCTCCGCAGAATTATCTGTAGAACCATCATTAACCAAAATTACTTCCAAATTCTGATAAGTTTGTTTTAAAATTGAATCTAAGCATGCGGCTAAGTATTTTTCAGAATTATATACAGGTACTATTACAGATATCAGTGGTACATCCAGTTGTGACATATTACTTTATTTCCTATTCATTTTTGTTTCTCACAAAATAATCATGAGTTGCCTTTTTGATTATTTACATAAACTTTCATAAGCAGTTGAGTCATTTTCTCTCCCCAATAGCGTCGAAACATATCGTACTCTTCTTTTTCTCTATTTTTATCAATAGTATTTGCACTTGTTTCTGAATCCCCGTGAATTCGGTGTGCCATTAACCTTTCTGATAGGAATCTGATAGAACCGGCTCGTTGCATGATACGTTCCCATGCATCCCAATCCAAAGCCATCCGAAGTGTCTCATCAAACTTAAAGTCACTCAGCCTTTCCCTGTTATAGGAAACAGCGGGACAACAAATGAAATTACCAAAAGAATACACACGACGTTGATAAGATTTATTATTGAAAAGAGAAAGCAGACAGAGGCCAAAAGTCTTTATTTTCAGATTAATATTTCTCTTTCTCTGTGTACCATTTTCATCTATTTCATAATAGTCTGAGAAAACAATATTTAAGTCGTTCTTAGACTGGAACGCCTTAATAACCTTTTCACCGTACTCTGGTTCATAAGTATCATCTTGGTGAGCAATGGTAGCATATTTTGTATCAACAAAAGACAGTGCCCCATTCCAATCTGCACCAATACCTCCACCCGCACCAATGTACATAGCAATATTAAACTCCTTTGCAATCCGTGTCATTGTTTCTGTTGGTGTAGAAGTATATAAAATGATTTTTGATTTTTTTTCTTTTACAGATCTCTGCGCAAATAAAGATTCAATACACTTCTTTAAGTAAGGGGAATCTTGATAAGCACATATAGCAAATGTATGTATTTCCTCAATCTCTTTCATACAAATCTCGCGTATAAACTTTTTCAGAAACAGTACGTAGAGTATCATCCATACGGTTGGCAACAATAATATCAGTTAACCTATTAAACTCTTTGAAGTCTTTTTCAACTGTAATTTCATGATATGTATTTTCTGGTAAACGTGGTTCGTAGATTACTACCTTTGTACCAGCTTTTTCAATCATTCTGATAATATCATGTATAGCTGAGTATCTAAAATTGTCAGAACCTGCTTTCATAGTCAAACGATAAATGCCTACTACTCCAGGATTATTAGATAAAATCTGTTGAGCAATAAACTCTTTACGTGTTGCGTTAGCTCCAACCACAGCCGTCATCATCTCTTGAGGAACACCATAAAATTCTGCTTTAACTTGTTTTGTATCTTTTGGTAAGCAGTATCCACCATACCCAAAGGAAGGATTATTGTAGTAGTTTCCGATACGAGGATCAAAACCCATACCTTCAATAATTTTTTTTGTGTTTAAACCATTTGTCTCAGCATAGGTATCTAATTCATTAAAATATGCTACACGCAAAGCAAGATATGTATTAGAAAACAGTTTTACGGCTTCAGCTTCCATTTCATTCATTAAGAGAGTCGCAACATTAGATTTATGTGCTCCACGTTTGAACATGGCTGCCAATTCTTCCCCGCGCTCGCTAACTTCACCAATTACAATACGACTTGGATAGAGGTTGTCATACAAAGCTCTTCCTTCACGCAAAAATTCAGGCGAGAAAATAATATTATCAGTACCATATTTTTCTTTCAAACTTTGAACATAATTTACAGGGATTGTCGATTTAATCAAAAAAGTTGCTTCTGGACGGATAGTCAGAGCACGTTCAATAACATTCTCAATTGTAGAAGTATCAAAATGTTGTGTTTCTTCATTATAGTCTGTGGGCGTTGCAATGATCAGATAATCACCGTGATTAACCGTAGCTTCGAAATCACTTGTAAAGTCAACTTTCACATCCTCTGAAACAAGAAAATCAATGATTTCTTTATCATCTAATGTTGATTTACCCTCACTAAGTTGTTTAATCTTACTCTCGACGATATCATACGCCATAACGTCTTCATGTTGTCCTAGGAGAAGTGCGTTGGATAAACCAACGTAACCTAAGCCAAAAACTGAAATTTTCATAGTGCAATATTTTCCTTTGTTTATACTGGAGTAACTATCAAATACAAGAAATTTTATCATAAATATAACAATTACCCATTTAACTATCTTCATTATTCTATCACTATATTGTACAGATTTCAATAGTATTCGTTGCAACATCCAGACGATACTAAGAGTTTTGGCATATGCCTATCGTGATGGAAAAGTCAAATGATAATATCTATCACTTGATTACACAATCAGTCTTTTTGAAACTCTCCATTAGTTTATAAAATAAAAAAGCCTGCCAATAGACCGAATTACATATTTATGCATAATCTATTTTTAAGCTTTAAACAAAGAGTTATTCATCTTTCTCTAAAGACTTAACTCTTTTCTTTAGAAGGGATATCTCTTGAACTAAGTTTTTAATCTGCTTTTCAGCTGAAATCAAAGACATTTGATATTTTAAAGAGATTAAAAGTAATAAACTAACTAAGATAAAAAGCGACAGAGAAGTCAAGGTTGTTATCCCTAGCATGTGCGCAATATCACTTCCAAGCTCTGCAAAAAGTGCTCCAAATAAAATAATAAATGCTAAAATTAACCACTTAAGCATATGCCTTATCTCAGCTTTATCTTTTTTTATCAATTGAATAACATAGATGAAAAAGATAATTGAAAAAACAATCGCTAAAACTCGTAATTGAATGGGCATTATCCTTTCTCCTTTCCAATCATTGAAGACACGAGGACTGCAAGTGAAACACTAATCATATAGTTTGCTCCCTTGAGTAAGTTGATACTTGACACGCCAGTAGTTCGCTCAAACATCCTCACACCTACCTCTTTAACACGAATATTTTTGGCAAACAAGTGCATATAACTTTCTGGCTCTGGATATTGTCTTGGATATCGTTTGGTAAATTGTTCAATGACTTTCCGATTTCCTGCTCGATAGCCACTGGTAACATCTTTAATTCTAAATTTTGAAGTTAAGAAAATTAATGCAGATAAAATTTTAATACCCAGTTGACGTGATTTTGAAGATTTAAATTCCGAATTACTTTCATCTAAAAATCGTGAGCCAACTGTAAAATCTGCTTCATTGTTCAAGATAGGTTCAACAAGATTTGGTAAAGACTCAATATCATGTTGACCATCACCGTCATATTGAACTGCAATATCATAGTCATTGACTAAGGCATAAATATAACCTGTTTGTACAGCCCCTCCAATACCTAAATTTTGTATTAGTTCTACATGGTTGATGTTATGCTTTTGAAGTACCTCTTCTTCATTATCTGTTGATCCATCATTAATTACAATATAATCCAATTGATAGTTACATTTTTTTCTATAATTCTCAACGGTTTCTATGACATTAACGATGCCTTCAGATTCATTGTAAGCAGGAATTATCAATAATATTTTCTGTTCGTTTTTTTTCTTCATTTTTATTCCTTACAACATTTTGCACAAAACGTATCTTAATTATTATATCTTATATTTCTTTGAAAAACAAACTGCGATATACTGACTAGCGCTTTACTAAACCAGAGTTTTGACCCAAATTATCACATCCGGTAAAAAATTAGCACCGCGATCTGCTAAGTAGTAGAATAAAAGAGTTAATATAATAAAATATACGAGGTTAAAAGTCACAACTGTCTTAAATATCCGTCTTTTCAGAGTTTCATCTACTTCTACTTTTATATATTTTTTCAAAAACAAAATAATCGGAACCAGAATAATTAGAAATGGAGTATAATAGCGCCCTTGATTTCCTAAACTTATCAATGCTCCAGCAATATCCAAGTGATTTAAAGTCCAACTCATATACATAGTCACTGCAGTCATTATAATAATAAGAGTATAAGCAACACTGCTTGAAACTGCTACACGCCGGTCTAACCTCACTTCTTTTTCAGTAAGTCCAAGAATAAATAAGAAGATGAAATTAATAACTACAAGCCAAGCTGGCAAGCGATAAGTCATTTGCCCAAAGTTACCAATCATTCCGCTTACCAGTATACTGTCCATATTATTATAGAAGTCTGGTCTGAAGAATGTATTAATCATAATCTGTACGCCACGCAGAGCTCCACCAGCCTGACGAAATTCATATACAAATAAAGCGTAAAAGAATATTAGAATAACGAATACACTGAGTTTTCTATGTTTGTTCCAGAATTCCCAAAATCTATCAACAAACTTTGTGAGTGGGTTATCTCCAAATAGACGCATAGGTAGCGTGAAATAATAAATTCCCAAAACGAGAACTGCTTCTTTCGGTATAAATAAAAGTAGAGCAATCAGTAAGAGATAGAAATACCAGTTATAGCCCATTTTTTCTTTACGTGTCCATAAGTTGCTCATTAAAGAGAAGCATAGGAAAATAGCAATATAATAAACAACATCATAAGACAAAGAAGCTGCTTGTTGTACGCTTATCGGTAACAGAGCGACAGCTGCCATTACCCACTTCCCAAACTTGGCCTTTTTTATTGCAAAATATATAGCTAAAATATAGACCAAAAGATTAACTAAACGCCCAGCTATAATCATAACACCAAAACTTGGATGAATAAGACTTCCGATGAGTATTCCTAAAGCTTGTGGAAACCAGCTTAATTGATTAAAATCCATATTAAGGGCCAAGGAACCTTTATCAGATACTTCTTCCTTAAAATATTTCTGAATAAAACTTCCATCTTTATAAGCAGATTCAAAAGCAAAACTTGCTTCCGGTGAATTCAAAGCATTCTCATTTAGTTCTGGGCCCTCGTAAGGAATCAAAGTAGTTAGTTTATCAACTTCTTCAAACAGCTTATCTGTATCATCGTGAAAAATAGTATAAGCTCGTTTAAAATGAACAAATTCATCTGGTGCTGAAAAAATGGGCTGGACAAAGACGGTAATCAAGCCAAAAATTAGAGCAATTGTAAGAAAGATGTTCTCCACTTTGTATTTCCCATTGGATAGCTTATTTACTGTGTTCATAGTTCCTCTAATCTTATATATGTTTCGTATCTTTCCCTAAGAGTTTATAGGTTCTATACTTGATCAACCGCAACGTTTTTTTGACTGCTAGCTTTAGTACAAACGTGAGTCTAATGTCTTTTGCATTTTCTTCGGTTATCCCAAAGCGTTGGTTAAATGTACGCGCATCAATAAAGGGAGAAAGTTCCAGGTGATTCTTACCAATACGGAAATCCAAGTCCTTGTCCCAAGCTAGATAAACCAGAATACGTTCTATCGCATGTAAAATTGTGTTCTGAGGCAATGGTTCGTTAGGCACTTCTTTTTTCATAATTTCTAAATCGAAAAGTGGTTCAAGAACTTCTGTTTTTGCCCAAAAATATGTACCATAACTCATCGTAAATGTTTTAAAATCATGAAAATTTATTTTCTTGCGCATTTTCATACGTTTCCACATATCATTCATGATTGGGGCAATCATTTTATTTTCATTGTCAGCGTCAACAACACGATTAAAACGGAAGAAGGAAGGAATATCTGCGATAACAATACCAAGTTTATTGTTACTTTCAAAATTATGCATCACATTATCCGCTGGGACAATGAGCATCTCAATCAATTCCTTACGCCAAGATTCTCCTGCAAAAAAAGCTGCTTCAAGGGAACGTTTTGTATGGAAGTGACCTACGATATCATATTGTCGTAAAACATCCTTCAGAGCCAAGAAGGGCATGACATCACGTCCATAATTAGCGGTACGTACAAGTTCTGCCTTAATCTGTCGTTGATTGAGTATTTCCTCAATTTGTTTCTCTTTTTCATCCGTATTTGTTGTTAAATACAAATCGTAATTAAAGTGGAAGTGACCAAAAGCATCGAGAAATTCTTCCAATAATTCCGTGTAGAAAACATGGAGGTGTACCGCTATTTTTTTGGTAATTGTCTTGTTTTCGACTTCATTCAGATATTTCTCTGCTAAAAGATAATTTGCATCTGGATAATCTACCACTGAAAGGTGATCCACGATAAGTTGTTTTGGAAAATCTGTATATTCCTCGACATAGTCCAGCATGTATTTAGCAATTCCAGAACTTTCTATACTTTGGAAAGCCTTCACTTTAATAAAAGGAACCTTTTCCTGTAAGATGACATCTGGTGCGTAGTATGAAAAATCTGGATGCAAAAGACGTGAATCATCAAGCTCGCGTGTGTCAAGAATAGTTTCATATTCAAAACCAGCTTCTATAAAGACCGTGGTTGAACGTATTTCATAGTGGTCAATAACATCTTGTACATTTTCAAAATCTTCAATATTTTTCCAAAAGTTTTGAAAGACTTCTGAAGAAATAACTTTATGATTGAAAACCTTATAATAGGATTGGATGTGTTCCGCAAAACCATGATTTTTTGATTCTTGGTAGGCCCGGTGATTCGTTATCCCCCAAATATCAACCTCACGCGCTTCATATTCAGCATAATAAGGTGCCATATCATATAAAGGGCCAAAACAAGTATCATTCATAATCGTTACAGAGTCATATTCCTTTAGCTGTTCAAAGCCAATGTGCGCCATTCCATCACGCCAAGCACCAAAATCAAAGCCTTTATTTTCTCTTTGAATAAAATCATCTATCAAACCTGTCAACTTGGCCTGTCCTTCAATTGAAAGCTGACTGTTTGAAATAAATACTACTTTTTCAAACAATGGTTTCATCTGTCTCAACTGATAAAGAACATGGTCGCTAATTTGATTATATTTATTGTAATGAACGTATAACAGCAGACGCTTCATTTTTTACCCCTTAATATCTTTTACTTTTAGTCTTTTTTTATAAAGTTTGTAGAAGAAAGACTTTTCGAAAGTCCGTATAAGCTCGGTTTTTTCAGCTAACTTATTCTCCTGATGGTTAAGCTTCTCTTTGAGTAGAGCTACTTCTTTTTGGAAGTTTTCAATATGTTTATCTTTTTCACGAATCGCAGCATCCTGCTCACTGGTTTTTTTCTCTAAATCTTCATAACCTTTCAGCCAAATCTTTATATTATTTTTTAAGGCTTGAATGATTTCTTTAGGAATCAAGTCCACATACTTATCCAAAATATAAAAATAAGACTGATAATATTTATCCCAATTTCCTCGCTCTGTTCTAGAAGTATCTAAAACCCGGTAATTTAACTTCGTTTCTTTCACAAAAATAGATTTTGCTTCCTTAAGCAAAATCATAGATAGCCAAAAATCATAATCTTCTAAAGCTTTATCATTTAGAGCATCATCAAATTTTAAACCAGATATTTTAGAAGTGCGTACGAGCGAAGAAGCATCTATAAGATTACCTGTTAACTCTTTAGATAGACTGTATTCTAAGTCATCTCTTAGGACATTTCTACCATGCACAAAGTCCCATAATTGACAATATGCAATATCTGCACCTTCTTTTGTCAAAGAATGGTGCAGCCATTCAATATGCTCGGGATCAATAAAGTTATCACTATCAACAAAAAGGAGAAACTCACCTTTTATTTTAGATAAAGCATCATTACGCACTGAGGTAACGCCTCTATTTTTAGATGAGAAATAATAAGTTTCACCTAAAAAAGGACTGTCCTTTAGTACTTTTTCAATAATCTGCCCTGAGTCATCCGTCGAACCATCATCAAAAACTAAAAGCTCTATATTCTTATATGTTTGCTTAAAAATACTGCGCAAGCATCCTTCAATATATTCTTCGTGGTTATAACAAGTAACAACGACTGAAACTTTGTTTTCCATACGTTTCTCCTTATTTAAAATTATTTAAATATATAATGATGAATACCTGAGCGCCATTCGTCTGCTGGCAATTGTAACTGGTAAAATTTTATTGATGTAATCCCTAGATTAAGAAGGAGGGCAAAAACGCTCATAACAACAAGTAAATGAATGAGCGCAGGTCCAGACTTTACTGTAATCTTTTTAGCTATAAGTGTAAAGACTGGCCCTAACAATAAAAGAAAAGGTGTAAAATAACGACCTTGAGGTCCTGTAATAATTCGACCTGCATAATCAATAAATCCTGGATCAATAGCATAAGACACCATTATTACTAAAAAATTAAGTAACACCAGACTCAGCGCTCCCCACGCAAACCATCTTGAAACTACTTCTTTCGTATAGGAAAGAAAAAGAAGAATAAGAACAGTAAACTGGATAGGGAAAAACCAAGCTGGGAGTGCTGCTGTAGTGGTGCCACTAATAACCTCTGTTGTTAGAACGGTATAATAAGGCTCAATCAGGCTGTAAAACATTTTCTTGGCGATCAAGAAAAGCTGATCTGAAAACATAAAATAAAACAAACCCGTACCCATAGCTATTAATATAAGCACTCCAAGAGCAGACTGCAGTTTTGATAATTTAAAGCCAAACCTCTTCCCTAAAAGATAAATGAATATAAAGGGCAAGGATAAGTATATAAGCTGGGCATTTTCTTTAGCAAAGTATAGCATAACAGATGGTGCTAAAATCCTTAAAAAGAAGGATTTAAAGCTCACTTCTGACCCACACTTAATATCCACAGCTATATTTATAACTGCCATAATCATAAATGCACTCGCCACGTAGTTATACACATCATAACTCAAGCTGCTTGCCTGTTGAATAACTGTAGGTGTCACAGAAATAGCAACAAAGAGGAACTGATATGCTCTAAGTTGTTTAATAATGAAAAACATACTTAAAACAAAGAAAATCAAACTAAAAACGCGTGCAGTTAAGACCATGCTGCCAATAGAAGGATAAATTGCATATCCAAGCTTGACACCTAGTCCTGGTACAATATGCATCACATCATTGTACCAAGTCAAGTCCCACTTTGTGCCGTAGCCTCGGCTGGCTCTAGGGTCTGCATCCTTTTTATGGATAAGGGGCAGTTTCGTTTCAAAAAAGTTCTTGAAATAAGTCCCGTCAGCCTTCAAATCACTTACTTTCGTAAAAGCAATTGGTTGTGACTGATAGTCTTCACCTGAGAAACCTATGGCTGAACGATCCACAACTGTATTCGAAATATACATGGCATGATCAAAATGATAACTCGAATCAGGTTCATTAAATAGGGGTTGTACAAAAGAGAAAAGTAAGCCAAAAAAGATGGCGAAGACCAAAAAAATATTTTCTGGCTTCCATAACTTTCCACCTTCAAAGCTATCCAAACTTCCATCCTCCATTCCTTTGGATTAAGCCTGTTGCCGAATCTTTTGCACTCAAGTCCTCATCTGCCAAATCAGTACGATTAATCATAAACACTTTTTCATCCGCAAAAGCAATCAATTCATCTTTGTTATTACGAACTGAAACTTGCAGTTTTAATTTCAAGTCATTAACCTGATCAAGCTTACAGGAATATACTGCTTTTTTTTGTCCTGTACCTTGAGTCATGTAGTCAAGGGAGTTGTCATTATAAATCCAGATATTACGGTCAACTTCTGTCATTGAAAAGGCAATATAAGTTTCAATATCTTTTTTCACATCATAGCTGATTTCAAACTTAATATCATCTTCTGGTCTTATTTTAGAATTGTTGAGGATATTCAGTTGAAGATTTTCAATTAAATCCTCTGCTGTTTCTGGTGTCGCACCTTCCGAGACTTCTGTTTGTAAGTTATCTAAACTGTACTGGTTGGCTACTTCATCGACATCTCCGGAAACTTTAACCAAACCTTTTTCAATAAGGACTGCTTTATTACAGTATTTTTTAGCAGCTCCCATATCGTGAGTAACAAGAATCGTCGTTTTCCCTGCAGCTTTACGTTCTAAGAAGTAGTCGTTACATTTCCGTTGGAAAGATTCATCACCCACTGCCAATACTTCATCAAGAACCAGAATATCACCTTCAGCCTTGATTGCTACAGAAAAGGCTAAACGTACCTGCATCCCTGATGAATAATTTTTTAGCTTTTGGTTCATGAATTCATGCAATTCAGCAAAATCGACGATATCATCATACATAGCATCTATTTCTGTTCTTGAAAAGCCAAGCATTGCACCATTTAGGTAAACATTTTCCCGACCTGTTAACTCCGGGTTAAAACCTACGCCAAGTTCGATAAAGGAAACTAATTTACCATCTATTTCTACACTCCCTTGCTCAGGCGTGTATATTTGAGAAATAATTTTTAAGAGTGTCGACTTGCCCGATCCGTTACGACCAACAATTCCAAAGAAATCACCCTTTTCGACTTCAAAAGAAATATCTTTCAGCACATGCTGTTCCTTATATCCCTTAATACCACGTAAGCGATTAACCAGAAGAGTCCGCAAGCTATTTGTTGCTTCAGTTGGTAAACGGAAAAACTTGCTGACATGATCTATCTTTACTGCTATATTATCGTTCATTATATAATCTCCGCAAATTTCTTAGCATTCTTTGTGAAAATAAAGAGGCCTAATCCAAATATGATGACAGGAATAATATAGGGAATCACTACTATAAAAGGATTATCTATCATTTGCCATACTGTTGGATTTGTATTATTACTAAACGTTAGAATGTAACGCATATCTTGTACAATTTGTGCCATTGGATTCATCATCAAAATTTTAGCAATTGTAGGGTGCGTAGCTGACACTTGTGTAATGGGGTAAATGATAGGTGTACCATATAATCCCGCTTGCATTGCCACCTCCCAGATGGGACCCAAGTCGCGAAAACGTACAAAAATTGTAGATAAGATAAAAGCGATACCTGTTGCAAAAAGTAGTAATTCAAAAATTAAAGGAACCGCCCAAATAACAGTCCAAGACATTTGTACGCCATTTAAAAGAGCAAATATAATAACCACAAACAAGCTGATAATCAAGTTAATCATCGCATTTGCTGCCACCGAAAAGATAACCACCTGCTTTGAAAAATTAATTTTACGTAATAAATCTCCACGCGATACAATGGAAAGCATACCCATATTTGTTGTTTCTGCAAAGAAATTCCAAAGTGTCAGTGCCAAAAGAAGTGCGACAGCAAAGTGGGGTACCGCTGATCCGAAACGCAAAAAGCGCACAAATACCATATACATAATTACAAAGAGCATGACAGGCTTAAGAATTGACCATAAATAACCAATGATGCTTCCTTGATATCTTAATTTAAAATCTGTTTTAATCAATTCTTTGAGTAGAATTTGGTTTCTACGGTTAAAGAAATTCATAGAGTCCTCCGAGAATTTGCTGTTGCAAATTTTATTTAATATCCTTGCGATCTGAGCGCAGAAAGGCCTTATAGGCAAATTTTGTAATAATCAAAGCGCGGAATATCCCTGTATGCCCTGATTTATTTTTGCGCAAGTTATGTTTTTTAATCCAGGCACGTCGCGTTGATTGATTCTGTTCTAAAATGCTTATGTAGTTTTGAATCAAATCACGATTTTCTTCTGAAATTTGTATGTCATCTACAAGCAATTTTTTTGCTTGGTTTTGGCTTTCTATAATCAGCCACCAATATTTTTTAAACCAAAGATAAGGTCGAAGCCATTTCTTGATCCTTTTATTAAGCGTACGTGCCCCTAAAACATTATCCTCATGCTGACGATAAAGTATTGTGGGCTGATCAATATAAATCAACCCTTCTTGTGAAGCTGCAAGGAGAGCCAGATACCAATCATGCATAATGATGTCAGAAGTGTCCTTCCACAGTCTAATCAAAGCATTATTTGCCATCATTGTACATCCGGTTACAGAATTTTCAGTAAGTTCCTGAACTAGTTTTGTATTGGCATGCCCCGATTGACTCCTAATCATTGATTCGTTGATGATATGCAAATTTTTATCAACAATTTTCAGATCTGTATAGTAAAGTTTTGCCTTCTTATTATCATGATTAACTGCCTCATCAAGTATTGTTTGCAATTTTTCCGGCAACCAATAATCATCTTGATCACAGAAAAAATAGTAATCTGCCTGATTATATTTAGCAAGTTCATAGAAAGATTCAATCACACCTTTATTTTCAGCCTGAATGGGCTGAATCCGTGGGTCAAGTTGTGCATATGAAGCAACGATATCACACGTTTTATCTTTTGAGCCATCATCTCGCACTAACAAATTCCATTCGGTAAAGCTTTGCTTCTGAATACTTTCTATTTGTTGACCGACATACTTTTCACCATTGTAGGTCGACATTAAAATATTAACTTTCAACAAAAAGCTCCTCATACTGGGTACATATCAAGTCCCACATATATCTTTCTTGAATCCTACTTCTTGATTTTTTTTGTAGGTCATTTCGTTCTATATCGCTCAAATTTTCAACTTGATTTATTTTTTGAGTTAATTCATCTTTAGAGAAATAGAGTACTGTATCCCCTGCTGTTTCACGATTAAAATTAACATCTAAAACGAGATTAACCGAAGTGGACCACATCGCTTCAAGAAGTCCTGGGTTAGTCCCCCCTACTTCATGACCATGCAAGTATGCAAGTGCATGTTCTCGTATATACCTTAACTCATTTTGATCATAAACTGTTCCAACAAATTTTATTCGCTTATCCTGGTCAAATTTTGTTTTTTGAAGCAGTGCCTCATAAAAAGCATTCCCTTCATAGTTGGTGATAATGACCAAGTCATTTTCTGTATTTGATGCCATAAAGCTGCGAATCAGTGCCTCATAATTATTTTCAGGGACAAAGCGTCCCACAATTAAATAATAATCTTTAACACCAAATTTTTCTAGAGTTGTAGAAAAATCCAAACTGGATATCTCAGTTTCAGTGCCATAAGCAATAATTTCAGACTTTACAGGACCATACTCTTCAGTCAAATATTCTTTGATTCCTGCGTTATCAGAGATAATTAAATCTGCATATTTAACCATTTTTTTCTCAGCAAGCTTAAGGTATTTACGAACGGGTGCCGCCCACTTGGTCCGGCGCCATTCCAATCCGTCCGGATTAACAAAAAGCTTTCCACCTACGCTATGTATTTTTTTAGCATAAGTGCCAATAACTCCACCAATAGTATTTCCTAGAATATAAAAAATAGGCTTTTCTATTCCTTCTTGTTTGATGATTTCGAGAGATTTTTTTATAGCTAAAATATCGTATGCAATAACACGAGCTGGACCTATATTAGGCACATCAATAGCAAAACAATCTGCTCCTAAGTAGTCAAAATATCCATCCGAAAGACGAGCCAAATCGGAATTCTCGCTTTGACAAGCTACATGATATTTAATATTTTCGTTTTTTTGATGTTTAACGAGCTCTTCCACAAAAGTTTCAAAACCGCCATATTTAGCAGGGAGTCCACGACTCCCAATAATAAAAATATGTTTTACCATTATACTTATAGCCTCTCAAAACGAGAATTCTGCCGTTTCCGACAGAATATCGTTTTATTTTTTATTAATATCGCCTTTTACACCAGCTTTATCTGGACGTAAATCACCCTTTGCAACCATTTGAGCTAAAGCATCTTGCCATGACGGAATTTTAAAGCCAGTGGCTTTTGTTTTCTCTAGGCTCATTGTCGAATTGAAAGGACGTTTCGCTTTTGCTGAAAAAGCGCTGGAATCTACAGGTGTTACTTTTGTATCCGTATCTTTCAGAATTTCCGTTGCAAAATCAAACCATGTCACATCTTCATCCGTTGCCGCATCATTTGTTAAGTGATAGTAACCAAAGTTTACATCATTGTCAACCAAGTAAACCATAAACTCTGCCAGTGTACGTGTCCATGTGGGACGACCATGCTGATCATTTACTACTGTCAATGTATCATGCGTTTTTGCTAAGTTTTGCATAGTAAAAACGAAATTATGTCCGTAGTTACCGAAAACCCAAGCGGTACGAATCGTGTAAAATTTTACTCCTGATTCTTCCACCGCAAGTTCACCTAATCGTTTCGTACGACCATATTCAGATTGAGGGTCTGCTGGCGCATCTACTTCCCATTCTTGACCAACAGGTAAGTCACCATTAAAAACATAGTCTGTTGAGATGTAAACCAAGGTTGCACCTACACGAGCAGCTGCGTTCGCAACATTTCGTGTACCCTCAACATTAATTTTTTCATTGAGAGCTCTGCCTTCATCTTCAGCTTTATCTACAGCAGTGTATGCTGCGCAGTGATAAACCAATTCTGGTTTATTTTTGTCAAAGAAAGCATCAACAGCCGTTTTGTCCGTAATGTCAAGTTCATTGACATCTGCTGCAAAGTATTTTACATCACGTTCATCAAGAAGATGGCGTAACTCTGTACCAAGTTGGCCATTTCCACCAGTAATTAAAATCATATTTCTTCCTTTATTTTAGAGAACTTTTTGGCTTTCAGCATATTTCGCTTCAACAGTAGCTTTTTCTGCTTTCCACCAGTCTTGATTTTCAGTATACCAATCAATCGTTGCCTTCAAGCCTGACTCAAAGTCTGTGTGCTTAGGTTCCCAACCAAGTTCTGTACGAAGTTTTGTGTTGTCAATAGCATAGCGTAAATCATGGCCCGCACGATCAGTTACACGATCATAATCATCAGGTGCTTGTCCCATTTCCGTTAAGATTTCTTCTAAAACTTCTTTATTATTTTTTTCGCCATCGGCTCCGATAAGATAAGTTTCACCCATACGACCTTTGGTCAAAATCGCCCAAACGCCAGAAGAATGGTCCTCTGTATGGATCCAGTCACGCACATTTTTACCATCACCATAAAGTTTTGGTTTAATCCCTGATAAGATGTTTGTAATTTGACGTGGGATGAATTTTTCGATGTGTTGGTAAGGTCCATAGTTATTTGAACAATTTGAAATTGTCGCTTTCAAACCAAACGAGCGCACCCAAGCACGAACAATCAGGTCCGATGCTGCTTTAGTCGAAGAGTAAGGACTTGATGGATTGTAAGGTGTTTTATCCGTGAATTTTTCACCTTCCCCTTCGCCGTGACCTGGTAAATCTTCGCGGTAAGGCAAATCACCATACACTTCATCTGTTGATACATGGTGGAAACGTAAATCATATTTACGCGCCGCTTGAATCAGGGTATAAGTCCCGATAAAGTTCGTTTGGATAAACTCATCTTGTGATTTAAGTGAGTTGTCGTTGTGGCTTTCTGCCGCATAGTGCACAATCGCATCTGCCTTAGAAGCAACTTGATCCACAATCTCTGGATCTGCAATATCACCAACCACAAGCTCTACACGATCTCCAAGAATCATGTCAATATTGGCACGATTTCCCGCATACGTTAATTTATCTAAAACGGTAATATGTACATCTGGATGATTATTATAAACGTAGTGTACGAAATTTGAACCGATGAATCCAGCACCACCAGTGACTACGATATTTTTAAATTCAGTCATTGTTTTTCCTCTAGTATATTTTTTATTGCAAGCGATAGTCTTGTCTAAATTTCTGCGCTGATACAATTTTTAAATATTTGCCATTGAACACAAGAAATTCACCTTGAGCAGCATTGATTTTGATCAATCCGCCCGTATTAACAATACGTAATGTTTTATCGTTTAACCAAGAAAATCCCCCTGAAGTAAAGGCCTTCTTTACCCATGCAGGCTGCGCATTTTCTTTATTCACTTGCCAAAACTCTAGTATTTTTTTACTTTGTAGATGTTTCGCCTTCATTTTAGCCGAGTAAATCTGCGGTCAAGGGCTTTACATCTGCAAGCAGTGGGTGATTTTTGTCTGCTTCACTCACTTCAGCATTCGCAAGGTTTTCCCATTCGATACCTAAAGTTGGATCTGCATAATTGACAAAGGCATATTTTGGTTTAAGTTCCAAAGCCCAATAATCATTCACTAAGTAAGAGTAAGAAACGGTATCACTTAAAACTTGAAAACCATTGGCAACGCCACGTGGTACAAAAATACCCTTGCTGGCATCAATCACTGTTTGATAAACATGGCCAAAGCTCTCCCCTTCACGGAGATCTACCCATGAACCTAGAACACGTCCACCATCTGCTACAGAAATGTATTTGTCCCATGGTTCCGCGTGTAAACCGCGCAAAACATTTTTACGTGAGAAAGAAACATTATTTTGTAACTTTCCTTCTGCAAAAAATTTCTCTGGGAAACCGAGCGGGAGCATTTTTTCTTTTTGAAAGTTTTCTTTAAACCAGCCGCGATTATCACCATGAACAGGAATATCAAATTCTAACATACCTGGAATAGCCTCGATTTTACGCGCTGCAAGTTCTTTTCCAAAAAAGTTATCCGTCATTTATTTATCACCTACCAATTTAAGTAAATATTTACCGTATGCGTTTTTCTTAAGAGGTTGTGCAAGTTCACGTACGGCTTCTTCCGAAATGTAGCCCATACGCCACGCAATTTCTTCAAGGTTAGCAACCATAACGTTTTGCATACGTTGAACTGTTTCGATATATTGCGCTGCTTCAAGCAAGCTTTCATGTGTTCCTGTATCGAGCCATGCAAAGCCACGTCCCATAAGTTCGACAGAGAGATCACCTCGCTCAAGATAGGCCTTATTCACATCCGTGATTTCTAATTCTCCACGTGGTGAAGGTTGGATATTCTTCGCAATCTCTACAACATCATTATCGTAGAAATAAAGTCCTGTTACAGCATAGTCAGATTTTGGTGCTTCAGGCTTTTCTTCAATCGAAACAGCATTCATGTCTTTGTCAAACTCGACAACACCAAAGCGTTCTGGGTCTGGCACTTGGTAACCAAACACAGTTGCACCTTTTCCTTTAGCTGCAGCTGCTTGAAGTAATTTAGACATTCCTGGGCCATGATAAATGTTGTCTCCTAAGATTAGAGCAACGGAGTCATCACCAATAAAGTCCTCGCCGATGATAAAGGCTTGAGCCAAACCATCTGGACTTGGTTGAACAGCATACTGCAAATTTAGACCGAATTCAGAACCATCTTGCAAGAGTTCTTGAAAACGCGGTGTATCTTCTGGTGTGGAGATGATCAAAATATCTTTGATCCCAGCCAGCATCAGTGTAGACAATGGGTAATAAATCATTGGTTTATCATAGACGGGCATCAATTGTTTACTTGCTGCACGAGTCAGTGGATACAAACGCGTTCCCGATCCACCTGCTAAAATAATCCCTTTCATGAGGTACCTCACTTTATTTTTTATTATAGTTAATCAGCATAATTATAGCATAATTTTTGTTTTATTTCATTCCAATTCGCTACGTGAAGCATTTCACGTTGTAATTAAGAATGTGTTATAATGGGGAAGAATTTAACTCTATCGTACTCAAAGCCAAAGTAAGTTTTCCAAAAGGAAGAGCATAAGCGAGGTTTGTGAGTTTCAAATAAGGAGGCGAGATGACGCGAACAGTCGCTTTTTTTAGTGGCTTCTATGTCCCGTTTTTTGGAGGCATTGAAAGGTACACTTATAACATTTCAAAAAAATTGGTAGCTCGCGGTTATCGGGTAATCATTATAACCTCGAAGCATTCAAATGACCTTTCTCATGAATCTATTGAAGAAGGAATTAAAATATACCGACTTCCTATCTATAATTTTGGTAAGAAACGCTACCCATTTCCCCGAAAAAATAAAACGTATAAAGAATTATTAAAAAAAATTAAAGCTGAAAACATTGATTATTTTGTTATCAACACTCGTTTCCAACTCCCCTCACTAATTGGAGCAAAAATAGCGAAAGAGCAAGGAAAGCAAGCTATTGTTACAGAGCATGGGACGACCTATCTTACAATCAATAGTAAATTTTTCGATAAAATATTACATATTATCGAAAAACTTCTCATTGCTCAAGTTAAAAAGAATTCTAAAATATTCTATGGCGTCTCTCAAGAAGCAGCCAACTGGTTATCAGAGTTTAACATAACAGCCAAGGGTGTCCTGTATAACGCTATTGACAGCAATGATTTTCCAAAATATTTTAAGGACAAAAAATGTGAGGATAAAATAAGGATTAGTTACGCTGGCCGTTTGCAAGCTCATTTTAAAGGGGTAGAAACTCTTCTCGCGGCTTTTGCCAATCTCTCCAAAGAATTTGATAATCTAGAGTTAACAATAGCTGGTGGTGGACCCATTTATGAAGATATGGTAGCAAAATACCCTCAAGATAATATTATTTTTTTAGGAGAAGTTTCTCATGATCGGGTAATGCAAATGAATAGTGCATCCGATATTTTTGTTTTACTTTCAAAAATCGAAGGGTTTTCTACGGCCTTACTCGAAGCTGGGCTCTTAAAAAATGCACTTATAACGACGAATGTAGGAGGAGCTGGAGAACTTCTCCCAAATGATTCCTACGGATTCATTATCGAAAATAACGAAAAAGCTTTAATGGATGCTCTAAGAGACCTTATTACTCATCCAGAAAAACGCAAAAGTATGCAAGAAACAATTTCCACACATATTATGACAAATTTCACGTGGGAAATAACAGCCGACGCTTTTGAAACTGCTTTTTCTGAGTTAGAGGAGTGAGATAAGAAGCTTCAGTAAGAAAATAAAACAAACCAGTCAGAAAATATTCTTGACTGGTTTGTTTTATAGCTCTGAAGACAAAAAGAACAATATATATCGTATGTACTTTTTTGTGTTTCAATTACAATTTTTTAAATATAAATAATGCTCCCCTTGTCAGTAAATATTGTGCAAGCGGTGCTGCGATAAGAAATGGGATGAGCAATGTAAAATGAATTGGACTTGGCCATGCCAAATTTAGGAAATCTGTACCTACAATTAAGGCTACGAGAAACGAAAGCTGTGTGATTGTGAAAATCCATAAACGATAGCGCTTAATAGGCCAAAATATCTTACGTTGCATCAAAACATAGTTCCATGCAGAAAAGAGAACCGTCATCATCGCAAGTTCAGGATGTGTAATGCCCAAGCTACCGCCTATTGTAACGATAAGTATTGCGCCAACAGCAATGCTGAAGCCAACCGGAAATGCCCGCTCAAACAGCGTCCGCAAAAAACGACCTTCGACTTTTGAAAAGTCTGATTCAAAGCTCAAGAAAAAAGAAGGAATTCCGACAAAAAAGGCAGTCAAAACAGTAAGTTGGATGGGTTCGAAAGGATAGACATTCCCCGCAAATAAAGTCAACACCGTTAAAGCTATTGAAAACATCATACGCACCATTAATAAGGAGCCTGTACGTGTTAAGTTATTAATCACGCGCCGTCCCTCATTAACAATATAAGGCATCGCCGAGAAGTTATTGTCCATCAAAATAAGGTTGGCGGTTTGTTTCGCTGCTTCACTCCCTTCACGCATGGCAATCGAACAATCAGCCTCCTTAAAGGCCAAAATATCATTGACACCATCTCCGGTCATCGCTACTGTGTGCCCTTGCTTCTTCAGGATTTGCACCATCATCTTTTTCTGTTGTGGGGAGACACGACCAAAAATTTGAAAATTTTCTACTGCAAACTCTAGTTCTGCCTCTGTTTTTAGTTGACTGGCATCAACATATTGCTCAGCATCCGGTAAGGAAACGGCCTTCGCAATTGCCGATACTGTCACAGGATCATCTCCGGAGATGATTTTACAACGTACACCTTGCTTTTTAAAATAGGCTAGGGTCTGTTTGGCATCGTCACGTAGAATATCAGAAATAACAATGAGCGCTTCTGCAGTTAAGTCTTCGGGAAGTTGATCTCTATCAAGTGCTTGTTTTGAGCAAGCCAAAACTAACACACGATAGCCCTTTTCTGCATACTTTTGTGCGTGCTCTTCTAAGACAGCATTTCCCTTAGGAAATAAAAACTGCCAAGCCCCTAAGTAAAAAGTACCTTCTGTAAATTCAACTGCACTGTATTTCCTCTCAGAAGAGAAGGGCAGCACTTGGGAAACATTGTAATCCTTTAATGAAGCAAAATACTTTCTTAAGGCTTGTGCGGTGATGTTTTGATCGGGAAGATTTTCTAGAAGATTCCCCATAACACGGGCAATGTGTGGCTCAGGATGTTCAGCCAAACTTTCAATATTTTCCACTTTCATTTCACCCGTCGTGATGGTTCCTGTTTTATCCAAACACAGCACATCCACACGTGCGAGTGCATCAATCGTATGTAGCTCTTGTACCAACACTTTTTGCTTCACTAAGTTGATAACCCCTAATGTTAAAGCCATACTGGTCAATAAAATCAAACCTTGAGGGAACATGCCCTCCAGAGCAGCAACTGTTCCTAGCACAGCTTGTTTGTGGCCCGTATCAATGACATAAAACAACTTGAGGTAAAGTAAAATCCCCAAGGGAATCATAATAAAACTCACGATACGTACAACTTTTGCCAAACTGTCACGCAACATTCGTTTCTGTTTCTTTATTTTTTGAGCTTCATGGGCCAATTGATGAATATAATTGTCTTTCCCTACATGAATAACCCGTGCAACTGCTGTCCCGCTGGTGACAAAACTGCCAGAAAAAAGTTCTGCATCTGCTTTTTTAGTCAGCGCGTCAGCCTCTCCAGTAAGCAGAGCTTCATTTACTTCCACTTGGCCTTCAATGATTTGACTGTCACATGGAATTTGATCTCCAAGTTCCAGAAGAATAATGTCATCAAGCACAAGCTCTTCTTGTTTGAGTTCCACCTGTTTTCCTTGGCGAAAAGTCTTGACTTTACTTGTATTCAATAAAGAGAGCTTGTCGAGCAAACGACGTGTCTTAATTTCCTGGTATAAACCAATGCCTGCATTCACAGCAACAACAATGATGAAAAGTGCATTTCGATGCGAGCCCACGGAAAGCACTAAAACAAAAAGGAAAATATTGATTAAGTTAAAAAAAGTCAGCAAATTACTCGCAAAAATCTGGCCGTATGTTTTACTGCTCTCGTTCTTTGCGATATTTACTTGACCTGATTTTAAACGTTTTTCAACTTCTTTTTGTGTCAAACCTTCATATTTAAATGGCATAAGCTCTCTCCTAACTCTTATTCTATCCTAACATCATTAGAGAAGCAAATACCTTACAATTTCGAAATAAAACCCCGTCCCAATAAGGACGAGGTGAGTGGGGTTACTTTGTTTGACGTGCCATCGAAGACTGCACATTAAATTTACGTTGAATAAGGAAGCGAATTCCCATCACAGCTGCCCCAAGAATAATTGTAATGTAAGGAGCAAGTACGATGTTGATGGATTTTGGCAAGAGGGCAACCAAGACAGAAACGCCTGCCCATGCCACCATTGCGACAGCTAACATCGCAAAACCTTTACCTTTTTTCTGTGGGCGTTGTGCACTGTAAAAGTATTTATACATCCAGTACATCACCAAACCAGCTAGAGCAGAAGAGGCCAGCGTTGTCAAAAGACCGTAAACACTTGCTTGTGGTTGGAAGAGACCCATCAGTCCCATTACCACTGAAATCACACCAAAGAAGAGTAATGCACTATCTAGCCACATCAAGAAGGGTGATTCATTTTTCGCTGTTTCCTGACGTTTTACCTTGTCTTCTTCAGGTTTATACTGTGTCGCAAATTCTATAGGTGCACCCAATAATTTGCGGGCCAGGATGCCTTCCTTTTGTCCTTCGATGATTTTAGGCAAGATTTCAGCGAGAATTGTTTTGATTTCCTCGTCTGATTTTCCTAAAAGCATCAATTGCTTTGTTACGTTATGTACATATTCGCTATTTTTGGCAGTGAGTTGCTCGATTAGATTTTCCATATCTCCTATTATATAAAATTTTTGGTGAAATTTGGAAATAAAACTTGATTTTTTTAATAAAAAAATGTTATACTAATTTGGTATGTTATTTTGAGGGTTTCTGTAAGAATTGTGTTTCAGATCTGAATTTTTAGAGATGCTCTTTAAAAAAAAGCATAAAATTTTTAAGGAGGAACCAAACCATGTCAAAAGAATGTTATTTTACTGGTCGTAAGACTGTATCAAGTAATAACCGTTCACACGCTATGAACCAAACTAAACGTGTAGTTAAACCTAATCTTCAAAAAGTTCAAATTCTTGAAAACGGTGAACTCAAAACTGTATGGGCTTCAGCTAAAGCATTGAAAAAATTGCCTGCAGGCGTTGAGCGTGTATAAATCATTAAGATTAATTAAAGCTAGTAAATATCATATTTACTAGTCTTTTTTTATTTCGTGAGAACACATTGAGAACAATATCAAAAGGAGGGACTATATTCCCTCCCTTTATTTTTATAAATCTTTTTTTAATTCTTTAATTAAACCTTTGAAATCATTATGTTCTTGTTCCAAAATATAGTATAGGATATCTCTATAAAGTTTATCGTATAAATTAGCTGTTTCTTCATCACCTAATTTTTCAACATTATCTTTATTTCTTTCATTTCCATGTCGAATATAGTAATTGTTTAAAACAAATCCTATTTCATCGCTCTTATTAATGTTGAACCTTGGTTCAAGATAGTTTGCTAACCTCTGAAGAATTTTACGTTTCTCAACAAGGTTGTTCTTATTACTAAAATGTGAATAACCTAACACTTCTAATGCGAGTTTCTCGTCATCTGGTAGGATCAAATCAGCAACCATTGCGACAGCCTCGTCATCTGGTACAACAATCCGTTTCCCATCATCAAGCGATATTATTTTTTGATTAGTTTTTTTCAGTATAGAGGAAATACTATCTAAAACAAATTTCATACCAGTTTCAGCCCCTCTGACCTCTAGACTAAGTAATTCAAAAATCATAAACACGATTACCTCAATCAGCAAGTCTAAGTCTTCTAGTTTCACATCAACAAATATCTCGTCTGGGTGCCTCACCTTTAAAACTTGTAAGAGTTTATCATAGGATATGATGCTTCCCCGTTTCTTAAAGTGCAAAAAATTTTCATCAACAACTTTCTTAAAAGTCGCAGAATAGCCAATTCTATCTTCAGTTATCTTTTTTTCATGAAAAAGAGTCCATAAATCACAGTACTCACTGAAAACATCGACTTCTTGATTTTCTAATAAATCCCAAATATTCTTCCTATCCACAACTCACCACCGTAATTTTTTCTTACTATTTCGATAATATTTTAGCACACCCCCCTTTCCTTTACAACATTTTCAAATATTTTACAATTGCCCAATAGAAAAGTGAGAAGAATAATTCCCCTCACAAAACTGTTTATCAAAAAAACACGTAAGACATTATCTTTTTTCCGATATCCCACCCTTTATATGTTGATTTCCACGAAAACCTGATGGTCGTGAATTGATTTCAGAAACCTCTATTTGTCCTTTAAATTTATCAGCAACATCTTTCATTGCATTAAACCTTAAATGAGAATACGTGCCAAGTGTCGTACGTATATCACCATGTCCTAGACGATTTTGCATTTCTAGGTCATTCATCCCTAGGGAAAGCATAAAGCTAGCATGAGAGTGCCTTAAATCATGCACACGTATCCTTTTTATGTTCGCATACTCACTATGTGTATCAATTATATGGCCGAGAAACGTTGTTCCAATTGGTAAGCCATCATACGAAAAAACAAATTCAATATTTCCAAATTGATTTTGTATTTGCTTCCATTCACTGAGATATTTTAGAGTCAACTCATCAAGATAAAGCAATCGGATACTAGAACTTGTTTTTGTATCGGTTATATACCATTCTCGTTTATTTTTGTAGTACATTGATTTATCAATTTTTATAGTTGCTTCTAAAAAATCAACATCAGTCCACTTTAGAGCCATTAGTTCACCTAACCGAAGTCCTGTCAAGAAAAGAAACCAAATTGCCGTAAATTTGAAACGCTCAAATATATCTGTTTTATCAAACGTAGAAATAAATTTCTCAAATTCTTCCTTTGTCCAGAAGTCAACTTTTGATTTTACCTTTTTTACGTTTCCAACTTTTCTAGCAACATTATGTTCAACTAGTTCTAAAGTAACAGCTAAATCTAATACCTGTTGCAGAATTTGATGTAAAGAGCGAATATAATTGTTAGATAAATTTTCAGCAAGTAGATCATTGTGCCATTTTTTTATCATAACTGGAGAAATATCAGTCAATTTTTTATTATAGAAAATATGCAAACGCCTCATTTTCCCCATTGCCTGGTCGAACGTCCTCAACCTAACTCGAGCCTTATAGTCAGGAATATAGTAGTCACTCATAAACTTTTCAAAACTCATAGTGCTATTTTGTGTTAAGGCTGTTTTGGAATAATTTGCACGAAATTCATCATGCCATTTTTTAGCAGCTTTTTGAGAAGTAAAACCTCGCTTTGTTTTTGTTACTCGCTTACCTGTATCATCATATCCTAAAGAGACTTTACTATACCATGTCCCTCTGAGCTTGTCTTGATAGACATTAGAAATCTTAGGCACTTTGGCTCACACTTTCAATATCAAGTTTAGATCCCAAAATTTCCTCTACACTCTCAATAGGAACACGTCCTAGCCCCTTCCCATTATAATATGCAAATCCCTTTTTAACCATAAGTGCTTTAGCTTGTTTTATAAGCATATAAGCTTGATACGGCCCAAAGCCTAATTTCATTAAATCTTGTTTTGTAATAAACATAATATTCCCCTTTATTTTTCTACTTTCGTAAATTCTTTATTTTCTAAAGCCAGTTTCAATTCTGACTCTATCATGCAAGTATAAAGCTTAGAACCTCGCTCATTTTGCTTTGCTGTGCCGTCTTCATTCATTTTCTGATACCATACTCCCGAACAGAAAGGCATGATGATATGTAATTGTTTTTGTTCTAGTCCATTTACTTTTTTTAAATACATTTCTGACTATCCTTTTCAAAAATTGTAATGCTTGCTATACCACTCAAAAGCGCCGTTCTCATGTTTTTTCAATTTTACTTTTTCTAAATCAACAATCTTTTGTCGCTTTCGATTGAGCACCGTTTCGTCTGCTATTTTTTTCAACCATTCAAAAGTCCATTCCTCTCCATATACTTCGAACATAGATTTAATAAATGCTGAATATTGCATTTGAAAATGTTTCATGCTACTTTCAAAATCAGATTTCCTTGATTTATTATTGACTTTCACATTATCCGAGCTTCCAAACACATCATAGAAAGGTTGATGAAACTGATAACTAATATGCCCTTCATCATCTTTGACCTCTTCATAAACTGCAACCTTAGATAACAAAAGGTTGATAGCTATATCATTTATAGCTTTTCCAACTGCTAACTCATCAATTACATCTTTTGCATAATGGTTTTTAAGCTCCATTTCATAACGATTTACAATTCCATATTCTTCAAGAGCTTCTTCAAAAGTTATATTTTCTTTTCTTGCTATTTCTTTAGCTTTTTCATACATCCTAAGAACAAAATTCCCACCACGAGAACCAAGTTCAATTGTTAATCCAAGAGAAACTCCCCGTTCATAATTTTCATGATTACCTAATTTTTTTAAATCAGTTTCTATTAAGCGCTCGAAGTCTTTTTTCATTCGTTGCTCAAAATCATGTAAATCATAGTTGCCATGTCCTTTGAATAGTTCATCAATAGTTAAGTCAAGTCGAGGATAATTTATTCGAGTATAGAGTTCTTTATCTTTAGCATAATCTGGATCAGTAACTAAAACAATCCAGTCAACCAAGGAAAATTCTCCTTGCTCCAGCAAAAATTCCTCCATTTCTGCAACTCCCTTACCAGTCAGTTCAAGCATTATTCCCTGTTCTGGTCTATCCGGTGACTTTAATATTTTGATATTACCACATGAGTAATTTTCATCATATCCAAGTAAGCCTTTCTCCTCATAGTGAAAATATTTTGGGTCAATTCCTAAAATACCTTTCATCACCTTTTCAATTGTGCTATCAAAGAAAGTCAATCTTATCCAATCAAAGTGAACATGAAGCTCAAAGTTCAATTTTTCATCAGCACTTTGTCCTAATGCTACCTTGATTTGTTTTTCAATTTCTTCAGTAATTTTGCGCTTATTTTTCAAATAGTTTTGAATAGTTACATGGCTCAAATTTACCTTCAAGCCAAATTCTCTTTGACTTAATCCAGTCCTTTCTATCAAGTTAGCTAAATCTTTAGCAGTCATGGGAACTTTATCCACGTTTTTCTCTTCCTAGCCGTTTCCACTACACCCACTTTTGGAAACGGGCAATTTTTTTCACAAGCCCTTTATTCATAAGGGGTTAGAGGGTAACTTCACCTCGTTTTCTGGTTTGGCTACACCCCGTATTACAGTACGGGGTGTTTGCGAAGTGTCAGCGTAGCCGACACCCCTTTAGTTTGTCCGTTCTTACGTCCTGCACAGACTTCTTCTGCTTCGCACAAAGTCTGTGACCGCAAGATCTACCTACACTAAGGAGCAAGCTTCCTTTTTATTCTGCTTTCCTCATACGAATAATTGCTCTACCTTCTGCATAGGTTTCCATAGCTTGTAAAGCAATATTTTGACGATAGCGTTCTTCTGCTTCCCACCGCTCCATTTTATCTTCCAATACCCTCGTATAACTCTCTGTCATGCTACAAAGGCTTTCGAACATTTTCCCATTTTCTTTTGTTTTCAAAAAATTTTCTTGAGTTGATTGACCTAAAAGCATTACATTTGCAATTATTCCAAGTCCTTTTTTTATTTCATCAATTTCAATTTTTTCTTCAATCATAATTTTCTACTTTCTTTTATTTACTCGTGTTCTCATACTGATAACAACAGCAAAGCAAAAAATATGTTATACTGGTGCTATACTATTTTGTAAGTCTCTTTCTTCTTGGTCGTGGAAAGAGTTTTTTTATTTTATATTCAATCTATAGGCAATACCTCTTTATTTTTCATAATACAATTGATATAATAAGATTATCGTAATTAACGATATATCCAGTATATCGTTAACGCCGATTTTTGTCAATCAATAAATCGGAAATAACGATTTTTATTTTGAAAGGGTTTCATATGGCTGCTTTAACAGAAAGATTAAAAGAACTTCGAAAACAAAAAAAATTAACTCAAAGAGAACTTGCTGAAGAAATTGGAGTTAAACAAAATTCCTATAGTGATTGGGAAAATGGGAAAAGTGAACCTAGTCTTGCAAAGCTTACCCAATTAGGTCACACTTTAGAGAGTACTATCGATTACTTGCTAGGCTATTCTGACGTAAACTACTGGGGAGCAACCGAACACTTTGATGAAGAAACGAGAACAGCTACCATAGGACAGCATTCTCAATACTATGACCTTGCAGAAGACTTTGAAAGTGATTTGTCTGCTCTAACAAGTCTTTCCAAATTTTTAGAAATTGAGCTTAACTCTAGCGAAAGTCAAAAAGTAAAAGATGAGTTTGCTAAATTCAAAAAAGACCCCTACCCCGAACTGGCAAAAGAACTTCGAATAAAATGGATTGATTTACTCACCCATGAGAACCGTATAGGAACTAATGAAACTAAAACAAGCAAAACTAATCTTAATGATTTATAGACGCCCTCTAATATACTAACCATTCAAAGTTATTCTGATTTTGAAATTAGCGAGCGTGTATAATTGGAAAAAATAAAAAAGCTAGTGAATCTTATTTACTGGTCTTTTTTTATTTTCTTCTCCTTCTTCAACACTTTAAAAACCAAAGGTCATGACTAACGCTTGATCTTTGGTTTTTTGCTTTCTCATAACTCTTTCGATTTAGGAGCTTTCCCTAAAGCACTTACAAGGCGAAATTGACCAAAAAACCAATAAAACAACTGTTCTATTTTACAAAATTATGATAAAATGAAGTGATACATAAATTATTATGGAGGAAAGTGCTGTATGATTCAACAGCACGCATATGAAAATGACCGTTACTATTAATACTCAACATGGTAATGTTGACATTGCAACAGATGTTATCGCTACTGTTGTAGGTGCAAGCACTACTGAAATTTTCGGCGTTGTCGGCATGACAAGCAAAAATGCTGTCAAAGACAATTTCCGTAATATCCTCGGACAAGAAAACTATTCTAAAGGTGTTGTCGTTACGACAACCGATAACCAAACAATCATTGGTGTTTATGTTGTTGTCAGCTATGGTGTTAAAATTAGCGAAGTTGCCAAAAACATCCAAGAACGTATCCGTTTCAATCTGGAAAATCAACTTGGCATTGTAGCAGCTAAAGTCAATGTATATGTACAAAATGTGAAGGTGGTCGAAGACTAGTGTCAAATATTAACGCAAGTAAATTTCAAGAAATGATTCAGGCGGCAGCAAGTCGCCTTAACGAACAAGCTGAATATGTCAATTCTCTGAATGTCTTTCCTGTCCCAGATGGAGATACAGGAACAAACATGGGAATGACAATCACAAATGGTGCCAAAGATGTCGCTGAAAAACCAGCCGAAACTGTTGGTCAAGTTGCTCAAATTCTTTCCAAAGGTTTGCTCATGGGGGCTCGTGGTAACTCTGGTGTTATCCTTAGTCAAATCTTCCGCGGTTTTGGACAATATGCTAAAGACTACGATGAACTTGATGGTATTCATTTAGCTAATGCCTTGCAAAACGGTGTTGAGGTCGCTTATAAAGCGGTTATGAAACCTGTTGAAGGGACAATCTTAACTGTTTCGCGCGGTGCTGCAGAACTTGCAAATCGTAAAAGCAATGAGACCGACGATGCAACAGCTATTATGGAAGCTGCTCTTGAAGGAGCTAAAATCGCTTTAGCGAAAACTCCAGATATGTTGCCGGTCCTTAAAGAAGTCGGTGTTGTCGATTCAGGTGGTCAAGGTTTAGTTTACATCTATGAAGGCTTCTTGATGGCTCTCAATGGTGAATTTGTCCCTGAAAATCCTGAACAAGGTTTAGGTGCTATGGACCGCATGATTAACCTTGAACACGAGTCTGAAACAAGTGTTGCGGGTGCTTCCACAAGCGATATCAAATACGGCTACTGTACAGAGATTATGGTCGAGTTAGGCCAAGGTCCAACAGCACGTGAGGGTTATGATCACGATAATTTCCAAGCCTACTTGGCCGGTATCGGTAATTCGCTTTTAGTTGTGGATGACGAAGAAATCGTTAAAGTCCATGTCCATACTGAAGATCCAGGTCTTGTTATGCAAGAAGGCCTTAAGTATGGTCGTTTGGTTAAGGTTAAAGTTGATAACATGCGTCTCCAAAACGAAGGCGTTGCTGAAAAAGAAAAAACAAACAACATCAGCACTTCTACTTCTAAATCTGACTGGGGCTTGATTGCCATCGCTGCTGGTGATGGTCTTGCTGATATTTTCCGTGAAATGGGTGTACAACATGTCGTTTCTGGTGGTCAAACAATGAACCCATCGACAGAAGATATCCTCAAAGCTATTGAAGCTGTCAATGCCGAAAAGGTTATTATTCTTCCGAATAATAAAAATATCTTCATGGCTGCCAAATCTGCCGCTGAAGTTTCAGATATTCCTGTTGAAGTGATTGAAACAGCGACTGTTCCTCAAGGTTTTACTGCTTTACTCAGCTTTGACCCAACAAAATCAATTGAAGAAAACAAAGAAAATATGACTGCTTCTTTAGCAGATGTACAATCTGGTTCAGTGACACAAGCTATTCGTGACACTAATATTGATGGTATTGACATTCACAAAAAAGATACACTTGGCATGGTCAATAATAAAATTGTCGCATCAACCAAAAAAATGAACGATGCCATCTTTGCTGCTTTTGAAAAAATGATTGATGAAGACAGCGAAATTGCAGCAATTTACATTGGTGAAGACGGTAAGAAATCAAATGCGGAACGTATTGCCAAAGAACTAGTAAAACGTTACCCAGAACTGGAAGTAGAGATTCATGATGGTAAGCAACCTGTTTATCCATACATCTTCTCTGTAGAATAAAACAAAAAAACTAGCCTCTCAATGCTAGTTTTTTTGTGTGTTTGTTTTCACGTGAAACATTTCTTTTTTATCAACCACACTGCCCATACACAAATTTCCTCGAAATTACAAGTAATTCGTGTTATACTTATTGTAATGTCAAATACTTTTTACATTCTCTTGAGGGAGCGCGCATGAAAACACTGAATACTGCCCGTATCGGCCAAATATATTATGTAAATAAAATAATAAAGTCTGAGCACGCGGGAAAACTTCGAGAGCTTGGGTTTGCCCCAGATAAGGAAGTCGTTTTACTTTCCATAGATGAGGAAAATGCGCGTTTAAAAATTGGTCAGACCCGTTTAGCGTTGAGCAGTTTCTACCTCAATACGATTTTAATTAAAGATGAACAATCAAATGAGGAACTTGTACCTCTCTCGTCTTTGAACATCGGTCAAAGTGGTGTGGTCCGATTACTCGAGGGGCAAGGCGAAATAAAGCGCCGGCTTATGGATATGGGGATTACGAGGGGAACAAGTATTTCTGTACATAAGCTTGCACCCCTAGGAGATCCTATGGAACTTCATCTGCGTGGTTATTCTCTTTCTTTAAGAAAGAAAGATGCTGAAAAAATAAAAATTGTTGTCCAAGACTAAAAGGAAATAAAGATGACTAAAATCGCTTTACTCGGAAACCCAAACAGTGGGAAAACAAGTATTTTCAATATATTAACCGGCAGTAATCAGCAGGTGGGAAACTGGCCAGGTGTGACAGTCGAGTGTAAAACGGGACGTTATAAAAAAGACAAAAACATCGCCATTCAAGATTTACCCGGAACTTACTCCCTCTCTCCTTATACTTTAGAAGAACAAGTCACACGAAATTATCTCAGAGAAACACCACCCGACGTAGTTCTCAATATTATAGATGCAACAAATCTCGAACGCTCACTGTACCTCACATTGCAGCTGATGGAGTTTAATATCCCTATCGTTATCGCTCTAAATATGAGCGACTTGCTAGAATATCAAGGTAAACAGATTGATATCGAAAAACTGTCTTACAGTTTAGGACTACCTGTTGTACTTACTAGTGCTTTAAAGAAGAAAGGTCTGGACGAAGCTATTCGAAAAGCTTGTCAGCCTCTTGAAGTTACTCCTTTAGATTATGACCACCGTCTTGAAAGTGCGTTGGCAGAAATTCAAGCAATTTGTCCTCAAGCAAAGAATCATTTTGAACAAATCAAACTTTTTGAAGGGGACAGTTTAGCTTTGGCCTCCCTCACTGCCTCACAAGGGCAAGAATTAGACGAAATAGTAGCAATCACCGAAAAAATTATGGGGGACGATCGGGAATCAATCATCGTCAACGAGCGCTATGATTTAATTGGTCAAATTGTGCGTTTGGTTGTTACAAGCACTCATAAAGGACAACTTAATGTAACAGATAAAATCGACCGCATCGTTACCCACAAATGGTTGGGGCTTCCTATTTTTATCCTTATCATGTGGCTCGTTTACTTTTTAGCGATACAGGTCATCGGTACACCCGCTAGCGATTGGCTCAATGATAACTTTTTTGGCAGCTTTCTGCCAGACGTTTTACACCAAGCAATGGATAGCTTGGCGATTGTTCCTTGGGTTCAATCTCTACTACTTGATGGTGTTCTCGCTGGAATTGGTGCTATCTTAGGCTTTGTTCCACAAATCTTTGTTCTTTTCCTCCTGTTAGGCTTTCTTGAAGATTCAGGCTACATGGCTCGTGTCGCATTTGTGATGGACCGTATCTTTAGAAGATTTGGCTTGTCAGGTAAATCCTTCATCCCCATGCTGATTTCTTCTGGCTGTGGTGTACCAGGAATTATGGCTACCCGTACCATTGAACAAGAAAGGGACAGAAAAATTACCATCATGGTGACCACTTTCATGCCTTGTTCAGCCAAGTTGCCGATTATTGCTTTAGTTTCAGGTGCCTTTTTTCACTCCACCAGTTGGGTTGCACCTAGCGCTTACTTCTTAGGCATGGCCATGATTATTCTTTCAGGAATTATTTTGAAAAAAACGAGAATGTTTGCAGGAGATACTTCCGCTTTCATCTTGGAATTACCTACTTACCATCTGCCTCATTTTCCAACGGTCTTTAAATATGCCTTTGATCGGGGACTGAGCTTTATTAAGCGCGCCGGGACAATTATTTTTGCGCTCAATGTTGCACTCTGGTTCTTGTCAAACTATAGTTTCACTTTGCACCAAGTCGAACCCGGCCAATCAATCTTGGCAACACTCGGAGGATACTTGAGCATTGTTTTTGCTCCTCTGGGCTTTGGAGAATGGAAAGCAACAGTAGCTACTTTGACTGGTCTAATTGCCAAAGAAACTATTGTCGGAACGATGAGCCAATTGTACGCCCAAGGTGCAGAGGCAGAAAATAACGGCCGAGCCATTTGGACTGCTCTACAAAACAGCTACACCCCACTGGCTGCTTATTCTTTACTTGTCTTCAACCTGTTATGCGCACCCTGTATTGCTGCGATTTCGGCAATTTATAAGGAAATGGGTGAAGTGAAATGGACCTTACGCGCTGTGGGCTTTCAAACTGCTGTGGCTTACAGCATGAGTTTTATCATTTATCAGTTGGGCTCTGCCTTTCTTACGCAGTCCATTAGCATCAGTACATTGCTAGCAGCACTTCTCTTGGTTTTCGGTCTTTATCTTATCTTCCGCCGGCCAAAATATACATCGAACAAGGAGGAACTTTCTCTTGAACTTAGCTAGTATCGTTCTTTTATCATTCATTTTAATCGCAGCATTCTTTTCAGTACGCAAAACAGTGCGGAGCAAAGGAGCTTGCGATGACTGTACAACTACAACCTGTCCTGTTAAGGGTATTTCTGCCTTAGAAAGCCCATCGAAAAAAGATTGTTGTGAATAAGAAAAAACCTTCCTTAAGAGAAGGTTTTTCTTATTCTCAGAGAACTAAAGCAAGCAACATGAGTACCGCTTGCAATAGCGAGAAGACCATTAATATTTTTACTGAAGCAATAAAAGTTTTACTTTTTACTTGTCTTTGGAGGTAAGGACGCGCTTGTTTGATAATGAAAGGCAAAAGTATAAACATGAGCAACATGAGTGGAGAGATCAGCCCCAGAACTACTGCCCCAACGATCGAGATATAAGCCAATATAATGGCTAATGTCCACCAGCGCAAAGCATTCTTTCTCCCGATGTAATGCACGATCGTATAACGATGATTACCTTCATCCTCTTCCAAATCACAAGTGTTATTCGCCAGCATCAAGTTAGCAATTAACAAGGTACTTGGTAAAGCAACAAGGAAGGTTGATGCCAAAGTTGCAAAATCCCAAACAAAAACAGCACTCGTATTGATATACACACAAATCAGAAAAATCAAGTAGCCCATTGTTAACCCACTGGCAAGCTCACCTACAGGTAAACTTGATAAGGGTTTCGGACCTGCCGAGTAAAAAATACCAATGAAATAGCAAAAAAGTCCTAACCAAAACACAGGCCAGCCCACAAGCCCTGCCACAATTAATCCTAAAATCAAGGAAAGAGAGAAGAAGAAAAGGAGCAAGCCCTTTATCAGTGAAAGGGATAGATTTTCCCGTCCAATGATATTGGTATTTTTCTTGTAATCTTCGGTATCTACAGCCTTATGGTAATCATTGTAGTTGTCCCAAATATCTACAAAGCAGTTAAAGCAGAACATAGCCACAAAATAGATGATTAATGGGCCAAAATTGGCTATTTGATAATGATAAAGTGAATAAGCAACTCCCAGTATAAAAGGAAAAACGCTCGCTGTTTTAGCTTTCAGCTCAATAAGCTCAGCAAATATTTTAAAGTTCATTTTTTAATAATTTCTTTGTAATAAGGTTTGGGTAACTTCCATCAAAATTTCGCGGTTACGAGATTCTGGGAATTTTTCTATTTCAAGTAGTGCTTGATCTGTAAGGTGTTTTGCTAAGAAAAGACTTCCTGTAATCCCTCCTAGATCAGTGACCAGTTCGGAAAATTGGATACATTCTTGACGACTCAGTCCTTCTGGCGCTTCCAGATAGGGCATGACTTTCTCAGGCGCTTCTTCTTTTGCCAGCAACAAGGGTAAGGTATAAATCCCCTGACGAAAATCGGTCAATATTGGTTTATCAGCTTCTTCTAAACCGACTGTAAAATTAAGTACATCATCATAAATCTGAAAAGCCAGACCAATCGCTAAGCCAATCTTTCGTGCAGACCGTTGCATCTGCTTATCACCACCAGAGAAATACACACCTTCTAAGCAAGCTAAACTCAAGAGCTCTGCAGTTTTACCACTGATAGCTTTAAGATAGCGTCTGATACTGTTGTCTGCATTAAAAGCGGATTGCATCTGTGTAAGTTCACCTTGAAGAATCTTTTTCATCGATCTTGCATTACGCGGCAAAAATGGTGTCGCAGCCATTGTTTCACAAAGCAACTCAAAATAAACCGTATAAATAAAATCACCTGTGTATACTGCAACATCCTTGCCAAATTGTGCTTCAACACTTGGCAGTCCTCGACGTAAAGGGGAATCATCAATAACATCATCATGGATCAGTGTTGCCGAATGTAACAACTCCAAACTGGCTGCTATTTTAACCAAACGTTCTTCGTCTTCTATCTCCTCATCAACTAAGCCAGAGAATAGAAAAAAAAGCGCTGGCCGAACCATTTTACCTCCGCGCGTCGTAAACTTTTGTAATGCGTCACGTATATCTGTATTATTTACCGCTAAACGTTCTGTCATCATAGTTTGTACTGCGATAAGTTTTTCCTTAATTTCAGGATAGTCCTGCCAAAAATCTAGCACTTTTTCCCCTTACTACCTTATATCTATCGTTTTTATATCTCTCTTATTCTAGCAAAATCCACCTTAAATTTCGATATAAACGACTCACTTTTTTCTCTTATTACTTATTATCGAATTTCAATAATATTTTGTTGTGGCAAGCGGTAACTTGCTTGACCTTTTGCTTCTGATGAACCCAGTACAACCAAGAGCTCTGGACGGTAACGTTTATCGACTTCGAGTATTTCGTTCACGCGCTCAGTGCGTTCAAAACCTAGAATAATATTGCCTTCATAACCTCTATTTTTGATGACATACATGAGATTCATCGTCACAAAGCCAATATTCAATGACAAATAACTTGCTTCCATCATCTCGTCCATATTTTCGAACATTTGTGGATAGCGACTATTGAAACGTTGCAGTTGTTCACTGTCCATTTCCCCAGCTCCGGTGCGTGCAATTTCACTAGAGCGTTCGGAAAGATTCGTGTCACTAAAGATAGCAATGACTGCTCCAGCTTCTTTCACTTGTTGACCATTTTTTCCATGCACAACGGATAGAAGTTCTTGACGTTTTTGTTCACTCTCAACAATGACAAAATGCCAAGGTTGAATATTATGTGCAGAAGGTGCTAAACTCGCAGCAGAAATAATCTGTTTCACATCTACTGTTGGTATTTTTTTACCGTCAAATGTTTTTACAGCGTGGCGCTCTTTATTAATTTTTACAAAATCCATGAATATCCTCCTCTCATTATTGTACCAAATTTGCATATTTTTAGTATACAAAAAAGGGGCAAATCCCCTCTATTATCCTATTTGTTATATTCTCGCAAAAATTGAGACAAAGCAGACAAACCCTTGCGTAATGTCTTCTCATCCGTACAATAGCCTAAACGTGCATAGCCTGGCAAGTCAAATCTATTCCCCGGTACTAAAAGGACGCCTTTATTTTTAAGCAAGGCCACGCAAAACTCTTCTGTTTGGGCCGGATCCAGCGCTTCAAATTTCACAAAACTTGTCGATACCGCTTTGGGATATATCATGGATACCAGGGGCTCATTTTCCACCCACTCCCGGAGTATCCGCAAATTATTAGTGACGATTTCTTTATTCCGCGCCAGTACTTGATCACGGTGCTTTAAGACTAAAGTCCCTAATGCATCGTCAAAGACGCCACAACAAATCATTGTATAATCGCGGTATTTTCGAAACTCATCTGCGAGCTTCTCATCTTGAGTCGCTACCCAACCTAAACGTACACCAGGTACAGAATATGTTTTAGAAAGTGAGTTCGTCGAGATACCTTTTTCATACAAGTCAACAATTGGCGCATAATCTTCCGAATCATCAAGAGGCAAATAAACCTCGTCGACCAAGACATAAGCCCCAACTGTTCGCGCCAGCTGAATGACCTCTTCCAAAAAGGCACGGTTTAAGGTTGTCCCCGTCGGATTATTGGCATTGTTCAAACAAATCATCTTTGTGTTTGGACGAATCATCTGACGGAGTTCCTCCAAGCGCGGATACCAGTTTTCTGATTCATAAATTTGCCAAAACTCAATTTCGGCTCCTAAAGAACGTGGGATATCATAAAGCTGCTGGTAGCTTGGATACTCTGCAATCACATGATCTCCCGGCTCGATCAATCCATACAAGACCAAATGATTGGCACCCGTTGCGCCATTTGTCGCCAAAATATTTTCTGGGGGAACTTTCGTATAAAGCTTGGCTACTTCTTGCTTAAATTCAGGAGAGCCTTCAATCCATCCGTAGTTAAATTTTTCCCGCATTAAGTGAGACATAAAACTTTGGCCCTTGTCTTCTTCCAGATTTAATATTTCCTGCAGTGTCATGGATGAAATCGTGGATTGAGCAATGTCATAAACTGCTTCTTTTTCCCATACATTGAGCCATTCTTCTACTCCAAAACCATCTATCTTCATATGTGCCCTCCTAAATATCAATAATAGTATAAGTATAGCATTGTGCATCCAGTATTTTAAAGCAATCTTCTATTGGAAAAAAGATTGTCTTTGTATTGTCATTGGGGTGTAACGTCATGATGTCATGCTCCTCAAGCATCTCTCGGTCAAAGTAAACATGCATATTATCCATTTTATTATCAACCAAACCATAAAGAGAAACAATCCCAGGCTGCAATCCCAACATGCTTTCCAAACGTTCTTCTGATACAAAGTGAAGTCGATTTACTCCAAGTATCTCCCCCAGTTTGTTCATTTCAACTCGCTTACTATCATCCATAATAACCATATAGAATTGCGTGGATTTTTTATTAGCCAAAACTAAAGTCTTTGACCTACAACCTTCATGACCTTCAATATATTGGTCAGATTCTTCTGTAGAATGACTGGCCGGATGCTCAACAATTTTATAGGGAATTTCGAGCTCAGCCATTAACTTCTCTACTTCTTTAAAGCTTCTCATTCAGCCTCCTCATATAAGAAAAAAGCCGCGCAAAACACGACCTTTTAAATTTTAATCAGCTACAATTGTTGTTCCTGAACCGTTCGCCAAGAAATCTTCAAGGTTTTCAAGGGAAGTAATTGTTGCGGCACGACCTGTACGTTCTACAAAAGCCATAGCTGCTTCCACTTTTGGCTTCATGGAGCCTGCAGCAAATTGGCCATCTTCCAAGTAGGCACCAATTTCAGACAAAGTAACTTTTTCCAATTTCTTTTGATCTGGAGTATTGTAATTGACAAAAACATTGTCTACACCTGTCAAAATCACCAACTCATCACCATCTACAAGTTCTGCAAGTTTAGCTGCTGAAAAGTCCTTGTCAATAACAGCTTCCACACCTGTATATGTGCCATCTTCATTCGCAACTACAGGAATGCCGCCGCCGCCTGATACGGTAGTTAAAACCGCAGCATCTAGCAATGGCTTGATAGCTTCTGCTTCTACAATACGTTCTGGTTTTGGACTGGCAACGACACGACGATACCCGCGGCCTGAATCTTCGACAAATTTCCAATCAGGATATTGTTCCAACATTTTGTTCATTTGTGCTTCATCATAAAATGGGCCAATCGGTTTTGTTGGGTTTTCAAATGCAGGATCATGACTGTCCACCACGACACGTGTGACAACAGAAGCAACAGGAATACGTTCCAAGCCTTCTTTAATCAAAGCTTTAGTAAAGGCTTGAGTCATCCAGTATCCAATTTGTCCTTGAGTCATAGCCACAGCTGTATCTAGAGGCATGGCAGGATTTTTAGCACTGTCTGATCCCAGTTGTTGCAACAGCAAGTTACCAACCTGAGGACCGTTACCATGGGTAACAACTATTTCCACATCGTTATCTTTAATAAGCGGGATCAATTGACGAGCTGTAACTTCAAGCGCTTCTTGTTGTGCTTGAGCTGTTGGATCATCTGTCAAAATAGCGTTACCGCCAAGAGCAACTACAATACGTCTAACCATAATTAATATCTCCTATATTTATATCATTGAAGCGCTTACTTTGCGCTTGAAAGAATAAAACTTTTGATTGCTCAAAAATTTTACTCTAAATTTTCTTTTTAAATACCAAGTAACTCTCTCAAACCAAACTGATTAGCAAGCAAGCCATAAAGTGCGAGCAAAGCAGCAAGAGTAAAGATAATGATCGCAACCCATTCGCCTGTTGAAATCGTTCTGTTGTTTTCACGTTTTGCACGGATATAGAGGACAAAACCAACCACATACAGAATAGAAGCCATCCAGACAAACTGCCAGCCACTCAGATAGAGGGCAATAACTTGGAATGCCATGGCAAAGAAACCAATCAAAACATTTTTCGTTGATTTTTCAACCAAACCAACTTTTAATAGATATGCCCCGACAAGAGCGTAGCAGACCATAATTACTGCAGTACAGAGGTAAACAAAGACATTATAAGCATCTGAGGCAAAGTAAGTAATAATGATAAAGAGTTGTACAAAACCTTGAGTCAAAAGCAATGAATTAACAGGTGCACCAGCTTCATTTTCTTTACCAAACCATGCAGGCAAGAGCTTTTGTGAAGCCAACTGAGAAGTTGACTCAACTGGAAGCATCGTCCATGATAACCAAGCGCCGAGAAGTGAGATGATAAGCCCGATGGCCATCAAATTACCACCCCAAGGGCCAACCATTTCACGTAAGATACCCACCATACCTGGTTGCGGCATACTTGCAAGTTGGGCTTGATCCAAGTACCCATAAGGTAAGAGCGAGAGCAAGATATAAATCACAAGCAAAGTGAACAATCCAATAATTGAAGCTTTACCAGCATCTGATTTTTTCTTCGCGCGGTCGCCCATCATTGCCGCACCTTCAATACCCACGAACACCCAGATCATAACCATCAAGGAACTTTGAATCTGTCCGACTAATCCTGAGGCTGTCATATGAGTAAATGCTGCTGATCCATCTGCATTAATGACGACATTTTGCCAAAAATGCTCTGTAAAGACGCCTGCTCTAAACATAACAATAGCTACAACAGCAAAAATTGCGATTGGAATTAATTTAGCAATGAGCACAATAGCATTAATTACTGCTGCTCCTTCAACTCCACGAATAACAAGTGCAGTTAACGACCATGACACGACTGAAACAACGATGACTGATAAAAAGGTCAAAGAACCGTCTTCATTAGCAAAAATACCAGGAAAGAAATAATTGACAGACGTCATCATCAAGACAGCAAAAGCCACGTTACCTGCCCAAGCGGACAACCAATAACCCCAACCTGATAAGAAGCCGGCAAAATCACCGAATCCTGCGCGGGCATAATCTGAGACACCGGAGAGTTCTGGTTTATTAACCACGAGATGATTTAAGCTCAAAACGAGCATAAGAATACCAAAACCAATAAAGAGCCATGAAATGACCACACCACCTGGTGTAGCTCCATTTGCCAAGTCGTTCGAGAGGTTAAATACCCCACCACCGATAGCTCCGGATACGATAATTGCTACGAGGGCCATGAGCCCTATTCCTTTTTTGTTTTCTACTTCCATATTACTTCCTATTTTTTTCATAAAGTCATATGCTTTAAAAAAGTCTCCAATTATGAAAATATACGAGGTCTGACCTTTTCAAAACAAGAGTTATAGAGGGAACCAAAAATATTTTTTCCAGATTTGTGCAAACTTCCCACCGGTATTAGGAAGTGGAAAGTCTGTCAAATCCGGAAAAAATCAAATTCAAAATTTATTATTTGATACTTGGTACATCTGGAATGAAGAGGTTACCCAAAGTTGCTGCCATAATTGCTTTGATAGAGTGCATACGGTTTTCAGCTTCTTCAAATTGACGTGCATATTTAGAACGGAACACTTCGTCAGTAACTTCCATTTCAGTCAAGCCATACTCTTCTTTAATTTCTTTACCGTATTCAGTTTCAGTATCGTGGAAAGCTGGCAAGCAGTGCATGAAGATCAGTTCTTCATCTGGAGTTCCAGTCAATTTCATCATATCCATTGTGATACGGTATGGAGTGAGAAGTTCTACACGTTCTTCCCAGTTTGATTCACCCATTGATACCCATACGTCTGAGTAGATAATGTTTGCGCCTTTAACCCCTGCTTCAATATCTGCAGTTGTTTCTGGTTTTGCACCTGATTCAGCTGCAAATTTACGCGCAATTTCCATAACTTCTTCTGAAGGTTGAAGTGATTCAGGCGCTACGATAGTCACGCTAACTCCAAGCATCGCTCCTGTGACGATAAGAGAGTTAGCCATGTTGTTACGACCATCACCAACATAAGCCAATTTAAGACCTTTAAGGTAACCAAATTCTTCTTTGATTGTCATATAGTCTGCAATCATTTGAGTTGGGTGCCAATCATCAGTCAAACCATTCCATACGGGAACACCTGAGTATTTTGCCAAGTCTTCAACTTCTTTTTGTGAGAAACCACGACGTTCAATCGCATCAAACATTGAGCCAAGAACACGCGCTGTATCTTCAGTAGATTCTTTGATACCAAGTTGAATGTCATCTTTACCAAGGTATTCTGGGTGAGCACCGAGGTCGATAGCTGCTGTTGTAAATGCGGCACGCGTACGTGTAGATGTCTTAGCAAAAAGTAAAGCAATGTTTTTTCCTTCAAGATAATGGTGAGGAATATTATTTTTCTTCAACGCTTTTAAGTGAATAGCGAAGTCAACAAGATATTGAATTTCTGCAGGTGTAAAATCTTTTTCTGCTAAAAATGAACGGCCTTGGAAAACTGAGTTAATTTTTGGTGTTTGCATTTAATTTTCTCCTAAATATAAATTTTGTATTTTTTGAAATAAGGACATTTGCTTGTGTTGTAAGCAATAAGATGTCAACGAGGTTGACAGAGCTGTAAACCAAGCAAATAGAGGGCGGACATCTGATTAAATATCTTCGCGCCACAATGGTTGAGACATACAACGTGCTCCACCACGACCACGTGCTAACTCGCTTGAAAGAATTTCATGTACTTTGATACCGTGTTCTTTAAGTAATTCGATTGTGACATAGTTACGGTCATAAGTAACAATTTCACCTGGAGCAATCGCTAATGTATTTGAACCATCATTCCATTGTTCACGAGGGGCAACGATTGGGTCACCATTACCACATTCAATCAAGTCAAGTTCTGAGAGTTCCAACACTTTCTTAAGAGCAACTTTTAGGTCTGTCAAATGTTCAATTTCCACATCTCCATCTTTACCTGGACGTAAGATGAATGCATTGATATTTCCAGAGCCATCAAAGATTCCTGGGAAAACTGTAAACTGATCATGATTAATCATTGTAAATACAGTATCCAAGTGCATCATCGCGTGATTATGTGGAATTTCAACAGCAAGTACAGTGTCAAAGGTTGACAATGGGTTTGCAAACAATTCTTTAGCTAAAGCTTGAATTGTCTTAGATGAAGTACGTTCAGAAACACCAATAGCTACGGTATGTTTGTTTAATACGAGTTCATCACCACCTTCAATACGAGTTGTATGGTTACGGTCACGCCAAATTGGAGTGTCTTTAAAACGTGGGTGGTTTGCCATTACATATTCTGTAATCAATGATTCTGGTTGACGTGCTGGGAAAGTCATTTTGTTAATGGTCATCCCTACACCCATAGATGCTTGTGGGTCACGCGTAAAGTAAGCATTTGGCAATGGATTGAGATAGAAATGGTTTTCAGCATCAGAACCGGCCATATCGCTAAGAACTGTACGTTTTAGATCCAATTCATTTTTACGAACACCTGCATAAATCTTGTCAACCATTGCTTTTGTATCCATGCTTGTCAAGTACTCTGTCAAACCTTCAAGTGTACGTCCTGGGCGATAGCCCGCTTCATGCAAGAGTCGAGCCAAGAAATCTTTTTTAACGCTTTCAGTTTGAAAAACATCTGCGGCAAGATCTTCTATATAGACTGTTTCGGCTCCATTATCACGCAATGTTTGAGCAAAGAAATCGTGTTCCTTCTGAGCAATTTTCAAGTAAGGGATATCATCAAACAAGAGCTGATGCATTGTGTCTGGTGTGATGTTTTCGACTTCAGCACCTGGACGATGAAGGAGAACTGATTTAAGTTTTCCGATTTCTGAGTTGACATTGATTGCTTTTTCCATGAGATAAGCATCCTTTCTTTTATATAAAACTATATATTAAAATTGTAAAAGCGCTTTCAACATCTTTTATTATAGTCTAATCTTTTTTTGAATGCAAATGGAACACTATTATAATAATGCGCTTTCATTTTATAAAAAATAATAAATATACAAAAAGAAACCAGCAATACCAAGGTTGAGCCTTTATGCTGGTTTTTTTATTTTTTTATTACTTTTCTTTATTTTTTCTAATTTGCTTGCTTCTGAGTTGTCCGCAAGCGGCATCAATGTCTGTACCGTGCTCTTGGCGCACAACACAGTTGATACCATTTTTCTTGAGCACATCGTAAAATTTCGCCGTATCATTTCGTGTTGAACGTTCATATTTGATATGTTCAGCAACAGGGTTATAGGGAATCAGATTGACATACGAAAGTTTATTTCGGGGTTTTATTAAATCAGCTAATTCTTGAGCAATTTCCGGAGTATCATTTTCTCCAGAAAGCATGATGTACTCATAGGTTACCCGACGATTTGTTGTTTCAGTATAATAATCGATTGCATCAAAAAGTTTTTCGAGTGGTGCGCTACGTGTGATACGCATCAGACTTGTGCGTAAATCATTGTTTGGTGCGTGTAAAGAAATAGCCAAGTTCACCTGTAAGTTTTCATTTGCAAACTCTTTAATTTTTGCTGGCATGAAACCACAGGTTGACACTGTAATATGACGTGCCCCAATAGCAAGGCCATTATCATCATTGATCGTACGTAAAAAGTTCATCAAGTTTACATAGTTGTCAAAGGGTTCACCGATACCCATAACTACAACATGAGAAACACGCTCATCTTGGCCTTTTTCATCAAAGTATTTTTGGACCAACATGATTTGAGCGACTATCTCTCCAGCTGTCACGTCACGCTCTTTTTTTAGAATACCAGAGGCACAGAACGTACATCCCATGTTACACCCCACCTGTGTAGTCACACATACAGATAAACCATAGGATTGGCGCATCAACACAGTTTCAATCATCATTTTATCTGGTAACATAAAAAGATACTTAACTGTGCCATCTTCTGACTCTTGTACAACGACTTGCTCCAAAGGATTCATAATAAAATGTGCATTCAACTTTGCAATAAAATCCTTGGAGAGGTTTGTCATTTCTTCAAACGTTTGGACACGTTTTCGGTAAAGCCAATCCCATACTTGGGTTGCACGAAATTTTTTTTCACCATTTTCAATTGCCCAATCAATAAGTTGATCACGTGTTAAGCCGTAAATTGTTTGTTTTTCCATTATATCTCCGATAGTTTTCACAAAAAAATTTTTGAGGGAACTTTTTTGCATATTATTCAATAACTTTTTAGACACATTTATAACGTTTGTCTATTTTATTTTTTTGAACGTTCTCGTATTACAAAATTAGATTTAGAGGGTATATCTTTCTCATTTTTCTCATTTTGTTTTATTTTAGCAGGCTTTTTGCCTGATTTATCGCGAATCTCAAAAGTCTTTTTCTCATTTTTCTTTTGCTTTTCTTGAGTACTCCGATTTTTGTTGCGATTATTACGACGTCGTGGTTTTTCAAATTTCGGTTGTCGCGGCTTATCTTCAAAAACACGTTCTGATGTGTAAGCTTCATCTTGTGAGCGGACACGACGTAAAACAAAGTAGGCACAGCCATAATTGCAATATTCATTGAGATAATCTTCCAGTCGATCAATCTTGTTTTCAGATTGCATTTTTTTTCGACTCACTGAGAAAAAACCTTTTAAACGGAGCTGCTCAAAGCCCCAATCTCCCACAATGTAATCATACTTATCGAAAATATCACTAAATCGCTGCTCCAGCTTTTCAGCATCGAACCCTTCACGATAATTGTAAACCAGATGAAAAGTCTTACCACCTACTTTTACAATGTCTTCTGTAGCAGTCACCTGCTCGCCAGGAAAACGATTATAATTTAATTTTGATTCGTCAACTTCTTTTGGCACTTTCCTCTCCCTTTCTCTTTTTGTTCATTTTCTCGTTTTTTAATTCATTTGCTACTATTTCTCGTAGAAAATACGGAAAAAGTATTTCTGTTTTCTCTTGTTTTTTCAATAAAGGGAAATACCAAGCAAAGAGATACTGATCAGGGACGACTATGCTATAAGACTCCGCATCGCGCACAGCCGTATTTCTATAATAAAATCTCCCTCTATCGAAACTTATTCCCTGAAAGATAAGCTGCCCAAATCGTTTCCCTCGAAAACCCATACCGCGAATGTTTTGTCCCGACAGCATTGCAGATACATCAAGCATTTCACGTAAAACTTCTTTCAGTTCCTCCCCCCGCATCGTAAGCCGCACTAAACGCATGGAATGGGGCAGAAATTGGTGTAAATCGTCTAAAGTAAGTTGGCTTGGCAATGCTTCCGTAACTAAGAGTCCAGTATTGAAAACACAAGCACCCACCTTGCCATATCGGGCAAGTAACTCCGCAATAAAATAGCTTGCCTCATAGTCAGGATAAACATTGGTCAAGCTCTGCGGTATTTCGGCGACAGTTCTGCCTTGCAACATTTTCCGCCCTTCCAATTCCCACGAGTTGATATGTAAAGCGTCACTTTTTTCTTTTTTCAGCGTATTGGTAGCAATCGTGGAAATTTCTGAAGCAATTATTTTATTATTTTGATCAAAGGTAAGATTGATTTCACCGACATGCTCTCCATATCTTCCAGCAGCTGCAAGTAAGGTTCCGTGTAACTCGGCTCCGTGTTCAAAAAGATGATGCGTATGGCTTCCAATAATTAAATCGATGTCGTAATTTTTGGCGATTTTTTCATCAACGGCCTTACCCAAATGACTCAAAAGAATCGTAAAGTCACAATCCAGTGGCAAGAGCTGATCCAAGCAAACAAAAGGATCAACAATATCCCAACCTGCTTGTAAATAGGCGAGATAAGGAGCTGTCAAGCCAAGAATTCCAATACGCATCCCCCAACTGCTCTTTATAATTTTAGGGCCTTGGGTAAAAGGCATATTCGTGATATTTGAAAGCAAGATATCAAAGTCTGCTTGATTATATAAACGGCTTAGCATATCATGAGTTAAGCCTAAACCTTCATTGTTGCCGAGGGTCGCTGCTGTCAAATCCAGCTCATTCATCAAAGCAACATTAATCTGCCCTCCTGTTGCCTCCGTTAAAGGATGTACCCGATCAACATTATCCCCTAAGTCAAAGCGTAAGACATCTGGATGCCCAACTGATTTTTCCGCAAAAAAACGCTCAATCACTGGAAATCGTTCCAAATGCGAGTGCAAATCGTTCAAGTGAATAATGCGCAATGAATTCATTTTACCATTATAGCACAAAAAAGACCGCTAAAGCGGTAGTTTTTGTACTTTTTATACTTACGCCTTTCAATCAAAAGAAAGACATTATTCCTATTTTCCTGTGGAACCAAAGCCGCCAGTTCGTGTAGATTTAGTCACTTCTTCGTCTCCATCAGCAACCAAGAAAGGCATAAAGACCGCTTGGACAATTCTCTCACCTTTTTCCAAGACTACTTCTGATTCCGTAATATTTTGCATTTGAGCAAATATCTCGCCTTCATTGCCTGGGTTATTATAATAGTCACCGTCAATGACGCCTACTGAGTTAATCATCACTAAACCTTTTTTACGCGGGTTTGATGAGCGATCATAGAGATACAGAACTTCTCCTGCTTGCATATATGCCTTCAGTCCTGTCGAAACCAGCTTGATTTCCCCAGGGTTAATGGTAATATTTTCAGCCACAGATAAGTCATAGCCTGCCGCATGCTTGGTAGCACGTCTCGGTAATTCTAGGTTTTCATTTTTGTATTTACTTACTATTTCAAATCCACGAGTTTTCATAATTACTCCTTATTGCTTATTTTAATCTATTTATTTTATAAATGGCAAAATCAGAAAAACGATAAATAAAACAACAACCGTTACCCCTGATAAAATTCGATTTTGCATGGGTATAGAATTTTTGAAATATTTGGGTGGAAACACAGGAGCTAAAAGAAGCCCACCCACTGCTCCTCCAACATGTGACCAAATATTGACGGAGCTAAGATTAAACATATTAAAGAATAGATTAATCGCAATCAAGATGGTAAAGGTCTTACCAATCTGTTTTAGCATCGGGTGCCCTGTAAAAAAGCCTATCCCTGCAATAGCTGCAAAAAGACCAAAGATTGAAGTTGATGCTCCTGCAGATAAGGAATTGGGCGAAAAGATAAAGGTTGCTGCATTGCCAAAAATTCCTGAAAGAATATATATCAAACTGAAATTAAGACTCCCAAATACAGCTTCAACCTGACGGCCGATAAAAAAGAGCGTCAGAGTATTCATGAGGAAGTGTGTCCATCCAATATGAATAAAAATTGGTGTAACGAGGCGCCACAATTGAGTTGGATCAGCTAAAATGGCTGGTGGGAATAATGCACCAGTATTAAAAAGGTTAATTGCCGAGGTTGCAGCTAAACCATAACGTAAAAATTGATAAAGCCAAACCATCGTTGTTAAAAGTGATAAAATATAAGTCGCTTTATGCTTCATAAAGTCTTTTTTTATCATATCAATGTTCATAAGTAAATATTTCTCCTATGCTTATATCATGAGGTTCTGGATGAAAGTCTTTGTGCTGGAAATCATAACATAGACTCACTGTTTGTCCAGAAAAGCTTGTCAGATAACGGTCATAATATCCCGCGCCAAAACCAATCCGATAGCCTTCCTTATTCCAAGCCAAGCCGGGGACCAAAATTAAATCAGGCACAACTTCGTTTTTAGACTTAGGTTCTAGTATACCAAATTTTGTGCGTTCTAAGTCATTTTTGTCGTATTTTACAAAAATCATGTGACGATCAGCCAAAGTTTTTGGTATAACGATTTGTTTATCGTCCTGCTCGAAAAGGGGATGCAAATCAAATTCAAACTCTTGCGGCATGTAGAGCGCCACGGTTTTTGCGCTTTTCCATTGTTCAGATTCAAGCAGTTTTGTAATAATTTTCTGACTTTGGTGGCTTTTGTCAGCAAAATCAAAACTTTTCAGTAAATTTATCATTTCTTTTCGAATTAGCGCTTTCTTTTCCATACTTTATATGGTATCATAAAGCTGTAAGTTTTTTTCAAGTTAACGTTTATGCTTTTTGTTACACGCTTTCCGAAGATAAGATTTACCAAACTAAAGAAAGGATGTATTCAAATGGCACAAGGAACTGTAAAATGGTTTAACGCTACTAAAGGTTTTGGCTTCATTACAACTGAAGAAGGCAACGATGTATTCGTACACTTCTCAGCTATTCAAACTGATGGCTTCAAAACTCTTGATGAAGGCCAAAAAGTTAGCTTTGATCTTGAAGAAGGCCCACGTGGACCTCAAGCAATCAACGTTACTAAATAATGGTAATTAAAGCACCTTTACGGTGCTTTTTCTTTTTGTTTAAAGACCACAATAAAAGCAGTTATGCTATTGTTTTATATATATAAAAAGTTTACAATGTATAAAGCAAAGAATTTAGGAATATTATGAAAGATTTAACAAAAGGAAACATTCTCAAAGGTTTAATTACCTTCACCCTTCCCCTGCTCTTGGGAAACTTTTTTCAAGTGCTCTATAATACTGCAGACACACTGATTGTTGGTCAAACGCTAGGAAAAAATGCTCTTGCGTCAGTGGGTGCTACGGGTTCCATCAACTTTTTAATCGTTGGTTTTGCTCAAGGAATGACCGCAGGGCTTACGATTATTACTGCGCAACGCTTTGGTGCAAAAGACGCACATGCTGTCAAAAAGTCCTTTGTGACAGGGCTGTATTTTACGATAGCTATCTCACTCTTGCTCAGTGTCTTGTCTGTTCTGTTTGTGGGTCAGTTGCTGCAACTTATGCAGACTCCCGCTGAGATTTACCAAGGCGCACATACTTTTTTAAGCATTATGTTAGGCGGACTTACAGCGACAACACTGTATGCTTATTATTCAAATGCACTGCGCGCACTGGGTGATTCCAAGACACCACTTTATGCACTTATCGTCGCCAGTATTTTAAATATAGGCTTTGAATACTTCGCAATCCTCGTTCTCCATTTAGGCTTAGCAGGAGCAAGTGCAGCTACCATTTTAGCCCAATGTATCTCTGTTCTCTATCTCGTTTTACATATTAAACGAAAGGTGCCTGAGTTACACCTTAATCGAAAACTTCTTGCTTACGATTCCCAAGAAATACGCACACATGCACGCCTGAGTATCCCCATGGGATTTCAGTCTAGTATTATCGCTATTGGTTCTATTACACTTCAAGTAGCACTTAACACTATGGGCACAAACGCTGTCGCAACTCAAGCTATTGTATCTAAGATTGATCAAATCGCGATGTTGCCAATGATGTCGATTGGACTTGCTATGGCTACCTTTGGGGCCCAAAACTTTGGTGCAAAACAATACCGCCGCATAAATCAAGGGCTTTTCCAAGCTCTTCTCATTGCTGTTTCCTGGGCGATTGGCTTCGCCATTCTTTTGGTAAGTTTGAACTACTACTTCACGACTGCTTTTATCTCACCGAGTCAAACAGCTGTTATCGATATGGCTAGACATTACTATGTTGTGAATGGTGGCTTCTATTGGCTACTTGCTATTCTCTTCGTCACGCGCTCCACACTACAAGGTTTGGGCAATGCGCGCATTCCGACGATTTGTGGCGTGGCAGAACTGGTCATGCGTGCCGCAGTGGCCATCATCGGAGTTAACCTCTTAAATTACACCGTCATTATTTCATCCAACCCAGCTGCTTGGATAGGATCAACTGCTATTTTGATTCCTACAACCATTCGCATGGTTCGCCGCTTTAATCGTGAAAATATACAAGAAAAAATCGTTCTTCCTTGAACGATTTTTTTATTAGTCTTTATCTAATTCTTGATAGAGCAGTTTTTGTGCTACTGTCGGATTAGCTTGTCCTTTTGTTGCTTTCATTAACTGACCAACTAAAGCCTTAGCTGCATTTTCTTTACCACCACGGTAATCCGCAACAGATTGCTCATTTTTAGCAAACACTTCATGAATAATTGGCAAGAGTACAGCTGGATCAGAGATTTGAACCAAGCCGGCCTTTTTAACGAAATCTTCTGCTGAACCGCCATTTTTAGCTAATTCGAGGAAGACTTTTTTCGCAATTTTCGATGAAATTGTCCCATCCGCAATCAAACGCAACATTTCTGTGAGATTTTCTGGCGTTAAGTGAATATCTTTAAGTTCCAGATGCGCTGTGTTCAAGTACTGAGCAACCTCACCTTGAAGCCAGTTGGATACCAATTTGGCATCACCACCTAATTTCACAGCTGCTTCAAAGAAATCAGAGACATCTTTTGAGCTTGTCAACTGGCGTGCATCGTATTCACTGAGACCCATTTCCTCTACATAACGTACACGGCGCGCTGCTGCAAACTCAGGAAGTTCAGCACGTACTTCATCAATCCAAGCTTCAGAAATTTCAACACGTGGCAAATCTGGTTCTGGGAAATAACGGTAATCAGAAGCACCTTCTTTAACACGCATCAAGATCGTTTCACCTGTTTTATCATCAAAACGGCGTGTTTCTTGACGAATTTCACCACCAGCACGCAGAATCTTCGCTTGGCGATCAATTTCAAAGGCTAAGGCTTTCTTGACATTACTGAAAGAGTTCATGTTCTTCACTTCTGTTTTAACACCAAACTCTTCTTGGCCATAAGGACGCAATGAAATGTTGGCATCGCAGCGCATAGAACCCTCTTCCATCTTCACATCAGAAATACCTGTATAGAGGATTAATTCACGTAAGGCGGTCAAATAAGCATAAGCTTCATCAGCGCTTCGCATATCTGGCTCAGAGACGATTTCAATCAATGGTACCCCTTGACGGTTCAAATCAACATAAGAATAGCCATCTGTTCCGTGCGTATTTTTACCGGCATCTTCTTCAATATGTGCACGCTCAATACGCACCGTCGATTTTGTACCGTCTTCAAGCTCAATTTCAATAGAGCCGTTGTAGCCAATAGGTTCATCTGCTTGCGAAATTTGGTAGGCTTTCGGGTTATCAGGGTAAAAATAATTTTTACGATCAAAATGCATACTCTTTTGAATTGACATATTCATAGCAAGAGAAGCCTTCATCCCTGCCACTACAACACCTTTATTCAGTGTCGGTAAAACCCCTGGCATCCCCCAATCAATAACATTGGTATTCACATTTGGTTCAGAACCAAATTCAGCTGGAGTTGGGCTGTAAATTTTTGAGTTCGTATTTAACTCAACATGGACTTCAAGTCCAATGACTGTTTCAAAGTTCATCTTATTTTGCCCCTCCTTCTGTAAAGATAATTGGTTTTTTCTTATGATGATCTGTCGTTGCTTCAAAAGCTGCTGCGACTTGATAAATTGTTTCCTCATCGTAACGTTTACCAATCAATTGCATCCCAACAGGTAAACCTTCAACATAACCCGCCGGAATCGAAATTCCTGGTAATCCCGCCAAGTTGACTGGAATGGTTAAGATATCTGAAAGATACATTTGAACAGGGTCTTTTGATTTTTCATCAAAGCCAAAAGCAACTGTTGGTGCTGTTGGGCCAAGAATCAAGTCATAATCAGCAAACACTTTATTAAAGTCTTCAATAATCAGTGTACGCACTTGACCAGCTTTTTTAAAGTGCTTGTCATAGGCACCTGCAGAAAGACTAAATGTCCCCAGCATAATACGACGTTTGACCTCATCACCAAAGCCTTCTGAGCGTGATTTCACATAGACATCTTCAAGATTTTCAATATCCTGTGCACGATAACCATAACGAATACCATCGAAACGTTGAAGATTTGAGCTTGCTTCTGAAGAAGCGATGATGTAGTAAACAGCTACCCCATACTTGCTATGTGGCAAGCTCACTTCTTCAACAATAGCGCCTAAAGATTCTAAGTGTTTCGCTGCCGCCATAATTTGCTCTTTAACGGCTAGATCAATGCCTTCGCCAAAGTATTCTTTAGGTAAAGCAATCTTCATTCCTTTAATGTCTTGCCCAATTTTTGAACCAAAATCTGGCACAGCTACTTCTGAACTTGTGGCATCTTTAGCATCACTACCTGAGATAACATTTAAAAGTTGTGCATTCTCTTCAACAGTAGCTGAAAACGGACCAATTTGGTCAAGCGAACTCGAAAAAGCAATTAAACCATAACGCGAAACTCGTCCGTAAGTTGGTTTCAGACCCACGATACCACTGAAAGAAGCCGGCTGACGAATCGACCCACCTGTATCGGACCCCAATGACAAGCGTACTTGTCCACTCGCAACAGCACTCGCTGAACCTGACGATGAACCTCCGGGAACTTTTGTTTGATCCCAAGCATTGTATGTTGGTTTAACAGAAGAAGTTTCCCCTGAGCCTCCCATTGCAAACTCATCCATATTGGCTTTACCAATAATAACCATGCCATTATCATAAAGTTTTTCAACCACAGTTGCATCATAAGGTGGGATAAAACCAGAAAGAATCTTACTTGCTGCAGTTGTTTCAATATTTTTAGTGACAATATTGTCTTTAACTGCTAAGGGAATACCATCGGTGAGTTTTGCTGCATCAATCCCTCGTGCATCAATAGCAGCTGCTTGCGCTAGCGCTGCTTGCGCTAGCGCTGCTTCATCTAATACAGAAATAAAGCTGCCCATTGCTGCTTCACGTGCATGTACATCCTCCAATGTCGCCCGTGTCAAGTCAACAGCAGAGATTTCCTTTTTCACCAAGAGGTCATGCAACTCTTTAATTGTTTTATTATTCAATGCCATTATGCATCTCCTCCATCAGCCAACATTGCGGGAACCTTAATAAAGCCGTCTTGCTTCGTTGGTACATTACGCATTAATTCATCACGGTCATCACCTGGTACAGCAATATCTTCACGCATGCGGTTTAAGTTATCCGCAACGCTCATCGTAAATTCTACATTTTCCGTATTGACTTCCTCTAACTGCTCCACCATTTCGATAATCTTATCGAGTTTATCCGTCACAGCATCAAGGTCATTTTCCTCAAATTTGAGCTTTGACAAAGTTGCCACATGCTCCACTTGTTCTTTTGTAATCTTGCTCATGTTATTTTCCCTAACTATTAAAGATTTTCATTCTCAATTATAGCAAAAATCTTTAAAAACTGATACAGCTAGGCTTTACTGCCTACTGCATTTACCACAAGTAAAAAACCTCTCTCTACGAGAAGTTTTTTATTACTTTTAAGGTTAGAAGTTACGGCCTTCAAGTTTTGTAAACAAACCTTGGTTGAGAACTTTGAGGTAAGTTCCTTTCATTCCCAACGAACGACTTTCAATAACACCGGCAGATTCAAGCTTACGCAGTGCATTAACGATTACTGAACGGGTAATGCCAATCTTATCGGCAATGACTGAAGCGATAACGTGTCCTTCTTCACCATCAAGTTCTTCAAGAATTGCTTTCACAGCCTTCATTTCTGAATATGAAAGTGTATTGACTGCCATATTGGCCATCGTGTCTTTACGGATATTTTCTTCCATTTGTTCAAGTTTAAGATTGGAAAGTTGAACACCGATAACTGTTGTTGCAAGTTCTGCAAGCACAAGGTCATCATCACTGAATTTCCCGTCGGTACGCCATAAGATAAATGTTCCCAAGCGCATACCGCTACCATAGATTGGTGCACATGTTGTCAAACCATTAGGATACTCACCTAAAAGTTCTGCAGGAAATACTGACAAAGGTTCGTTAATCGTGATATTTGCTAAAGTGTCATAGATACGGATAGCCGCACGTGCATAATCTTCTGGCAATTGTTTTTGTACATGGAAAAGTTCATTAACACGATCGTTGTTAATTTCGTATGGCAGTGAATAGCCCAAAAGTTTCCCTTTTGTATCAATGATACAAGCATTACAGTCAATCACGTTGGCTAAACGCTCTGTCATGTTATCATAGGGTAACTCCTGCTTTAAATCAGTTACTCCATCTTGCAGAACTGATGTAATTTTGCGGGTTTTTTCTAATAAAGTAGCCACGGTTTTCTCCTATTATATTATTTTCTAAATAAACTCTTAATGAATTATAACACAAAAAAATTCAAAAAACAACAGGAATAGTCAGAAAATTCGCTTTTTTCATTATAATAAAACAAGATATACAATTATGTATATCTTATTTCTTTTTATATACAGAAAATTGACTAACGTTACCAACTTCCACTTTTTTGTAAGAATCTTTAAGAGTTTCTTGTACTGAATTTGAAAGATCCTGTCCACTTTGCACCACGACATACTTATTCCCTGCGTTGGCAAAGAGCAAATCAAAGTTCTGATGGAATCTAACGGGATAATGGCGAGGGAAGTCATCTATGCCTCCCACACGCTGTGAACGCAAATTAATGTTTTTATCCGACGCTATCGCCAACACCTTATCCTCTTTTGTTGTATCGGCTTTCACAAACTGTGCAACTTGTTGTTCTTCAGAGAAAACTTGTTGATGCATCGTTTGTGTAACGATAGGGGCTCCTATCACAAAGAGTAGAGCCAAAATTGGCGCAAAAAGCTTGGCCTTCATATAATCTTGTAAGATATTCTGGCGTTGATCCACCGCATCTTGTATGGTATCGCTCACGAATAATAAAAGTAAGGGCAGGATGGCAAGTAAATTTGAACTTTCGAATACTTGAGAAAAAACAACAAATCCTAACACAAGAATTGAACTCAATAAGAGTAAAAGTTGCCAAATAAAGGTTTGTCCCGAACTTTTAATATTACGCACCCCATGTACGAAATTGGCTGCAAGTCCAAATACTAAAAGATAAACAAGAGCTTTCAGAAGTGACATCCAGAAAGTATCTGTAAAGCCTAATGTCGTCAGCGGAATGATAATGGACTGTTCGATTGATGTATACAGCACTTGTGCATTTAAGGAGTAAAAAGCAACAGTATAACCCACCAACAATACACCAAATAAAATTGCTAAAAATTGATAAATACCACGACCAATTCTTTTATTCTGAATATTAAAGACAAGCAAAGCGAGACAAGACAGAAGCCATAAAATCGTCATGATTGGGGATATGACAAGAACAAGAGCTCCAGTCATACCAAAGATGATAAAAGCTTCATCACGTGCATCTTGACGTAGATAACGGTCCAAGAACTGTAATGCCCATAATGCAAAAGGCAGAGCAATCAAGGTTGGGGCTGTGCCTCCTTGAGCCAAACCTGCAATCGAAACCAAGGTAAAACCTGTGATAATACGTGCCGCCAATCGGCTACGTGTGCGCTGTGAAATCAAACGATAGACCTGCACACCGCTCATAAATAAAGCCAGAATTTGGAAAAGGTACAGGAGCCATGTGGTTTGACCAAAATGACCGATCCAATTAATCAGGTAAAAGACAATTCCGCCAGAGCCCCAAAAATCATTGTAAGGGACCAATCCCGCCTGCATTGCCATTCCCGAATAGAGATATTGCGACTGCACACCTGTAGGTTGAAGATTAAATATAGGGAAAGCATAGAAACTTAGACTAAGCACCAAGGACACAAGCCCAATAAATAACCAGTCGGCTGGCATAAGCCGTGGCTTTTTTTCTCGGGTTGGTACAAAACTTGCTTCTGATTTATGACGACGTGAATAAAAACCAGTCTCTTCCGCAGGAAGTTCAAGGTCTTCACTAACCTCAAGCTCCTCGATCTCTTCCGCTTGTTCTAATTGTTTTTTATGTTCATGCCTTAGTGAACGTGAACCATAGTTTTTTTTCATTTAATTTTCCTTCAAAGAGTAATCACTAAATTATAACAAATTTCTTCAAAGTACTCAATTTTTGCTAAAAATTTTTTGGAATAGTTTATAATATTACAATATTAATACACTAAAAAAAGAGGCTTTGCCCCTTGATTTATCAATAAACTTCGTCGTCCTGATTTTCCATAAAGTTATTAAAAACTTCTTCAATCATATCCCATTCAGCATCTGAATCTTCAGCGATAGGTTGTAAATCACCTTCAGTGCCGTCTTCATTTTGAGTAAATGAATAGGCTTGGATTTCAACTTCACCATTATCATCTTCTGCACCATCAACAGGCATAACGAGGACGTAATTTTTACCAAATTCTTCTTGGCCATCAATAGTGATCAAGATTTCAAAAAGGCTTTCATTACCGTTATCATCAATAAGAGTGATAAAACGGTCTTCGTGGTCATGGTCATGTGTATGTTCTGACATAATACTTCCTACTTCTAAAATAATTTGTGCGCATCAAGATAATTTTGTAATATCAAGACAGCGGCGAGTTTATCAATTGATTTTTTACGGTCCTTACGACGGACACCCCCATCAATCAATACTTTTTCTGCTTGCATTGTGGTCAAGCGTTCATCTTGGTATTCTACAGCGACATCAAACGTTTCGGTAATTTTTTCACCATAGTTTCTTGAAGCTTCCGCACGAATACCTTCATCATTATTCATATGTTTGGGTAAACCGAGTACGATTTTTGAAGGCTTATATTCTGTAATCAGTTCTGCTAAGCGTTCAAAACCAAATTCACCAGCTTCACTGTCAATCTTTATTGTTTCGACAGGCTGAGCCGTCATTCCCAATAAATCACTCACAGCTACACCAACAGTTTTCGTACCCACATCCAAACCTAAAATTCTACTGTACATTAAAGTTGTACACCGTGTGCTTTTAAGTATTCTTTAATCAATTCTTCAACAATATCATCACGGTCAAAACGACGGATTTTGTTACGCGCATCGTCGTGACGTGGAATATAAGCTGGATCTCCTGACAAAACATAACCTACCATTTGGTTGATAGGATTGTAACCTTTAGCATCAAGTGCACGATAAACATTTACAAGTGTTTCGCCGATTTCTTTTTTACTTGAATCATCAAATTCAAAGCGGACTGTTTCATCTGTAAAACTCATAATATGTACCTCCTTTGGGGTAGGTTCAAGCAAACTGCTTAAAAATCCTTTTAATTAATTTTTTCTAATAATGCTCTTTAATTATACATCATTTCTGACACTAATTCAATCTATTTCGTCTAGCAACTCGAATAAATGACCCTCTAGACGGTTCTATTAGAGCCCTTTGTCGCTCAATGCTAAACTATCAATTTACGGGCTTAAGGGAGAATATTTCCGGCTGCCATATATAAGTCATACCACTCGTCACGGCTGAGAACCAGGTCACTCGCATTTGTTACTTCCTCAATCCGTTGTTCCGTCATCGTACCAATTATCGTCTGCATACGTGCTGGATGGCGATTAATCCACGCTATCGCAATCCCTGAAGGTGTAAGATTGTATATTGCAGCATATTCTTCAAGTTTTTTGTTTAATTCTGGGAATTTATCATTGCCAACAAAAGGGCCATCAAAATAACCATGTTGGAAAGGAGACCAAGCTTGAATCGTCATCTTATTAATGCGGGAATACTCTAATACTGAACCATCTTGCATATGACTGGCTTGATTAGGAATATTCACATTGAGGCCTGCATCAACCATTTCGGTATGTTTTAAGCCAAATTGAAGCTGATTAAAGAGTAACGGCTGCTTCACTGCTGTTTTAAGTAACTCCACCTGCATTGGGTTTTGATTGGAAACGCCAAAATAGCGAACCTTTCCAGATTTCTCGAGCTCGTAGAAGGCCTCTGCGACCTCTTCTGGCTCCATTAACGTGTCTGGGCGATGCAAGAGCATAGTATCAAGATAATCTGTCTGTAGCCGTTTTAAAGACCCTTCTACCGATTGGATAATATGTTCTTTTGAAAAATCAAAGGCGATACCTGGGCGGATGGCGCATTTCGACTGGAGATAAATATCTTCCCGTCGAATAGAGGTTTGCGCTAAAGCCTCAGCAAAAACCGTTTCACACTGTCCCGCGCCATAAATATCCGCATGGTCAAAAAAGTTAATACCATTTTCATAAGCTGTCTCAATAACTTTAACGGGATTCTTTCCTGGTTCTATGATACGCATACAGCCCAAGATAATTTGTGAAGCTTGCATATCGGCAATCTGAATTTTTTTCATTAACAACAACTCCTCTTCTTTTACAATAAATTTATTATATCACAATAAAAGTAAACGCTTTACTTTCTCAAGAGTTATTTTTGTTCCTTTTTATGAATCATGTTTCCAAAAGAAAAAAACCCACCCGAGGGTGAGCATCTTTTTACAATTAAACTGTAAGTGAAGCACGTCCTTTACGACGACGAGCTGCAAGTACACGACGTCCGTTTTTAGTTGCCATGCGTGCACGGAATCCGTGAGTAGTCTTACGAGGTTTTTTATGTGGTTGGTAAGTACGTTTCATTTGTTAAATCCCTGGGCTACTTCACTTGGGAAAGTAGCTCCACCGTTCTTGCGGTGTTCCTTTCTTTCATTTCTGTGCTTAAAGCATACTAAAATATTCTACACCAAATCATCGGAAATGTCAAATTTCTTTTGTAACGGTGATATAACGATTGTATTCGTTACCTTCAGAATGGCTAGAAACACCTTCTTCTTTCGAAATAATTGTGTGTACAATCTTGCGTTCATTGGACTGTAAATCATTAATATAGACCGTTTCACCAGAACGGGCACGTTCTGCTGCACGATGCGCCAAACTTGTAATATATGCTTTACGCTTTTCATGATAATCGCCAACATTGACAGCAATATTTACACGTGTACTTAAAATACTGTTCGCATAAGCTTTAGCCAAGGTTTGTAAACTTTGCAAAATCTTCCCATGTTTACCAATGAGTAAAGCATCTTGATTCGAATTTAAGTTAAACACAAGCAAAGTGCCTTCTTTTGCTACATTTACAGTGATCGCAATACCCATTTCAGAAGTAATGTTTGTTAAGTAAGTCGAAATTTTATCCGCAAACTCTGTTTCCTCATCTGTTAATTCCATTGGTACAGCCTTAGCTTTTTCTTTTACCTTCTCGGGAATCTCAACTTCTGGAAGCGGATCTTTGCTTTGAGCAATGTCTGCTTTAACTTCTTCAATTATAACTTCACGTTCTTCTGGAGTTAATTCACCTTCTTGTTCTTTTTCAGCTGCACGTACAGCTTTCACAATTTGGCTTAACTCAAGAGTTGCTTCCATGGCAGACTGTGCTTTAGGCACACCAAGATTGATATCTTCAACACCACGTTCTGCTAAACGATCCGCTTTACGAATGGTTTCTTCTTTGATTTCTTCTATATCTACGAGGGCTCGTTTTTTACCAAATCCTAAAAAACCACGTTTTTCTTTTTGTTTTACATGAATATGCACATTCTCGCGCTTTACACCTAAACGATATAAGCCGCGTTCTATTGCTTCTTCAACTGTTCTCCCAGTAAAAATAGTCATGATTTAAAACTCCTATCTCCTGATTTACTTTTTATTTTTCAAAGCCTTCTTTAATGCCTTCTCACGTGCTTTTACTTTATCCTTTTCCGCTTGGGCTTTAGCTTCACGCGCTGCAATTATTTTGAAGGGATTGGCAATAAGCAAAGTTTGTAAGACTTGGAAACCATTTGACACCACCCAGTAAAGAGCAACACCGCTTGCGACATTGATTGCGAAAACAAAAATCATTACTGGCATCGCAAATGTCATCGTACTTGTCATTGCATTTTTCTCAGGTGCTGATTTCATTGTCAACCATGAGCTCGCAAATGTAAAAAGTGCTGCCAAAATTGGCAAGATAAATGTTGGATCTTTATCCCCGATATTAAACCAGAGGAAAGTTCCGTGCTTTAAGAAATCTACACGTGTCAAAGCTTGGTACAAAGCCCATAATATTGGCATTTGCACTAAGAGGGGTAGACACCCTGCATAAGGGTTAACCTTGTTTTTAGCGTAAAGTTCTTGTGTTTCTTCTTGAACTTTACGACGCGAATCCACGTCTTTACCTGGATATTGCGCTTGTATTTTTTTTATTTCAGGCTGAATTTCCTGCATTTTTTGGCTAGACTTGATTTGAATATTCATCAAAGGCAAAAGTGCCGCACGAATAATCAAGGTAAATAAAATAATACCAACAGCTGTCATACCACCAAATGACAAGAAACGAATAACCTGAGCAAATCCATAAACTATCTGTTCCCAAAAGTTTGTTGAATGTTGTGTAACCTCAGAACGTCCACAGGCAGCCAATAAGAGTAAAGAAGCACTTGCCATCGAAAGCAAAGTTATTTTCTTTTTCAATTCTTTTCTCCATCTTTATAAATTTTAGACAATTTCAATACATGCTTGAGATTTTTTCTTACTTCCTCAAAACTGAGTTTTTCGACTCCTGGACGTGCAATAACCACAAAATCTTCATCTTCTAAATGAGAAGAAAACTCTGCCACTGCATGTCTAATGAGCCGTTTCACACGATTTCGTGTGACCGCATTTCCAATCTTTTTACTTACTGAAATCCCTGTACGAAAATGCTGTTGCTCAGTATCGAGTTTATATACAACAAATTTCTTATTGGCAAAGCTATTTTTCGCTAAAAATATTTGTTCAAAGTCTTTCGAGCGTTTTACACGATAGGTCTTTTTTATAGCCAAGCCACTCTCTCCTATACTAAAAATTATCTCCATTATTTTAACACAAAGTAGAGGAAAAGTCACTTTTTTCCAAGAAAGCGCTTTTTCACCTTTAATTCTTGTTGCATATCATTACTTAGAAGCTCAAAACCATGTTAGAATAAAGATAAATAAAAGATAGATGTAGCCAAGAGCCAATAAAGTGATCTTCATTTCGCTTCCCTAAACATAATGGCTCAAAGAATCAATCCCCTTTGATTCCCGACTACTCCTTTTCCTTCCCACACATTTGTTGGCTCTTGTGGGAAGGTTTTTTCATACTCCATGGGGTGCACCGGTTTAAACGCCCTGTCTCCCAAGTGCTCGTATTCCTATTTTTCTCAAAAAATTTGGTATAATAATGCGATGAAAAAACGTAAAAAGAAAATTTTCGCTTTATGGACAATTAGTATCATAAGCCTTTTGTTGCTCGTTGATTTAGGGGTTACTTATTATTTCTACTCTGTTGCTTATGTCCGAAATGATGCGCCCGTGGGCCAAGTTCAAGTATCAAGTAAAAATTATCCTCTTGTCACACAATTTGATAAGTTGAATAAAAAAACGCTTACCATGGAAAATGGTGGCTTAAAACTCAAGGCTTGGTATATTCCAGCGGAACATAAAACAAATAAAACAGTTATTGTTGTCCACGGTTTCCGCCAAAATAAAGAAGCGATGCGCCAATATGGACAACTCTTCCATGATTTAGGCTATAATGTGCTTATGCCTGACAATCGTGCTGCTGGAGCCTCAGAAGGTCAGCTCATTACTTATGGTTACTACGATAAAAAAGACGTGATTGCCTGGTCAAAAAAATTAACACAAGAAAATCCTGAAAGCCGTATTACTTTATTTGGACTTTCTATGGGAGCCGCAACGGTTATGATGGCTTCGAGTGAAACAGAATTACCTGACTCTGTAAACAGTATTATTGAAGATTGTGGATATACTGATGTCTGGTCAGAAATCACCTATCAAGCCAAATCCACCTACAATATTCCCCCATTTCCCCTTGTCTATAGTTTATCCGCTATGAATAAAGTGCGTCAAGGTTGGTTTTTAAAAGAAGCAAGTGCGACACAAGCGCTCTCTCAAAACGATCGACCGATTCTCCTTATTCACGGCGATTCAGACACTTATGTGCCTACATCAATGCTTAAGGAAAACTACCAAGCGGTCAAGGCAGGAACACCAAAGGAAATGCTTTTAATTAAAGGTGCTGCACATGCCAAGGCCTTTGAGACAAATCCTCAACTCTACCGTCAATCTGTTGAAAAATTCTTGAAAAACTATAACGGTTAATTCTTTTACAGTGCGAGAACACCCTATTACAGTTTATTCTTGCTTTTCACTTCCTAAAATGGTATTATATTAAAGTACCAATTCGCGGAAGTGGCGGAATTGGCAGACGCGCAGGATTAAGGATCCTGTGGCCTATCTTGGCTGTGCGGGTTCAAGTCCCGCCTTCCGCATATTATTTAAACGTCTAATGAATAGACGTTTTTTTGTTTTCTCATCTGCTTCAAAATCATGTACAAAAATGGTATAATAATGACATCAAGAAACTATATATTTGCAATAATCAAGGCGCTTAAGTCTTGAAATAAGGAGATAATAAACTACGATGATGAATATGCAAAACATGATGAAGCAAGCACAAAAATTGCAAAAACAAATGCAAGCTTCACAAGAAGAAATTGCCAATACTACTTTTTTGGGTAAAGCAGCACAAGATTTAGTCGTCGCTGAATTTTCTGGTGATCGTAAATTAACAAGCTTGACGATCAAGAGTGATGTGATTGACCCTGAAGATCCTGAAACATTGCAAGATTTAGTTGCAGATGCTGTAAATGATGCGCTCACTCAAATCGAAAAAACAACTGAACAAAAACTAGGCAAGTTCTCTAAAGGACTTCCCTTCTAACTAAAATAGCCCCTGAGGGCTTTTTTATTTTAGCCCTTTTATTCATTAGAATAAAACAGCGCCAGCATAAGGGCTTTGATTATGCTTAAAACAAAAAAACGCGAAGAAATTCGCGTTTTTCTTATTTTGTATATTCTTCAACGAGTGCGACAACTTCTTCCATTGTTGCACATTCAGTAAGAGCTTTGTTTGAAAGTTCTTCCATCTTAGTTGAGTCCAAACGTTTCATCAATGAACGTGTTTGGAGAACAGATGTTGCTGACATTGAGAATTCATCAAGTCCGATACCCATGAGAAGTGGAACAGCAGTTTGATCGCCGGCCATTTCACCACACATACCAGCCCATTTTCCTTCTGCATGCGCTGCTTTAACAACATTGTTGATAAGGCGAAGGATAGATGGGTTGTAAGGTTGGTAGAGGTATGAAACTTGTTCATTCATACGGTCTGCAGCCATTGTGTATTGGATCAAATCGTTTGTACCGATTGAGAAGAAATCAACTTCCTTCGCAAATTGGTCAGCCAACATTGCTGCTGCTGGGATTTCGATCATGATACCTACTTCGATACCTTCAGCTACTGGAACGCCTTCGGCGATCAATTTAGCTTTTTCTTCGTCGTAGATTTTCTTAGCTGCACGGAATTCTGTAACCAATGCAACCATTGGGAACATGATACGGAGTGTCCCGTGAACTGATGCACGGAGAAGTGCACGAAGTTGTGTACGGAACATTGCATCACCACTATTAGAAAGTGAGATACGCAAAGCACGCCAACCCAAGAATGGGTTCATTTCTTCTGGCAAGTCAAAGTATGGCAATGTTTTATCACCACCGATGTCCATTGTACGAACAACGACTGGTTTACCATTCATGCCTTCAAGCACTGCTTTGTAAGCTTCGTACTGATCTTCTTCCGTTGGGAAGTCTTGAGCATCCATATAGAGGAACTCTGTACGGTAAAGACCAACAGCTTCCGCACCATTGTCGTTAACACCTTCAACGTCTTTAGGTGTACCAATGTTTGCAGCTAACTCAAAGTGCTTACCATCAGCTGTTACTGTTTCAGCATCTTTAAGAGCAGCCCATTCAGCTTTTTGTGCCGCATATGCTTCACCAGCTGCATGGAATTCGCTTTGTTGCTCTGGCGTTGGGTCAAGAACAACTTCACCTGTTAAACCTGATACAGCCATCAGTTGGCCTTCAGAAACAAGTTCAGTAATATTGTTTGTACCCAAAACAGCAGGGATTTCAAGCGTACGTGCCATAATCGCTGAGTGAGACGTACGTCCACCAATGTTTGTAACAAAGGCTTTAACGTATTTCTTATCAAGCTGTGCTGTATCTGATGGTGTCAAGTCTTCAGCAACAATGATTACTTCTTCGTTAATCAAAGCTGGGCTTGGCAATTTAACACCAAGAAGGTTTGCCATTACACGTTTTGTAACGTCTTTAATATCAGCAGCACGTTCTTGCATGTAAGCATTGTCTTCCATACCTTCAAAGATAGCAATGAACATATCAGTGATTTCTTTAAGGGCTGCTTCAGCATTAACTTTTTTAGATTCAATAGTAGCTTTAATTTGAGCGGTCATATCTGGATCTGCAAGAACCATCATGTGTGCGTCAAATACGGCTGCGGCTTCTTCTCCGAGGCTATCTACTGCTTTATCTTTAATGATTTGAAGCTCGCTTTGAGCGGCAGCAAGAGCTGCATCAAGACGAGCTTCTTCATTTTCGATATTCTCAACAGTCACTGTCTCAAATGACAAATCAGGTTGAACAAGCAAGTATGCCTTCGCTACGGCTACACCTGATGATGCAGCGATACCTTTAAGCATAGATGTCATTATTCAGCAAGACCTTCCTTAACCATTGTTTCAGCGATTGTGCTCAATGCGTCGTCAGCATCAGCACCTTCAGCAGTGATAGTTACATCAGCGCCTTGACCAACACCGAGTGACATAACACCCATGATTGATTTAAGGTTTACAGATTTACCTTTGTATTCAAGGTTAATTTCTGAAGTGAATTTAGAAGCTGTTTGAACGAGCAATGTAGCTGGACGTGCGTGGATACCAGTTTCTGCAACGATGTGGAATTCTTTAGATGCCATTTTTGGAATCTCCTTATTTCAATTTTTATTCGATAATGCCTTTTTGTTCAGCATATCTATACTTTAACATTATACTACAAAGTGAAAAGGTTTGCAATCATTTTTTCATTAAATTATCTTCATCATTCCGGCTTTTTTATTTAGCGGCTGAAATTTTTATATTTCTGCCTGATAAATCTCCTGAATCAAGGCCTCTGTTTTCTCCCAGCCAAGACAAGCATCAGTGATTGATTTTCCAAAAACTTCAGGTCGGTCTTGTCGTCCATCTTCTAAATACGACTCAATCATAAAGCCCCGCACATAACGGCGAATTTTTTCATCCCAATCACGATTGACTAAAGTTTGTCGTACAATTCGAATTTGCTCCATATATTTTTTCCCAGAGTTATCGTGATTGGCATCCACGATGATAAAGGGATTCTTCAGACCCATTTTTTCATAATTTTCAATAACTTCCTGCAAGTTATCCGTATAGTAATTGGGAAGATTTTTGCCATGCTCATCCTGTCCACCTCGTAAAATGGCATGGGCTAAAGGATTTCCTGCAGTTTGCACTTCTGCACGCCCAAAGAGAAAGTCTTGTTCTTGCTGAGCCGCGTAAATACCATTTAGCATAACTTTGATATTGCCAGAAGTTGGATTTTTCATCCCCGTTGGCGCATCGATACCCGAGGCCACGAAGCGATGCTGCTGATTTTCCACTGAGCGGGCGCCAACTGCGTAATAAGAAACCAAATCATCTACTAAAGGCAAGTTTTCCGGGTACAGCATTTCATCAGCAGTGGTCAGTCCTGTTTGTGTAATGACTTTATAGTGAAGGTCACGCACCATACGAATACCATTGATAAGATCAGCTCCACCTGATGCATCTGGCTGATGAATGATTCCTTTATACCCCTCCCCGTTTGTTCGTGGTTTCGCTGTATAAACACGCATTACCATGAAAATCTTGTCTTTTACTTTTTCTTGGAGATTAGCCAAACGATGCGCGTACTCCAAAACAGCTTCTTCATTGTCCGAGGAACATGGACCAATAATTAGCAAAAGTCGGGAATCTTCCCCTTTGATAATTGCTTCTAATTCTCTATCTCTTGCTTCTTTTCGCTGATATTGTGCGCTATCAAGGTGGCCCAGCATTTTGACTGCATCAATATTTATCTCTGGGCTTATTATTTTGAAAGACATCTTTCTCCTTTCAATTTATTGATATCTTTTGTATTTATCAACTTAGAAAAATGAAACACCCTAACTTAGGGTGTTTCGTCTATTTTATCACTTTTTTATCTAAGCGGTGTGAACGCGGCCATGACAGTTCTTATATTTTTTACCTGAACCACATGGACACATGTCATTACGGCCAACTTTACTGAAATCAATACCTTCTGCAGAAGATTGACCCACATTTGTTAAGTTTTCTTGTGAAGCCGTTACAGTTACACGCGGCGCTTGTTCTTGAACTGCGGTTTGCGGATGAATCTGAGCTTTCATCATCAAACGCGTCACTTCAAACTCAATAGCTCCAATCATGTTATTAAACATTTTGTGTGATTCTTCTTGGTATTCAACTATCGGATTATTTTGTGCATAACCACGTAAGCCTACAGACTGACGCATTTGATCCAGATGATCGATATGCTCAGACCAATTGTTGTCTACTACACGAAGGATAACAGCACGTTGGAAGTCAATCTGACGTTCTTCATCGCCCAAGCGTTCCATTTGTGTTGCATAATGTTCTTTAACTTTTTCAAAAAGAAAATCTTTAATTTCTTGTGGGCTTTTACCACGAATATCCTCAATGCTAAAGACATCCGCTGAAAGCATTGTGTTTTCAACAGTTTCATAAAGATTGAGCAGATTTGCTTCTTCCTGAAGATCACCTGTTGCTGCGTGACCGTCAACTTGGCGATCAATTGTACGCTTAAACATACCATACAGAGCAGGTGTCATATCTTCAGTCGCTACAATCACTTCATGGCGTTGTGCATAAATAACTTCACGTTGTTCACGAATCACATCATCATATTGCAAGACTTGTTTACGTGAATCGTAGTTATTTCCTTCGACACGTTTCTGTGAGCCTTCGATTTGTCGTGTGATCAAGCCCGATTTGATGACAGCATCATCACCACTGATACGCATACGATCAAGGAAGGCAGAAACACGTTCAGAACCAAAACGTTTCATCAAGTCATCTTCAAGTGAAAGATAAAATTGAGAGACACCAGCGTCCCCTTGACGCCCAGAGCGTCCACGGAGCTGGTTATCGATACGACGACTTTCATGACGTTCCGTACCGATTACCGCGAGACCTTGGTATTCTGGATTTGGGTGTTCTTTAACACCAGGGCCAAGCTTAATGTCGGTACCACGCCCCGCCATATTGGTCGCAATGGTTACTGCGCCTTGTTGACCGGCATTCATAATGATTTGTGCTTCGCGGAAGTGGTTTTTCGCATTCAAAACTTCATGCGGAATTTTAGCTTCGACCAATTTTTTCGAAATGATCTCAGAAGTTTCAACAGCCACAGTACCAATCAAGATAGGTTGTCCTTCAGCATGACGTTTCTTCACGTCATCCAAGACGGCATTCAGTTTTGCTTCAAGTGTTGGATAAAGCAAGTCTGGATGGTCCACACGGCGGATTGGACGGTTCGTTGGAATTGGGATAATTTGAATATTATAGATTTCACGGAATTCTTCTTCTTCCGTTTTCGCTGTACCCGTCATCCCTGACAATTTTTTGTACATACGGAAGTAGTTTTGAATCGTAATTGAAGCCATTGTTTTCGATTCATCTTGAATCGGCACACCTTCTTTGGCTTCAATCGCTTGGTGTAAACCATCAGAATAGCGACGACCAGGCATTGTACGACCTGTAAACTGGTCAATAATCAAAACTTCCTGTTGGTCATCAACCATATAATCAATATCATGAAGCATGATATAGTTGGCACGGAGTGCATTGTCCACAAAGTGAGTCAAGGCAACATTTTCCATGTCATAAAGATTTTCAATATCAAAGAAACGTTCTGCTTTATCTATTCCCTCATCTGTGAGTGAAATAGTTTTAGATTGCAAGTCAATCTTATAGTCATCGCCTTCTTCATAATCTTCACGGCCAACCAAAGTTTTAGCAAATTGATCTGCACGGTAATAAAGCGCAGAAGAGCCTTCTGCTTGACCTGAAATAATCAACGGTGTACGCGCCTCATCAATCAAGATTGAATCGACCTCATCGACAAGCGCATAGTTAAGCGGACGCTGTACCATATCTTCAAAACGAGTCACCATGTTGTCACGCAAATAGTCGAAACCAAGCTCAGATGATGTCGAATAAGTGATGTCACAGTTGTATGCTTCACGTTTTTCTTCTGGTGACTTCGAGTTAAGGTTAAGTCCAACAGTCAAACCGAGCCAGTTGTATAATTCACCCATTTCGGTTGCGTCACGTGTTGTCAAGTACTCATTGACGGTTACTACGTGTACACCTTTGCCAGAAATCGCATTTAAATAAACGGGCATGGTAGCTGTCAAAGTTTTACCTTCACCAGTACGCATCTCCGGAACGTCACCATTGTGGAGGACAATCCCCCCCATAATTTGCACGTGGAAAGGAAAAAGACCAAGGACACGTTTTGCTGCTTCACGGCAGACAGCAAAAACTTCGTACAGCATGTCGTCAAGACTCTCACCTGCAGCTGCACGTTCTCTAAATTCTTCTGTTTTGGCTTGTAGTTGCTCATCGGCAAGGGCAGCCATTTCTTCTTCATATGCTTCGACTTTTTGAGCCATTTTATGCAATCTTTTGAGCTCTTTTTTGTCGTTTTCTACTAATTTTTTAATAATATTTGCCATGTATTCTCCGTTTACTATCCAAATAAGGGATATTTCCTTAATTTTAGCATTTTTAAAGGTATTTTCCAATAGTTACCAAAAAAATATAAATACAACTGTATTATTTAGCAACGTATTTGTAATTTGGATCGATTTCCTTATCGAGTTGAGTAAATGCAGCTTCTAAACGGCGATTTACTTCCTCGATACCTTCAGCATTTGCCTTTTTAATATCTGAAATATCAATAGGTTCCCCAAAATTCAATTGTACTTTTTCACGCTTAAAAATACCCTTCATGGATAAAGGCCCTTGATAAACAGCAGGAACAATTCGAACTTTAGCCATTTTAGCGATAATCGTAACACCGCCTTTGAGTTCGTTAGAGTGCCGTGAACCTGTTGGAAACATGATGAGAGATTTGTCGGATTTCTTTAGCATCTTTACTGGATACTGAATGACTTCACGTCCGGGATTTTCACGATCGACTGGGAAAGCCCCACATTTTTTAATCCACCACGCAAAGAAAGGATTTTTAAAAAGCTCTTTCTTGGCCATAAAGATAAACTGTTTTGGACGTGTCGCAAAAGCCATGTAAACAGGATCAAGGATCATACGGTGTGGCGCTACCAAGATATAATTCTCAGACTTGTCTGGGATGCGTTCTGTATGGTGGTATGTAGCCTTACCATTAAATATGAAAAGCAAAAAGCGAACTAAACCGCGTAAAAATATATAAAACATAACTGATAGAATACTCCTAAAAATATTTAGCTTTATAAATTTTATACTATTTACTTCAATTTGGCTAGTCAGAAAAGCGAAAAAACTCCCTTGGGAGTTTTTATTTATCGATTTACTTATCCTTCATCTAGTTCTAAGTCGAGAATGGTCTGAGGCTTTTGGAGATGAATTGTTTGGAGCCCAACCTTATGTGCGCCTGCTATATTAGCGGCATTATCATCTATAAACAAAGTTTCCGACGCCTGTAAACCCGAACGCTCCAAAACATCTTCAAACGCTACTGGATCAGGCTTTCTCAAGTGTAAACCATGTGAATAAAACACCTGTTTGAAGTAAGAATCCAAAGTTCTTCCCGTTTGTTCTAGGAATCTTTTTTCAAAACATTTGGCATGGATACTGTTAGTGTTTGAAAAGAGAAAAATGTTATATTTTTCCGAAATTCTTTCCAGAAAATCCATCCTCTCTGGAATAAAATCTTTCAAAATAAGATTCCAAGCTTTTTCTATCGCTTCATTCTCTACATCGACTTTTGCTTCTTTTCGAAGACGGTCACAAAATACGTCGGGTGTAATGCGCCCCAACTCTAAGGCTTCGAAAAAGTCCGCCTGCTTTTTCAAGGTGAAATAATCTTCAAACTCCGGAATACCCAATTTATGGAATTGATGCGCCATTCTTTCAAAATCCAAATCAAGAATCACACCGCCGAGATCAAAAATGATGTTTTTTACTGTCATCGGTTTCCCTCTGCTTTCTATTTTCGTGCATCTTTTGTATCTATGATTATTGTTACTGGTCCATCATTAATTAGGCTGATTTCCATGTCTGCACCAAATTCTCCTGCTTTAGTCGGGACAATCTGGTTAAGCTTTTCATTAAATTTAAGGTACATTGCTTCTGCATAAGCAGGATTCCCAGCATGCGAAAAGCTTGGTCGTGTGCCTTTCCGAATATCTGCATAAAGTGTAAACTGTGAGATAGAAAGTACTTCGCCAGAGTTATCTTGCACAGATAAGTTCATTTTGCCATTTTCATCTGAAAAAATGCGCATTTTACTGATCTTCCGCACGGCATAATCTAAGTCAAAATCTGTATCTGCATCCTCTACTGCAACAAGAAGTAATAGTCCAGATGTGATTTGATTTTTGATTTTATTTTCAATTTTTACTGAAGCTTCTTTAACTCTTTGGATTACTATTTTCATAATTTAATTTTATCAAAAAAACTATCCAAAAGGATAATTTTTTGATGTTTTTATATCAACCATTCGTCCGTTTGACACTATAGACATCTGGTGTCATCTTAATCTTATCAACAATCAAAGTCAAATCAGATAGATTTTTTATTCCAATGGAAAGATGGATATTGGCCATTTTCTTATCCTTTGTTGGATGAGCATTGATTGAAATCAAACTTTTTGTTGTGTTAGACAACACTTGAACAATATCATTAAGCAGATTTGGACGATTAAAGGCATACACGTGGATATTTGCGACGTATTCTTTAGTAAGGTGTTGTGAATCATCCCATTCTACATCAATCAGACGTTTTTCATAATCTTCTTGACTGCGGACATTTTTACAGTCTGCACGGTGGATGGAAACCCCTCGACCTTTAGTGATATAGCCGACAATCTTGTCTCCTGGCACAGGGTTACAACATTTGCTGATATGCACCAACATGCTGTCAACGCCAGAAACACTCACACCACCATCATGGCGGATTTTCATGACATTTTTATTTTTGTTTTCGCGTTTTACTTCGCCCTTCATCAGTTGTTCAGATTCAGCTTTCAGCTTTTCTTTCTCAACTTTACGGCGCTCACTTTCTGTCAAACGATTGAATACAGAAGTCGCTGATATTTCACCAAAACCAACGGCAGCAAACAGGGCTTCGCTGTCCCGATAACTTAATTTTTCAAGTACTTCGTCCAGATGCTTTTTATCCAAATATTGGTTGGGTGTGAAACCATTTTCTGCAAGTTCAGTTTGCAGCATTTCACGCCCTTTATGGATAGAGAGTTCCTTATCTTGGCTCTTGAAAAATTGTTTAATCTTATTGCGAGCTTTATTGGTCTTAACGAGTTTAATCCAATCACGACTTGGTCCAAATGACGTTTTGGAAGTAATAATTTCTACTTTATCACCTGTTTTCAGAACATAATTCAGAGGTTGCATCCGCTCGTTAATCTTCGCCCCTGTTGCATGATCTCCGACTTGCGTATGAATCGCATATGCAAAGTCAATAGGCCCAGAGCCAGCTGGTAATTCCTGAACTGCTCCTGTTGGTGTAAACACATAAATTTTATCGCCAAGAATATCTTCCTGAACCGCTTTAACAAATTCTTCTGCAGAATCACCTGATTGCTCTTGAAGCTCCACCAATTCATTAATCCAGTTCAGTGTTTCCGAAATTTCATGAACGTCAACTTTAGCTTTACGCCCTTGCTTGTAAGCCCAGTGTGCTGCAACCCCGTACTCCGCAATCTGATGCATCTCATGGGTTCTGATTTGGAATTCCATCGGCCCTTTAGGACCGTAAACCGTGGTGTGAACCGACTGGTAACCATTGGCTTTAGGATTAGCAATATAATCCTTGAAACGCCCGGGCATCGGCTTCCACAAATCATGGATATAACCTAGTGTGGTGTAAACATCGCTTGTCGAGTTTGTCAAACAACGAATGGCAATGAGGTCATAAATTTCATCAAAGCGCTTTTTCTTATCGTGCATTTTACGATAAATAGAATAGATATGCTTTGGTCGGCCATAGATTTCAGCATCGACTTGTGCATCTTTCATACGCTCATTTAGTTTTTCAATCACTTCTTCCACTAAATTTTCACGCGCTGCTCGTTTTTCATTCATTAAGCCACGGATACGATAGAACTCTGTTTCATTAAGATAACGGAAAGAGAGATCTTCAAGTTCCCATTTAATGCTTCCAATACCCAAGCGGTGTGCCAGTGGCGCATAAATCGCCATTGTTTCACTTGAAATCCGTTTTTGTTTATCTGGTCGGAGATTTTTAAGGGTGCGCATATTATGGAGACGGTCGGCAAGCTTGACCAAAATAACGCGAATATCCTTGCTCATGGCCATCAACATCTTGCGGTGATTTTCCGCAAGCTGCTCTTCATGCGATTTGTATTCTACCTTACCAAGCTTCGTTACTCCGTCAACAATATTCGCAATCTCTTCACCAAAAAGTTCCACCAAGTCTGACTGTATAAAGTTAGTGTCTTCAACAACATCATGCAAAAAACCTGCCGATACTGTTGCTGCATCAAGCTGTAGTTTCGCTAAAATTCCCGCCACTTGGATGGGATGGATAATGTAAGGTTCTCCGCTTGCGCGATACTGCTCAGCATGAGCTATTGAGGCACACTGTAAAGCTTTACGCACCAGCAAGATATCTTTTTCATTCATGTATGCGGAGGCAAGTTTAACCACTTGATCTCCGGTAAGATTTGGTTCTGAGGGCATGTTTTATTTCCTGTGAAGTAGCTCCACTTTCCTCCTTGATATATTTTTACTATTCTAACACATTTCTGCCTATTAATTTACGCTTTTAGTCCTTAAATCGCGAGTTTTCGTTTCTTTGTTCGGTTTATTTCAATA